>Ga0206847_10334_pt1 | contig 12845 bp, 9 predicted proteins | sample Alteio_BWOrgCont_17_FD_152880 | JGI IMG/M metagenome (GOLD analysis project Ga0206847, IMG submission 152880) | Enriched cells from forest soil in Barre Woods Harvard Forest LTER site, Petersham, Massachusetts, United States -... | ecosystem: Environmental > Terrestrial > Soil > Temperate forest >... | reverse complement strand
ATAAGCAATTCTACGGTCGCTCCCGGTCAGTCTCCGCTTTTTGGAATGTAATGAAAATTGCAATCAGTGGCGCACATAGTACCGGGAAGAGCACGGCTCTCAAGGTCGTTCGCAAGTATTTACAAGCGCAGAATCTCAAAGTCGGGATGGTGTCCGATTTGGCGATCGCTTGCCCGCTTCCGATCCTGCGGATGCATACACCCGAAAGCTCGTTATGGATTGCCTCTAGGGGAATTTCGGATGAGATTGCGAGCGGGAAAGCCTCGCAAATTGTGCTTGTAGATAGACCAATTGTTGACGCCTGGGGCTATCTCCAGGCGACATCCGTGCTCTTTGATCGATCTAGCTCAGCTTACAGAACGCTTGAGGCGCTAATTCGCAATTGGATGCCGTCATATACGATGGTCTTCAGCACTGTTTTGGATTCAACGATCCCAATTGACGGAACGAAGGAACGTGACATGGACGAAGCCTACCGTGAAAAGGTTGCTGAACAAATTCGCGCGGCCTATGAGCACTTCTCCATCGATACGGTTGACCTGACACCTAACTCGTCGATGGACATCGCTTCGAAAATAGATAAACTCTTTGCGAGGCGCATCAGATTGCAAACGGGGTAAATCTAGCATGGGGTCGTGAAGTCTGATTTTATCCAAGCAATGCTAGTCGTTCGAAAGGAAGAAACTCACTAGATGTGTAAGCCGTGCCTCACTTTCGCGATTGGCGGAGATTTGGTAGTACATCGCCTCGGATTGGGAGCAATGCGGATTACGGGTAGGGGTATATGGGGAGAGCCGGAAGATCCGGAAAACGCGAGAACACTTCTCCGCCGGGCACTCCAGCTGGGTGTGGATTTCATCGATACCGCTGATAGCTATGGTCCGAGCGTAAGTGAGCGTTTGATTGGAGAGAGCTTATCGCCGTATCCAGAAGGTTTGGTAATTGCTACGAAGGCTGGCTTTACGCGTCAAGGACCAAATCAGTGGAAACCACTCGGGTTCCCAGAATATCTGGTTCAGCAGGTCGAGATGAGCCTTCGCCTCCTAAGAAAGGACGTGATCGATCTGTGGCAGCTGCACAGGGTTGACCCCAGGGTTCCATTGGTAGATTCGCTGGGTGCAATCAAGATACTCCAAGATGCGGGAAAGATCAGGCATGTGGGGCTCAGCGAGGTTAAACCCAGAGAGATCGAAGAAGCGAGAAAGGTTATAGAGATAGTCAGCGTTCAGAATAAGTACAACATTGCGGATCGAGCCCATGAAGACGTTGTCGAGTACTGCACACGAAATGGACTTGGGTTCATCCCGTGGTTTCCTGTGGCAGCTGGTGCGCTGGCGAGGCCCGGAGGAAGACTCGACAACGCGGCGAAGAGTCACGGCACGACTACAGGCCAACTTTCATTGGCGTGGCTCCTCCACCGCTCACCGGTGATCTTGCCAATTCCTGGAACTTCGTCAGTGGCTCATCTGGAAGAAAATGTAAAGGCTTCCGACCTCGCCTTTACCGATAAAGAATGGGATGTAATCGAAGAAAACATCGCAATGAACTAAAGCTGTCAATTCTTGCGCGGTGCGATCGCGCTCGGGCTCGACGACCCATGGGATCAATTCATCTCTATCCAAAAGTGACGTAGCTCGATCTCGGACAACTCATTTCTTCTTTCATGGGACGAATGGAGAATCGCCAGCCGTAGTGTCGCATCACGGCTTTCAAGTCGAAGCAAATCCCTTGGGTAATACGGCGACATGATACGGATACCCTACGGGATGCGGGTCGATTTTCGGCGGTTCACTTCGGTCTATAGAACTCGGCGGGGACGGGTGTTCATGTGGCTCTATTGCCAAGCCGGTTCGATCCTTCCCGCCGGGGCGGACGAATTCGGTTGGGATGCATTCCCCGGATTGCGCTGCGCTCCAGCTAGGACTACTTTCGTCCCCTCCCTCTGGGAGGCTGTGATCTGCGCATCCGCGAAGTGTGGCATTTGGCTGGTTGGGATGATGGAATGAACCGGTCCGTCGTCGAATTGGATCATGCGATTGTCGCGGCCCAGGCCTCGAATGCGCCGCCTGAAAATTCATTTCGCGCTCCAATCGTTCAATGAACCGCGGCGCTCAGGAAATTCTCGAAGAGGTCCGTCAATTGCCACCCGATGAGGTGGACTGGCTGGTTGAAAGCCTGCTTATCAAGGAACGCAGAGAGCCGGAAGCGGAGATCCAGGCCGCCTGGGATTCCGATATCAAGCGCCGCCTGGACGAAATCGACTCTGGAGCAGTGGAGATGATCCCTCTCGAGGATGTCCTTGCTGAGATGGACGCGACGATTCGAACCAGGCAGCGTGAATGAACAGGCTGCGGGAAAACTCGGGATCTCAGGCGAAAGCAAAAGGGGGCTTACTTCGGGGGCTAAACAGGCTGCGGAAAAGGGCTGTCCCGGAGTGGAATACCCTGAAAGCGTCCCTCGGGGGCTGAAGCCCACGTTGATTTTGAAGCTTTTAATGTACGGGCTGAAGCCCGTACCCTTCACCGTTTTGAGTTTTTCCGCATCCTGTGAAGTCGTGCCCTTTCACGATGCCTTTGAAATTCGTGAATGAACGAGTTTTTCCGCAGCCTGTAAAGCCCATCTTTATTCTCAGCTATTTGCGGCACCCTTCGACTCCGCTCAGGGCAGGCTATTGAAGTCGTACCCGTTCACAAAACTTCCCGAATCCTGGCCTTGATTGCGTTTTTCCGCAGCCTGTTCAGCCCATATGTCATGGTCCAAAAGCGATCGGGCTGGGCCTCACGCGAGAAGGCATTCAAGAGTTTGCATTCCCTGAGGGGCTAAAGCCGAGGCCTAATTTCGCAGCTAACGTACGGGATGAATCCCGTACCTATCCAATCGCATCTTCCCTGGACAGGTTCTTAGGGGTTTCGAGTTGGCTTTCCATGACAAGAAAGAAATATCGGAAACTTCGTCATTACTCAAACATATTCTTGCCAAAATTGGGGAGAGGAAACTTCCGACCGGATTTAGACTGCCGCAATTCAACTCCCGCCTCCGCCATCCTTTAACCTAGAAACTACGGAGAGCAAGAACCGAACCATGCCTCATCCTCAAATCAAGTTTGGTACCGACGGCTGGCGTGGCCTTATCGCCGACGACTTTACTTTCGCTAATGTACGCATTGCGGCTGAGGCTGTGGCGGCTTATGTCCACGCTAAAGAAGACGCCGCGCGAGGCCTTTGCATTGGCTATGACTCTCGCTTTGGCTCGAAGGCTTTTGCGCGTGCCTGTGCTGAGACTGTCGCGGCGACTGGGATTCAGGTGTTCCTGGCTAACGACATTACGCCAACGCCGGCGCTGAGCTTCGGCGTGCGCGAGCGCAAGGCTGCGGGCGGCATTATGATTACGTCGTCGCATAATCCCGCGCAGTGGAATGGCGTGAAGTACAAGGCCTGGTATGGTGGCTCGGGCAAGCCGTCCATCATTGCCGAAATCGAGTCTTACCTGGGGCAGCCGGTGACGCGCGCGGACGAGCCGGCACCGATCGTCGAAGTGGATTTTCTGCCCAGCTACCTGAAGGCCATTGAGAGCTTCGCCGACCTCGGCCTGATCGCCGGGTCGGGGATGAAGTTCTGCATCGACTCAATGTATGGCGCGGGGCGGACGATCATCTCGGACATTTTTACCCGCATTGGCGTGGCTCATGCGCAGATTCGCGGGAATGTCGATCCGCTTTTCCCGGGCATCAATCCCGAGCCTATCGAGCCGCATATCCGCGCGCTGGGCGAGGCGACGGTGGCCAATGGCTGTCAGGCTGGCCTGTGTACCGACGGCGACGCTGACCGCATTGGCGCGACTGATGAGCATGGAGACTTTGTCGATCCACATAAGATTTTCTCGGTGCTGCTGAGTTGGGTGCTCAAGCGCAAGGGCTGGCCGGGAGCCGTGACGCGCGCTTTTAATACGACGAAAATGCTGGACCGCATCTGCGCCAAGCACGGTCGAGAGCTGATTGAGCATGGCATCGGCTTCAAGTATGTTTGCGATTTGATGCTGGAGCGCGAGATTGTGATGGGCGGCGAGGAGTCGGGCGGCATTGGCTTTCAGCGGCATCTGCCGGAGCGCGATGGCTTGCTGAATGCGCTGCTGCTGGCGAACGTGATGGCGGAAGAGGGCAAGACGCTGGGGCAGCTGGTTGCCGATCTGCAGGCCGAATACGGCGAGCATCAGTACGGGCGCATCGATCTGCATATTGCGGATGAAGTGAAGAACGGCGCTATCGCACGGGCGCGCGCGCTTGAGGTGGGTGATGCGGTGTTTGCGGGGATGCCGATTCTGCGCCAGGAAAACCTGGATGGCGTGAAGTTTTATCTCGATAATCCGGAGGCGGCGACCAAGCCGAATGCGGCGGAGACCTGGTTGCTGCTGCGGGCTAGCGGGACTGAGCCGCTGATGCGGATTTATAGTGAGTCGTGCTCGAAGGAGTCGGTGGCAAAGCTGCTGGAAGCGGCACGCGGGTTTGCGCTGGGGACTGGCGCGGAGCGGCTTTAACGTCCGCAGCCGTCACCTGGCTGGCCAGAGACTTCGAAGTCCAGGAACTGAAAAGCCCCAGCGGCCTTTAGCCTGCTGGAAGAGGTACACGATCAGGATCGCGAATATTGGCTCCAACGGATTGCGGAAGCGCGAGCCTGGAATGATGAAGTAATAGATGGCCGGAAGCAGGACCACGGCCCACGCGAAAAGGCCTGCTCCGGGAAGCTTTCGTCGAAGCGCCAGCAGAAGGCCGAGGATGCCCGCAATCGAAGTGAGGCAGTGCGCGGATTCTCGGACGTATTCGGCGGCAGAGGGTGCGGCGGTGTGAGGCACGCTGGCCCAGAACATGTAAAAGCGCCAGGCCACCAGGCTCCAGAAATGTTTGGGATAAGCGCGAGCCCATTGCCATGCCAACTGCCCGCGCATCTGGACGTAGGCCCGCTCACCCATGCGCGCATAGAGCTGATGCTCGGGCGCCAGCTCGACGGTGGGCACGGTGGCTCCCCAGGGCATGCCCATTGAGTCGGGAGCCCATGCCATTGCGGCTTCCGCGCCGAAATTGCCGCGCGTGGGGATGAAGGCGTGAAAGACCTGCCAGTTGCGAACGACCCATGGCAGAGTTACAGCTGTGCTCAGCGAGGCCGATAGGAGGGCCAATGCTATTCCTTTGAAAAGGTGCTTTCGCTGCGGCAGGCCGGCGAGTATCCACACGCCCTGGACGGGAGCCATCAGCAGCAGCGTCGGGTTGGTCATGGCGATCAGGCCCCATAGCAGTCCGAACAGCGCCCAATCGCGCACGCGATACGTGGTTGGAGGTTGCTGCTCGCCCGTGCCGCGCATGCGCATGCCCAGCACCAAGACCCATGTGAACAGCATTGTCGACAGGGACGTTTCCCAAATCCATTTCACGGCGTATTGAATGATGCCGGGATAGAGCGCCCATATCCACGCGGCCCAAAGCGCGGTGCGGCGGCTGGCTACGCGGACGCCCATTTCAAAGATCAGCGGAATGGTCAGCGCCTGGAACAGGCTGTCGATTGTCTGAATGACAAATGCGGAAATCGGCGTATAGATGCCGAAGACCTTGAAGACGCCCGCAAGCAGCAATGTAAAGCCGGGGACCATCCATGTGGTCGGGCCGGTATTGCCGCTGAATGGCGAGCTGTAGCCGTGGCCGCTTGCCAGTGACGCTGCAACGCGGCCCGTTTCCCAGGCAAATTCAAAATGATGATTGTAGGGCGTAATGCGGAAGGTGTGGCCGAGAATTATGTAGGCCACGCGCACCAGAAACGCAGTCCAGAAAATTGCTCGTGGCGCACGAAAGTGGTCTTCAGTGGATGGCGCGGATATGTTGCTCATGAAATCCACTTGAGCAGGCGCAGGACGCCCATCTTCGCTGCCTGAGAATGTGCTGAAACATTATCGCGTGCAAGAATTTCTTCGCGATTCTGCGCGTAGTAGCGATAGGCAACAGCCAGCATTTCGCTGTTAGTCACGGTAGGCTTCCAACCCATTGCCTGGCGGATACGCGATGTGTCGAAAGTGAAATCTTCGGCAATCATCCGATAGTGATACGGACCAAGCGGAGAGATCCTGAGCACATGCGCCAACCGCATTGCCGCCAGCGTTGGTGCTTTGGGCAGCGAGCGCACACGAGAATGGCTGCCTGCTTCAGCAATAACCGCTTCATAGCAGGCGCGAAGGCTCGGCACGTTATCGCTGCCGACGTTGAATGTGCCCGAGCCCGCATATTGAAGCGATTGCACGCAGGCCTGCGCCAGATCGCCCGCGTAAATGAACTGATAGCGATTGGCTCCGGAGCCTACGACCCACACGGTTTTGTTCTCGCGAATGAATTCGAACAGAATAGCCAGCAGGCCGAGGCGTCCGCTATCAATGATTGTGGGGCAACGGAGGATTACGACGTCGAGGTCATCCTCGAATTCGTGCAGCAGCCGCTCGCCTTCCAGCTTCGATTCGCCATACAACTCCGCTGGTGCCGGAGGATCGTCTTCGCGCACCGGCCTGCCCATGTTGCTGGCCCATAGGCAATTTGTCGAGGTGAACACCAGCTTCTTCACCCCCGCATCGTGCGCGCACTTTGCAATCACGCGCGTACCGTCCACGTTGCTGGTCCAGAGCAGGTCACGGCTCATCTTGCCGTGCGCCAGCATAGCCGCGATATGAAAAACAGCGCTGAATTTGTGTGCGGCGAAAATCGCGCGTATCGATTCTTCATCGCGAATATCCGCATGGATACTGGTCAGCGAGGGATGCCGCGCCGCATCCGGCACAAGATCGATGCTCACTACTTCAGCGCCGTCGGCAAGCAGGCGGTTCTTTAGAATTCCGCCAAAAAATCCCGCGCCACCTGTGACCAGATACTTCGCCATTTTCGTTTCCGTCCCGGACCCAGCGCGCAAAACGCTTATTGATTTAGCAATGGTTGCATTTGCAGGGTCCGCATCTATTTTACCAACGCAGGTTGAGCTTTCTGTTCATCAATCACGACTGCGGCGGAACTACGTAATAGAGGATTGCAAAGTAGTGGGCCACGCTACCGGCCAGCACGAACAGATGCCATGTCGCGTGGAAATAGCGCAGTCGGTCCAACGCGAAGAAGACGACGCCAAGCGTGTAAGCCATTCCACCAGCGAAGAGCAACAGCACTCCATTCCACCCGATTGCATGGGCCAGCAGCTGTGCCGCGAACACTCCGAACCAGCCTTGAAACAGGTAGACCAGCGCAGACGCAACGGCGAAGCGGCCAACCGCGAAGCTCTTGAAGATGACCCCGACAGCGGCCAGTCCCCATTCCACGGCAAAGACCCACCAGCCAAGCGTTCCATGCAAAGACACAAGCGTAAACGGCGTATAGGTCCCCGCGATGAGCAGGTAAATTGCCGAGTGGTCGAGCACCTGGAACACATGCCGAGCGCGCGTCCTAACCAGCGAATGGTAAAGCGTGGAGCACACGTAGACCAGCACCAGTGTGGCGCTGAAGACGCTGCAACTGACGATGACCCAGGGCGATCCGCGCGTGGATGCAGCTATAAGGTATACCGCGCCCACGACGGACAAGATGGCCCCTATGCCGTGGGTGATGGCGTTGGCTAGTATGTCGCCCAGGTTGTGATGGGTCTCCACTCAGCGATGATAATCCCGTGTGCCTAGGCGACGCGCGCGAGCTTCGTCACGCGGCCAATGTGATTCCAGTCGGAAACATAAATGTTGGCTTGCGGATCGATGTGGCATCCGTGCGCCGCGCTGAAAAACGCGGGAGAAATGTCGCCCGGTTGCAACTGGTAATTTGCCCACTGCGCTTTTTGCGGATTGTCGCCGAGAAAAGCAACAGGTGTGTTGTCGCGATCGAGAATGGTGACGCGCCCCTCGAGTTCAGAGACCAACGCGTAATCTCCATGAAAGCTCACCTGGCAAGGGCGGCGCAGATGCTGCGTAATGGTGCGCACAAACTTACCATCGAAATCGAAATGACAGAGCCGGCGATTCTCACGATCGCACACCAGCAACAGCGGCTGATCGTAGCGAGTGTCCACGGCGAGTCCATGGCTGCAGTCGAACAGACCCTCGGTTGTGCCTTTGCCGCCAATGCTGGTGCGGTATTCGCCGTTTTTGTCGAAGCGGAAGATGCGCGAGTCCCCATATCCATTGGCGATGAAGATGCTTCTATCGGGGCCAGGCACTGCCGCCGTCAGCCGCCACTCGTTCGGCGTCTTGAAGCCGGCCTCGGGCGGTGCGGTAATTTTCTGCACCACAGTCCCGTCCGTTTTCATTTTGACAAAGAGCCAATTTTCCTTCGGCGTTCCCTTCTGCACTGTTGTGTAGAGGTACTCTTCGCTGCCTTCCTGCGCATAGAACATTGAATGAACTTCGGGATATTGGCTAGCTATGGTCTTTTTGAATGTGCCGTCGGGACCATAGACGAGGATGCCTGTTTCGCTCTGCGTGCTCACATATACTTGCCCAGCCTTGTCCGTGGCGATTGCGCCGTGAGTACCGCCAAAGGCCTTGCCAGCGGGCAGTTGGCCCCAACTCGAAACCACGTCATAGGTCCATTCACCGTTGCCGGTCCGCGCTATGCTCGCATTTTCAGTGGGCGCTACTGTCTCTGCATTCGCCCGCGAAACCGCGAGCGTTCCAAGCGCTGCCAGTCCTGTGACAGCGCAAAAACGCCGTCTGTCGAAGATTCCAGAATCAGGTTGAGAGTGTATCTGTTTCATGGCGCATTCCTCGCTGCTACCTGTGTTTGTGGCGTATTTGGAGCAGGCTGAGCAGGTGTGTTGTAAAGATAAACGTGGCGCAGATTCTTCATCGCACCCAGTGGTGCAACGGCCGCCGCCGTAACTTGTGTACCGCTCAAATTCAAATATGTCAATTGCGATAATGGAGTGAGTTTCGCAAGTCCGTCGCCCGATACGTGCGTCTCTTCAAGGTGCAGCGCGCGGAGATTCGTAAATTGTTTCAGCGTATCGAAGCTCGCGTTGGTCACAGCTGTACGACCAAGCTCAGCCTCCACAATATACGGTGCGAATTTCTGGAACTGTGCCAACTGCGCGTCGCCAAAGTTGCTGGACGCATCCACTGTGTATAAGACCAAACCATCTTCGGGCTTGGCCGAGACCGCGATCAACTTCGCGCCCTGGCTCTGTTGCATCTGGCGAATCTCAGGCATCAACTTGCTATAGTCGCCCACTGGCTGAAGCGGCAACTCCGGTTGCTCTTCGCGAAATGAAATGCCCGCCAGCGTTGTTGCAGTTGGCGAAGCGCCTTGCTGAATCCAAGCATTGATCCACGCAATTTCTTCCGCTCGCAGCGGCGGCTTTCCCTCCGCAGGCATGAATTGCTTGTGGTCCGGCGGAAGAGTAATGCGATGGAACAACATGCTCTTGTCTGGTTGGCCGGAAAAGACCACTGGTCCATCGAGCCCGCCATTCATCAGCCGTTCATAAGAGTCCAGTCGCAGCCCGCCCTTTGCCTGACTAACGCCGTGGCAGCCGACACAGTTCGAATCGAAAATGGGATGGATATGTTTTGCGTAAAATGAATTCGCTGTCGGCGCTTCTGCGCCCAGCCCGCTCCAGCGCTTCATTCCAGCCGGCATATATTGCGTCAAGTAGTTGCTGCCATGCGTCAGCGTGCCGCCCTGGTGAGCCGTCCAGATAAGAATCAGCAAGGTGCAGGCAAGCAGCGCGGGGTACGCGTATGGGACCGCATTTTGTGACCACGCCGGGCGCGCCAGAAGGCAAACGAGAGTGCCAATCGTGAGCGCGATTCCGCCCGCCATGTGCCGCGTGACGACGATTCCGGAATCGCCGCCGCCGTAAGCAAGAAGCCATCCCAGCGCAAGGGTAACAAGACAACTCGCAAGCGCGAGTCCAAGCACAAACGGCGCTGTTTCACGCAATGCAGGGCGATGTGCGCCTGCAATCTCAAGCACGGGAATCAGCAGCAGAAGCGTGATGGGAAGATGCAGCGCGAGCAGATGGAACCGGCCCAGGAAGTGTTCCCATTCCGCATGTGGCCGGCCATCGAGCTTGAATATCCAAGGCAGCAGAATAAGGACCACGCTCAATGCGAGAGCGGCCATCCACATCGCTCTTGTGAATTTGCTTTTCGGCAATAGCCGATCGGCAACCGAGCCCTGCCGCTGACTATTCTTCACGCAAGCAGGCCCTTCACAACACTCGCTGGGGTTGGTCCAGTCAGCTTCTGATCCAGGCCCTGAAACTTGTAAGTTAGCTTGTTATGGTCAATGCCAAGGCAGTGCAAAATGGTCGCGTTGAAGTCACGAACCGTAACTGGATCCTTGACCACGTTGTAACTGTACTCATCGGTCTCGCCATAAGTGATGCCGGTACGAATTCCGCCACCTGTCATCCACGTTGTATAACAGCGCGGATGATGATCGCGCCCATAGTTATCCGCTGAAAGGCCGCCCTGGCTATAGACCGTGCGCCCAAACTCACCAGCCCAGACGACCAGCGTGTCATCCAGCAGGCCGCGCTGCTTGAGGTCTGTGACCAGCGCATAGCAACCTCGATCCGTCTCACCGCAGATGATGGGCAAAATGCCGGTCACGTTGTCATGCATGTCCCATCCGCGCTTGTAGACTTGCGTGAACCGCACGCCGCGCTCAGCCAGGCGGCGAGCCATCAGGCAGTTATACGCGAAGGTCCCAGGCTCCTTCGCTTCCGGACCATACAGGTCCCACGTAGACTTAGGTTCCTTGCTGAGATCGGCTAACTCGGGCACCGAAGTCTGCATGCGATAAGCCATTTCGTATTGGGCAATGCGCGCATTGGTTTCGGGATCGCCAAGCTCATCGAGTGTCTGGCGATTGATCTCGTTCACCGCATCGAGCATGTTGCGGCGCACCTCGCGATTCACGCCATCGGGATCGGTGAGATAGAGCACCGGGTCTCCCGCTGAACGCAAGCCTACCCCCGCATATTCCGACGAGAGAAAACCGCTACTCCACAGCCTTGAAGACACAGGCTGATTATTTTCTTTCGTATTCAACTTGGTTTGCAGCACCATGAATGTTGGCAGATTGTCGTTCATGCTGCCCAGGCCATACGACAGCCACGAGCCGAGGCAAGGTTTACCTGCATTCATGTTGCCGGTATTCATCAGCATGATGGCCGGCTCGTGATTGATGGCTTCCGTGTTGGTCGACTTGATGATCGCCAACTGGTCGGCCATTCGCCCCGTATACGGAAGCAAATCGCTCACCCATGTTCCTGTTTCGCCAAAACGCTTGAACGTCCAATGCGATGGCGCAATGGGAAACCGCGCCTGCCCTGCTGTCATGCCCGTCAACTGCTGAGCGCCGCGCACTGAGTCGGGAATATCCTTGTCGTAAAGCGCGGCAAGGTTCGGTTTGTAATCCCACAAATCCACTTGCGATGGGCCGCCCGACATAAATAGATAGATCGCGCGCTTTGCTTTCGGAGCAAAATGCGGGAGCTTCAATGTATCGCCTGCTTGCGAGTCGGCTTTTCCATAGGCAGGCGCATGAGCATCGCCACGCAACGCACGATTGCCTAGGAAGCTCGACATCGCTGCCCATCCCAGCACTTTTCCGGTGCGTCCGAGGAAGTGACGGCGCGTTTGCAGGGTTGCCCATTCCTGCTTCAACTGGACAGGAACAGGCAACTCCATCACGTTGGGGTTGTGCTCGGTATCGGTGCAAAGAGGATGTTGCTTCATTCCATCTCCATCAACTATTTCGTAATCGTCTCATCCAGGTTGAGCATTTCGCTGGCGACCATGGTCCACGCTGCAAGCTCCGGCGTTGGAATTGACGCATCGCCTTTTTTCTCGCCCATATTCACCAGCGCGTGCGCAGCCTTGGGATCCGCTGCATAATGCTGTTCCATCTTGGCCAGTGAAGCCTGAAGCACAGCGGCCATTTGCGGGGGCGGATCGTGCGCGAGCAATATCTCGCTCATCAGGTTGATGCGCTGCTCCGGTTGCTTACCGCCTTCTTTGATTACGCGCTCAGCCAAGGCTCGCGCAGCTTCAACCCACTGCACATCGTTCATGGTCACCAGGGCTTGCAGCGGAGTATCCGTGCGCTGGCGGCGTGTACACACCACATCGCGCATCGGCGCATCGAACGCATCCATATCCGGCAACATGGCCATGCGCTTCCAGTAGGTGTACATGCTGCGGCGATAAAGCGCGTCGCCTTTTTGCTGCTCGTAAACCAGCGTGTCGCTGCCGCCGATGCCCACTTGCTCCCACACGCTTGGAGGCTGATAAGGCTTCACGCTCGGGCCGCCAATTTTGTTCACAAGCAGGCCACTCGACTCAAGCGCAACATCGCGCAGCATCTCCGCGTCCATGCGGAATCGCGGCCCATGCGCGAGCAGCAGATTCTTCGGGTCTCGAGCAAGCTGATCGGGAGTCGACTTGGCGCTCTGACGATATGCTGCCGACATCACCATCAGCTTGTACATGTGCTTGATGTCCCATCCGCTTTCGCGGAATTCAACAGCGAGCCAATCAAGCAATTCCGGATTCGAAGGCCGCTGCCCCATGATGCCGAAGTCTTCCGTTGTTTCGACGAGGCCGGCGCCGAAGATTTCATTCCACATGCGATTGACAGTTACGCGCGCAGTGAGCGGATTGTCTTTGCTCACTGTCCATTTGGCCAGCGCTAACCGGTTGTGCGGCTCAGAGGCCGGCAATGCAGGCAGATAATGCGGCGTGTTTGCTTCCACACGTTCAGTGCGCGCCGTGTACACACCGCGCGTCAACACATCCGCATACGCGATGGATGGCTTCTCCCACGAAACTAGGGTCAG
>Ga0206847_10333_pt1 | contig 12851 bp, 7 predicted proteins | sample Alteio_BWOrgCont_17_FD_152880 | JGI IMG/M metagenome (GOLD analysis project Ga0206847, IMG submission 152880) | Enriched cells from forest soil in Barre Woods Harvard Forest LTER site, Petersham, Massachusetts, United States -... | ecosystem: Environmental > Terrestrial > Soil > Temperate forest >... | reverse complement strand
CCCAAAAGCCAGCCTGATAGACGGCATGCAGGTCGGCGTCAAAGACCGCTACGGCTTCGAGCGCAAAAATTTCGTGGACCAGTTCGGCGAGTTGCGGACCTGGCTCCACATGCAAATTCATCTGCAATGTGCGGCGGGTGAATTCATACAGATCGTGCATCTGGCCGCCTCGGGATTCCGCTTCGCGCGCATGGCCGGTAACGCGTGCTGACAGCCGGCTCACGGTGAGCGCTACCAGAACGAACACCACCAGTGTGACCGAGTTCACTGGAAACGCCGCTAGGCTGGGTTGCGGCTGACGCGCGTTGAAATAAGCCTGCGCGCCCACGGCCGAAAGAGAGACAATGACAGCTTGCCAGAAACCGCTGAGCAGTGCTGTGGCGACCACGATGAGAAGGTAGAGCAGCACAGCCACGGGAAGCAGCCAGCGAGACCACTGAGTGAGGGCCGCGGCCAGAACTACGGCAATAATCCCCAGCAAGCTCTCGAGCACAAACAGCAGAACGCTCAGCCCCCGCGCGCGCTTGGCGGAGATAGTCCTTTGCACAGGGATGTAACTTCCAGCCAAACAGCCACCAACCTCTTGATTCCGTAACGATCTACGAAGAGATGATTGCCCGGGCAATCGCCGGCTATGTATTCCGCATTGCAGGTTGTCAATCGCGCCTTCCGTTTTGAAATTTCTATCGCATTTATTCAGGAGGGCTTAGAGAGAGTTTATCAGGCGCGCTTTCGTTGGATGCGGGATGAGGTTTTGATCCGTCCGGAGTTAGCGCGGGCCGAAATTTAGAGCTTCTTAAGCGTTTCTTTAGGACTTTTCTGGATGTATGATGGCACAACTGTATGCGGACTTGGAGACAAGCAGGTCGCTACGGGAGATATGAAGCGAGCCGCGAGCCTGATCACCGAGATAGTGGGTGATATTGGTAATCCTCCCCAACGCTGCGATGCGTGTCCCTGCCAATCCGGAATCGTTGACGTGATTTGGCTTCGAATTGCGCCGTATCGGATAGGCCTGGTTGTGCGCGACTGATGTGACCGGGGGAGGGTGCAGGATGACTAGCAGAAATTCGATTCGGACGCTCATTGTTCTCAGCCTTGGTGTTCTCAGCCTTGGATTGTTCAGTCCTGCCGCATTTGGGGGGAGCGTTCCGAATCAGTGGACATGGATGGGCGGAAGCAAAACGGCTCCCACATGCAGCTATAACGGAGTATGTGGCCAGCCGGGAGTCTATGGCACGAAAGGTACCTTCGCAGCGGCAAATGTTCCAGGAGGGCGTTCCGGACCGTCAGCGTGGACTGACAGTAGCGGGCATTTTTGGTTATTTGGCGGCTACGGGTACGACTCCGCGGGCAATCTGAACGACCTCAACGATCTCTGGGAATACAATCCTTCGACCAAGCAATGGGCCTGGATGGGCGGCAGCAGCACGATGCCTACCTGCACCGGTGGATCAGGAGCGTGCCCGGCGCCGGGAACATACGGCACGCTGGGGCAAGCCGCTGCGGGCAATGTCCCCGGAGGGCGCAAGTTGGCCGCCGTTTGGACTGACAGCAAGGGCAATTTTTGGCTTTTCGGCGGTTCAGGGGTTGACTCCACAGGGGCTACGGGGTACCTGAACGATCTTTGGGAGTTCGACCCGACGACAAAAGAGTGGATCTGGATGGGAGGAAGCAACACGATTACTACCCCGGATGACTACGATGGCCATCCTGGCGTTTACGGCGTGTTGGGCGTTGCTGCGGCTGGAAACATTCCTGGCAGCCGTTCAGATGCGTCGACCTGGGTTGATGACAGCGGGCATTTCTGGCTCTATGGGGGCTATGGCCACGATTCACTAGGGGATGAAAACCAGCTGGACGACCTGTGGGAGCTCAACCCGGATAGCAACGAATGGACGTGGATGGGCGGCAGCTACTTATCGTATGCCGGTTCGAATCCCGGTGTTTACGGCACGTTGGGCGTGGCTTCGGCGGTGAATCACCCTGGCGCCCGAGAAGGGTCCGCGACATGGACGGATAAGAGCGGTAATCTCTGGCTATTTGGGGGTTTTGGCAGAGATGCGAACGACATTGGCGACCCTCTGGACGATCTTTGGGAATTCAGTCCATCTACGGATGAATGGACATGGGTGAGCGGAAGCAGTACGGTCCCCGGCGTATATGTTGGCATTGCGGGAGACTATGGCACGTTGGGCGTTTTTGCCGCTGGAAACATTCCCGAAGGGCGCGGTAGCGGCGTCGCATGGACCGATAGCAGCGGAGGTTTCTGGATCTTTGGAGGCTCGGTCGATGGCGTTGTCAGTTATGAAGCCCTTGGGTATCTGAACGACGTTTGGGAGTTGGAGCCCTCCACAAAGGAATGGGCATGGATGGGCCGGACGATTGCGACCTGCCAACAATGCAAACAGCCGGGCGTTTACGGCACTTTGGGAACAGCCGGGGAGGCAAACAATCCTGGAGGCAGAGTTCAGATGGCGAGCTGGCTTGACAGCAGCGGGCACCTCTGGATATTTGGCGGGCAGGGCAACGATTCCGCTGGAACGCCTGGCCTTCTCAACGATCTTTGGGAGTACTCGCCGGTGACCAACCCACCGACAACAATTACGCCCACGGTGACGGTGTCACCATCTCCATCGAGCATTACATCCACGCAGGCCTTGACGATCACGGTTACGATCAGTGGCGGCAGCGGGCATCCTGTGCCGACAGGATCGGTAACCTTGACCGGAGGCGGGTATACGTCGGCCGGCACTACGATGAGCGGCGGCATCGCGACCATTGACATCGCTGCGCAGTCGCTGCTGCCGGCGGTCGATACGCTCACCGCATATTACACGCCGGATTCCGCAAGTGTATCGACTTATAACGCGGCAACGGGATCGGCCACAATCCACGTAGCATCCACAACGGCAGCCATCGCGCCAACCGTATCGCTGAGCGCACTGGAATATGGCATTTGGACGACCGAGTCGTTGCCGGTGACTATCCATGTGTACGGAGGCACCCAGACAGCGACGGGTTCGGTGGTGCTGAAAGGGGGGACTTTCACGTCAGAGGCTGTAACTTTGGGCGGGACTTACGAAACAGGCGGCCCTGTGACGATCGTAATTCCTGGAGGATCGCTGCCCGCCGGCGCCGACACACTGACGGCCGTTTACAGTCCTGACTCAAAGAGTACGGAGTCCTATACCAGCGCTACAGGCACAACGAAGGTTACAGTGAGCGTGGAGCCTGCGAACGGACTCTACTGGACGTGGATGGGCGGGGACAACATTATTCCTGGATACAACACCCAGGGTGGTGTGTATGGGACGCGCGGCGTGGCTGCCGCGGACAATTATCCCGGAGGCCGGATCAATTTTTCATCATGGACCGACAGCAGCGGGAATTTTTGGCTCTTCGGGGGCGAGGGAAACGACGGAGACAATCAGCATGTGCTGCTGAACGACCTTTGGAAGTTAAATCCTTCGACGAAGGAATGGACCTGGGTAAGCGGCAGCAATGTGTACGCGGAGAATCCTCAGTCGGGCGGCAACGATGCCCCCGGTGTCTACGGCACGGAGGGCACGTTTGCTGCCGCGAATGTGCCGGGAAGCCGGATTGGGGCATCGACGTGGGTGGACAGCAGCGGGCATCTCTGGTTGTTTGGCGGCTATGGGTTCATTGCTGGATTGGACAGCGGCCCTCTCAATGACCTTTGGGAGTTCAATCCCACGACGGCAGAGTGGGCTTGGATAAGCGGAGACGACTTTGTTGTGGGTCAGCAGGAAGGCGTGGGCGGAGTTTACGGCACGCTGGGGGTTGCTGCGGCCGGAAACGCTCCCGCGGCTCGGCAGAACGCGACCTCATGGATCGACAAAAGCGGCAACCTGTGGCTTTTTGGGGGCTATCCGCAAGATGTTGCCGATTACGGCTGCGACGAAAGCGATTTGAATGACGTTTGGAAGTTTAGCCCGACCACAAAGGAGTGGACGTGGATGGGTGGGAGCGCGCCCACCTTTACGGGAGAATGTTACGACAATGGCCCGGCGCCAGCGGCTGGCGTCTATGGCACTTTGGGAACGCCGGCGGCCGCAAACATCCCCGGAGGCCGCGATGGCGCGATGGGCTGGACAGACAGCAACGGCAATTTCTGGCTTTTTGGCGGCAGCATCCTCTGGGATAGCTACGGGCAAGGCACCTATAACGACCTGTGGGAGTTTAATCCGACCACGAATGAGTGGACCTGGATTAGCGGAAGCAATACTCTCGTGACCTATACACAAACATACGAGAGCTCGAGCGTTGGCCGCGCAGGTATTTACGGAACATCGGGAACGGCGGCTGCAGCTAACGTACCCGGAAGCCGCGCTGGCGCTTCTACCTGGATCGACAGCAGCAATGATTTGTGGCTATTCGGAGGATCCGGCCTGGATTCAAACGGAGCGCCGCACGAGATGAACGACATGTGGAAATTCAATTCCACAACGAAACAATGGACATGGCTTGGGGGGACAAGTACGTTTCCTCCGGTATTTGCCTATCCGGGTCCGGTGGGCATTTACGGCACGCTGGGAGTAGCCGCTTCTCCGAACACCCCGGGTGGCCGTTACCAAGGCGCAAGCTGGACAGACAAGAGCGGGCACATGTGGCTTTTTGGCGGGGAGAGCTGGGATGCCGTGGGCCAGAATGGCTGGTTCAACGATCTTTGGGAATACGTGCCTGGGATGGCGCCAGCAGTCACGCTTTCCGCGAGCAGCGTGCCGTTCGGATCGGTAAAGGTGGGGACGGCCAGCGGGTCGGCGTCAGTAACGCTGACCAACACTGGCAATGAGGCGCTGACTATCTCAAGCATCGCTATTACGGGTGCGGATGCTTCATCCTTCGTGTTTGCGGAGTCATGCGGAACAAGCCTGGCCGCGGGAGCGAATTGCTCTATACATGGGCATTTTGCGCCTGCGGCTGAGGGCTCGCTGACTGCGGCTATAACTGTTGGGGACAATGCTGCCGGTTCGCCGCAAACTATTTCTTTGAGCGGTACGGGACTGGCGCCGGTTGTAAAACTTTCGGCCAGCAGTTTGGCATTTGGGTCGGAGAAGGTTGGGATGGCGAGCGGATCGCAATCGGTAACTGTGACGAATACCGGTGATGAAGCGCTTTCCATCACGAGCATCAGCATTACGGGCACCGATGCATCGTCGTTTGTATTCGCAAATAGCTGCGGGACGAGCCTGGCGGTTGCGGCTAGCTGCAGCATTCATGGGCACTTTGCGCCTGCGGCTGTTGGTGCGCTTACGGCGGCTATCAGCATCACAGACAGCGCGGGAAATTCGCCGCAAAAGATCGCTCTAAGTGGGACCGGGGCGAGCGTTACGACGGTGAAATTATCGGCTACGAGCCTAGCGTTCGGAACCGTCAAGCTTGGGGCGGCAAGCGGTTCCGGCTCGGTGACCTTGACCAACACCGGCAATGCGGCGCTGGCCATTACGAGCATTGCAGTGACCGGGACTGATGCATCCTCGTTTGTATTCGCGAACACTTGCGGAACGAGCCTTGCGGCGGGAGCGAGCTGCTCCATTCATGGGCACTTTGCGCCTGCTGCCGTGGGGGCGCTCACCGCTGCTATTACCATTACTGACGACGCAACTGGATCACCGCCGTCGATCGCGCTCAGCGGCACGGGCGAAGGCGTTCCGGCAGTAAAGCTGTCGGCGACCAGCCTGGCATTTGGTGACGAGAAAGTTGGCGTGGCGAGCGGGTCGCAGTCGGTCACTTTGACTAACTCCGGGTCGGCGGCGCTGACGATTACGAGCATCAATGTTACGGGTGCGGATGCTTCATCGTGGGTGTTCGCGAATAGCTGCGGCACGAGCCTGGCGGTAGCGGCTAGCTGTACTGTTCATGGACACTTTGCGCCTGCTGCGACAGGAGCGCTGACGGCGGCAATCACGATCGTCGATAATGCAGCAGGGTCGCCGCAGAGCATTGCGCTGAGCGGAACGGGACAGTAGCTCTTACGGATCTTCTTCACAGTGCGAGTTACTTGTAATTCAATTGTCACTAAAATGTCACCGTCGGTGATCTTGAAGACGACGGGTTTATCCTTGAATTAGTCGACGCCTTCCATGCGTGCTTCAGGGAAATGATCGCGCCCAAAAATCGCCGGAATCTGGGCGGGGAGTTAGGGAAACTTCCAACGGTCGTATATTGGTGAACAATAATTATGAAGACTATTCTTGCGATCGAAGACGATCCCAGAATTCAAAAAGCGCTGGTGCGGCTCTTCGCGTCTGAAGGGTATGAAGTACATGTCGAGGGAGAAGGTCAAGGTGGATTGGCAGCGAGCAGAAAGCTGCGGCCTGCTGCGATTGTGCTCGATCTGATGCTTCCAGGCATCAACGGACGAGAGCTTTGCCGGATGATGAAAGATCGGCAACCGGAGACGCCCGTGGTAATTCTCAGCGCGGTGAGCGACGTTGCCGACAAGGTGCTGCTGCTTGAGATGGGAGCGGACGACTACGTGACCAAGCCGTTCAGCCCGAGAGAATTGCTGGCGCGCGTTGAAGCGGCTATTCGGCGGTCTTCAAAATCGACCTCGGTGCGGCTGACTCAATTTGGCGAGATCACGATTGATGTGGCAAAGATGGAAGTACGGCGCGATGGAGCGGGAGTTATTCTGACTGCGCACGAGTTCAAGCTGCTGCGATATTTCGTCGAAAATGCGGGGCGGGTGCTATCGCGAACAGAACTGCTGAATGATGTTTGGGGTTACGATTCCTATCCCAACACGCGAACCGTGGATAATCAGATTCTAAAGCTACGCCAGAAGCTTGAACGCGATCCGGCTGAGCCGCGCCACTTTCTCACCGTGCATGGGGCGGGTTATAAATTCGTGCGCGAGGGATGAGGCAGCGTTGGATGGTGTTCCATTGGTGATGCGTCCGTGGCGAATGCGAACGATGCTGTTGCTATCGCTGATGACGCTTGCGCTGGCAATGACCGCCATCTTTCTTGTAATGGTTCGAATCACCATTCAGCGCCAGGTACGAGGCGATCTAGCGCTTGACATGCGGCACTCGCTGCAGACATTTCACAATTTGCAGGAGCAGCGGCAGAGGCTGCTGCTGAGGGAGTCCTCGCTGCTCTCGAATCAGTCGAGCCTTAAAGCGATCATGACCACTTCCGATCCTCGGACCATCAGTGATTCGGGTGCGGAATTCTGGAGACTAAGCGGCAATGATTTTTTCGCATTGATGAGCCCAGAGGGCAAGCTCGAAGCACATTACGAACAAGGCTCAGTGTTGACTACAGAGAACGTGCAAGCTGCGATGCGCGAGTCAATCAATTCGCCCGGATCGACGAGCCTATTCACATCGGATGGAAGGCTCTTCGAAATATCTTCTCGATCTTTCACATTCGGCTCCGGCGAACAAATGACTGGCCTAGGTTATGTCGCAATCGGTTACGCGCTGGACGAGAAAATTGCGCGGGAAGTAAGTGAAGCTGCGGCGGCCGAAGTTGTGTTTGCGGTGAATGGGACGATTGTGGCGGGAACATTGCCGCAGGCGCTGCGACACGAATTGGCATCAAGCCGGGACAAGCCTTTGAACGAACCTGTCGAGGGCCTGGAGATGCGGTTGGGCGGCGTGCGCTACCTGGCCTCTTCAATTCAGTTGCAGGCAGCGACTCCGACAGGCGGCGCAATTCAATTGGTCGTATTGAAGTCGTTCTCAGAAGAAGAACAAATCCTGGCGAGATTGAATCGCCTCGTGACCGTGCTCGGCATCCTCGCGGCATTGCTGGGTGTGGCGATGGCTGCGTTCATCGCGCGCTCCGTCACGCGACCATTGGAATCGTTGGTGGTGGGAACACGCGCGCTGAGCCGCGGTGACTTCACCCACAAGGTCCGCGAAGATGGCGCGGAGGAAGTGAGAGAACTGAGTCGAGCGTTCGATCGGATGCGAGGCCTGATGCAGAAAGCGCAACAGGAACTGCTGGCAGCGGAACGCATGGCAACAATTGGCCAGATGGCAAGTTCAATATCGCACGATCTGCGTCATTACTTATCGGCGATCTATGCCAATGCGGAGTTCCTGGCCAACTCGCAAATCCCGGCTGCTGAACGGGAGGAACTTTTCGCGGATATCAAGGCCGGCGTGCAGGGGATGACCGAGATGCTCGACTCGTTGCTCGTTTTTGGCAGAACCGGCATGTCGCTGCAATTGCATCCCGAATCTTTGGTGGCCCTCATCGATCGCACGGCTGCTGCAATTCGGTCACACCCGGATGCGCGCGGCGTCGATCTAAGAGTGCAACCGGTGCTGCCATTGAAAATTGAAGTTGATGAGAAGGAACTGCGCCGCGCGTTATATAACCTATTGTTGAATGCCTGCCAGGCAGTCAGCCGATGCGAGTATCCGGCGTGGGTGGCTCTCGAGACATCGTTACGACCCCAGGGACTTTCCATCACAGTTCGCGACAGTGGTCCGGGGGTTCCAAGCGCCATTCGAGCCTCCCTTTTTCAACCCTTCGTCAGCGAGGGAAAGCAGAGCGGCGTGGGATTGGGATTGGCGCTATGCAAGCGAATTGCCGAAGCCCACGGAGGAAGAACTTTTCTGGAGGATTCTGTTTCCGGAAATACCGCATTCACGATCACATTGCCTCGTGAGAGCATCCTTGAAGAAGCCTCACACCAGGCCGCGGAGAGACGATGAGCGTGTTTGAGTTGAGAACGCAGCTAGTCTGGATGACGGCAGTGTGCCTGATTTCATCGGCCACATTATTTGCGCAATCCGCACCGACGGCAGCCACTGGCGCGGCGTCGGATGACAACATGCGCGCGCTTGAGCAGCGCATTGACAAGCTTGCTGAAAGCCTTGCCGCAGCCCAGCGCCAGGTTGATGAGGATCTCCGTGCGATGCGGTCCATGCAGGCGGATCTCAATGATCTTCGCAAGGCTCTGGCTGAGGGCAATCGCGAATCCCCGGCACCGACCAATGCAGGGGATGCCAGCCAGTTACAGCAGGCTGTTGCACAAATTCGCGATGAACAGGAAGTGCTTGCTTCCGAAGTTCGAGAGCACGAGCAGACAAAGCTGGAAAGCGCCTCAAAACTCCCTGTGCGCTTTCATGGCATGGTGCTGTTCAATACATTCGTGAATGAAGGCGTAGTCGATCAAATCGATCTGCCCACAACGGCGCTCTATCGAGCACCTGGACAAAGCCACGGCAGTGTGGGAGCCGGGCTGCGGCAGACACTTCTAAGCTTTGAAGGCACGGGCCCATCGCTATGGGCGGGCCATCTGTCAGCGGATGCATCGCTCGACTTCTTCGGCGGAGTTACGGCGGGGCAGCTTGGTTCGCCCGTCGGCATTGCACGGCTTCGCACTGCGGGGATCACTCTGGAATGGCCTGCGGACACAGTACGCCTGGGTTACGACGGACCGCTCATCTCGCCGCTGTCCCCTGATTCTCTTGCGAGCGTTGCGCAGCCTGCGTTGGCGTGGTCGGGGAACCTATGGACCTGGGCGCCTCAATTAAGATGGGACCATCGATTCGCACTTTCGGAAAACCATCAGGCCGGTTTCGAATTCGGAATGTACGATGCTTCCTACACTGCCGTCAATGCGATAGAGGCAGGTCGATCTGTGAGCCCCGGAGAGGCCGCGCGGCAACCAGGTTTTGAAACTCGCTTCTCATACCGATCATCGAACCCGAAGCAGCCGCTTCAAGTGGGAGCATCCGCATACTATGACCGAAAGAATTATGGGAGCGGCCAGATTCTCGATACGTGGGCGGGCGCAGCGGATTGGGCGCTGCCTATAACATCGCATGCACAATGGACCGGGGAATTCTATCGAGGTCGAGGGATCGGCTCACTGGGCGGAGGAGCCTATCGCGATGAATACACTTACACCGACACGCAAACGGGAGAACAGGAAATCGGCGGATTGGATTCCATCGGCGGATGGACGCAATTGAAGTTGAAGTTCACTCAGACCATGCAGTTGAACGCGGTTGCAGGCCAGGATACGGGCTATGCGGACGAACTGCGCGAAAGCGTGCCAGCTAACTACAATCCGCTCGACTACTATGCGCGCAATCGTTCATTCATGGTCAACTTCATCTATCACCCGTGGCTGTCCTTTGTTTTATCTCCGGAGTTTCGCCGCATTTCAAGTTGGCCAATCACGGGAAAAGAACAGACGGCCAATGTTTACACACTCTCAGCAGGATACGAATTCTGAGGTTGATTGAGATGCATCGCTTTTTTCCCCCGCGCTGCGGGAATGGTTGGCAACGACGCATTGTTATGTGGATCGCTCTTTGGATGTGCGGTGCAGTTACATGCTACGCGCAGACGAATGGCGTTATCATGCACGTTGACTTTGTTTCCGCGACGGCCAAAAGCAAAGCGCCATCAACGCAGGCAGTCGCTGTGGCATGGCTCACGCCGCTTGGCGCCAGTGGTGCTTCGCAACCCGCACCCGAGAAGCGCATATTTCGCATGGTGCAAAAGAACAAACAGTTCGACCCGCACCTCATGGTTGTTCCTGTTGGCAGCCTGGTGCAGTTTCCTAATCAGGATCCATTTTTTCACAATGTGTTTTCACTCTATAACGGAAAGCGATTCGATCTGGGATTGTATGAGACGGGCAGCGAGCGCGGCGTGCGCTTTGACCGCGAGGGTGTGTCCTATATCTTCTGCAATATTCATCCCGAGATGGGTGCGATCATTCTTGCTCTTCCCACGCCTTACTATGCGGTTTCAATGAATCACACAATTTTCATTCCGCATGTTCCGGCCGGTCGATACACACTCAATGTGTGGTCGGAGGGAGCGACGGTGGAAAGCCTGGCCGCTGTCCGCAAACAAGTAACCACGGACGCAAACGGAACAGACCTTGGCAGTATTGTTCTGGTTGCTACGCCCAGCCCTGTCGCCCATCACTCCAATAAGTTTGGTGAGGCTTATCCGCCAGCCAAAGATTCAAGGCCGCCCGGCTCGCAGTATTGACGCCGCACCGCTGCATACACGATAGCCAGCACCGCGATGTGAACCCATAAGTACAAGCGAAGAATGTTCTGATTGAATTGTAAGATCGTCCACTCGAAAACCAGCGAAAGCACAAGGGCCCGCAGCCATGCTGCTCCCATCGGCGAAGCGCGTTTGGCAAGACGCAGGGGGACGGCGAAATAAATCACTACGAAACAAAGAAACGGAATCGAGCCAGGTATGCCGCTGGCCGCCATGACTTCTGCAAATACGCTTTGTCCTTCGAAGAGCTTGGTCTCCTCAAAATTCTGTGGCTTCTTGCCCATGTAACTGGCGACCGCTTCGGTAACTCCGCCAAGGCTGTGTCCCATCCAAGGATGGTCGGCCACTGTTTGTAGAGTATCCTGAAGGTGGTCTTCACGCTCATCTACTGAGTGGGAAGCGGTCCCCAGAAACCCGGTTCCACTTACCAGGATTCTAACTGCATCCGGATCGTCACTAATCCATGTGTATCCTGTATTGACCGTGACATACGTTATCCAGACGCAACACGCCGCTATTAATATTCTCCATCCGGAAATGCGAAGTCCGAGGACTAGACCCAGCCTTGTCGCGATTCTCCATAGGCGACGCACAGGTTGAATCGATAACTCTAAAAGAACAAATGCAATCCCGATTCTGCTAGAGCAGAGAACCATCGCAACAATAATTAGGAAGTATGCGAGCGTCCATGCCTTGGTGCGAAACGCACTAACTCCGGAACGACGTAATGATCCGAGACAAACCAGACCCATGATCAGATAAGTGGCATAGTAAGATGGCTCAAAACTGAAGCCATTCACTCTTGGCACTCGACCGGGCAGCCACCACTGCTCAACCAGCAGCGCTGGGCCACCGGCAATCGGTAGTGCGAACTGAATGATTCCAAAGCAAGCGACAAATATAAAGGAGCCCAGATAAAACTTCAGCAGAGTTTGTAATCGCGCAAAGCTATCGGCAAACAGGTTCACCATTGCGAAAGACAAGGCAATATCCAGAACAAGCCACACACAATAAGCGAGGCTTTTCTGCCAGAAATCGGCCACCGCTACAAAGGCCAGTTGGACACCGCACCAGGCAAGGAGCCAGGGAGCGCCGAGCGGCATTTCCATGGTCAGGCCCTGGCGATGTTTGAGGAGTGCGGCCGCAATCACGATGAGAGACACCAACTGCGCGATACGGATGTTCGGCCCCAGGTCGATGCTCAGGAAAATGTCGAACGAGCTTGTAAAGAAGATGATTGCAGTCGCGGCGCTGAGAATCCAGATGGGGCGATTCATAGACTCTCAACCTTCCAATCTGCGCCTCGATTGGCAAGGATCAGATCAACCGTTGCTGCCACACGTTGCGGCGTGATCGAAGTCATACATACATTCGCATTGCAGTGAGCAAATGTGCGGCCGTCGTAACACGGTCTGCATGCGAGCTTTTCACCGCCCCAAAGTGCGACAACGCCGGGCCGTCGCGGAAGTGCCTTGGAGGGCGCTGTTGGACCGAATAGTCCAACGAGGCCGCATTGCACCAATCCAGCAAGATGCAAAGGCCCTGTGTCGTGTGTGACCACGCAATCGCATGATTTGTAAAACGCCAACGTCTGCGGAAGCGACCAATGGGCAATACAGTTCCGCAGTGTCAGGCCGGCAAATGCTTCGCTGGCCCATTGGTCTCCAGAACCACCGGTGAGTACGACCTCGAATCCTTTCTCAATCAAAGTTCGAGCGAGCGCTACATAAGACTCCAACGGCCATCGCCTTTGCGGATCGTCGCGGAGCAGGTTGCGCGCACCGCCCGGAACGAGCGCAATGCGGACTCGGTCACTGGGCGGCACCGGACTA
>Ga0206847_10297_pt2 | contig 12852 bp, 11 predicted proteins | sample Alteio_BWOrgCont_17_FD_152880 | JGI IMG/M metagenome (GOLD analysis project Ga0206847, IMG submission 152880) | Enriched cells from forest soil in Barre Woods Harvard Forest LTER site, Petersham, Massachusetts, United States -... | ecosystem: Environmental > Terrestrial > Soil > Temperate forest >... | reverse complement strand
GCGGTGGGGATTGGGAAACGGCACTAGGCGCCGCCTCGCATGTGGGAAACAAGGGGATCGCAACGTTCCTGATCGAAAATGGGGCGCGCATGGACATTTTCGCGGCGGCCATGCTCGGGAAGGAAAAGATTGTGAGAGAAATGATCGCGGACAATCCGCTGTTAAAGGCGGCAAAAGGTCCGCATGGAATCCCGCTGATCAATCACGCAAAGGCCGGGGGCGACGAGGCAAAGACCGTACTTTCCTTCTTAGAAAACTGAGTGGCATGGGCTTCCAGCCCATGGTCGCCGATGCTCACGGGCTGGAAGCCCGTGCCACTCCCGGACCGCTTCGCCATTTTTCCAACGGGAGATTGGCGATGGCGATGATGATCAGCTGGCTGGCAACGAAGATGGAGAGCCCTTGGAAGGCGGCCTCGGTGAAACCGTAGTTGTGGAGGCCCACGCCGAGCATGTTGACGCCGAACCAGCTCCAGCTGGTGACGATGTTGCCGAAAATCGCCAGGCACATCAGGCCGCGTTGCTTCACCATGCCGCCCCAGCGGGCGTGAAGGATGATGGCGTTCCAGATCACGATGATCAGCGCCCCATTTTCCTTGGGGTCCCAGCCCCAGAACCGGCCCCAGGATTGGTCGGCCCAGATTCCGCCCAGCACGGTGCCGACAAAGCTGAAGAGCGTGGCGAAGCAGACGATGCCGTAGACCATGCGCGTGAGCGCGTCCGCCGTGGCCCGGTCGAGCGACTTGGTAAAAACACCGCGGAAAACATAGATGATCGCCAGGAAGCCGGAGAGCAGCGTGGAGGCATAGCCGCTGGTCACGACGATGACATGGGTCGAGAGCCAGAAATTGGAATCGAGCACCGCCCGCATCATTTCCAGGGTATCGCCGCCGAGCGCGAGATAGTGGGCGATGACCAGCGTGGCAAATCCGATCAGGCCGCCGGCCACCGTGCCAATCGCGTTGCGATAGATCTTTTCGAGGATGATGCAAAGTCCGACAGAGCCCCAGCCGACAAAGAGGGCGGACGAGTAGAGATTTGTGACCGGCGGGCGGCCTCCGATCCACATGCGGATGAGAATGCCCGCGGTCGCCAGGACCCAGGCCAGAACCAGCAGCTGGAACGCGGCGCGGCCCAGCGCGTCGGGCCATTTCAGCCAGGAGATGATCGCGAGCACAAAGGCCAGGGCGTAAAGGAACATGCCCGACGTGAAAGGAGCCGCGGCATTGAAGCGCACCTCGGTATCGCACTTCTTGAGCTGCGGTGCCAGGCGGCTGCTCAAATCACCGCGGTACAAATCGATCACCTTGTTGAATGGCTCGGCGTTTTGACCCCTCCACGCGTAACCAAGCCCCGCGTATGCCAGGACGCTCGGGTTTACGCTGCCGCGATCGAAGGCCGCCAGGATGCCCTGTCCTGCGGTTGTCCAGGCATTCAGATCGGCGGCCTGAGGTTCGGGCGGGATGGCCAGGACGTTGGTCGCATCCGACAGCGCCACGTAGCGTTTGCCGAGCTCAAGCATGGTCTGGGCTTCGTCCTCATTATGCGGCTGTCCCGCCTGTTTCGCGCGCACCGCGGCGATGCCGGCGGGGAGGGCCTGCTGAAAACGCATGAGTTCGCCGAGGAAGTCCCCTGAATCTGGCGGCTGGAGGGTGTGTTCCAGGCGTTGATAAAGACCCAGGTTTTCGTAGAGCTGGAGCACGGAGCGCTGGAATCGGGTGCGCACCGCGGCATCCACCGGTTCCGCGAGTTTAGCCTGGCTTTCGATTGCCGGCAGGTAGGGAGCGATTTCCCGGTAGGAGAAGCTGCGATAGCGGGAATCCAGGGCGCCGAAGAGCGCTTTCCATTGGTCGAGGGTCTTCGCATAATGGATCGAGAGGCTTTGGTCGTCCTTTCCGATCAGCGAGAGCAGGTCCGGATCGTCGATCGTGAAGATGCGGTAGCCGTCTGCCGTCTTCGGGCGGAAAAACACGTCCAGCAACCATGCGGCGGGAGTCAGTGGCTCGGCGTTGTCCTGTCCGAACACGTCGCTATTATCCGCTGCACGCACCTTCTGCTCGCCCGCGATCTGAAGCAACGAGGTGCGCGCGACGGTGTCCATCGGCTTGATCCGCCCGTTCGCCAGCACCGGAAGGCGCCCGAATCCGACGATATCGAATGCGCCGGGGTTTTTGGGCGCAAGGAGCGTGAGCCCGATGAAACCCAGTCCCAGGATCAGCGCGAGAAAGGGGAGAAGACGCTTCATGATTTGGCCGGCGATTCGCGCGGCGAAAATGCTGACCCGGCGCGGCGGCGGCGGGCGAAGGCGGCGAGGTGGAGGCCGAATTGCAGGACCAGGCCGAGCGCCATCAGGGAGCAGGCGATGTAGGGCATCAGCCAGCTCGGATTGCGCACGACTTGGAGGATAGTCGTGCGTTCGCTGCCGACCTCCGCAGTCGGGACAAAACTCTTTTGATAGAAGGTGAGCCCCCCGGCGCGCATCGGATTATTCATGTAGATCAGCACCTCGCGACCCGGAGTGCCGGGAGCGCTGATCCGAACGCGGCTGGAGAAATTTTTCGGGATATCCGTGCCCGGGTAGATGTCGTGGCTGAATTTGACGAGGGTGAGGGAGAAGGGGAGATAGCGGCGCTCGAAGCGCATGACGATTTTCCATTCCCGTCCGCCATAGGAGAAATGCTGCGGCATCGGAAGTTCGGGCGATACCAGCCAGGTGCCGAGCGATCCCTCCGGCGCGATCAGTTCGATGAACGCGGCCGGCAAATTGCGCTCGTCCTCCTTGGAAGTCAGGGGGATCGGCGTGGCGACGATTTGCGCGCCCATCCCCTGCGTGGCCGGAGAGGGCGGGGCATCGGGCGCATCGCGGCGCATCTGGAGGGCGGCGTTCGGATAGTACAGCCGGGGCACGACCCGGAAGGGCAGCTTGGGGTGCTGCACGGTTTCACGGTTGGCGATCAGCTGTTCGGGAATCGCCACGACATCGTCGAACTGCGGATCGGTCGCATCCACGATGGCGACTTCGTTGTCACGCTCGTTTTCGGAGTAGTTCTTGGTCTCGCCATTATCGAGGGTGAGATCGTAGTCCTCCTGCCAGAGTCCGCTGAGCAGCTCGCCGATCAGCAGCAGGATCAGCCCGGTGTGGGTCAGCCAGATCCCCGCTTTTTTCCAGCCGAGCCGAAAGCGGGAGAGGTGCGCGCAGATGAGGTTGAGCAACAGCAGGCCGCCGATGAAATAACCGCCGGGGAAAACCGGCACCGGAATTTCCGTGCCGGGAAAATTCTCGAGCACGAAGAAACTGTGGAAAAACTTTTGGTGCACTCCCCAGATCCCGAGATCAATTTGGGCGAGCGTCGCCCAGAATATGAGAATGATCGACAGGACAAGAAGCGTCACGGTCAGCTTGAGCGAAACGAAAAGATCGTGGAACTGGCGGAAGAGGCCGTTCATGGCGGCGTCACCGGTTTCACCGTTTTGAGGAAAGCGAGGAAGGCCGGCTTTTCTCCCGCCACGAGCCGGTCGGGGCCCGTCAGTTTGAAAAACCATGTCCCGTCGGCGAACGGCACGATCGCGCCGAGGATGCGCTTTGAGCCGGTGTCCTGGGCGCTGGCGAAGTCCACCACGGTGAGCTGCAGTCCGTTTTGTGACAGGGTGCTGACCGCGCCGGCCAGATCGCCCTCGCCCAAGGGCGGCAATTGCACCTGGCCCCGCCAGCGGTTCACGTTGGCGAGTTCGCCGCCGACATCGCCGGGAAAAGCCGTGATGGAGAGATCGGCCTCAGCGCCGCCCTCGCCCGGCACCGCATAACTTCCCTTGCGCATGGCCGAGGCAGGTTTCACCCGCCAATTCGCCGGAGCGATCCACGTCAGCCCCGGGCCGGCGGCGGTGGGCACCGCGGTATCCGCCATGGCGGGTCCACCCGCGGGGGGCATGCCGGCCGGCGTCGGGGAATCGGCGCTCGCGGCGGTCATGCCCGGCAATGTCGGATCCTGCTCCTTTGGCACCCGGTAGGAAACGACCTTCGCTTCGCGGCACGCAGCCAGGAGCAGCAGAGCCGTCAGCGGAGGGAAATAACGGAAGCGGCGCATGAAACCGGACTTTTTCCCCCTTTTCGCCCGAAACTTCAATCCTATCCGTCGAAGTATGAGCAGCCCTGTATCGGGGATTAGTTATTGAATCGAAACAGCGCCACATCCCCGTCCTGAAAGGCATACTCCTTGCCTTCCAGCCGGTATTTGCCGGCTTCGCGGGCGGCGGCGATGCTGCCGAGGCGCGCGAGATCCTCGTAGGAAACGACTTCGGCCTTGATGAAGCCCTTCTCGAAATCGGTGTGGATGACGCCGGCGGCCTGCGGGGCCTTCCAGCCCTTCTTGATCGTCCAGGCGCGGACCTCCTTTTCGCCCGCGGTGAAATACGTGAGCAGGCCGAGCAGTGTGTACGTCGCGCGGATAAGCGCCGAGACGCCGGAGTCATCCACGCCCAGATCCTTCAAAAATGCCTTCGCCTCGTCCGGCGCCAGGTCGACGAGCTCGGACTCGATGCGCGCGCTGATCGGCACGTAGGCGGCGTCGTGATGCGCGCGGACGAACCCGGCGACCTGCTGGACGAACGGATTCTGCTCGGCCGTCGCCAGGTCCGATTCCGCGACATTGCACGCGTAGATGACCGGCTTGGCGCTGAGCAACTGGAATAGCTTCAGCATCTTCGTTTCATCCTCGTGCGCGGCGAGGATGTTGGCCGGCTTGTTGGCGTTGAGGTGGGGAATGAGGCGCTCCAGCAGCACGAGTTCCGCCTGGGCCTCCTTGTCGCCGCTCTTGGCCTTCTTCTGGTTCTTGTCGATGCGCTTTTGCACGGCATCGAGGTCGGCGAGGATGAGTTCCGTGGTCACCACCTCGATATCGCGCACCGGATCCACCGTCCCCATCGTGTGGATGACGTCGGGGTCCTCGAAGCAGCGCACCACGTGCACGATGGCATCCACCTCGCGAATGGTGGCGAGAAACTGGTTGCCGAGCCCCTCGCCCTTGCTCGCCCCCGCCACCAGGCCGGCGATGTCGACGAATTCCACCGCGGCGGGGATGACGACGTTTGTCTTCGCTATTTTCTGGAGCACCCCCAGGCGCTCGTCGGGCACCGTGACGACGCCGACGTTGGGGTCGATCGTACAGAACGGATAGTTGGCCGCCTCCGCCTTCCGGGAGTGGGTAAGGGCGTTGAAAAGGGTGGATTTCCCCACATTGGGGAGTCCGACGATGCCGGTTTTCAGCATAAACGGTCCATTGACCGGGAGGGCTCGGGACTTGACAAGCCATTTGTGAAACGGTCTGCTATCCAGCTTTTCCAAAATAGCAGCGCTCCGTAATAAAACGTCATGGCACTCAAAATCCGCCTCACCCGCGTCGGCACCACCCATCAGCCGCATTATCGCATCGTTGTCGCCGAAACCCGCTCGCGCCGCGACGGCCGCCCCGCGGAGACGCTGGGCACCTATGACCCCCGGGCCAAGGGCGAGACCGTCAAGATCAATCTCGCGCGGGTGGATTACTGGGTCAGCAAGGGGGCGAAGCCGAGCGACACCCTTCATTCGATGATCAAAAGGGCCCGCCGTGCCGCCGCCGCGCCGGTGGCTGCCCCCACGGTAGCTACGCCTCAAGCGTAGAGCTAATTCGGATAGGTCCTATCGGGCCTATAGGACCTATAGCCTATAGGACCTATGAAGATCGACATCCTCACCCTCTTTCCCGGGATGCTCGATGGGTTTTTGACCGAGAGCATTTTCGGCAAGGCCTGCGAACGCGGGCTGCTTGGCGTCAAAGTCCATGATCTCCGGGGCTGGACCACCGACAAGCACCGCACGGCCGACGACCGCCCGTTCGGGGGCGGGGCGGGGATGGTTCTCAAGCCCGAGCCCGTCTTTGCGGCGATCGAGGAGCTGCAGACCGCCGGCTGCCGCCGCATCTACCTCACGCCCGATGGCGTGCCGTTATCGCCCGCCGTGGCCCAGGATCTCTCCCGGCAGGAGCATCTGGTCCTACTCAGCGGCCATTATGAGGGAATCGACCAGCGAATTCGCGACCGCGTGATCGACCAGGAAATCAGCATTGGCGACTATGTGCTCACCAACGGAACCCTGGCCGCCGCCGTGCTGATCGACGCGCTGAGCCGGTTCATCCCCGGCGTTTTGGGCGAGGAAAAGTCGTTGACGCACGAATCTTTCACCGGCAAGTTGCTCGACTTCCCTCAATACACGCGCCCCGCCGAATTTCGCGGCATGTCCGTTCCGGATGTCCTTCTCTCCGGCAATCATGCCGAGATCGAAAAATGGCGCCGCGAGCATGCGTTGGAAAAAACCCGCAAGGTTCGACCCGATTTACTCAACTAAGCCACTGTCATGAACCCGATCATCAAAGAAATCACCGCCTCCCAGGTGAAAAAAGGCATTCCTCCGTTCCGAGTCGGCGACGGCGTGCGCGTGCACACGAAAGTCCGCGAGGCCGACAAGGAGCGCATCCAGATCTTCGCCGGGATCGTCATTGCCCGCAAGTCGAGCGGCATCAATGAGACGTTCACCGTCCGCCGCATCAGCTACGGCGAGGGCGTCGAGCGCGTGTTTCCGCTGAATTCGCCCAATATCGAGAAGATCGAGATCGAGCGGGAGTCCCAGCCCATGCGGGCCCGCCTCTACTACCTGCGGAACCGCACCGGAAAGGCGGCCGTTAAGGTCAAGGAGAAGGAGGGCCGCACCGCAGCTCCGGCGGAGCCTGCCCCGGCGGCCGCTCCCGCCGAGACTGCTCCGGCGGCTTGAGGTAAATTCTTCTTCCCCGGGTTGCGGGCATGCCCTAAAGGTAGTCAGTTTATCGCATGACCCTGCCGCTAGATATCCTCGCCAAAGCTGCGACTCAGGCCCGGGGCCTGGCCATAGACGCAGTCCACGCCTGCAATTCGGGCCACCTCGGCCTTCCCCTCGGTTGCGCCGAAATGGGCGCCGTGCTTTACGGTCACGCCCTGGTGCACGATCCCGACCGGCCGCGCTGGATCAATCGCGACCGCTTTGTCCTCTCGGCGGGCCACGGCAGCATGTTTCTTTATGCCTGGCTTCATCTCAGCGGTTACGATCTTCCGTTGGAGCAGATTAAGAGATTTCGCGCCCTCCATAGCATGACGCCCGGCCATCCGGAGTTTCGCGAAACGCCGGGGGTCGAGGCCACCACGGGTCCGCTCGGCCAGGGTGTCGCCAACGCCGTCGGCATGGCGGTGGCCGGCCAGATGGCCGCGGCGCGTTTCAACACGCCGGCCCATCCGCTGCTCGATTATCACGTGGTCTGCCTCGCCGGCGACGGCTGCATGCAGGAGGGGGTCGCAATGGAGGCGGTCGAATTCGCCGGCCATCAGAAACTCGATAATCTGATCCTGATTTACGACTCGAATTATGTGACCCTGGACGCGATGGCGGCCAAGACTCAGAGCGAAAACACGGCCCTTCGCTTCAAGGCGATCGAGTGGGACGTGCAGACGATTGATGGACAGGACATGGTCGCGTTTCTCAAGGCTTTCAACCGGGCCAAGAAGGCCCGGAGCGGCAAACCGCAGCTCATCATCGCCCACACGCTCGTCGGCAAGGGCATCCCGGAGGTCGCCGGCACGCAGAAAGCGCACGGGGAGGGCGGCGCGAAGTTCGCCGATTCGGCGCGCGCGGGCCTGGGGCTTCCCGCCGACCAGCATTTTTACGTGAGCGATGAGGTCCGGGCTTATTTTTCCGGACACAAAAAGAGCCTGGTCCGCCGGGCCAACAAGTGGCACAAGACTTTCAAGGCCTGGCGCGAAGCCAATCCCGAAAAGGCCGCGCTGCTGGATTCGGCCGCGAGCCGGCCCAGCGCCGCGCACCTGCTGGAGAAGATTCCCCTGTTTGCCCCCGACGTGAAGCTCGGCGGCACCCGGGCGGCGGGCCGCGATGTTCTCCAGCCGGTCGCGGCGGAACTGCCCCTGCTTATCTCCGGCAGCGCGGATTTGCACGGTTCGACGTTGAATTATATCGCCGCCGACCAGGATTTCGATCCGACCAACCGTTCCGGCCGCAACATTCGCTACGGCATTCGCGAGCATGGCATGGCCGCCATCAACAATGGCATCGCCTACGACGGGCTTTTCCGCCCGTCCTGCGCCACCTTCCTGGTGTTCGCCGATTACTGCCGCGCCGCCCTGCGCCTGGCCGCGCTGGCGAAGCTTCCCGTCATCTATATCTATACGCACGACTCGATCGGCGTCGGGGAGGACGGCCCGACGCACGAGCCCGTCGAAACAATCTCGTCGCTGCGCCTGATTCCCGGCTTTGATGTCATCCGGCCCGCCGATCCGGAGGAGACCGCCGGCGCGTTCGCCGCCGCGCTGGAGCGCACGGATGGACCGACGCTCATCGCCCTCACCCGCCAGGCCGTGCCGGTCCTCAACGATATTCCGGCGCACATCCGGCGTGCCGGCGTGCTCAAGGGAGGTTATGTGGCGCTCCAGGAAACGGCGCCGCTCACCGTCATCCTCCTCGCCACCGGCAGCGAACTGCAACTGGCGCTTGCGGCCGCCGGGCAATTGGGCGCGGGCGCCCGCGTCGTCTCGATGCCGTCGTTCCACCGTTTTGACCGCCAGCCCGCGGCGTATCGGGAAAGCATCATCCCCCCGGCCTGCCGCAAGCGCGTCTCGGTCGAGGCGGGGGTGACGGATCTTTGGCGGAAATATGTCGGACTCGAGGGAAAGACCGTCGGCGTCGAACGGTTCGGCATGAGCGCTCCGGGACCGGAGATTTTCAAGGAACTGGGAATCACGACCGAGGCGGTCGTGGCCGCGGCGCGCAGCCTGTGAGCCCGTTGGCAGCCTCGCTGACGTTGAGCGCCGAGGCGCCGGGCGCCACGATCAACCGCAATATTTACGGGCACTTCGCCGAACATCTCGGCCGCTGCGTTTACGAGGGCCTGTGGGTCGGGGAGGACTCGCCGATTCCCAATACCCGCGGCATCCGCAACGATTCGGTTGCGGCGCTGAGGAGGCTCGCCATCCCCGTGCTCCGCTGGCCGGGCGGCTGCTTTGCCGATGAGTATCATTGGCGCGACGGCATCGGTCCGAGGGCATTGCGGCCGAAGATGATCAACACGCACTGGGGCGGGGTGGTGGAGAACAATCATTTCGGCACGCACGAATATTTCGACCTGTGCGGGCAGCTCGGCTGCGAGCCCTATATCTGCGGCAACGTGGGCAGCGGCACCGTGCGGGAAATGCAGGAATGGATCGAATACATGACGTCCGACGCGGATTCGCCGATGGCGAATCTGCGCCGGAAGAACGGAAGGGAGAAGCCCTGGAAACTCGCCTATTTCGGCGTCGGCAATGAAAACTGGGGCTGCGGGGGCAACATGCGCCCCGAGTTTTATGCCGACAATTTCCTTCGCTATAACACCTATGTGCGGAATCTTTCGGGCAATAAGGTAGCCCGCATCGCCTGCGGCCCGGCGAATGCGGACTACGTCTGGACGGAAGCGCTGATGCAGATCGCGGGCGGCCAGATGGACGGCCTCTCGCATCATTATTACACCGTGACGGGCGAATGGGCGAAGAAGGGGCGGGCCACGGAGTTCACCGAGGCGGAATGGCACAACACCCTGCGGCGCACGCTCGACATCGACGAGATGATCACGCGGCACAGCGCGATCATGGACCGTTATGATCCGGCCCGGCGGGTCGGGCTCGTGGTGGACGAATGGGGCACGTGGCATGACGTCGAGCCGGGAACCAATCCGGGGTTTCTTTACCAGCAAAACACCCTGCGCGACGCGGTGGTCGCCGCGCTGAATTTTCACCTATTTCACCGGCATGCCGCCCGGGTTACGATGGCGAACATCGCCCAGACCGTGAACGTGCTCCAGGCCATGATCCTCACGGATGGAGCGAAGATGATCGTCACCCCGACCTACCGCGTCTTTGAGATGTACCAGGTGCATCAGGGGGCGGCCGCGCTTCCCGTCGAGGTGCAATCCCCCGGCTATGAGATCGACGGCCACGCCATCCCCGCCGTCAGCGCCACCGCCTCCCGCAACTCCGCCGGCGCCGTGCATCTCTCCCTCGTGAACGCCGACCCGAACCGGTCCGCCACGGTCGCGTGCGCTCTTTCCGGCCCGGTCGGCGCCCGCGCGCACGGCCGGATCCTCACGGCTCGGGCGATGAACGCGCACAATACCTTTGAAAGACCGGATGCCGTCGTCCCGGCCGACTTCACCGCCTTTGAGAGGCGGGGAAGAGACCTGACGATCACGTTGCCCGCGAAATCGATAGGCACGCTTGCATTTATTGATTAGCATCCTAATCATATGCCTCCTTACATTTCTCATGCCCCTGCTGCTGCCCAAGAATCTTCCCCGCTATGAGTGCCTGATCGAGGCTGCGAAGAAGTTTCCCGATCTCGATCCCTCCGCCTGTGAGGCGTTTCTGTACCTGCTTCGCGCCGGCAGCGATTCGATTCACGGCTGTGAGGCGTATTTTGCCGGGCACGATCTCTCCCAGGGGCGCTTTACCGTGCTGATGCTGCTGCTCGACAAGCAGGAGAACCGCGCCATCTCACGCACGCCGGCAGAGCTGGCGGATCTGGCCAATGTGACGCGCGCGACCATGACCGGGCTCATCGACACCCTGGAACGCGACGGCCTCGTCACCCGCGAGCCCGATCCGGTGGATCGCCGCATGATGGCGGTGAAGCTGACCGCCAAGGGTCATTTCCTGCTGAATCGCGTGCTTCCGGGGTACTTCCGGCACATGGCCGAGCTGATGGCCCCGCTTTCCGAGACCGAGCGCAAGGCGCTCGTGCGGCTGCTGCTCAAGATCGCACCCCAAACGGCTGCGTCGCTGCCTGAGGCGGCCATCGCATCCTAGTAACGGAATTTTTTATGCATCCTGCCCTAATCCTACTCGTTGCCGGCGGCCTTTTGCTGCTGATCCTGCTGCTCCGGGCCTTTCGCGTCCTCACCGGAGTGGCCTGCCTCGCGCTTTCCGTCGTGGTCGTCCTCGTGGGGGGGCTCGTTTTCATCAAGATTTCGGAGTTCAAGGCAATGGGCGCCGTGAAATGGTCCCTGCCGCCGGCGCCGGTGACGACCGCGTCCGCCACCGAAGAGACCTGGGAGCCGATTCTGCCGGCGGTGGGATCCCTCTCGGCCGTGCAGGGCGTCGTGGTGTCCGCGCAGCTCGACGGCAACGTGGCGAAGATTGCCTTTGAACCGGGAAGTACGGTGCAGGCCGGCGACCTGCTCCTGCAGCAGGACGTCACTTCGGAAGCGGCCCAGCTGCAGTCCGCCCAGGCCGCCTCCGAGCTGGCGAAAACCAACCTGGAGCGGTCGCGCGAGCTTCTGGCCAAGACGACAATCTCCCAGCAGCAATTTGATTCGGATGACGCCGCCTACAAGCAGGCCGTGGCCCAGGCGCAGAATATTCAGGCCACGATCGACAAGAAAACCATCCGCGCCCCGTTTTCCGGGCGGCTCGGCATTCGCCTGGTCAACCTGGGCCAGACGCTGAAGGCGGGCGACCAGATCGTTTCGCTCCAGGCCCTGGATCCCATCTATGTCGACTTTTCCCTGCCGCAGCAGGACCTTCCGCTGATCTCCCAGGGAACGACCGTGCGGATCACGAGCGACGCGATATCCGGGCGGATGGCGCAGGGCCGGATCACGGCGATCAATCCCGATGTGGACAGCGCCACCCGCAATGTGCGCGCCGAGGCCACGTTCGCCAACCCGGACGCAAGTCTCCGCCCGGGCATGTTCGTCGACGTCGCGGTGGTTTTGCCCGCGAAGGAAAAGGTGCTGGTCATCCCCGCCACTTCCGTCCTCTACGCGCCTTATGGCGATTCGGTGTTCGTGGTCGACGAGCAGACGGATGCGGCGGGCAAAACCAGCCATGCCTTGCGCCAGCAGTTCGTGCGCCTGGGCGAGAAGCGCGGCGATTTCGTGGCCGTCACGTCCGGCCTGAAGGCCGGTGACGTGGTGGTGACCACCGGCGTGTTCAAGCTTCACAACGGCATGCCGGCGGCGATCGACAACAGCCTCGCGCCGACCGCCAAGCTCGCGCCCGAACCGGACGATTCCTGATGAAATTCACCGATCTTTTCATCCGGCGCCCGGTCCTGGCGCTGGTCGTCAGCCTGGTTATCCTCATCGCGGGACTCCAGGCCATCCACACCCTCAACGTCCGCCAGTATCCGCAGAGCGAGAACGCCTCGATCACGGTCACGACCGTCTATATCGGAGCGGGGCCGGATCTCGTGCGCGGCTTCGTCACGACGCCGCTGGAGCAGGCCATCGCGGCCGCCGACGGCATCGACTACCTCCAGTCCCAGAGCTCGCAGGGCATGTCCCTGATCACGGCGCGCCTGAAGCTCAACTACGATCCGAACAAGGCGCTGGCGGACATCAGCGCCCGGGTGGACCAGGTGCGCAACAATCTCCCGCCGGAGGCGCAGATCCCCGCCATCAGCATCCAGCCGGCCGACAGCCAGATTGCCGCGGCCTACCTCAGCTTCAGTTCGACCGTCCTGCAGCATAACGAGATCACCGATTATATCGTGCGGGCGGTCCAGCCCCGCCTTTCGGCCCTCGCCGGGGTGCAGAGCGCGCAGGTCCTCGGCGGCCGCACCTTCGCCATGCGCATCTGGATGAAGGCCGACCGGATGGCCGCGCTGAACGTGACCCCGTCGGAGGTGAGCACGGCCCTGGCGGCCAACAACCATCTCACGGCCCTGGGCACGACCAAGGGTTCGCTCATCCAGGTCAACCTCACGGCCGACACCGACCTGCGGTCGGTCGAGGAATTCAAGCAGCTTGTC
>Ga0206847_10315_pt1 | contig 12871 bp, 9 predicted proteins | sample Alteio_BWOrgCont_17_FD_152880 | JGI IMG/M metagenome (GOLD analysis project Ga0206847, IMG submission 152880) | Enriched cells from forest soil in Barre Woods Harvard Forest LTER site, Petersham, Massachusetts, United States -... | ecosystem: Environmental > Terrestrial > Soil > Temperate forest >... | reverse complement strand
GATTCTTCGCTGTAATTCACCATGTCCATTTTATTCACGAGCACCGCGATCTCGGATTTTCCGCCGGCGACCGCAGCGAAAATCTGCGCCGCGCCGGTGAAGTCGCCGCGTTATTCGCGCAGGCGGGAACCATTGTCATCAGCTCGCTCATCTCGCCGACGCGCGATGACCGCCGGAGCGTGCGCGCCATTGCGCCGGATATATTTCACAGTATTTATATCAAAGCGTCGCTCGAAACGTGCGAAAAACGCGATACGAAAGGACTTTACAAAAAAGCCCGCGCCGGTGAGATCAAGGAATTCACCGGCATCAGCGCGCCGTATGAAGCGCCGGAAAATCCGGATTTGGTGGTCGATACGGAATCGGCGGATATTGAAGCATGTGTCGAGCAATTGGTGAAATATGTCGAGCATCATCTGGTCGAGCCGGTGAAAAATCTCGCCGATTATGCGGGGACGGGGATATAAATAATGATTGTCATCCCTGCGAAGGCAGGGATCTTACGCAGCAACAATTGAGCATGCTGATAGAGAAGATTCCTGCCTTCGCAGGAATGACAAGTAAGGAAAAGAAATGAACGAACGTTTTGGATACGGAATGAATTTTGAATCGCTTTACCAGCGCGACGGGCTTATCACACTCGATGCGGCTTTCATCGAGGAATTAAAAGCAGGCGATGTCGCGCTTCATAATCGTTTCGTCGCGGCGCGCGCGGAGCCTGCGGCGCTCGCCGATAAAGACCATTCGCAATTGCTGATTGAGCTTGCGCCGCATGTCGAAGATTTTCTGGGAAAATTATTCGGTATCGAAAAAGAAATCGCCGCGCTCGCCGAGGCGCATCACGTGCTGGCGCCGCTTTATGTCTGCAAGCGAAACTTCGTGCAACGCCGGGCAGCCAAGGCTTTGAAGCCTGAAGATGCGGAGCATGTCAGTGGCGATGCGCTGCTGGGTTTATTGCCGCTGGTGCCGGTGGATGACGAGCATTTTGAATTGGTATTCGCCAAGGTGGTGATGGGTTGGCTTGAGAAGGAAGAAGAATATAAATCACTGCTTGAAATCGCTGCGCGTTATGCGGCCTGGGCGCTTTATTCCGAAGTGGGCAGGGAGCGCCACAAGCATGGATTGCTCTTTAAGCAGCCGAAAAAATTAGACCCGTTTCACTTAGTCGCGGTGGAGACGGAGGAGCGCGATGGTGTGCAGGTTTTGCGCCTGCCGAAATCGCATTTTCGTGCGCGCGACGGGTTTAAACTCACCGACGATGGCGGCACGCTGGCGCAGGCGCTCGACCAGGCGAATTACTGCATTTTCTGCCATAATCAGGGCAAGGATTCCTGCTCGAAAGGCATGCGCGAAAAAGAGTCGAGAGTCGAGAGTCGAGAGTCGAGTAAGAATACTGTACACGACTCTAACCACTCGACTCTAGCCACTTATAAAAAAAATACGCTCGACATCACCCTCGCCGGTTGCCCGCTGGAAGAAAAAATCTCCGAGATGAATACGCTGAAAAGCGAGGGTGTACCGGTCGGAGCGCTCGCCATGGTGACGGTCGATAATCCTATGTGTGCAGGGACAGGCCATCGCATTTGCAACGATTGCATGAAGAGCTGCATTTACCAGAAGCAGGAGCCGGTCAATATTCCGCATGTCGAAACGCATGTGCTGAAAAACGTGCTGGATTTGCCGTATGGTTTTGAGATTTACAGCTTGCTGACGCGCTGGAATCCGCTCAATCTCACGCGCCCGATTCCGCGCGCGGAAAGCGGTTATAAAGTGCTGGTATCGGGTCTCGGGCCTGCGGGTTACACGCTGGCGCACCACCTGATGAATGACGGGCATATAGTCGTTGGTATTGACGGCCTTAAAATCGAACCGGTCCCGGAACGAATTTCCGGTGTGACGGCGATGGGCGCGCGCGTGCCGTTCGAGCCGATTAAAGATATTGCGACACTTTATGAATCGCTCGATGAGCGCAGCCTGGCTGGGTTTGGCGGCGTGGCGGAATATGGCATTACGGTGCGTTGGGATAAAAATTATCTGAAAATACTTCGTCTGTTGCTCGAACGCCGCGAGCAATTTTCCATGATTGGCGGCGTGCGATTCGGTTCGAGCGTGACGTATGAGAATGCGTTTGCGATGGGCTTCGATCATATTGCGCTATGCATGGGTGCTGGCAGGCCGACGGTGATCGATATTAAAAACGGCCTGGCGCGCGGTGTGCGCACGGCGTCGGATTTTTTGATGGCGCTGCAACTTACGGGCGCTGGCAAAAAAGATTCGATCGCCAATTTGCAGTTGCGATTGCCGGTGGTGGTGATCGGCGGCGGCTTAACAGCGATCGATACGGCCACGGAATCACTGGCTTATTATCCGGTGCAGGTGGAAAAATTCCTGGCGCGTTATGAGGCGCTAGTGGCCGAGCGCGGCGAAAACATGGTGCGTTCGGGCTGGAGCGAGGAAGAAACGATTATCGCCGAGGAATTTCTCACGCATGCGCAGGCGATTCGCGAAGAAAAAAAGAAACCGAATCCGGATGTGTGGTCGCTGCTGGATAGTTGGGGCGGCGTGAAGCTGGTCTATCGCAAGCGGCTCATTGATGCGCCGAGTTACCGGCTCAATCACGAAGAGGTGGAAAAGGCGTTCGAGGAAGGGATTTTTTTCTCGGAACTTTTTGAGCCGGCGCATATCGATGTGGATCGGTTTGGGCATGCGGAGTCTATTACTTTACGCAAGGCGCGTGTGAATGGCATGGATCCCGGCCTTCGCCGGGATGACGTAGTAAAAATCCCGGCGCGCGCGATTTTAGTGGCGGCGGGAACGAATCCGAATACTGTTTTGCAGCGTGAGGATCCTGAGCATTTTGCGCTGGACGGGAAATATTTCAAGGCGGTGGATGAAGAAGGAAATGCGGTAAAGCCCGAGCGTGTTTCCAAGCCCAATGTGCCGCAGGTACTTATGAATATCGCCGCCGATGGCCGGGCGGTGAGTTTCTTCGGCGATTTGCATCCGTCGTTTGCGGGGAATGTCGTGAAGGCGATGGGCAGCGCGAAGCAGGGTTATCCTGTAGTGACGCGGGTGCTTCAGAGGTGTCAGGTATCAGGTGCCGGGTGTCAGGAGTTTTTGCAGAAAATAAATCGGCAACTGCGCGCAACGGTGCATCAGGTCAATCGCCTGACGTCTAATATTGTCGAAGTGGTGATTCATGCGCCGCTGGCGGCAGAGCGTTTTGAGCCGGGGCAGTTTTACCGGTTGCAGAATTTTGAGGCGCTTGCTGCTAAGGTGTCAGGTGACAGGTGGCAGATGTCAGATAAGAATAATTCTGTCACCCGTCACCTGACACCTGACACCTGTTTAGCCATGGAAGGCCTCGCCATGACCGGCGCGTGGGTGGATAAAGCGCGCGGGCTTATCTCGGTGATTGCGCTGGAAATGGGCGGCTCGTCGGATTTATGCGCGTATCTGAAACCCGGCGAGCCGGTCGTGCTGATGGGGCCGACGGGAACGCCGACGCACATCCCGGAAAACGAAAATATCCTGCTGGTAGGCGGCGGGCTGGGCAATGCAGTACTGTTTTCCATTGGAAAGGCGGCGCGCGCCAAGGGTTCAAAGGTGCTTTATTTCGCCGGTTATAAAAAAACCATCGACCGCTATAAAGTCGAGGAAATCGAGGCTGCGGCGGATGTAATTGTCTGGTGTTGCGACGAAGGATTATTCGCACCTGGCCGCCCGCAGGATTTGGCGTTTCACGGCAATATTGTGGAAGCTATCAGGGCCTATGCAGAGGGTAAACTTGGCGCCTGTAACCTGCAACTTGCGAGCATCTCCCACCTCATCGCCATCGGTTCCGACCGCATGATGGCCGCCGTCGCGTTTGCGCGGCATGGGGTGTTAAAACCCTATTTAAATCCGAAGCATATGGCGATAGGATCCATCAACTCGCCGATGCAATGCATGATGAAGGAAATCTGCGCGCAATGCCTGCAAAAGCATATCGATCCGGAAACGGGCGAGGAAACATATGTCTATTCCTGCTTCAACCAGGACCAGAAACTCGACTGCGTATCGTGGGAGCATCTGAACGAGCGGCTGAAGCAGAATAACGTGCAGGAAAAGCTCACCGCACAGTGGGTGGATCATTGCCTGAAACAACTGAAATGGCGCAGCAGTGCGGCTTGAATAAACAGTTGTTAAATATCGGCTGCCGCCCTTATCTTAACTCAAAATAAATCTTTTTAGCTAAATAATGTAGAGAGTGCGCAAAGTATGCGCATGTAACTCATTGTTTGCAGAAGCATGACCGCTAGCCAGAAAAAACCGGAAGATACCCCCGGCGACGCCAATACAGGCAGCGCCGCTATGGGCGCCGATTCGGCTGCCGCAGCGCACCCGGCCAAAACCATAAGGCTGGGCGAAAAGCTGATGACGTTGGGGCTTATTTCATCGGACCAGCTTCAGGTGGTGCTGACGGAGCAGAAAAATACCAAGAAACTCATCGGCTCCATTATGGTGGAGATGGGTTTTATCACAGAATCGGCGCTTGGTGAGGTGCTTGCGGAATCGTCGGGCACGCAGAAATTCGATCCCAAATCCACCATGCTCGATTCGGCGATGGTGCGTCATATTCCCAAGGAGGTTGCAACCCGTTTTAAGGTAATCGCTGTTTCCTACGAGAATGAGGTGCTGAAGCTCGCCATGGCCGACGTCTATAACGTGCTGGCGATCGATCAGGTGCGCAGGCATATGCCGCGCAACACCAAAATCGTGCCGATTTACTGCACCGACTCGGAAATTTTCGAACTGATCGATCAATATTACGATTACGAAATCTCGGTCGACGGCATTTTGCGCGAAATCGAAACGGGCATTCGCGACAATGCCAAGCTCGACGGCCGCCAGGAAGGCTATGTAAATCCTACGGTGCGCCTGGTGAACGCGCTTTTGGTCGATGCCATCAAGCAAAGCGCATCGGACATCCATTTCGAGCCGGAAGGCGCGTTTTTGCGGCTGCGCTACCGCATTGACGGGCAGATGGTGCAAGTGCGCTCGTTCCACCGCGATTACTGGTCGGCCATGGTGGTGCGCATCAAGATCATGTCGGGGATGAATATTGCCGAAACGCGCAACCCGCAGGACGGGCGCATCAGCTATAACGTGCTTGGCCGCGATGTGGATTTCCGCGTGGCCACTCAGCCGACCATTCACGGCGAGAATATCGTGATGCGTCTTCTGGATAAGACAAAATCGCTGGTGCCGCTCGAAAATCTGGGTTTCTCCGAACATAACGTTAATGTACTCAAGCTTTTGCTAAAACGGCCCGAAGGCATCATTATCGTCACCGGCCCTACCGGTTCGGGTAAAACCACCACGCTCTATTCGATCTTGAGTTACATCAACGGCATCGATACCAATATTATGACCATCGAAGACCCGGTGGAATATCAGCTGCCTCTCATTCGCCAGAGTAACGTGCGCGAGGGTACCGGACTCGATTTCTTAAACGGCATCAAGTCGCTCATGCGCCAGGATCCGGATATTATTTTCGTGGGCGAAGTACGCGACGAGGATACGGCGCTGATGGCCGTGCGCGCGGCGCTCACCGGCCACCAGGTTTATACGACGCTGCATACCAACGATGCGCTGGGCGCTATCCCGCGCCTGGGCGATATCGGGGTGCCTGCGCATCTGCTGGCCGGATCGCTCATCGGCTGCCTGGCGCAGCGCCTGGCGCGCAAACTTTGTCCGCACTGCAAAAAACCGCACGCGGCAACCGAAGAGTAATGCAAAATTCTCAATGTCGATAAAGAAAAACCGCCGACCATTTATTCGCCCGTCGGCTGCGACAGATGCAATAACAAAGGCTTTAAAGGCCGTGTGGCCATTCTGGAAATATTGCGCGTCGATAAAGGCATGGATGAGCTGATCGCCACCCATTCCACGCGCCGGGTGATGATGGAATATGCGCTGGAAAACGGCTTTATTACCATGCAGCAGGACGGCATCAATAAAGTGCTGGCGGGCGAATTCAACATCGAAGAACTGATTTCCACCATCGATCTTACGGACAGACTCTGATGCCCTCATACAATTATGCAGCGATCGATAAGCATGGACGCCGGATAAAAGGCGTGGTCGTTGCTGATAACGAGCTCGATCTGGAGGCGCGGCTTAAACAGGTCGATCTGGATCTGACGAATGCCAAACCCATAAAAGAAAAAAAATCATCACGTTTCAGCCGGATCAGGCTTAAAGACCTGATTATTCTCTGCATGCATCTGGAGCAGCTCGACCGCGCCGGCGTTCCCCTGCACGACGCGCTGGCCGATGTGCGTGACTCCAGCGAATCCGCCAAGCTGCGCGACGTGCTGACGGGTGTGTATGAATCGGTGAAAAACGGCGAAGTGCTTTCCAAAGCCCTATCTTCCTATCCCAAAGTATTCAGCTCCGTATTCATAGGGCTGGTAATGGCCGGCGAAAAAACCGGTCAGCTTGCCGATTCCTTCATGCATCTGGCCGAACATCTGAAATGGTCAGCGGAAATCAAGCGCAAAATCAAAAAGGCTACCACTTATCCTATCGTGCTTTTAGTCGTCATATCGGGTGTTATCACCACGCTCATGATTTTTGTGGTGCCAAAACTCGTCGATTTCATACTGGCGCAGGGATTCAGCCTGCCCATTCATACGCGCGCGCTCATTGCCGTATCGCATGCCTTCCAGTTTTACTGGTATCTGATTTTCGGCATACCGGCGATTCTGATAACGCTGATGACCATATTTTATCGCACCTCCGAAGAGTTCGCCTATAAAATAGACGCCCTGATGCTGAGACTCCCGCTGGTGGGAAAAGTGCTGCATAAAATCGACATGGCGCGATTCACCCATTTCTTCTCGGTAATGTTCAATAGCGGCATCGACGTGCTGGAATCGCTATCCACTGCCGGCGGCGTAGTGAATAACCGTGTGCTCAAGGAATCGGTCGAGCTGGTGCGTACCAACGTCACCGAAGGCACGTCGCTGACCAACTCCCTGCGCATCTCCAACCGTTTTCCCACGCTTGTCATACGCATGTTCAAAGTAGGTGAAGACAGCGGCAACATGCAAAGCGCGCTGGAGAATGTGAACTTCTTCTATAATCGCGAAGTAAACGATGCGGTGGAAGCCATGGTCGGTTCCATTCAGCCCATACTCACGGTCGTTATGGGCACGATTATTTTCTGGGTGATCGCCGCGGTGTTCGGCCCACTCTACGATTCCTTCAGCAAGATGAAATTCTAAAGTTTTTGATGACCGGATTTAATAAATAATGCTATGGTAAAAAAGGATTTAATCAGGTCGGATACAGCAGGCCAATGGCATTATTCAAGAAAAAGGACGTTGCATTACCTGCCGGCAAAGCCGCTGTGAAATCTGGCGCATTGCGCGCCGCTAAAAAAGTAAAAACATCTTCCATCGCTAAATTTATTCTGTTTGTCGGCGATGAAGGCGCGGTGCTTGTGCATAGCAAAAATAATGTCGTCAAAAGCCGTCAGTTCGTTTCCGACGCCAGCAAGACAAACCTGGATACGCTCAAATCCTACATGGCTTCGGATACAAAATCGCCTCTGCTTATGGTGACGGACAATATCGATCAATCCTATATCCAGCAGACATTGCCCCCGGTCAGCTCTTTAAGCGTCCAGAAGCTTATCAAACGCCGGCTGGACCGCGATTTCGGTGCGAATGATATCAAGGGCGCCATCCCGCTCGGACGCGAAGCCAGCGGCAGGAAAGACTGGAATTTCATGATGGTCGCGCTCGAAAAAACGCCGCAGATTTCAGCATGGCTTGATTTTGTGCTTGAGCTGCCTAACCCGTTTGACGGCATATGCCTGGCGGCCGTCGAGGTGGAGAACATTGTCCGGAATCTCGATTTTGCGCTGGAAGAAATTCACGGAGAAAGCGGTTCCGAGTGGAAATTTTTTGTCAGCCATAACAAGGTCGGCGGTTTTCGCCAGGTAATCTTGCGAAAGGGCCGCATCATTTTTACGCGCATGGCGCAGCCCATGGGAGAGTCCACGCCGGAAGTCATTGCCGGTAATATTGAACAGGAAATGACCAGCACCATCGAATATATGCGCCGTCTGTCGTTTGATGCACAGAGCGGCCTTGATATTTATATCATCGCTTCCGCCGCCATCAAGGCCGCTCTTGATAAATCCAAATTCAATAGCCGCAATATCTATATCATGACGCCTTTTGAGGCGGCGCATCATTTGAATATCGAAGGCGCGACGCAGCCTACCGACCAATTTGGAGATGTGGTGCTCGCCACCAGTATCGGCAGCATGAAAAAGCACGTGCTTACTCTCATGACATCCGATGCCACACAGCTCAATAAGATGTCGAGGGGGATTCTTTACGAGCGAGTCCTGGCCGTTGCCATTACGATAGGCGGCATCTTATACGCCGGTAGCGTGGGGTATGATATTTATGAGGGATACAGCGCGGGAGGGGAACTGGCGCAGCAAAAGGCAGAACAGGAAAAACATCTGGCCGAGCTACGGGAGAAAATAGCCAGTTCGGGTATGGATATCGAAAAAACCAGTGATATGATCGATATGTATAAAAAACTGACGCAGCAGATGCTCTCTCCCGCATCGGTGATTCCCGGCTTACAATCGGCGCTTAAGCCTCCTATTGTCGTAAAATCATTTGAATGGTCGCTCGAGGGCAGCAATCCAAGTGAAGTAACCACTTCCAGCCCGCCGGCGCAGAAAATGGTATTTACCTTCACGCTACAATTTCCCGGAGTCACCAATGCGGAAGGATTTAAGGCCGTATCGAAAAAGCTGCGGGATGATTTACAGCAGGCGCTTAATGTGAAAGCCGAGGATATTGCTTTTGGCAAAGTGCCGCCGGCGTTTACCGAATCCGATAAGCTGGACGTTACTATCGGCGGCAATGAACCAGCCGCCCCTGCCAATCCGTCTCTTGAGTTAGAACTGGTGGTTAAGAAAATAATTGAACTGCCTTCCGATAAATCGAAATAGATGGTCAGGGTATGAAGCATCAGGAACTTAAAGCCCGGCTTATTAAACAAACCCTTGCGATAGGGGGGCTGCTTATTGGGCTGGCGGTTATTATCGGCGGATTGCTGATGCTAAGTGATGATTTTCAACAGGCAAACGATACGTTAAAAAATGACGTTGCGGCGCTTACCGCCGAAGGTAATACGCTGCAGGAAAAATATACCAAAGTGCAGCAGAATATCAGCTTGTATCAGGAAGCAATGGCGAGGAGTGAAGCGGGCAGACTCACTATTAACCATCAATCGGTCGGCGATTCCTTTAATCGTCTGAACGATAAATTCTACCTGTCCAATCTACACCTTACCATGTCCGGTATCAACGAAGTGAAAAGCGCAGATTTCAAAAGCAAAAATGCGGTGATCGTATCGAGCGAAGTATCCGTCACCTTTCAGGCGATATCCGATGAGTATGTCTACTGGATGCTCGATCAGATGCAGCAGGATCTTGCGGGTAGCGCCCGCCTTACAAAACTGACGCTGAAAAGAGGCGGTCCCGTGACGGATGAAGTGCTGCACGGAATCATACAGAAAGGAACTTTTGCCTTAGTAAATGCGGAAATGAAATTTTTGTGGTTTGGCGTAAAACCCGTGGATGCGAAGGCTCCGGATGCAGATGCGACAAAACAGAAAAATTAATATGGCGCGCGTTTCCCTATTCGGTTTTATAGGCGCTGCAGGGGTTTTATTGGGCGGTATGCAGGATGTATATGCGCAAACCAATAATGCGCCGTTGATAGAAATAAGCCCCGCCACGCCGACCTCGCCTGCGCCATCCCCCGAGACTCAAGCGGCGCCGGCACCGGCTGTCACTGCGCCCGCACCGGCAACAACCGTGGCTGTGCCGCCTGTTGCAGCCGATAATGACGCCAAACCCGCGGCGCCTTTGCAACCCGATAATTATCTGAATACAGCGCCGGAAATCAGCCTGCTTTTTCGTCCGGAAGAAATCGCCGCGCTGCGTAAAGCGCTCGCCGCTTATGAGCGCAATAAAAATGCGCCGAAAAATAACGAAGATGATTATTTAAGCAAATTGGGCGATATGGCGGATAAAGTGACCGGAGAAAATAAGGAAACCAGCAGCTATTTTGTATATCCGCAGTTTTTCCTTGAATCGCTGGCCTATCATTCGCCGACCGACTGGATTGTGCATATCAGCCATCGCGCGCTCACCCAGGATAACGTCGAGGTGGATGGCCTGCGCGTAATTTCTATCGATCAGGATAAGGTGCTGCTGGAATGGAAGCCCATCGATATGCAGAAAGTCAATGAAAGCTGGGCGATAGCGCATAATGACAACATTATGGTGGATGCGCAGAAAAAGCTGGTAGAGTTCACGTTGCGTCCTAACCAGACATTTTCCTCCTATGTAATGCGCGTGCTGGAAGGTAAGCTGGATCCTGTGGTAGTTATTGTGAATAATACGCATTAGAAATGATGGAGAAATACATGACTGCGCCGTTATACGTAAACGATATCGATAAAAGCTATGCCAACCGGAAAGTGCTCGAACACATAGATCTGTCATTGGTTCCAGGCGAAATATTCGGGTTGATCGGGCTTAACGGCGCAGGTAAAACAACCCTGATTAAAATCATACTCGATCTGATCGACGCCGAATCGGGCAGCGCGGATATTTTCGGCATCGCCAGCACTAACCTGAATTCGCGCCGCAAGCTGTCTTACCTGCCGGAAAAATTTCAGCCCTCGCGCTATCTGAAAGGAATGGAATATCTGGATCTGGCATTGTCCTATTATGGCAAAAAGCTCGATGTGGAACAGGCCCGCGAATATGCCTTAAAACTAGACCTTAATCCGGCGGTGCTGGAAACACGCGTGGGTTCTTACTCCAAGGGTATGGGGCAGAAGCTGGGCTTGCTCGGCGCGTTCCTGGTCGACGCCAATCTTCTGGTGCTGGACGAGCCGATGAGCGGGCTTGATCCGAGTGCGCGCATTAAACTGAAAGACATGCTGCTGGATTCCAAGCGCCAGGGTAAAACCATTTTCTTCAGCTCGCATATTTTATCGGATCTCGACGAAATCTGCGACCGTATCGGCGTTATCCATAATGGCAAGCTGGTATTTACGGGCGTTCCGGCGGATTTTAAAAAGAAATTTTTCAGAACAGTCGCTGGAAAAAGCCTTCCTGCGTTCCATCCAATAAAAGGAAGCTGTCAGGTAAGGCGCCGCGGCATACGGTTGGTCATTTCATATTGCTTGATGGCCAGTTTGACATTGGCCGGATTATCGGATTCGCCGGCAGCCACTTCTGCGGAAATCGCGCCTTTTATATAGAGTTCGAACATGGCCTGATCGAACGTACACATGCCGGATGCATGGCCTTTTTCGATGCACTCCCGGATTTCATTGATGCGGCCTTCACGGATCAGGTTGGTAATCAGGCCCTGATTGAGCATGACTTCAACCGCAACGTTGCGTGTATCCGTTTTATTGCGCACCAGGCGTTGCGATAATATGGCCTTCAGGTTGAAAGAAAGATTCAGCAATATCTGCGCATGTTTTTCCTCGGGGAAAAAATTGATAATACGCTCTACCGCCTGATGCGAATTGTTGGAATGCAGGGTTGCAAGGCACAGATGCCCGGTTTCCGAAAAAACGATGGCGTGTTCCATGGTTTCGCGGTCGCGGATTTCGCCGATGACGATGACGTCCGGTGTCTGCCGCAGCGCATTTTTAAGGCCGATGCCGAATGAATAGGTGTCGATGCCAACGTCACGCTGGGTGACCAGGCAATTGCGGTGCGTATGCAGGAATTCGACGGGGTCTTCAATGGTGATGATATGGCCCGATCCATGTATATTGCGGTATTCAAGCATGGCGGCCAGCGACGTGGATTTACCGGCGGAGGTGGGTCCTACCACCAGAATGAGCCCGCGTTTTTCCATAACGAGATCATTATATATAGACGGCAGATTGAGTTCCTCCGTGGTGGGGATATCCGTGCGGATACGGCGCAGCACGAGCCCGGTATATTGCTGCTGCTGGAAAACGTTGATGCGGAAACGCGCCTGATCTTTCCAGTTAATAGCGGTGTTAAATTCAAGCGTAGATGCGAATTCTTCAATCACTTCCTGGCTCAGCAGTTCTTTCAGGATGGATTCAACATGCTCTTGCGTGAGTTTTACCGCAGAGCATGGCTCCATCCGGTCCTCGATACGCAACATGGGCGGCGCGCCGACCGTCAGGTACAGATCGCTGGCGCCTTTATCGATGAATAATGTTAAGAGTTTATCTATGGTGTCCGGCATCATGGCTAGAATCCTGTGGAGGCGGCAGAGCTTCCTATCGATATGCCGCGCTTGCTTTGATCTGACATACTCTCCGAATCGTCGCTGGTGCCGCTGGAGAGCGCCACGCGTGCGATTACTTCCGAGATCACGCCGTCATCGAGCAATTTATAAATACAGTCCTTCATGGTGAACATACCCACCTTACTGCCCATCTGCATAAGCGAATAGAGTTGCGGTATGCGGCCTTCGCGGATCAGGTTGCGCACGGCGGAAGTGCCCAGCATGATTTCATGCGCCGCCACGCGGCCGCCGTCTTTGCGCTTGAGCAGGGTCTGCGTAATGATGGCTTCGAGCGATACCGACAGCATCGCGCGCACCATTTCCTTATCGCCGGTGGGAAATACGTCGATAATACGGTCGATGGTTTTAGGCGCCGAATTGGTGTGCAGCGTGCCCATGACCAGATGCCCGGTTTCCGCCGCGGTAAGCGCCAGCTGTATGGTTTCGATATCGCGCAACTCGCCCACCAGAATCACGTCGGGATCTTCGCGCAGCGCGCT
>Ga0206847_10332_pt1 | contig 12882 bp, 10 predicted proteins | sample Alteio_BWOrgCont_17_FD_152880 | JGI IMG/M metagenome (GOLD analysis project Ga0206847, IMG submission 152880) | Enriched cells from forest soil in Barre Woods Harvard Forest LTER site, Petersham, Massachusetts, United States -... | ecosystem: Environmental > Terrestrial > Soil > Temperate forest >... | reverse complement strand
GGGCCGGCGCAGTTCCATCTGGCCCATGCAGTTTGGGCTGGCCTGTTGCGCCATCGAGATGATCGCGACAACCATGGCGCGCTATGATCTGGCGCGGTTCGGCGGCGAAGTCTTCCGGCCGTCACCGCGGCAGGCCGACCTGATGATCATCTCAGGCACAGTAACTAAGAAAATGGCGCCCCAGGTTGTCCGGCTCTATAACCAGATGGCCGAACCCAAATATGTGATTGCGATGGGGGCATGCGCCATTTCCGGGGGGCCGTTCAAGCAGGGGTACAACGTGTTGAAGGGGATTGACCGATACATCCCGGTGGACGTGCATATACCCGGTTGCCCACCGCGTCCGGAAGCTCTGCTGCACGCATTCATTACGCTGCAGAAGAAGATTGATGGTCAGCACCTGACCGGAGAGGGACGTCCGCGGCATCTGGATGCGGATGCGCAGAGCGAGTTCCCGGTGCCGGTGCAGGGTGAGCACGATCTGGAACCGCCGTCTAACCCAGGCGTGTGGCCGGTAGCGATAACGATTCGATAACAGCAGGGACTAGAGACTAAGGGACTGGGATTTGAAAACGGTAGAAGAAATCAAGGCGGCCATCGAAGCGGTGATTCCAGGCGCGGGCGTGGAGATCGTGCCCAACCCGAGCGTCAGCGGCCAGCACTCGCTGCGCCTGTCGCCGAGCCACGCTTACGAAGTGGCGACCTTCCTGCGTGACGATGCGGACCTAAGCCTCGATTTCCTATCGAATGCCACCGGCGTCGACTGGCCGGATAAGGAAATCTCCGAAAAGGTAAAGGTCACTCACATGGTGACCAAGACTGTCGATGGCGTGGATCAGGAAGTCGAAGAGACCGTCGAAGAAACCAAGAAGCGTGTAGTTCCCGGTTGCCTTGAAGCGGTCTACCACCTATTTTCAGTGGCCAAAGGGCACGGCCCCGTGGTCATCCGAATGAAGACAGTCAACAGAACCGACCAGGTCAATCTGCCGTCGCTTACGCCGGTTTGGAGATCGGCGGAGTTTCAGGAGCGCGAGATTTTCGACCTCTTCGGAATCGTGTTCACCGGGCACCCTGATCTGCGGCGACTGCTGATGTGGGATGAATTCAAAGACCACCCCATGAGGCGCGATTACGTTGATCCGGACGATTTCGAATACGAACCAACGGCGCACGATGATGTGCTGAAACGGGCTGAAGCGCACAGGGCAAAAATGGCGGCTGCCACTGCTGTTCAGGAAGGCGCGGGCGCATGAGCACCTCAGGTTTCGTACAGGAAAAAGACAAGCACGAAGGCTGGAATCGTCCGCCGCTGATCGAGCCGGACGGCGAAGGCGAACTGCTCGAAGTAGCCATGGGGCCGCATCATCCTTCCACGCACGGCGTGTTTCGCATGTACGTGGCGCTCGATGGCGAGCGGGTGATTCGTCTCAAACCGGTGTTCGGCTATCTGCACCGCAATCACGAGAAGCTGGCTGAGGGCATGAGCTACCTGGCGTCGATGCCATTCACGGATAGGCTGGACTATATATGTCCGCTTACCAATAACTGGGCCTATGCGCTGGCCGTCGAGAAGCTGACCGGCCAGGAGGTTCCTGAGCGCGCCGAATATCTGCGCGTGATTCTGGGTGAGCTGACGCGAGTCGTCAATCACGCTTCGGCCATAGGATTTCTGATTCAGGAGATGGGCGCGAGCGGAACGCCGCTGATGTATGCCTTCAGGGAGCGCGAGAAAATTCTGGATCTCTTCGAAGCGCTGACCGGCGCGCGCATGATGGTGAACTACATGCGCTTCGGCGGCTGTCGTGTGGATGCGACGCCGGCGTGGCTCGATGGCGTGCGCAAAGTGCTTGCCGGCCTGCCGCAGTTTGCCGATGAGTTCGAGCGCCTGCTCAGAGGCAATGAGATTTTGATGGCGCGGACCCAAGGGGTAGGCATTCTGCGGCCGGAACTCGCGGTGAATGCGGGTATAACCGGGCCAATGCTGCGGGCCTCCGGCGTGAACTACGACATCCGCAAGGTAGATAGCTACGGCATCTACAACCGTTTCAAGTTCCGTGTACCTCTGGGCGATCACGGGGATATTTATGACCGCTTCATGATTCGCTTGCTCGAAATGCGCGAGTCATTTGGGATTTTGGAGCAGGCGCTGAAAGATATTCCCGCCGGCCCGATAATGGATCCCAAGGCCAAGCTGCGTGGCTTCCGTCCAAAACCGGGCGAGGCGTATGGCCGAATCGAAGCGCCAAAAGGCGAGTTAGGCTTCTATCTCATCAGCGATGGCGGACCGAATCCATATCGCTACAGAATCAGGCCGCCGAGCCTGATCAATCTGACAGTGCTGGAGGACATGTGCCTCGGCAGCAACGTAGCGGACGTGGTGTTGATTTTCGGAAGCGTGGATATTGTGTTGGGAGAAGTGGATAGATAGTTGTCAGTGGTCAGTTATCAGTTGTCAGTCCGCCGGGATTAGCACTTCACTGACAACTGACCACTGATAACTGACAACTTCACGGGAGGCTTACTTGTTAGGCGAAGGGATACTGAAAGGCCTGGGAGAGACGGCGAGGAACTTCGCGGGCAGCTTTGTGTCCGCGGAAAGGCTGACGACGGTTCAGTATCCTGAGGAGCGCATCGCTCCCATCGAGGCTACGCGCGACTTTCCTTTCCTCGTTTACGACGGAACGGATTGGGAAGCCGGAATGCGCTGCGTCGCGTGCCAGATATGCGAGAAAGAATGCCCGCCCAAGTGCATTTACATTGTAAAAAGCACGGATAAAAAGCCCGACGCGCTTGGCAAGCCGCAAATTTATCCCGCCCGCTTCGACATCGATATTTCCGTCTGCATGAGCTGCCAGATCTGCGTGGAAGTCTGCCCGTTTGAAGCCATCAAGATGGACACCGAGTTCGAACTGAGCACAGCGGACCGCTTCGGCGGCCTGCTTTACGACAAGAAAGAACTGTCAAAGTCGAACGAGCATTTCCACAAGATTCATCCCACCGAAGCGGCAGAGGTTGACGCGCGCCTGGCGGAAGAAAAGGTCAAGGCCGATGCGAAGGCCAAGGCTGCGGCAACGGCTGCGGCGGCCAAGGCAGCAGCGGCTCCCGTTGCCGCGAAGCCCGCGTCGCCACCGGCCAGCAGCGTTGTGCCGGCGCCTGAAGGAGAGAAGAAGGGATGATCGAGAAAGTGGATCAGATCTTCGTAATCCTCGGCCACTGGCTGGTGAGTTTTCTCCCCAGCACGCTGCAGCCCGCGGCCATGGTGCTGCTTGGCGTTATCGCGATCATTGCCACTTTCCCAGCTCTGTTTGCCTTGACTGTATTGCTTGAGCGCAAAGGCCTCGGCCGCATGCAGAATCGCTACGGCCCCAACCGCGTCGGCCCCTACGGCCTCTTTCAGCCGATCGCCGATGGCCTGAAATCGCTGACCAAAGAGGATATAGTCCCGCTCAGCGCCGATGCCGTCGTGCATTTTCTGGCGCCAGTATTGCTTGTGGTTGTCGTGTTCATGGGCTACGCCGTGTTGCCGATCGGTCGCAACATGACGCTGGTCAACATGGATGCGGGCCTCTTGTTTTTCTTCGCGATTGGCGCGTCCTCGGAGCTATCTGTATTCATGGCAGGCTGGTCGAGCCGCAACAAATACTCGCTGCTCGGAGCCATGCGCGCCGTAGCGCAGATGATCAGCTATGAGGTTCCACTGCTAATGTCGAGCGTGGCCGTCGTCATGATGACGGGTTCGCTTTCGCTGGGAAAGATTGTCGATGCGCAGAACCAGTACACGCACGGCCTGCCTCACTGGTACATCTTCACCCCGTGGGGATTCGCGGGCTTCATTCTCTTCGCCATTGCCGCAACGGCCGAAACAAATCGCTCGCCATTCGATTTGCCGGAGGGCGAATCAGAATTGGTCGCCGGCTATTTCACCGAATATTCAGGATTCAAATTCGCACTCTTTTTTCTTGGCGAATATGTCGGCATGATGGGCATTTCCGGCCTGGGCACAACACTCTTTCTGGGCGGATATTCAGCGCCGTTCGAAGTGCTCGGATTCGTCCCATCGTGGATTTGGTTCTTCTCGAAAATCATGCTCTCGATGTGCGTCTTCATCTGGGTACGCGGAACGCTGCCACGCCTCAGGCAAGATCAGCTGATGAACTTCGCGTGGAAGTTTGTGTTACCGCTCACGCTCTTGAACGTAATGGTGGCGGGCCTTTGGCGCTTCATGGGCGATGGCTGGCTGCGCTGGGCCGTATGCTCGGCAATCCTGCTGCTGGCTTATGTCACCATGGCCCGCCTGGGAATGCGCAAAGAACATTTCGGCCCGAGGAGTTATCGCTATGCTGAGTAATATTTCGAGGGCCGGCAAATGAGCGTTGTTTTCTATTTGATCGCAGGCTTATCGGTCGCCGGAGCGCTGGCCGCGGTGCTGCTGAAGAATACCGTGCATTGCGCGCTGGCAGTAACGGTCGCATTTGCAGGGCTGGCCTTAATGTTCCTCGAGTTGGACGCGCAATTCGCCGGCTTCGCGCAGATCCTTATCTATATAGGCGCAGTCGCGATTCTGGTGGTGTTTGCAATTTTGTTGACGCGCGGCTCGGACACGCCAACGGATACGGTCTTCAGCAAGAAGCCGATAGTTGGCCTCGTGACCGCGGCCGGAATCTTCGCAATTTTCGGCTGGGCGATTTTGCATAGCGCACAGTTCTTGCCGCACCAAACAGCAACGCCATCCGTAACGGTGATGGATATCGGCAACGCGTTGATGGGGCGCTACGTCTTGCCGCTGGAGATTGTAGCTCTGCTGCTGACGGCAGCTCTGATTGGCGCGGTGATTGTGGCCATGCACGAGAAAGCGGGTGCCAAATGAATCCGCTGACCGGATATTTGCTGGTGGCCGCGCTCTTGTTTGCTATTGGCCTGGCTGGCGCGCTCACACGGCGCAACGCCATCCTGGTGCTGATCGGCATTGAGTTGATGCTGAACGCCGCGAATCTGAATCTGATTGCGTTCTGGCGTTATGGCCCGCATCCAGAGGCGCTCACCGGTATGATGTTCGCAATCTTTTCCATTGCGGTGGCAGCAGCGGAAGCAGCGGTGGGACTGGGTTTGGTGATTTCAATTCATCGGCACACGCATACGACTGACCTGGATGAAATGAACAGGATGAAGGGGTGAGAAGTTGATGCAAGAAGGACAAACCTTTCATTGTATGTTCGATTGCGGGCCGTCGGCGATTGCGCAGATGCTTTGGCTGATTCCCGCGGTGCCAATTTTCGCATCCGGCATTATTGCAGTCCTCAAGCAGCCCAGGCGCAAGACCGCGTCAACATTGGCGATCGGGTCGCTGAGTTTTTCTTTGCTATTGGCCCTGATCGCGTTCGGACATGTGCTGTCTGGATGGACCAATGGTCAAGCTGTCCGCGAGACCGTCAACTTCACCTGGCTTCAATTCGGCGCCAACAATGTTGACCTCGGCTGGGTACTCGATCCGCTGTCCGCAATCATGCTGGTGATGGTGACCTTCGTCGGCCTGTTGATCTTCATTTACTCAACAGGCTACATGGCGCACGACGAAAACTATACCCGCTTCTTCTGCTTCCTATCTCTGTTCGCAGGAGCTATGCTGGGCGTAATCATCGCTAACTCGATCCTGCTTTTATTCATGTGCTGGGAGTTAGTCGGACTTACTTCCTACTTACTCATAGGCTTCTGGTATTTGAAGCCTTCAGCCGCCGCCGCAGCCAAGAAAGCCTTCCTCACCACGCGCGTCGGCGATGTGTTTTTCCTCCTCGGAATAGTCTGGCTCTTCAGCCAAACCGGAACGTTACTCTTCTATAACAACGGCGCAGGCTCCATCGAAGCCAATGTGTTGACAGCGCTTCTGAGTCAGCACGCTGCGTTCGGTTTAACGGCAGCTGGCGCTATCGGACTGTTGATTTTCGCCGGCGCGGCAGGCAAGAGCGGCCAGTTTCCGCTGCATGTCTGGCTTCCTGATGCGATGGAAGGCCCAACACCTGTCTCTGCTTTGATCCACGCAGCCACCATGGTAGCTGCCGGCGTCTATCTCATCGCCCGTGTATACCCGCTGATGCAGGCCGGCGCATTGACCGGCGGAACAACGGCGGCTCTTACAGTAGTCACTTGGGTAGGCGCTTTCACAGCAGTATTTGCGGCGCTCATCGCGGTCGCGCAAAACGACATCAAGCGAATCCTGGCGTACTCCACGGTTTCGCAACTCGGCTATATGATGGCCGGCCTTGGTATGGGCGGTGTAGCGGTGGGCATGTTCCACCTGATCACACATGCGTTCTTCAAGGCGCTTTTATTCATGGGCGCGGGGTCGGTCATTCACGGTTGCCATGAAGAACAGGACATTCGACGCATGGGCGGCCTGAAGTCAGACATGCTTGTCACATTTCTGACATACACCATCGGCATGCTTGCGCTCTGCGGGTTTCCGCTGTTTTTCTCCGGCTTCTGGAGCAAGGATGGAATCCTCGAAGCCGCACAACACTTCAGCGTCAGCAAGGTTCCGTTCTACATGCTGGTCTTTGGCGCGCTGCTGACCGCGTTCTATATGACGCGTCAGATGAGCTATGTTTTCTTTGGCGTGAATCGCGGCGCGAAAAATGCACATGAAAGCCCGAGAGCAATGACGGTTCCGCTGACGATCCTGGCGTTCTTCGCAGTCGTTCTCGGTCTTATCGGAACGCCAGCATGGCCGTGGTTTCGCGGCTTCCTCGAAGGCCATTCCGTGAACTTCGCGTGGAGCGGATTCGCCGAGCCTGGACTTCCCACGCTGATGACTGCATCATCGGTTGTCGTACTTCTCGGCATTGTTCTAGGGCTGCGGTTGTACGGCAACAACACGCCGCGGCCCGATGAGTCCGACGTCCTCGAACGTGCTCTTCCCGTGCCATGGAAATGGCTGCACAACCGCCTCTATATGGATGAGCTTTACGGGATCACAGTGATTGCGTTCTATGGTTGGTGGGCGCAAGTTGCGGACTGGTTCGATCGGCATGTGTGGGGCGGGGCAGTGACCGCGGTTGCGTGGGCCTTTGGCCTGTGGGCGCAGTTGAATCGCTTCCTTGATACGAACGTTGTGGACGGCAGCTTCGACAAGAGTTGCGAAGAGTTGTCAACAGGCGGCGGCCTGTTGTCGCGCATGCAATCCGGTCGCGTGCAGACCTATCTGCGACTGCTGGCGTTAGCCGTGATAGCGCTGGCGGCCATTCTGATTTGGAGCAGCCGGGCATGAGCGGATTCCCAATATTGACGCTGTTGACCGTGCTGCCTCTCGTAGGTGCCGCTATTGCCCTTTGCTCGGGCAAGCATGCGCGTGGCGTGGCGATCCTGACCACCGGTGCCTGCGTGGGGCTCGCGTTATTTGTGTGGACGCAATTGCCGGCTAACGGGTCTATCGGATTGGTGGAACAGCATGAATGGGTGCATTCGCTGGGCATTCAATACTATCTTGGCGTTGATGGATTAGGCGCGCTGATGCTGGTACTTTCCGCAATCGTCACCCTCATGAGTGTCGATGCCGCGCACCGCGTGCATCATCAGCCGGGACTTTATTTCGCGCTGATCCTGGTGCTTGAGTCGGGCCTTTTCGGATCATTCACCGCACTGAATTTCTTCCACTGGTTTTTGTTCTGGGAACTCAGCCTGATCCCCGCATTCTTCCTCATCAAGCTATGGGGCGGCACCAAGCGCGGCCCCGCCGCCACACAATTCTTCGTCTACACCATGGCAGGAAGTGCCGCGTTGCTGGTGGCGTTTCTGGCTGTATTCGTCGCCACACGCAGCATGGATTTTCCGCACCTAACGCTGCTAGCCTCGACCGGCGAACTCGAACAAATAGTCACAGCTCATCTGGGCCCAGTGATGATGTGGCTAGCCGTGGGAGTGCTCGCCGGCTTCGCGGTCAAGGTGCCGATGTTCCCCTTCCACACATGGCTGCCTGCTGCGTACGCTGAAGCGCCATCGCCTGTAACCATGCTGCTCACAGGCGCCATGTCGAAGATGGGCGTCTATGGATTGTTGCGCATCGCCGTTCCGCTATTCGGACACCAGATCGCACAGATGCGCACGCCTCTATTAGTTCTCGCTGTCGCCACAGTGGTGATGGGCGCATGGGCGGCAGCGGCGCAGAAAGACCTGAAACGCATCTTCGCTTATTCTTCAGTGAATCACCTGGGCTATTGTTTGCTGGGAATATTCGCGCTCGCGGTGCCAGTAGCAACCGGCGACGCGGCGACGCTGGCCAGCCAATCCGCCGCGCTCAACGGCGTGATTCTGCAAATGTTCAATCACGGTGTCACCGCAGCCGCGCTCTTCTGGTTTGTCGCGTTGCTGCAGCAGCGCACCGGCGGGCATCGCGGCATCGACGATTTCGGCGGCCTGCGCAAGCCCGCGCCTGTGTTCGCAGGCCTTATGGGCATTGCGCTTTTCTCATCGCTAGGCCTTCCTGGCCTGAACGGATTTGTCGGCGAATTCCTGATCTTCCGCGGCGTATTTTCGCTGGCGTGGGTAGCTTCTACAGTTTCAATTCTCGGTTTACTTGTAACGGCAGCAGTGATTCTAACGGTGATTCAGAAAGTATTCTCGGGGCCTGTACCGGAACATTGCGCAGGCTTCCCCGATCTGCATCCGGGCGAGCGGCTGGCGCTGGCTCCGGTGATCGGCCTGATGCTGCTGATTGGAATTTTGCCGCAACTGATTGTGAACAGCGTGAACCCAACGGTTCAATATCTGCTGGCGCACTGGAGATTTTAAGTGTTGGCGTGGACGATTTATCTCTCGTTTGCCGGTGCACTCATTGAGGTGCTGATGCCCAAAGGCAAAGCCATGCTTGCGCGCTGTTTGGCGCTTGCGGTGGCCCTTGCAGGGTTAGCGATCGCGGTGAGCGGTTTCATTCATGGCATGGGGCACGGACGCGAGGCAGTCGTCCTGGTGGATTTGCCATGGGTTCCAAGCATGGGTATTCACTACCTGCTCGCCGCTGACGGAATCAGCCGCGTGCTGGTGCTGCTGACTGGCTTGGCCGCTGTTGCAGGCGTGCTCTTCAGTTGGAATATCGAGCTTCGCACCAATGAGTTTTTCGCATTCTTCTTAGCGTTAATCGGTGGCGTTTACGGAGTCTTTCTAAGCTTTGATTTGTTTCTACTTTTTGTTTTCTACGAAATTGCAATCGTGCCCAAATATTTCCTCATCGCCATCTGGGGTTCCACGCGGCGCGAGTACGCGGCCATGAAACTGGCGCTCTATTCATTCGTAGGTTCAGCGATGGTGCTCATTGGCCTCCTCGCAGCCTATGCGGCATCGGGAAGCCACTCCACCGGGCTCGTCGCACTCGGCCACGCAAACCTGCCAGTGAGTTCGCAGATGTGGCTTTTTCCGCTCGTATTTGTAGGCTTCGGAATTCTCGCGGGCATGTGGCCCTTCCACACCTGGGCGCCAACTGGCCACGTAGCCGCGCCAACCGCCGCGTCCATGCTGCTGGCCGGCGTGGTGATGAAACTCGGCGCTTATGGATGCCTTCGCGTGGCTATCGGACTATTCCCGCACGGCCTTGATCCGTGGGGATTCTCAATCATCGGCGTCGGATCATGGCGCGATGTTTTTGCGATCCTCGCCGTAGTGGGCATCGTTTATGGCGCGCTGGTGGCGCTGGCGCAGACCGACTTCAAATTTGTCATCGGCTACTCCAGTGTTAGCCACATGGGGTTTGTCCTGCTCGGTCTTGTCACGCTGAATCAAATCGGCGTAACAGGCGCGGTGCTGCAAATGTTCTCGCATGGAATCATCGCCGGCCTGCTCTTTGCCATTGTCGGCCGCATCGTCTACGAGCGAACCCATACGCGGCAACTAGCGGAGCTTGAAGGAATGCATTTGTCCAGGCGAATACCATTTGCTGCATGGGCATTCGTGATTGCGGGAATTGCATCCATGGGGCTTCCCGGATTCTCTGGATTCGTAGCTGAGTTTCAGGTCATCGTCGGCGCATGGATCGCGAAGCCCTGGTGGACGCTCGCAGCGGGGTTGGGAATCGTAGTGGGCGTTGCATATACATGGCGTGCAATGCAGAAGGCGTTCTTCAGCGACGCGCCTCAAACCGCGCATGGTCTTGAGCAGGAACACAAGCATCCATTCGCCGCGATCACATGGCCTGAGATCACAGGCACCGTGCTGCTGGCCAGTGTGAGCCTGGTCGTAGGCCTTTACCCGAAGATACTGCTCGACACAATTGAACCGGCAGTAGCAGCGCTGCTTGCGGGAGGGGGACGATGAACTACACCGATCTCTTCCGCGTGACGTTACCGGAAACCGTTCTTGAAATTGCAGCGCTGCTCGTGCTGGTTGTGGACCTCGGATTATTGCGCAAGGCCGCGCTCAAAGTGCGGCTTGCGGTAGCGGCTGCCCTGGGCGTTGGCGGGTGCTGCGTTGCGCTCTGGGCCTTGGCCTTGTCAGCCGGGGCTGGCTTCGGCGTTAGTGGCGAGTTGCCGATGCTCTACCAAAGCCGGTTTGCAATGGAAGCACAGGCTGGAATTCTGATCCTCACTGCTTTGACCCTACTGCTGCTCTTCGACTCGATATTCACCAAGCACATTGGCGAGTTTGTGGCTGTGGTTCTGATGGCCGCGGCGGGCGGCTTGCTCATATCCGCAGCGCAGGATCTGCTTGTAATCTTCATCGGACTTGAGCTGCTCAGCCTCGGCCTCTACATATTGACTGCCTTCGCCAAGACTTCCGGCAAAAGCGCTGAAGCCGCCATGAAGTACTACCTCTTCGGTGGAATGTCAGCGGCGTTTCTGCTCTTCGGTTTCAGTTATTTTTATGGGTTGAGCGGGAGCACCAACCTGCTCCAGATCCAGTGGTCCATTGCGCAGTCGGGCGCCAGTCCGCTGTTATATCTGGCGTGGATTCTCGTCGTTGCCGGCCTGGGGTTCAAGGTTGCCGCGGTTCCATTTCATCTTTGGGCGCCCGATGCGTATGAAGGCGCTCCAGCTCCCGCGGCAGCGTTCATTGCGTCTGTATCCAAAGTGGCAAGCTTTGCCTTGCTCATTACCATCAGTCTGAATTGGCTGGTACACAATGGGCCGATTTCGGGAGACCGAACCGCGATCGAACATGCGTTAAACCAGTACTACCAGACCTGGCCGCACCTGGCATCGATTTTGCTGGTGATTGCAGCGGCATCGATGATCGTTGGCAACCTGGCGGCATTGGCGCAGGTAAGTGTTCGCCGATTGCTGGCTTATTCGGCCATAGCCCATGCCGGTTACATACTGCTGGGCATCGCGACTCAGCGAGCCTACACGGGACCAGAGACCGCCTTTGAATTCGTCCTGGCTACCAACGCCCCAACGCACCGGACGCTCGCGGCGGTGCTGTATTACGTCCTCACCTACGGCCTAACCACCGTCGGCGCATTCGGTGTTATCGCCGTCGTAGAGCGCGCCACCGGCAGCGACCGCCTCGACTCCTTCCTTGGCTTGCACAAGCGCAATCCAGTACTCGCCGGCATACTGCTCGTGCTGTTTCTCTCGCTGGCTGGCATTCCGCCGCTGGTTGGCTTCTGGGCCAAGTTCAACCTTTTCGCAGCCGTGCTTGGGGAACATGCCGGCACGGTTCCATTCGCGCTGGTATGCCTGGCGATCGCCATGAGCGCGGTCTCGCTTTACTACTATCTTCAGGTCCTCAAGCGCGCCTACGTCATGCCCGCGGTCGACGAGAGCCCTATCAAGGTTCATCCCGTCGTCCTGGCCGTATTGGTAGCGATCGCGGCCGCTGTGCTGCTGCTTGGGATCTTCCCCACGTTGCTGGGCAAATGGATCGAGGGCTTTTAGGGCCAGGAAGGCCTGGCAACCGTCCTGCAATGTGGTCTCCTCGTCCTGCATTGCGGATGAAATTGATCGATGACGAAAAGATTCCCGCCTCTTTTCCACAAGCGAAGCGCCGCGAGCAGCGAACATACACCGCAACCCGGTGGAAAATAAGACGTTTTCTTCATGAATTAATTATTGCCAAAGCTCTATTCTTGAATACACTTTAGGCTAATAGCGCTCAAACCGGGTCTAGACGTGGGAGCCAACACCGCTCCATCAACTAAAAATTTCAATCACGGAACACCAAAGAATCTGTGAGGAGATCATGAATCAAACTCTTCGGAGCAGTGTCGCTGCCTGCGGTCTGTTGTTTCTCGCCTTCCTATGTACCATCCCCAGCCTTGCCCAGCAAACCCTGGGCTCAATTAACGGCACGGTAGTCGATCCATCCGGCGCTGCCGTCCCAGGGGCTACGGTTACGGCCACCAACGCCGCGATCAACGTAACAGCGACGGCAACTACGTCGGGCACCGGCTCCTTCCAGATCTTCAACCTGCCCATCGGAACCTATGTTGTGAAGGTCGGCCGGGATGGGTTTGAAGTGACTGAGCTCACTTCGATTCCAGTTCAGGAAGCCCGCGCCACCACCGTCAATGCCACCCTCAAGGTCGGCAAGGCCAGCGAATCGATAACCGTGACGGGCACCCCGATGCTTAACGCCACTGACACGACCAATGGCTATACACTCGACGCCTCCCAGATTGAAATTACCCCGCTGGCCACGGGCAGCTTCACCCAGATGGCTGTTCTTTCGCCCGGCGTGAATGCGGAGCTGCTCTCGAATCTTGACTCAAACTCCGGCCTCGGCAACCAGCCCATCTGGGCCAACGGCCAGCGCGATACTGACAACACCTTCCAGGTGAACGGCGTTGACGCGACCAACCTGTTCAACGGCAAGAGCTCCAGCGGCGCCGCATCGCAACGCTACAACTTCAACATTGGCAGCTCGGCAACGTCCGGCGGTGAGCATTCGGTCGGCACCTCGGTT
>Ga0206847_10267_pt1 | contig 12934 bp, 21 predicted proteins | sample Alteio_BWOrgCont_17_FD_152880 | JGI IMG/M metagenome (GOLD analysis project Ga0206847, IMG submission 152880) | Enriched cells from forest soil in Barre Woods Harvard Forest LTER site, Petersham, Massachusetts, United States -... | ecosystem: Environmental > Terrestrial > Soil > Temperate forest >... | reverse complement strand
CGTTCATCTGGTATTCGCGCTCCAAGGACTCGTACAAATCCTCGAGTAGAAGTTTGCCGCGGCCGGCTGCCCGGGATTGTTGTTTCACGATCTGCGCAGAAGCGGAGTAAGGAACCTGGTACGAGCCGGCAATAGCGAGAAGATGGCGATGTCGATCAGCGGCCACAAAACCCGCGCGGTGTTCGAGCGCTACAACATCGTGAACCAGGCGGACCTGAAGGATGCGGTGAAACGCCTGGAGCGTTTTGCCCGCGATCGTCAGCAGGACGCTCTGTTCGAGCAGGCCGAAATGTTTCCCGATCGGGAAGAGAGAAAGCAGCCGCAATCGGATCCCGGCGCCGTGCGGGAACCCGGAGCGGCGAAGCGGATGGTGAATTGAGACGAAAGGATGAATCGATGAAACGGAAACTGCTTTTTGTGATACTGGCCTTGACGGTGAATGCCTGGGCCAACACTCCGGGCAAGCACACGGTCAGTCTGGGATGGACGGCGTCTCCGACCAACGGCGCCACCTACAACGTGTACCGCGGATCGGCGACGGGTGTGTGCAACGGCACGCCGACGCCGTATGCCACCGGGATCACCACGAATTCCTACACCGACCAAAACGTGCCGGCGGGCACCTGGTATTACAACGTTTCGGCAGCGACCGCCACTGGAGGTGAAAGCACCTGCGATGGCGAGGTGCAGCTAACGGTGCCGAGTGTCACGACGCAGCCGCCTACGAATGATGCTGGGGCTGTCAACTAGGGTGCGATGCCAGCGTGTACGTTAAAGTACATTTCCGACAGCTTGGAGATATATGTCGACATAGCTCAGCGTTCATGCGGATCCGGCGCCCGAGCTCCGAGCTGCAGGCCTCACCGCGGCGCCGACCAGGTGGAAACGGAAAAGCTATAACTGAATTTTTATGCAAAAACGACAAAAAGCGGAAGAATCGCAGCTTTTGCTCCCGGGAACCGAACCGCCGGCGGATGACCAGATCAAGTCCTGGGCGCTGGTCGAACTGTTCGGCCATCAGCGCATCGTCGGCTATTGTTCGCAACAGGCGTTTCCGAGCGGAGTGCTGTTTCGCGTCGACGTTCCGGACCTGACCAAAGACGGCAAGGTCGCGCGAAAGGGATTCACCAGGTACTTTGGCCTGGGCGCGATCTATAGCATCACACCGGTAGATGAGCAGACGGTGCGGGAATTGTTGCCGTCGATCGATGGCACGCCGGCAGCGCGGCCGCTGTCCATCCGCAGCTACGGGGAGGAGTTCGGATGATCACTTACGAAGAAATTCGCCCGGTGGTGGACCGGATGTTCATGAAAACCGCAACCGTGGCGGACTACCTGTACTACCTGCGATTCGAGATGCAGGAAGCGATGAAGGTGCTGCCGCCTGAGCCTGACGGGAAAGCGGATGTGTGGCACGGCGGAGCTTGTTGCCTGAGAGCTTACGCCAGCCTGTACCAGTTGGAGCGTTTGATCCAGGAGCAGCGGATCGGAAATCTTGGGCACAGTTTGGGCACAGTGGGGAAAGAGGAAGCTGTAGAATGAGGGAGTTAGAGATAGAGCGTCGGATTGATAATCCGATGTTGTGAGCCGGAAACGACCATGGAAGAACAAATCGAGGCCCTGATCGGATCGGATCTGGATCGCGTTCCGCTGCTTTTGCGGGCGCTGTCGACGGTTGCCAAAAAACGATACGAGGACTTTTCACGGAAAGCTTTCAATGACCCACTTTTTCACTTCTCAGGGTTCGAAGAATTGCCACGTGCGCTCAGACGCGAACATGACATCGCTATGGCTTGGATGTCTTTGAACCTGGAATACCTCGCACAATCCTGGGAAGAACGGATGCAGATGGCCGGTATGTCCAACGCCGAGCGCTGTGAGCGAGACAAGGCCAAGAAAGTAGCCGAGCTCGAGAGACATCTGGAATATGTCAAAAGTCGGAAGTGCGTTTAGCGCGCGCGCGCCGGCTTGCCGAAATGAACTGGAAATTGACAAAAAGGCCAGAATGCCGATTTGGGGGATGACCAACGCGGAAGGCGATCTGCGCGTGATGCCGGTCGTGGTCGGGACATCGAACGCGCCCGTCGGCTGGAAAATCTGGGCCAACGGCCAGGAATTCTCCCTGCTTTCCAACGACGAAGTGCTGGACTTGGTGGACATGCTCTTTCACCGGATCCCGCAGCTGGCGGAAAAAGCTTTGCAGCTGTGGAAGCAGGATCCGAAAGTTTGGGGACAGCCTCAGTGAAATTTGATCACGTCATGGGCGCTCCGGTTGACGTGCGGGAGATTGATTTTGAAACCGAACCATTGCGCGACCGCGTCTGTGGGAGGTGTGGAAGCACGGCCTTTTTTGCCGTGAATCTCCACTTGTTTGCTGGACTTGGTCAGGTGCGCCGTGCAATGTGTGAAGGCTGCAAGCTGATCGTGGAGCTCGCGTGATCAGGATGGCCGGAGTTGAACTGAGAGCAGCTGTCGTAGGGCTAGACGACTGCTCCCAGACTTCGAACAAACGGGCCGACAGTGCGGGATTGTAGGTCTGAGCCGGGATCCGATTCTGGTCAAAATTGCACACTTCTGATGCCTTCCCTGTGCACGACTGTGGAAGATTCTGCAAAACGTGGTACTAAAGACCATGAACTCACGTAATCTAAAACCCTTAACAAAGCCTCTTGACTGATCGCTCGTCCCGGCATACGATCCAAAACCAGTTCGCAGTCAGCCCGTGATTGCGAATCACTTCTTAGGGCCGACTCCCCAGGAAGCATTTCAAACTTTGCTGCCCGGCAAAGTGCTCGGTTAGAATCGGTGCTGCACCGTGGGCGCGTAGCTCAAACGGATAGAGCACCGGATTTCTAATCCGGGGGTTGCAGGTTCAATTCCTGCCGCGCCTACCACAAAATCAATAAGATACAGCCAGCCCTACTGCACCGTGGGGAACACTCGGGGTACAGAAAGCTGTTTTTCCATTTTTGCCATCGCCGCGACGACATCGTCATTCACGGCCTTGACGTAGCTACGCATCGTAATCGCGATGCTGGAGTGGCGCAGAATCCGCTGAATTATTCGGTCTTGAACTCCCAATTGATGCAGGTTCGTCGCCAGCCCCCTACGCGCTGCATGCCAGCCATGCCACTCTATGCCTTGGAGTGCCAGAATTGGACGAATGCCTCTTCTGGCAACGTTGTGGAGGTCAAGCGGTCTCCCCAACTCTCCGCGGAAAATGGAGCCAACAGCGTTTTTTGGCTTCATTCTGTCGAGCAGGTCTCGCAATGGCTTGATCACCGGAACTGCGGCCTGACTCTGGATTGTCTTTGGAAGGTTAACGTATTTCCTCCACATCGACCGTGCCACAGTCAAGGTCTCACCGTCGTAATCCAGCCAATCGAGACCACGAATTTCCCCTTCTCTCAAACCAGCGAATGCGGCTACCGCAAATGCCGTCTTCGCCGGTTCGGGAAGCAACTGGAGGATCTGCTCGATTTCTTCCAGCGAGTAAGCGTAGGTCGGGCGTGACGGCCCTCCACGTGGAATACTGATCGGCGAGATTGGATTTGAGCCGGTAATCACGCCCATTCGTAGCGCGTGAGTGAAGATCCCGCTCAATAAGCTTTTCAGTCTCGCGAACGTGGGGTGCGCAAATGCCGGATTTTCCCGAGCAATGCTTTGGAGGAGTTGTTCAGCATCCACGGTACGGAAGTCTCGCACCCTGGCTCCCATCGCAAGGATGCGATCCCGAAGCAGAGAATTCCATTGCCACCGATAACTACTAACCGTTGATGGTTTCAGTTGTTCGGTGACATGCGGCAGATAAGTTTTCTCCACGAAATCGACCAGACTTACCGTGGCCTCCGTCGAAAAACCCACCTGGTTTAGCCTCGCCATGAAGGATTGGAATAGCTCCAAGACTTCGCTTCGCCGAGGGTAGTCTGCAACGGATGCAAGTTTCTGCGACCGATTCACTTTCCTGACTTCACCGCCGCTTGACACGAGATCTCTCCAACGTACGTGCCAAGCGTTTCCTTTCTGATAAAGATATCCAGCCTGTTGAGCCCGACGATTCATACCTTCCTCCTTTTGGGTTCGTCGTGCTCGGTGCTTTTCAAATTGTAAGATGCAAACCGCCCGTCCGCTGCAGGCCTTTTTGTACCGCCGGCAGACGCCTTTCGCCGCTCGATCCACGCCCGTATCTCCGGCGAATCCCAGACGAAGCGGATAATCCGCCCGAACCGCAGGTGCGGGATCGGATCGCGGGTATACGTCCGCCGCACATTCCGCCGCACCCACTGCTCGGTCGTGCCCAGTCTTGCCGCCAGGGCGCGAAAATCGAGGAAGGCGGAGCCGGCAGAGAGCGAACTGCCCCCGCCTCCTAAGATCGCTCCCACATCGACGTTGTACGTCTCGTTGTAGATTGTTCCCATGTTCACTTGCTCTAGCTCGATCGCATCCTGGGACGCCTAACGTCCGCCGGTTTGCTTCAGAACGCTTGAATCGTGCTAGATTATCGGCCGACCTTTTCCACTTCTCCGCTACTTTCTTGCAGATTCCTGCGAAGAACTCTCTGTCGCTAAACCTCTAATTTCCAAAGAGTTGCGTCCCTCAGTACCCTTCTTATCCTTAAAATAGATATTCACTTATTTCCTATGAGTCTTCTGGCTAACCAGTGCTGCCCGTGCTGCCCGTGGCGTCGGAACCGGAGATAATGCAAATAAGCAAAAAAGCTCCCTCTTGTCTGCAAATCATTGAAAACCAACGAAGCCTTCTTTTCCCCGCACCTTCCCGAAAAGTCGAAGAGAAGCCCCCACGTCATTTCTGGCCCCTTGGCGCAGCGGTGTCTTGCGGGTGAGACTTCGCGTGCTCTTCGAGGTGCGCTGCATGAACCAGTATCATCGCGGGTCTTCCCGCCGTTTTCCGAACGAACCAACGGGCAAGATCAGCGTCGACGAGCATTTGAATGCGATTCAGAGCGTCCGGTCTTTTGTCCTCGCGCTGGGACTCCATCACCTCGGTTTGCGAGCGGCCGTTCGCGCCTGCCTCGCGGATATAGTTTTCGAGGTCTTGTGACTTAACGCCCTCCGCCGAGAAACTGGAGCGTACGAGCTCGTAAACATTCTTTTCGATGATCCGAGCAGTATCGATCGCGCGTCTCATGGACTCGGGAGAGACCTTCAGCGAGCCAGAGGTTGATAGCTCGTAAACCGCCGCCAGTTTGAGGGTATGATTGCGCAGGCGTCTCCAGAATGGCATGGCGAACGCTCCTAACGGATGGGATTGAAATCGCTGATGGGTGGTTTCGTACCAACCCTGGTAATCCCGTTCGACGAGCGAAAAGTCCATCTCCCCGGACACCTCCGCGATCTGCTTGAGCTTCTCCGCCAACGGACCGCTAAGTGCCGAGTCAGGAGGCGCTGGAAGCGGTACGCTTCGGTCCGGGTCATCGATGATCATCGGTATCCAACGTGGAATAAATCCGCCACTGACGTTGTCTTTTGTCACGGCGCTGAAGAACCAAGACCGTGAACTAGTAGCGAGAAAGTTCGTGCGGGGCGCGGAGGGAAATTCAATCGACGGCGTTCCAGGATGCTGCGGATCGCCGGTCTCGCGATAGTGCTTCGAGTCGGGCAGTTCGACTTCATCGTAGAGATTCGTGATGAACTCTTGAGCTCCAGCAAAATGTCTCTGCTTGAACTGATTCAATACCCGCGACATCTCTGGCCAGATGAAAAAACCTGAGGGATTCTCCGCAAAGTATTGCTGAACATAGGGGCCGCTTCCCCATGATTCCTTGTGGACGAGGCCCGCCAAGCCCGCTGTACGCAGCAAGGTGATGAATTCTCTTAGTGCTGTGTTCTTACCTGATCCGCTAGGTGTTAGGACGATTAGCCAGAGATCGAGAGGCAGGCGCTCGCCTCCCCGAACGATCCACACTTTTCCATTCGCCAGAGCAGCCACGCCGGCGATCGCCACGCTTTCATGCATGAGCGGAGGTGTCTCGAAGCGGTCGGCATACTTGACGTAATCTCGAACGAAATCTGCGCTCGGGACAACGTTGGGATCGCGCGGTAGAGCCTTAATCGGCGCTACGGTTGGCTTCTGTCTCTTCGATGGAGAAGTTGTCTGTTTCTTCGGCCCTTTGCCGCCCGGCAGCTTTGAGACAGAGAAGGCTGCATCGTCTGAGATCTCGACCTTGGCGGGCCTTGCCCCGGAAACATCTGCAGTGGGCAGTTCGGCCTCGGGGGCACCTGCGCCTGTCACGGCGGCGGTGCCGCTAACCGGTGCGATCTGCGGATTATCTAGCTGCTGAGTGATACCTTGTGTTGTCATTGAATCTTCCTATCCTTTGAATCTTCGTGTTACCCGATCCCTTGCGATCGAGCATGTGCCTCAGACTGCGCAACGCGCGGTGAAAGCTGGCGGCCGGCACCAGCGGATCGCCGGCGCCGAATTCGATGTCGATGGCTTCGCCGAGATCGTTAGGATCGTCAAACTTGAAATCGGCGTGATTGGGATCGACCGCGTCTACGCCGACGAACTGGAGGCGCTTGGAGGCTAGAAGGTACGCTGCTAAACCGAGGTTCGACGTTGCGAATTGCTTCATGCTTCTATCCTTGCTTCTCAGTTCATCAGCCGTTCGCCTTTGGCCCTAAAAACACAAAAAGCACCGGCTCCGAAGGCCCAGAGAATCATCCTCTCGGGAAACTTCAGAAAACTGGTGCTTGCTAACGTCTGGCTCTCGCGGGCATTGGCATCCGCGTCTTTCCGCGTGCCGTATCAGAGGCCCGTCGATCCGCCTACGGCTGGCGTGAATGAGGAGACCGACTTCCTCTATTCAAAACGAATTATACGCTATTTCTTCGCCGTTTGCAAGTCAGCCCTAGCGTCGCTTTCGCATGGATACTCGGACAGTACTCCCGGCTGGCGGCCCCGAATCTGGCTCCAACTTCGAGGGACGTTAAATGCGCTCAAACGCACCGAAGTGTCGCGTTTTGATCGCGATACGACGATTTGCTCCTGAACGTCATCGCCTAACGCGCGCCGGCGAGAATTTTCTTGCTCCCGGCCGCCCGCGGCAGCCCCGTCGGCCGGCCGTCCACCGCTCTGACTGGCGGTTTCGCTAACCGTAGGCCAGCGGTAAGCTGCAGAGCTGCAGTAACTTGCGAGCGCGGTCGTTCCAACGTCGTACGGAACTAGCGTTTTCGGAATCCCGAGAACCGGTGGCGAGACGACCCTAGGGGGAGGGCCGGAAGGGCCCGGGTATGCGCACAATCGCAAACGTGTGTGGCGCGCGAATTGAAAATTTTTCAATTAGTCAGATGACACACGCTAGCCGAGACAGTTCAATAAGTTACGGTGAATCGCCCGGATTAGTCGACTGACACGCTACCGCTCAAAACCGGTCAAGTTTGCCCAGCGTGTCCCGCTGGCTCCGTCGTGCAACGCTCGAATCTTGGCGAATATCCGAAGTAGCTCCTTATAACCCCAGACGTTGCCAGCAGCCTTCGGCCGGCGCTAGTCTCGGGTCTATGCACGGCAGCAACGTCAATCGCCACCGAAAGCTCTGTGTGGGCATCGACTTCAGCGGGAACTACCGGATGTGGTCGGCCGGATGCAGGAAGAGCAATGTGTGGATCGCCGAGGTCGAGTGCGGCTTGCCGCTGCCGACCCTCCTGTCAGTGAGGCGAGTTCAGCAGTTGGAGGGCGCCGGCCATCCCTTCGATCGTCTGATTCAGTACCTGTGCCAAACGGACTTCGCCGCTGTGGCGATAGATGCTCCTTTCTCCGTTCCAGCCGAATACCTCCAACCCAGAAAGCATTCTGAGCTATTGAAGCTGATCGGCAGTGCGAAACTGATCGACGGGAGACCGTTTCCGCGCGCGCGAGACTTCGTCGATATGGTGCTTAGCGGACGGACGACGGTGACGAAGAAACCGCTACGGCGCACGGAAGAGTATTGGCGAGAGCAGGGAGTAAACGTGCGCTCGACGTTGTGGGCTGGTGCGCGAGGGGGCGCCGCGATGACCGCGGCGTGCCTAAAGCTCTTATGCAAAGCTGGGCGTCCCATCTGGCCGTGGGAGGGGGCCGGCCGAGGCTTGCTGGCAGAGGCATTTCCAGCAGCGCAACTACGTCATTGGAGGCTGCTGCATCAAGGCTACGGCGGGACGACCGAAGCTGAAACGGCAACTCGCGCTTCAATCGTTTCCTCGATCTCCGCTCGCATCGATCTTGCAAGCTCTCGGCCGATCCTAGAGCAATCCGCGGACGCGTTGGATGCTGTTGTTTGTGCGTTCGCTGCGACGGCTGTAGTCGCTGATCGTGCCCTCTCCTACGCAAAAACAAATGTCACGACGGAAGGTTTGATTGCTGTTCAGCGATTAAACGAAAAATGGTAAGTTTTGTGCTCAGAAATCGGCGTGGTACAGAACCTTAGGGAGCTTCGGTTCGTTTACCTACCGCCTCGGCTAGCGGGCCGAGATCGGCAGTGTTTGTCGTCAGAATGGTCGCGTCTGAAGGACAAAAGAAAGCGAATATGGCGTCTCCTAAGGCAACGCATTGTTTTGGCGATAGTTTTTGTTTAGGCACACGAACAAAATCTCGCAGCACTTTAAATCTCTTTAGATTTTCAGGCTTGGGGTTCTGTGCTTTTACAGCGTCCCTCAATCGCTTGAGCGCCTCAGGATCACGTCGCAGTTGATCTGCGAGAGCGCACTCATCTTTCGGACAGCACTTCACTTCCCCGAGCTCAAAAAGCTCACGTTCCTCAATAATGTCTCCTTCGGAATAACAATCCAGCTCGCCAACCACATCTGTGGTCAGTTTTCGTCGCCGCTTCCAAGCGGTTCGGATTAAGGTACCGAGAGTGAGCCGATAACTGTCACATATAACGCAATCTTCCGTCGCAACCATTCCATATTTCGCGACTTGTTGACCTAGCGTAACATTACGACGCTGATGAGCTGCCGCTTCCAGCGCCTCAACAGCGGTATTCGCCCATCGTGCGCGGGGAGTTGCTCCCATCCGCCGAAGCTGTTCCAACGATTTTATCCAAGACCTAGTTTGGACGAGCTTTCCGTGGAACCAAGCATAATGGTGAAGCGGTCCAGCCTTTAGTTCCTTGATTGAGTAAACCGGAAGCAATGATTGGTCGAACCTGCCGATAGCAGCTTTTGCGGCAGCGGCACGCGAACCCGGCTTTAGCAATGCGTCCGCTAACACCGTGGTTTCAACGTATGCTTTGCTCACTGGAAAGAAACTCGATTAACTCTTTAGGATAAGGATTGAAGGCGTTCGATTCAAGCAGTTCAACTGTATCGTCTGCTTCCGTCGCACTGAGAAACGGCTTGTCTCGTAGCTCTTTGAACACTTTGTCTAGAATCCTGATCTGGTTTCGCTCCAACGCGTTTCCGTCGGTGTTCTGCAGAGCACAAATCAAAGCATTGACAATGGTTCCGAACCCATCTCCCAAGGCTCTGCAACAGAAAAGCTCTGGCAGCGACATTTGGATTTTCTGAATTTCGGTATCTGCTGTCATGAGGTCGTCTGGATGAGCGTCCATCGCACGTTGGCAGCGCCCAATTGCCAATTTCAAAAGCCTAAGCGCGGTGATGTGTTCTGGACTAAACGCCTGTCGTGCTGGATAAAGATCGCTTTGGCTTAGACGTACGGGTGGGACATGTTCAATTCGAAGTCCTCGGAACAGCCGGAGATCGTCAACCCTCGTCGCAGAGCTTTCTACCACCTTTCCCTTTCTCGACTCCAGCGTCGTGTCTGACGATAGCACCTGTGTCCGAGGTTCTCGTCCTACGTCAATCGGAATTAGGTTGGTAGCGGGTGCGGCCATTTACTTAACCTCCAAAGATGTACCCAGAATCCCGCGATATTACGTGCAATGCGTGTTTGATCCACTGTGACATGTCGATTTGTCCCGGTTCCACGGGTGAAACCGTGTAATAGTCTACATCGAAAACAATGCCGCTCTTCTCTTGGTGGATAGGTTTTATCAACGATTCTAAGGCGGGCGGCGGGTCAAAATCTGATTTACGCGTTTCCACTCTGCATTGGATTAACACGCCTTTTTTGTCGGACTCCCATCGCACGATGTATTGTGGGTCAATCGGTTGGTCGTCAATCTCAAACTTCTTCCCGTCCGGTACATTTATGAGTCGCAGGGCAAAAAACGCAGCTGACGCCTCTTTCTTGTCTTTGAATTCTTTAAAGTAGAGAACTCTGAATCCCACTCTTTTGTAGAGCGAGATTTGGAGGAATTGCGTTGTCATCGTGAAGAACTCTTTGGTCATGGTAGAAAACTCTTCCAAAGACCTTTCGGGAGTGGCGCTAGTGACACTTGCCGATTCAACCTCGACCTTTAACGCGTTTTTCCCGATCTGGAATTGTGTTCTTACGGGCTCAGCATGCGTCAGTCGAAGATCAGGCCACTTCCCTTGCACTGATCTCCACAGGGCACCGGATTTATCCCACAAGCCGAGAGCGAGAGGATAGCGAATCTCTAAAACTCCTAGCTCTAATTGAAAGGACGAGAGGTCAAACGGAGCGACACTAGAGCGCCCCTCAAGGGGTTTGTTCACAGGTTGCTCTTTCGTTGCCATGACAGTCAATATTAGATCGGCATGCGTACGACGGTAAACTTGAAACCTGTTAGACTGACCGAGTTCTAAAACTTCAGTAACCAGATGATTCCAACAGCCTTGCCGGAAGAACCGCCAACATTCGCTTAGCACCGTCTTCCTAAGCGTACGGAACGATGTCAGACCGTCTGATTATCGCAGAAACCTCATAGTTTGGAGATGCAAATTGCCTACAGCTCTGACGACCGGCAGTGAGGGACTCTCAAGAACAGCGCAAAGGCGTACGTTCCTCTGCGTACTTATTCAGCAGGGATAGCGCATCTTCTGGCGTGACCTTCATGGCTTGTGGAATCGCGTTTGGGTTCGCCCATTCTCCATTACAACTGTCGTGCGATACCTTTTCCCAGATAGGGATTCGTACTCGATCTCAAACCCCTCCGCCTGAGCGAGTGCGTTCGAAATCTCATTGTGCAAATTGGTGCGCTTCCCCCCGATTCCCAGCGGAGGTATCGGACGCATGTGCCTTCTGCCATCCCTGTAATCGCTGAAGCCAATGTTGAGGGCTGGCCCAAAGCCTTGGTTCTCCACAATCCAGCCGCCCTGCGCGTTTTGGTCGCCTTCTCTCATAGCCACGGCCAGAAACGGCATCTGAGAGTTCTCGGTCTGCGAGACGCTTGTATCAGCAATGGTCTTCGTGTCTGCGGCGTATCCTTTCAATACGATGAGGGTGAGGAGCGTGAGAATCACAAGGCAGATTGCAGCAAGAGCTTGAATCCAGTTCGGGAGAGCGGCGATGATGTACTCCGCCATTAGCTCAGTCCTCGTTCCTCGCGAATCCCAATCGGGAATTCATATCCTGCTCCGAATCGCCTCAAGAAGGGCGTTTATGTAGATTCTGGCGGCACCCAGCGGTTCACATCCGAAGTGATGGAACCTGCGTTGCTCAAAGAACAGGCAAGCCCGCAGCTCTGTGACGCTCAAACTCTGCAAGAACGGGACATTTGTAGAGAATTCACGATTCACTCTATTGGCAAGTTGACCGCACTCGCTTTGGCCGATGGCTTTGTACCCATCAAATGTAAGGGCAAAGTTCCCAATCGTGTGCCAAGAAGCTGTGACCGGAGGTACAGCGTTCGCCTTTAGATGCTCATTGGCAACTTCATCAGGCATTTCCGCAGTACCCTCACTGTTGGGCGTCGTTCTAAGCCGCCTTCTTCTGCCGCGCTTTCCACCGCGCCCATCGCGCGCGCTGTGCAGCGGCGATCTTCCTACGGGCGGCGGCTGACATCGTGCGTTTCGGTGTCACCTTACTTGGTTGACCGTTCGTGGCAACCTTTGCCCACCGTGCTCTCTGCGCCAGTCTCATCTTCCGACGAGTTGATGCTGAAAAAGCACGTCGTCTCGGTTCTGTATGAGCTATCCCGTTGTCCAATTTGCCAAGAACTGAAAGAGCGGCATCAACATGCTTGAGCTGATTCACCAGATTCGTTCTCTCTACTCGCAACTCCGAGACTATAGCCGTCAGTCCGTTTAGGTTTGCCATTGGTCCGCTCGGGAGAGATATTAGCAGGGTTTGTCTAGGATTTGGACCGTGCTAGGACCCGCGTCAATCCTAGTTGTCGTTCGATCCTCGAAGATATCTCCGAGTCATTCTCTCCGTCCGTGTTCGCTCGGCACCATGAATGGTGACAGAAATCTCTTGACGGACTGAGTTGACCGCTGTAATGTGTTTCCAATTTCAGCGATCAGGATACGCCGGGGCGACGGATTCTCAGTTCCGTCAGTGATCCGAATCGCTGCTTCTCCCTGCAAGTGCGGAACAGATTTTGCTAGACGCTTGGCGGCCTGCGTAGCGTGGGCAGTTTTCGCAAACGCAAGGTGCGCTTTGGGTTTGGCGACTGCTTAAGCTGAGGAGGGGTCTATGGCTCGCTTCGCGGTTGGGTTGTTTTTCTGTTTGCTAGCAGGTTCAATCGCATTTTCCCAAACCGATCCGGCAGCCGGTTTGCAGCCTTTCGGTACTACTGTCGGAGGACAGGTCGATCATCTGGACTTGGCCACGGGCAACATTTTTATCAGCATACCGGTCAGGAACAAGATTGGCGCCATTCCTTTCTCGTATGCCTTGGTAAGCAATTCGCACGCATATGCCTCGAATTTCTCTTGGCAGGTCTCTCATGGCTTCGCAGGCTCGCAAACTGGGCTTCTGGGTACCCGTCTGACATATCAGCAAGTGGATTCGCAACCTGACTGTCATGACACCCACCAACAGGATCCCATTTATGGGAACTTCGTGGTAATAGATTCCTCAGGAGCCTCGCATCCGGTGGATTACACCGCCATGACTGATAAAGACT
>Ga0206847_10331_pt1 | contig 12949 bp, 19 predicted proteins | sample Alteio_BWOrgCont_17_FD_152880 | JGI IMG/M metagenome (GOLD analysis project Ga0206847, IMG submission 152880) | Enriched cells from forest soil in Barre Woods Harvard Forest LTER site, Petersham, Massachusetts, United States -... | ecosystem: Environmental > Terrestrial > Soil > Temperate forest >... | reverse complement strand
CGTACGCCCAGTACATAAAATACGTGAAATGTACTATTGAATTTTCGTTCGGTTGAGACCAATATCAGAACGGAAGCATGGAAGGCTGCAACCTTCCACGCTCCCTAAACAACGCGAAAGGGTCAGTTTCACGATGTCTACTTCTGACAGTACCTCAACCAATCAACGCGACGTGTACCGCAAGGTGACGGACGCAATCATCAACGCAATCGAGCAGGGCGTAGGAACGTGGCAGATGCCTTGGCACACGTCCGGCAAGTTCGCTTTCTCACCGATCAACGTAACGAGCCGCAAGCCATATCGCGGCATCAACACGCTGTGTCTGTGGTCCGCAGCGCAAGCCAAAGGCTACGAATCCGGCGAATGGGCTACGTACCAGCAATGGCAAGAACGCGGAGCACAGGTCCGCAAGGGTGAGAAGTCCACCACAGTTGTGTTTTGGAAGTTCGCGAACGATTCCAAAGAAGGCCAGGACGGCGAAACACTGTCCAGCTCTCGCCTGCTGTTCACACGTGGATACTCTGTGTTCAACGCGGCCCAAGTGGACGCGTATACTCCGAAACTGGAAATCGAGCAACCCATGCCGGAACGCATCGAACGAGCAGACCGTTTCTTTACTCGCATCGGTGCCACGTTTCGCACGGTGGAAACCGAGCGTACTACGCTCCGGCAACCGACCATATCCAGATGCCCCCATTCGCAGCATTCACCGATAACGGGGCGTACTATTCGACCTTGGCGCACGAACACGCGCATTGGACGGCGAATGGCTCACGCTGTGATCGTCAGTTAGGCAAGCGTTTCGGGGATAATGCCTACGCAGCGGAAGAACTCATCGCGGAGCTAGGCGCGGCGTTCACTTGTGCTCATCTCGGTCTCAGCACCGAACCCCGCGAAGATCACGCGCAGTACATTCAATCGTGGCTGAGAGTTCTCAAGGCGGACTCGAAAGCTGTCTTTACCGCCGCGTCCAAAGCACAGCAGGCATGTGATTGGATGATTGCCCGAGCGGGAGAATCCTCCCACGTCGCGGAGGTAGCGGCATGATGGCGATGTTTCGCGTGCGAGATCCGATGGGACGCGAGAAGTGGCTGGAGCAACCCATCGACTCACTCAGCACACGCCGGGACGCACATGGACCGGCTTTCGAGGATGATCTTGAACAACTGCGGAGATGGGCATGAGCAAGACGACGACAACCACGGGGGAGCACGGACTCCCCCGGTGTGCTATCTACGTCCGGGTATCCACCCTGGACAAACACCGACAACCAACTCCACCAGCTACGCGAGTACGCCGTGCGCCAGCGGTGGGATGTGGTTGGGGTGTACGAGGATCACCTCAGCGGTAAGACCGGGGATCGGGAAGCATTCCGGCGGTTGTTCGACGATGCCTCCAAGCGGAGGTTTGATGTGGTGCTGGTATGGGCGTTGGATCGGTTCACCCGTGAAGGGGTGTTCGAGACGTTCGATTACATCCGCAAACTCACCGGGTACGGGGTACAGTTTGAGTCGTACACCGAGGCACACTTCCGCACCACGGGTCCGGCTGGTGAGCTAATGCTTGCTATCGCGGCGTGGATCGCTAAGCAGGAGCGGGTGAGGATCTCCGAGCGTACTCGCGCTGGTGTGGAACGAGCCAGACGCCAGGGCAAACACTGTGGGCGTCCCAGGGCGATGTTTCGACGGGATGTGGCGCGGGAGTTACGAGCCGAAGGCTGGAGTTGGGGCAAGATTGCCGCGCAGCTTGGGGTTCCGGCGTCCACGGTACGGGATGCATGTCGGGCTGGCTCTGCCGACCTTGCGGAAAGTGTCCCCGGCACGGGCGAGAATCCCCACGGCAACCGCACGGGTTATCCGGCGGCGTGACGGCCTACGGATACCGACCGGTATTCGTGGCGCAGGATGGCGCAAGATTACGCCCGAAGAAACTCATCGCCTTCACGGGTGATGATAAAGTTGGTGAACCCACCGGTGGATTCAATCGCATCTGCGTCGATCCCTGAGTTGCGTAGGTTCGCGACGGATTGTTTAGCGTAGTCTAGTGAACCAGAGACAGCCATGACCCTGAGTCTGTGATCCAAACCATCGGCGAGTAGCTTAAGAAAGTGTCCTTCCATTGCACGCCAACCGATCATGAGTAGCTTCCCTGTCTGTGGGATGAACTCCCTCAGTGCGTCCACGTGCTCCTTCGGACACTCGAAGTGTTGTTTGGTTTGAACGGGGATTGCGATGGCGGGGAACAGGGCAAAGTCCGGATCTCTTTCAGATCTCGCCATCGGAAGTTCATTTACAATGCGAAACGTATCTGTGATGTTCAGTTCCTGTATTCGATCAATCATCTCGTAAGCGACATCCCACACATTCTTGTCTCGGATGCTCAGGACGTGCGTATGTACAAGCCGCCCCCAGTTCACCGATCCGTGGAGCTTTATGAGCTTGTATGTTTTGCTGCCAACGTAATCGGAAAGGTCGTGGATGTTGACTCCGACCACAGGTAGGGCATCCTCGATCATCCGGTCGTAGTTGAATGTCACCAGACACACCTGCTCATCAGGCTCACGCCATCGTTCGATCTGGTCAAGTAGGGTTTTGTAGTTGCTTATACCTCTCCCAATACCGCGCCATCGCTGCTCACATTCCCACAGCATGACATGCAGATAGTACCTAATCGCAGCAAGTTGCTTATGACGCTCTGGGTACTCATCGGATTCTGATTGAAGGTGTTCTAAAACCTGCTCTACCGTACCGCCAGAAGCAGGCATCTGGACGAGTGGGATGATCGCCTGACACACCGGAAACCGCTGCATTACGTTCAAGAAATCCGGTCGATCTTGGAATAGTTCATCCGCGAGTGGTGGGCGTTCGCGGTAGCCGGGGTTTCCGGTTAAGAATGGAACGGAATCATACGAGGCACCAGCTCCGAGTACAACCATCAACATAAACCCTACTTACGGTTCTTACCGGTTTGCTTCCGCTTCGCAGCCCAGTACGCTTTCATCCGTCGGGACTGAGCTTTCCTCGCAGCGGCGGACATCCCTCCCCGTCGAGCACGGGAACCAGCACCAGTGGCGTCAGGGGTGGTTGGAAGTTTACCCCGATGGGAACCTCGAAGGACTTCTATGGCACGATCCAGCCGATCTCTCTCGGCTACGAGCAGGGTGAGTATGTGGTCGGTGGGCATCAGCCGGGATGGTAGCACGCCGCCCCACCGGGGCTAGAGTTTCTCCTCATTCAATAACCGCTCCATGAGGTGCTTCGCTGCGTCATCGGCGAACATAAGGTCAGGATTGTTCCTAATGCGGAGTTTTACAGCCCCGGCGCACGGCACGTATTCGATATAGCTGGTTCCCCAGTTGCTTTGATGGAGGAAGATGTGCGCGGATTTGTACGTCACAGTGAGCTGAGTACCCGTGGCGGGATTCACCATCATTAAATTGTTCCCCGTACCTTGCGGGACGATCCCCGCGATCCCGCATTGTAGTCTCAGTGCGTTATCAAACGCCTGCTGCACGTTGCTCTGGCCATCGCTTTGGCTTGTCATCTTAGCAATCTCCGCTTACGAATTAGATGGGGTGAGAACCGTACCAGTGCCGCCCGGAGATCAGAACTCTGTTACGTAACCTCGGTTCTCGTTTCCGGCGGGGTGGTAGCCCAGTTGACTGTTGCTTAGTTCCTCTTCAGTTCGGAAGTTTGTAATTCTGATTTGTTTTTGCTTCCAAGGCTTCGGAGCAAGCAATGCACAGAGGCACGCTGTTCACGAAGAGTTGAGTTTCAGCACCGCATCGAGACCACTTCGTCATGAGAATACTCTTTCCCACTCGATTGAAAGAGGAGTCCTCAGCGTTTGGATGCGACGACTCTTGTAACGAATGCACTCCAAGCCTACCACGAACCGGATCGGAGGGTTCACGCAGTTTTGGTTCCGCTGTTGTAAAATCGTCGCTTACGCTATGCCTTCCGCCCGAGCGATGTTGGCGCAGCGTGTGCTGCGGTTACTTGAGGACGGCCAGTCTGTGCCGACGGATGATGCTCTCCGGTTGCGAAACTGGGCTGTCAGTCCCAATGATGCGTTGTTGTCGCTGAAAGAACTCGCCCATCGTATCCTGAGCCATGAAGAAGACCAGAGCCATAAAGAAGACCAGAGCCATAAAGAAGACCAGGGATAGAGCGATGGCCGCCGCCGGTTCTGCCGTTCGTATTCGTCGCGACCGTGAGCAAAACTGAACATCCTGCCGGGTACGTTCGGTGCATGATATACCCATCGAGAAGACAAGCTAACGTTCCCCCGAGGGAGGAGAACCTATGGCCCAATGCACAGCGTGCGGAACCGAAACCGCACTTCACGTCAACGGACAACCACTATGCACGAACTGCGATGAGAAGTACAACGGGAGTTCCAACGCGTCTGCCGCCCACGCTTGAGTGACCGGAAGTGACTCTGGCCATCCCCGGCGCGGGTTGTTTAACCTGGAAAAACTTCCAACTAGAAGTTGCTGCCGTGGTGGTGCAGAATCATACCCATGCCCCTCACGGACGAAGAATACGAGGACGTATACCGCGAAGCACTCCGGTGTCTCGCTGACGGCGGGTGTACAGTGGGCGTTCCGACCAAAACCAAAGCCGGTACTCGCCACTGCGACGTGGATGGCCGGAAGCTGGATGATTGCGGGGTGCTGGAAGCCTGGTGGGGAGATCAGGTCACGCGGAGGATACTCAAAGGTCGGTAGCACGGGCGGCTACGGTTCGATTATCCCGTGCCGTATGGCGTACCGCACGATCCCAGCGGTACCGCGCACGTTCAACCGTCGCTTAATCTCCTGCCGATGGAACAGAACGGTCTTCACGCTCAGACTCATTCGGGACGCGATTACCTTGCTGGTCAAATCCTCCGCGATGAGTTTCACAACCTCTCGTTGACGTGGGGAAAGATCGTCGTCACGGGAAGACTCTTCTGACGCCATGATTCACCGCCTTCCTACTCGGAGTCGGGAGAGGGAGACCAAATCGGATCGTGCAGACACTAGCAACCAACGCTGGTCGATGTGCTCATCTGCTTACCGCTTTCTTGCATTCGTCCTCGGGAACCCGGCGGATGATCTTACCTTCCGCGTCAACTTCCACGACTTCGTAATCTCCTGGTGCTTGGAGACAATCCAAGCAAGCCTGTACGAGATGATCGTAGCTGTATCCGTCCACCGGCTTACCGGATTTCCAGACTTGGAACTTGTTGGCCTTCATCTGTGGGGGATTTTAGCACCGCTCGGTGCGCCGGAAAGGGCATGAGGTGCCGGGTGACACCGTGGGGAGTTGTTCGCTTCCATGGGCGGGGTTTCTGCGGGTTATTTTGCCCACGGGAGCGTTCTAGGCTAGTAAAAATCTGTCCATTCCCACACCCCCACACCAGCTACCGCACTGATTCCCGGTGCCGGATGGGCCAGCGCACGCGGTAATTGTCGTTCCGGCGCAGCCGGTGAGATGCTGGCGTGGCCAAAACCCCTATCCCGGCCATCCCATGTCAGTCATAGGTTTTTGTGAGACAACCTATCTAAATGGCTTAGAATCAGCATTGTGCCAGTCTCATGTGCTCTGATACACGACTGAGACAACTGAGACTGGTGAGACTGGGTTGTCTCATTTTTCGGCGGTAGTCTCACTGCTGTCTCATAGGGTAGTGAGACTGTGTATATGATTGATATTATTATATATATTATTCACTCTCTTCCCGAATCTCACAGATTCCCACTGTGGGGGGGCAGAACTGGATTATGGCCACAATCCTGCCCCGCAAACCGCCTAAATCAGACTACCGCCGGAGCTATCTCCACGGGTTGCACCACAGCCGGGAACGTGATCCGAACATCGAATCCGCCCACGTTCACTTCACAGAGGCACTTACGTTCAATCAAGGCTTTCACATGCCGGAATGCAGTAGCCCGTTTGACTCCTTGAGACATCAACGTTCCCGCAACCGCAGCCCGGGACGGCCACGAAGGTATGTCTGTCTTCCGCAGCATGTCCAAAGCGGTATGAAGTTTCTCCGGTAACTTGGTGCGCGGCACCCATAGAAAAGAATCCGGCGCGGATTCTTCCAACGGCATCGGGTCCACATCCCCTGCGTCCTTCATGAACGCGCCGAGGTAGACGACATCCGCATCATCCTCTTTCACGCGATCCTGACAGACGATCACGTCCGAATGACCTTTGATTGCTCCGCTACCACGACACCCATCCGACCACAGGCGCATATCGGCAACTAGCCGCACGTTGTCCTTAGGGTTTCGAGACTGTTTAGTCATGTGATGGGGAATGATGATCGTGCTGTGAAATATACGCCGAATATCCCCGAGGGTTGTTTCGATGGTTGAATCATTCTCGGCTCCGCCGTGAAGACACCGCATCGGGTCTATCACGTAGAGATCCGCCGGATGATCTGCTACAGCACGCCGCCAGAACTCCTCACCATGCTGGCGGTTGTCGATCCTTGGGATCACCTGACCTTCATGAATGATCTTGCGAAGCTCAATGATCTTGAGGTTTTCCCGAAGCCGATCACGATCTCCGTCGGATAGTTTGATCGCATCACAGATGGCATCATACCTGCGATGGATGGAGTTGTCTTGAGATTCGTAGTCGAACATCACAACGCGGATCGGTTGTGGCGCGACGTATTGGAAGCCGAGAAAGTCCCTGCCGAGTGCGGCACAAATACAGAGGTTCAGTACCGCAGTGGTTTTGAAACACTTCTCATGGCCGATCCATACAGCAAGTTCGTCTTTCGCCAGGAACCCTCTGAAGATTACCTGTGCGGGAGAAGGCTCCGCTGTCGGATTGAAGATGCACGAAGCGGGAATGGATGTTGCCGTATTCGTGCCGTTCATCGCCCACCTCCCACAGCCGTCGTCGTGCCTAACGCAACAGCGGTATCGCCCGGTGTAGCAGTCGTCGGGATCTCGGTGACCTTCAGGGTCTGTTCAGTACGGACCACTTCCACATCTCCGTTACGTAGCGTGATCGCGCAGGTACCGTAAAACTTCTCACGGGCTAAACGACGTAGGTAAGCGGTGATTCGATCAAACGAATCCCGGTGTTGCGAAAGGATTGTACCCGGTCGAACCGGGCCAGAGGCTATCCGACGCGGTGTCGGGCAGGTTGTTGGGGGATTGGTCACCGGCGCGGTTGCAGCCGGTGTAGGTATAAGTGAGATACTTCGATCTTCTGCCATAAAGGTTGTCCCTCTCCTGGGGGTTTCATTCCGGCATCGGCGATGCTTCGTCGATGTCTCGGCTATGGGTTAGTACAACGTGGATACGAGGACTACGGTGAGGTAGCCTAAAAGAAAAACACTTCAGTTCCTTCGACGTTCGTGTTACGCCACAGCTATCTCCTCTCGTGTAGGCGAGGTAGCCACGCCCGGAGGAATCCGAGGCACCGCCACCCGTACAAAACCGTACTGATTCCTCGGCTGGAGAACTGCCTTCGCACGGAGGAATGGCCGGGTACGTTCGAGGTGGCACTCCACGCACAGCAACTCACACTTGGCAAGTTCGGCGAGGATACGCTCCCACGCCCAAGACCAAATCCGGTGTGATGATTTCGCGCCGGGGTTACGGTGATGGAACTCCAACCGCTCCGAGCTACCACATTGTTCGCAAGCTCTACCACGGTCTGAGATAGCTTTCGTGCGACGTGTAGCTATCCATCGCCGTTGATATTCGCGTTGGGTAGTTATGTCAGCGTATGGCACGGCTCGTGTCATACGAAGATGTGCGGGAGGGTAATGCTGATGCTGCTGCTGAACTGACCATCTTCGTGTGGTCTCCTTTGTTTTGATGTCTAACTGCTACTGCTTACTACCGACTGATACAAACTTCCGGGTGATGGAACAGTTCCCATTCAAGACCCGCTGGGTGGTGCGATGGCACACAGCCCGAAAATCCTTTGACGGACCTCTCGATGCCAGAGTATGGACGAAAACTGATGACGGTTTGGCATAACCGATTGATACTACAAGCACAACTATCCAGATTTTTGTGGCCCATAAACCTGATTTCTACAGCAAGTTATGATCTTCCGAAGTTCAGTCTTTGGCCCTGGTTGGCTTCGTCCGGTGCGGTGTGCGATTTGTGTCACGGTCAGGTGCTCGATCAACGCCATTCGAGCGATAGCCTGTAGTCGTGCCGGAATACGATCTTTGATTAGCTCCTCGACTTCAGAGGGCATATAGGGATCTTCTCTCGGTGTCGCGTTCGGTATCCGTTCCGTCATCTCGACGGTGGAATGATCCTGTGCATCCGTGCCACTGTGTGTGGCTTCGTGCAGCAACTCGCGGTTTAAGTACCTGGCGAGATAGTTTTCAAATGGCCCACGCTTGGGTTTCCACCGATCAGCGAGTTTGAACGCGAGTAGTTGGCCTTTGGTTACCGCGTCTTTACGATCTTGCTCATCCAGCCGCCCAAGCGCGACAGCCATTCCGACGATGCCACGGATCACACGGTCATGAGCTTTGACAAGTTCCCACTTCTCGTGATCTTCCATCTCGCACCCCGAGTCTAACGACCACCCGTGGAATGGTCTATGGACCACGGGCATCAGTACCACGGGGAGCAGTTGTGGAACGGAAGGACTAATTGTCGGATTTAGTCGATATTGACCGGAATCATTCGGCATAACTTATTTCAATATTCCGCCGGTGTAAGCGTGCCGGAGTTACTCGGCTATCCTATTCCGCTTCGATCTCCACCGACGCCACCACGGGGCTGTAATGCTCACGGCGGGGCATCCTAGCGGGTGCCAGGGATGCCCCCCTCGCAGGAATTACACTAAGCAGCCCGTTTGGACCGATTTTTGATCCGGGCGGTGCGGCGCAAGTACATAGCCATCGGCACCCCACTCCTGACGCCATTACGCGGCGCAAATGCCAGCACCTTGGAATACTCCCCCTTCCACACGCGGTGTTCAAGCCGGTTCCTAGCCGCATCACGGGTGATCTGGTGTTCGTCCGCGTACTGCTTGACAGTGGTGCAATGGGCAGCGAACATATTCAGACCGTATTGGTTCAGGCTAACCCAGGGCGTATTCCAATATGTGTCAGCCGATGATTTCAACGCCACCAGAGCCTTTGTCGATGCGATGATCGTGTCAACAATCGACAGGTTTTGTAGATCCAGGCTGTTGGATTGCCCGGTTACTTGTTCCTCCCTCAAGAGTGCTTGAGCGGATGTGGACATAACGAATATACTCCTTGTAGTGAATGTGGGTTTCCGAATGATGACTCACTCGGTACAACGGCCCTTGGCGGACTATCTAGGGCGTGGCTGCCATGCGCTGTTGCGTTTTATGCCGCCCGCCTTAGGTGGCTACGCTATCGCGGCTTAATCGGTCTGATGCCAACACTAGAATCTCATGATGCGACGTTGACGCCAATGGAACGAAAGTTCTGATTAGTTCCTGATGCTGCGGTACTGATTGTTGTCTACGCCCCATCAGTGACGATCTCCGCGTGGTCATCGTTGCGGGGTACGGACACCCACCATCCACCCGCACAACGATCCACGAGCACGATAGCCCCGGCGGGAATCAAGACCGAGGTAGTACCGGCCAGGACAATCTCCGAGCCTTCCAAACCGGATAGCCAACGCTGAACCGTACCGCTATCCGATAGCTGTGTCCAATCACCAGCGAACCTCGGATAGCTCATGCTGGTGTAGTTCACGTGGTTGCGGAAAGCGAACCCAGAATGTGTTTGAGGAACCACCGCTGTTACTGACACGACTTCTCCACCAGCCGATCCTTCCGGTACACCACCTCCACCGCGTCCACCGGATCAGGAGCACCGCGAAACTGTACGACGGCACCGGCGGTGAAGCATAACCTTTCATCCGTACGTCCTAGCTCCTCAGGCCGACGATTGTATAGCCATACCTCCGCACCGTCCTGACGGGCTATGTACCGCCAAGGAAATCCGTTGCGAGGACGTAAATCGCCCCAGTGGCCCGACAGCGTAAAGCCGTAGTAGGTGGAGGTGGTCAGGGCGGGATCATGTCGATGTGAAGTCATGCGAGGAGCCGAATCCGACACAACGTCGTTGAGGTTTACTCTTGCGAATGTTGTCGGACGTGAGCGGCGGGGTTCATTGAAGTTCATGGTGATGTTTCCTTTGGATCGGGGTATGTTTTGGTTTTGATCCGAAGGAACGGCTACGGAACGATGCCGGGAAGGGTACAGCTATACGAACAACTACGATGTTACAGTGCTACCAGAGTTCTGGGTGTTCCTTTTCATCTCTGGTGAACGACGTTGATACCACGCCCCACTCGGTAGTAACCGCCCAGGTGCATGTCAGCAACTCCAGCATCTCAGCGGAGACCCCTTCCGCGTGGATGATGATTCGATCCTCAGTGCGGAGTCGATTTAGTGCGATGGCTTTGTCACCGTACACCGGCCACGGTACGACCGGTTCCAACCACGCCTGTACCTCGGCTACTGTAGCCTTCCCGCCACGGCGATACAACCACACCCGAAGTCCTGGCCCGAGCAAACCAGCACGGCACAGAGCTTCAGGACGATCTTCGTAAGGTAGGTAGACTCGGACGAAATCCTCATCGTGGAAGTTCTCGTACGGGTCGGGGATCATGAAAAAATTATCCCGCCACCACTCCTTGCACCATGCCAGCTTGCGCTGACGTTCGGATTCAGCCCACGCTGCATCGGCTTTAGCCCGAGATTCGGTTAGGTGTTCCTTCTTGGAGGCTTCATGGTTCGCTATCAACGATGCCCTGGCTTCAGAGATCAGTTCATCGAGGGTTTTGGGGGTGTCGGTGGTGGTGGGCGTGTTTGATTCGGGCATGGCTAGTTTGCTCCTGCTACCGCTGTGGCGGTGGATGTGGTGGTACCTATCGAAGCTGTCTTGGCTAACATACGTTCGAGGAACGTCATACCGTCAGGGAAGTTGAAGCATTCCTCAGCGCGGTATTTAACTATCCGAGGTGTGATCCAAATCGGGGTTGGTCCGGCGGAGGTACCTTGCGTCTTCCATTCCTGACGCCATCGTGCCAGGGATACTTTGGATACTCCCAGAGCTTTCGCAGCATCGGAAGGGGTTATGAGATACACGTCGGGCGGCTGCACCCGAGGACGGGGAGGAACAGTATACTTACGTGGCATGGCAGAACTACCTTTGTAGAGGATTTGCTGACCGACGGGGCGTTTCGGCGGGAACGGTGGTGGGGCTAGTTAAACAGGGCTAACTCGAACCTATAGTTATTATAACATTTTGCATATCACCCGCGTTCTTACGTAATCACTGGATATCATCCAACAGCACGGATTTGACGAAGCATGAAGCCCTTGGTACCTTAAATCAGATTGTCGCAGATTATCCGTATTTCCGAGCTACGCAAGGTCATAGTCACGACGAATCTTGAGTTGAAGTTGATCCGAGCAAAACAACACCTGAAAGAGATTGACAAACTTCTTCAAGCTGCGTGGGAGCCTGAACCGTACATCATCAGCCGTCAGGACTTCCCGAAGAAAGAACTGCACGTTATTCGGATTCAGAGCAAGCCGATCCCGGCGGGGATTGAACAGATACTCGGGGACTTTGCGTACTGCTTACGATCCGGTTTGGACCAACTGGCGTGGAAACTCGCGCGTCTACACGTAGCTTGCCCCCGTCGGGCCACATACTTTCCAATCAAGGATGATCCGAACGCAAAGTGGGGTGATGAGGTGAAAGATATTCTGCCCGATGCGGTGGACGTTATCAAGTCCCTTCAGCCATATCATCGCGGTGGTGCTTATAAAACCGATCCGCTATGGATTCTTAACCGGCTGTGTACCATCGACAAACACAGAACGGTTGCATTACGTGGAACGGATATGAAGGTACAAGTTCTAGGCGTGAAGCCTGAAGAGTGGAGCTTTAAGCATCTAGATTTTGGCGGGGAGGTTAGGCTCGATATACGAAAGCGGAACAAGGTTGAAATAAAGCCACATCCGATGAAACTCGTGGTCGGAGAACCTGTTCCGAACTGCTACGGATTCTTTGAACTGCCGGTTGACGAACTTGGGTCCATACCGAAATACATTAGCGATGAAGTTGTTCCGAAGTTCTCACGCTTCAGGTAAACGCGATCAAGCTAGATTGATCGTCAACTTCTTTTTCCACCCAGTTGTGTCATCGCCGTAGCGGTACACCGGCATCACCGAACTTTAGGGTCTATGATGCGCGGACATACAACCGTGGGACGCGGTGGTTGTGGCGGCGGTGCGGTCGCTCTCGCCTGTGCAGCAGCCTCCGCAGCACGCTGCCGATCACGGATGGTATTCAGATTGGCTTCAAGGGTGGCTCTGTGTAGCCTCTCGATTGCTAGATCGAGATGACTCGGACCCGGCGGAGGTAGTGGTGCAGGTGGAGCAGGTTCGGGTACATTCTCAACTTGGTACCCGTTCGGAACCTGACGAACAGGCTCTACGTAGTAAATCTGGCCTTGGTGGCGATAGTATGGCATGGTTAAAACCTTTCGACCCGGCACGAGCTGCCCGGTTTTGCTCGGGTTTCGGTGGTCCATTGCAGAATGCCAAGTGGAATCCGGGCGTATCCGATGTCGGATATGACGGGCTGCGGTTGTTCTTCGGGTATATCGTCAAGATCGGTGGGTTGGATTGGATCGTCAGGCATAACGTTCCCCCCGCTCCGGCTTATCCACCACGAACGACACGATGTCCGATAGGCGGTACAAACACAACCTGCCATTCACGGAGTGATACCTCGGCCCAACACCGGCTTTCCTCCAGGAACGCAGCGTATCGGGTTTTAGGTTCAGATACTGCGCGGCTTGGGATGTCTTCAAGAAACAATCCTCGGATACGGGAACAACAGATACGATAGGGTCGATAGCGATGGCAGGCATAGACGGACGGACCTTTCTGAACAGCTTTGGAAATCG
>Ga0206847_10330_pt1 | contig 13039 bp, 14 predicted proteins | sample Alteio_BWOrgCont_17_FD_152880 | JGI IMG/M metagenome (GOLD analysis project Ga0206847, IMG submission 152880) | Enriched cells from forest soil in Barre Woods Harvard Forest LTER site, Petersham, Massachusetts, United States -... | ecosystem: Environmental > Terrestrial > Soil > Temperate forest >... | reverse complement strand
CGGACTCTACACTAACGGATGTCCCATTTCATCTCCTGCGCCGACGGAGAATAGCGGATATTCGTTTTCTGGTTCGGCGCTTTCTCATCTGCTTGCCACGTCTGTGAGAGGAGCCCAAAGAGGCCGCGGGGGACCTCCGAAAGGAGTAGTCAGGTTAATGAGGGCTCCGCATGGCGAACAAAATACGAATATGAAGGGCATCGCCAGTAAACATGCGGCTAAGAATCACATCAGAGACCCAAAACACCCTTGTGGTATTCCCCCGGGTGGTCCCCCGCAAGTAGTCCGTCAGTCTACCGGTCAATTTTTGCACAACTTCGCTGGAGGGCCGTCGGACGGGGCATATCCTTTCTACGGGAGTTTGATCATGGACAAGAAAGGCAAACTCTATGGCATCACCTCGGGGGGCGGCGGGACTGGATGCAGTTACGGCCAAGGCTGCGGCACGGTATACAAGCGGTCATCAATTCGTTGCAAGATTCGCTCTGCCGTCACAATCGAGTCATAGATGGCCGCTTCAAAGGCCGAGCATGCAGCGCTACAGTTAGCAACACTGGCCTGAGCTTCGCGGGAACAGGAACCGATAGTGTGTCCTTCATCTGTGCAGGGCACGATTGAGCTGATGCTTGCCCGCCGGATGGATGCGAGTCCGGCGGGCACCTTTACCTACGCCGGGGTGTGACTGTCTCTACAGCCTTACTTACCGGTTTCAAATATATAGGTGGCACCCACACTGGTATTGTTTACGACCACGCCCGAAGCGCCCGAGACAATCGTGCTCCCTTTGGCGCATGCCGCAACGCCGAAATTGTCGTTTTGTGCGCCTCCTGATGCGGTCAGCTCGGCGCTGAACTTCGAAGTATTTCTCCAACCGGACTGCGGCTTGATGAACGCATACACCGCCCCCCGACCGCGGTTAACCCCCCAGGCGCCGATTGCCAGGATCTTACCGCTGAGGGAAACTGATACGCCAAAGTTGTCACCCGCCTGACCATTCGAGGCGGTCAGTTTAGCGGTCTGTGTCAAGGATCCCATCCAGCCGGTATTTGGCTTAACGAACACATAAACCGCACCCTGCTCCTGACGGCCATGAATATAGGCCAGGAAGGCGCCAACCACCGCCGTGTCGCCTTCGACGCTAACGGCGTTGCCAAACTTATCGCCCTGCCCACCGTCTGACGCAGTTAGTATTGAGCTCTCGGTTGCGTCTTTCCATCCGCCCATCGGCCGTACGAACACGTAAGCCTCGCCTTGATTAGGGCTGGCCCCGGCCCCGTAAGCACCCACGATTAGCGTATTGCTGCTGATGCAGACTGCGTAACCGAAGAGGTCGTTCGCCTTGCCGTCAGACGAGGTTAGCTTGGCTGCAAACTTGGAGGTCGTTCTCCAACCGGACTTGGGCTCGATGAAAATATAAGCTGCGCCCTGAGCCTGGTTGCCGTTGATAGTCGCTCCATAGGCACCGACCAGCAAGGTACTCCCAGAGAGAGAAACCGAGCCGAAGCTGTCCTCCGGCGCACCATCTGATGCCGTCAGCTTAGCGATAAATCTTGAAGTTGTCCTCCAACCCGCTTTAGGCTTAACGTACACGTACGCGGCCCCTTGTCCTTGGTTGCGTCCTATGCTCTGATTGGTGGCGCCAACAACGACCGTATTTCCGCTGATCGTAACCGACACGCCGAACTGGTCGTTTGACTCTCCGTCGGACGAGGTGAGTTTCGCCGTAAATTTTGATGTCGTGCTCCAGCCCCCCTTTGGTTTTACAAAAACATAGGCTGCGCCCTGGCTATTGTGGGACCCGACGGTGTCGCCCGGAGCGCCAATCAAGAGAGAGTCGCCGTCGAGTGCAACAGAGTAACCGAAGAAGGAATAGCCCGTCCCGTCGGAGGCGGTCAGCTCTGCTACTTCAATCCACGGATCGATGACTAGGGGATACGTAGCTCCCCGGTCGTCGGCCCTGAGCATCAGCTCGTTTCCGCGTACCTCTATCCATGCCCGCAGTTCTTTATGATTCGAATCGTATGCAGCCAGTCCGGAATAGTGCAGGGTCTGTTTGCCCGCATCGTCAGTCAGTGCGACTCCGTGACTCTCTTTTTCCAACTTCGCCTTTATCCCGGGATCAAGTGTCATCGCAATCGTCAACGCTGTTCCATTGGGTCTGCTGGGCGCATGACTCAGAGTGAAACCCTGCTCCAGGCCCAGCGGGCCGTTCACGTACCACTCAGTTAGGGACCCGCGGCGATACTCCACACGATTATGGCTAGCCTGTAACAAAGCTGGCCTGGCCGGTCTGAGTGAATCACCATATCCAAAAGCTCGGAACGAGAGATGCCAGTGCGATGGACCTGCTGTGAGTAAACTTAGTCCTTCAGACTTGAAAGTGGCTTTTAGCCCGCTCTTGAGTTGGAAACTGGCCGATCCGTCGCTCTCGGGCTTTGCTCGATACTCACGACGATCCCGCCCGATTATCCGAGAGATCGCCGCGCGATCGGGTGTACTAAACTTCGTCACTTGGCTGAGGTTTGGTGAGGCAACAGTTGGCAAGGAACAAGTAAAACCGAGCAGGAAGGTCAGAACCGAACATCGACGGACTTCAGCCATAGGGATATCTCCTGTGGGCTTAACCTAGGACGAGGGGGAGGGATAATCTCAATACGCCAAGCTCCGAAGGGCAACCCTGTCACCCTCTGAGACAGCGGCATGAACAACGGAATAATACACCATCGGCGCATATTAAGGTATAGGCGAATTTGAGGCCGGTCAGAGCACCAGAATTCATCGGCGATCAACATCTTTCAATCAGCAAGCCGCAAACCATTCACCAGCAATCACTTACGTTCCACAAAATTCAATGGCGTTCAATAAGCGATGGCACCTGGTTCGGGACACAGTGGAAATTTACTGATTCGGCGTCGCTTCGCCACGAAATCCACGCCAAAACCCGCTTTGGTTAGTCCCAATCTTTAGTCCCAAGCGAGGCAAACTGCCGAATCCACAAAGTAGACCCACGAACACCACGCGCCGAGCAGGCCGCATGGGTGCAGCCTAGTAGGAACTTGGCTTCCCACCGCAGAGTTCTATTGCGTGCTTAAAACCCTTCTTAAATCTGGTCATTAAGGATTTCCCGCTCGCCTCCTAAAGCTTGTTGCAATGATTTTGCATTCTCGTGACAATCGGCGGAGGAACCTCTTGGTATGGTGTCTCCGCTACAGTAAACTCACGATTTTTGTAGGAGGAGAAATGATCAGAAACATTGGCACATTCGCAGCAACGGCTTTGGCAATTGTTGCCTTCGCTCTCGCACCCAGCACTGCCATGGCACAAAGTTACAGCGGCAACTGGCCGATGGAGTGGAATGTTACTTATCCGGGTCCGCCGTTCGACGGCCACTTCAAGTACTGCCTAACGCTTACCGATGATGGCAGCGCTGGTTTCCGGCACAGCGGGTCAGCCGTTCTGAACGGCCGCGGCCAAAGCAATGTGCCAGGGGTTTTCCAGGTTATCAACAACGAACTCGTGGCCACGTTTCTGGTCGTAGGCTCGGGTGAGGAACTCAGCGGCTGGGTGTTCGTCGGCCCAGCCAGGAACGGCAACATTGGAAAGGGTTTCGGCAACCTTACCTGGGACACGATCACCGGCAAGTTGGTCTTCGGCAGAAAGGGTACCTGCGGGAACAGCAAGTAAATGACTTCGCCGGCAATCCTCATCGCTCGCTACGCTCTCGAAGTGCTCCTCGATGAACTGCTTTCTCCCCGAAAGTCGGTAGCGCCCGCACATGTGGAAGATTATGTCAGATCGGATGCGCGTCCTGCCCTTTGGCAAGTCCGGTGAGCCACGTTCACGTCACAGCATGTAGCGTTCCACCTTCGCGCTTGCTGCTAACGTCCTCTTCTATACCGGTCCGCCATATACCTTCCCAGGGCTATGGGTCGATTAGGGCGCCTTCAACCGAGGGCAATTGCGTTTATGCCCGACGAATCAAACGAGGGATACCAATGAATAACACAAAAGTTTCACAGTCCAGATGCACACAAACGATAATCGCGCGATGCCTTTCTGTGGCGGTAGTCGCGCTTGGATGGTTTTGCTCAACGCGTCGTGGGTCAGTGTGGCCAGCGTGATCGGGAGTCCGGCATCGATCCGTTATCAGTCGCAACAGGAAGACGGTGAGGCCTGCGGCGTCCATGATGGATCTTCATTGGAGGCGGCGAATCCAGGCCGATGCAGATATAGTTCGCCACATCCCCATTGGTACCGTTGATCGTCAAGCCAGTCAGAGTTACGACTACCTGAACCGGATTCACTGCCGTGGTATCTGTCGCGACACAGATCGGGGTGGAGGTGTAAGTCAATGAAAATGGCTGGGAGCAACTCCCGCCCGCGAGAGTGCAAGATCCGGCCAAGTCCGTGTTGCCACCGCCCGAACCGGTGCTGATGTTGTGAGCCGTCAACGTTCTATCGCAACTCAAATCGCCAGCAGTATCGATCGAGCATCCGCCAGCGTTCGGATTGTTGAATCCGTTGGTTTGGAAAACGAGATCTGAATCATACGACGAGTCGTTCTCGAAGTAAGCGGTTGGAGAAGTTGGGTCGTTGACCGTTGAGTTCAATCCATATACGGCCGTGTTCGAATCCGAAGTTCCCAGCAGACCGACTTGCTGGGATGAATCTCCCCAGATGCCAGCAGATGGATCCGGCGGCGGTCCCCCCAACACGGCGCTGGGGCTAACGTTGCGTCCGTAGATACCAGCTCCCACGGCGCTGGCGGTAACTCCGTACACGCCAACCGTATCGCTTGTCGAACCGTATTCGGCGCCGACCACGCCCGCACACCCGTCGTTACCGCTGAGTATTGGACAATTCGGGTTATCAGTCCAGGAAGACCCAAGCACCGCTTCGAGGGATGTCCGATTGTTATAAGGGACACTTCCTTGCACTGCGATGCCGGCTTGCCCGTTGGCGATCAGCCCGTACATAGAACCCTTATTCACCACAATTCCGGTTCCCAACTTGTAGGCCCCCACCTTGATTCCAATGCCGCTATCCTCGACGACGTTGATTCCGGTGCCTTCTCCTCCGCCCTGAACGCTGATTCCGAGGCCGTTCTGCTCGTTGACCGTCACAACAGTGTCAGTCGAGCTGTTGTTGCCATTGACCAACAGCGCTTGGCTAACGCTGTACCCAGAAACGGTGAGCGGGCCCGTGCTGGTGGTGCCCAGGATTTGCACCGGCTCCTGAACTTGAAGGTACCCGTTACTCTCGAACATTCGCGACCGATGGATCTTGTGGAGGGATGTCCAGAGCGGAATATTTCCAGGAGCTCCCTCACCGACAATGGGCAAGTCAAGGTTAGTATTGCCTGACTGCGTGCCCTCAAGCGCAAGGCCCGGTGCAGATGAATTGTTCGCCACTGGCTGCGGCGAGGCAAGCTGAAAAGCCGACGCCGGCTTTCCACCCAGAGTCTCCGCGTCCACCGCCTTCAACGCGTAAGGCACGCTGACCATCAGCACGCGCGGTTGCTCCACTTGTCCTTGCGGCTGCACGCCCAGCCAACGGGCGTCGCCGGAGGTAAAGAGGTCGGCGGTCACCCCTTCGGACTTGCTCGATCCCAGCAGAACCGTGTAGTGTCCCTTGGAATCAGGCTGAACATTTTGCGTTTCAACCCATAGCGGTGCTCCGCCGTCGGATTCTTTATAGAGAGAGAAAGTAATGCCAACAGTGCCCATGAGCGGTCTGCCGTTGGTATCGGCTAACGTCCCGCTGAACCTCACCAAGCGCGGCACGATACTGTTGGAGGCCGCTGTCTGACCAAATGCGAATAGCTCCGAGCAGACAACCAACAGAACCACTTGCGACAAGAAACTTGAGCGCTTCATAACTTCCCCCTTAGAGTGGTTTCCCCGCCGGATTTGAAGGCCCAAGCTCCGCTGGGGCTTCGCGGAACGACCGTGTGGGCCCGCAATCAGTCACCGCCGCATCCCCACGCGCTCATTCCTGCCTTCTTTGATTAGAGCGATGTTTTGGAGGTTTTGGGGTCACTACGACGCGATGGGCTACGCCAAGACGGTTTCATGGGAGAAAGGCTCGTACGTGATGACCAAACCGAGCCCGCAGCTCGCGACGCACTGGAACCCTTCAGGATGACACCCGAGGGGTGGTGGGAGAAGATTACCACCCACTTGGGATTGCCGTCAGATGGTTCGGCTTTCCTCCCGCGTCAGGCCAACTTATCCTCTTGTGGCGCAGAAGGCAAACGTGGGCTAGTGCGAGAGCTTTCGTCAGGTCGCGGCACTGAAGGCTGGAATGCAAGATGAGCTAAGCAAAACTTGCGACCGTGCTCAGCAGCACTGTCACATTGTTTGCTTGCTGCGGCAGACTCACAGCGCCATGCCCCACAAGCGCACCGGAACCCTCCCGCCAAGCTCTTGTACCAATGGTGAAGATGCTTTCGACGCACGTGACTGCCAGATTTCATTCTTTGCTGCATTCTACGTCACAAAAGACACCGTTTCTGTCCTCAGTTGAATTGGTTGTAGAAGATCCCGATGCGCAAAAGGATAACGCCTTTCGCATCGGGCGAGGACAATACAGTAACTACCGTAGTGACGCTTGGGACAAGCCATGTTCCTGCGAATCGTCCCCATGTCGCCATCATCTTAGTGTCATATGGGTGTGATTTAACAGGAGAGAGAAAATGAACATTAGGGCTAAATTCACCTCGATTTTTGCAGCGGCGTGCATGTTGGTTTTTTGGAATCTACCCGCGTTTTCGCGACCATCGCATCCGCCTCAAGATCAGACCTCCCAAACGCAATCCGGGCAGACGGGCGAAAAGCAAAAGGTTGAGCCTGGCTCCGGCAAAGAGATCGGGAAGGGCGGTGAGGATATTGGCAAAGGTGCTGGCAAGGGGGCTGAGAGCCTAGGCAAAGGCACTGCAGAAGGTGCTGGCAATCTCGTTACGTTGCACCCCGGCAAGGCTGGCGCTGATCTAGGCAAAGGCGCGGGTGGCGCGGCCAAGGATATCGGAGTCGGCACGGGAAAGGGCGCGGCCAAGATCAGTAAGGGAAGCGCAAAGGGAATAGGGAGATTGGGCAAGAAGATCGTGGGCAAGGGCAACAAGAACAAGCAGGAACCCGACGCTGCGAAATGATTAGGTCCAGATTTCGCCTCCCACCACAGTCCGGCGATGGCGTGCGTGAGTCCGGTTGGCGGCTCGGTCGGGCACAGCTACTGGCGGAAGTTTCCGGCTACCTTTGCTTCCGTTGAACTGCTGTTCGCACCCCAAGGAACTTCTACTCCGGCGCTGAGGGTGCTGGCCGGTCAACGTTGAAGTTTCGGATCGTCTGGAAGCCTTCCGTGCTTCCAAAGATGCGTCAGCCACTTGTAGTAAGTTTCTAGTCCGATGATAGGGTCTGTAAGCTCTACTGGGCGCTGGCTGAGTTCGGACATTCTCTTATACGTCTCCAGCCGCCAATCAGATAACTTGGCGGATTCCTGCATCAGCAATTGCTTTCGATTGGCAGATCGTTCCCGTACCGCCTCGTAGTGACGCGCCTCCCGTTCCAAAGCGGCTTCCTGTCGTCTGGCCAGCCGCTCTAGCTCGGCTTGCTTGGTACGTGATCTGCGTTCCAAAATGTTGTTCAACACGATTGCAACGCCGGAAACACCGGCAGCAATGACCGCCGATAGTGCTGCCAGTAGTTGCAACGACGGTGGCGCGGTGTAGTTTCAGAGCTGGACCATGTATTCCTGATTTCAGCCGGGGAGATTACCCGTCCTGCGAGAACATGGCTTGTGGAACAACTCGACCAGGGCCAGCGCCGCCACATCATTTTCATGGACCGCGATGAATTCCTCGATCAGTCCGCCCGTATCATGCTTGATCTTCGCTTCGATAGTACGCTGATGCTCACAGACGAAGACATCCCGTTTTAACGGGGGTAAATGACCACATCAAAATCAACCCACGAAAACACGCTGCCAGACGAATAACGCCACGGCGATCACCCCGGCCAAAGCGCATCGACCGCAACCGCGATTACACTCGTCGTCTTAAGGCGAGACCTCGAATACCGTGCCGCAGCCCTCCTGACAGGCCGTGCCGGTTCCGCCCCATTGCGTTGTGCTGTAAAGATTACCGTTGGCATCGAAAATCAGGGCCGCAGTCGGATGATCGCCATCGGGAGAGCCGGTGAAGTTGTAGAGAACACTGAGGGGCCATGACGTACCACGCTTCGGTGGCTTGAGGCTAAAGACAACCCCTGCGTGTGTTGCCCCGCCAAGAGCCGCCATACATTCTAGGCTCTGGAATCTGGTGCGGGACCAGGGATCATTATGGCTTGAGCCATATCAAGCCACAATCCATCGAATATTAAGGCATGGTGGAAGCTATATGGCGTTTGTTGCAAAATCAGAAAAAACCACGGTGACCTCCCCACCTACCACCAGTACACACCGCGCTTACGGAATGAATTCGTAAGCAAACCTCACACAGGCGACCAGTGCAGAATCTCATGGCGACGGCCTCCCATGCCGCGACATGGAACTACGGCAGATCGCTTGGGCATTGCAAGTCACTCCGTAACCGGCAGATTACTCCGTTCCGTCTATATTCCCGTCCAACGCGAATGGCTTGCACGTCATCAAAGTGGTGCGTACCCGTGAGTCTCATCCCGTGGAGCATGATCATGAAGCCCAGACCGTCGTTCCGTGTTTCGGGTAGCCGCATGTTAGCCACTCTCGTCGTCACTCTTGTGTTCGCAGTTCACGCTGTTGCTGCTGCTTCCGAGCGAGTCGTCTACGATTTCCAGCCGTCGAATCAATATCCCCCGACCGGGTTGGTTTTCGATCAAGCAGGCAACTTGTACGGGCCAGCCTACAGCAGTACCGGTGTCGGGAATATCTACAGACTTTCGCCGCCCGCCCACAGGGGTGGGAAGTGGACCAAGGCTACAATCTTCACCTTCAACGGTACGAACGGCGCGCTGCCCCAGGCGAGTTTGATCGTGGATGCCAAGGGCAACCTCTTTGGCGTAACCTTCGACGGTGGCACTGGCAATTGCAACTTCAACATCCCAGGCTGCGGAGTCGTGTTTGAGCTGTCGCCGCCGCGCCATGGCAAAACCTGGACCGAGACTATCTTGTACGACTTCCAGGCCCCAAAGGACGGGACACATCCTCAGTCACCCCTGGTCTTCGACGCCGCGGGCAACTTGTACGGCAGCACCATCTATGGCGGGGATATGTCCTGTGCCGCCGAAAACGGAGTGGGCTGTGGCGTGGTCTTCGAGCTGTCGCCGTCCAAGACACCGGGCGGTGCGTGGACCGAGAAAGTGCTTCACGCATTTCACGGCGGCCTCGACGGTGTGGTACCCGAAGGTCCGCTCTTCTTTAGGGACGGCATGCTTTACGGCACAACCTTGCAGGGAGGCGGCGGTACCCATTGTCAGGCAGGCTGCGGAATTGCCTTCGCCGTTGATCGAACCGGACAAGAAAAGGTCATCCACCGCTTTGCAGGCAAAGACGGCGGGGGCCCCGTTGGTCTTACTGGAGACCGCGCCGGCAACCTCTTTGGCGTAACCGACGAGGGTGGCCAGTTTGAGTGGGGTACGATTTTCGAACTGAAGCGGTCCTCCGGGAGCAATTGGACAGAAACGTTGCTCTACAGCTTTAGTGGCGGAAGGGACGGAGGCAACCCTACTGCGATGATATCTGACGATTCGGGCAACCTATATGGTACAACCTATACCGGCGGTAACCCCAAAGACTGCGGCTGGGAACCGCCCTATATGGGTTGTGGCGTTGCTTTCAAGTTGACCGCACCGAACGGGCCAAGCACCTGGACCGAGTCCGTACTGCACACATTTACAGGTAGTACTGCGCCACAAGATCCTGATGGAGGTATTCCGTGGGGCGTAATTTTTGGCAAAACAGGATTACTCTACGGGGCAACCATGATTGGAGGGACCGGGCAATGCTATACGAGTATGGGCATCAATGGTGGCTGTGGTACGGTGTTCGTACTGGCGCCGTAATGCGATCGCCCGTGCGGATGTCCCGCCCTCCGCATCAGCCCGCTCCCGAAGCTTGGAAAGCTCGGCCAACAGAATCAGCGACTCCGAATCCAGGTCCTGAACGTGCAGTGCGGGGAGGGTCGCCCGTCTTGATTTTCGTTACAAGGGAGGCTTGGAGAGTCATCCGCATTTGGCGGAAGGCATCCGGCGCCTAGGACGGCGTTTGTGAGACTCAAGGAGTGAAAACCTATGACGCGCAAGAGCAGGATGGTTTTCTGGTTGATCACCGTGCTTTGCACGGGAGCGGCATTCGCCCAGATGCCCATCTCCGGAATTCGGGCCATTACCGGACCCCAAGCCAGCAAATCGCCAGTGGCATATGTTTACGTCAACGGTTCGCACGACAACAAAGTTAAAATCTGCGGCTTTGCTGCCGATTCCAACGGAGGCCTTAGTCGTATCCCAGGGTCGCCGTTCCCTGGAACCGTAAATATCGGGTACTGGGCGGGGAAGAACGGCTATCTGTTTGGCACGGAGAGCACCACCGATGCCACATACATTTACTCGTATTCTGTTTCGTCCATTGGCGTTCCCAGCAAGGTCGCCAAAATCAAAGCTGCGGGCCAATACGAGGGGGTGTCCGGCCTGTTTCTCGATCGCACTGCAGAGGATCTGTATGACTACGAGGAGGACTTTGGCAGCAACAACTACTATCAGTCCTTCGGCATTGATGGGTCCACGGGCAGACTCACTTACCTCGGGGCCTGCAATGTGGGGTACGATAGTGTGCCCGGGGGCAAAATGACCTTCGCCGGGGACAATCTCTATGCGTATACAGCCTATAACTCCTGTTACGAGGGGTACTGCTACTGGGGCATCCTGGGAGCTCGCCGCAACAGCAGGGGGAAGCTGGTTGGGCTGAACACGAGCAAGATACTCCCTCCGACACCTAAGGACGGGGATGCCTACCTCGCCGACTACGCTGGAGCGGATCCCACCGATCACGTAGCCATCGCCGTGCAACCCTTCAACCAATTTGGCAATGACGGCCTGCCGCAGCTTGCTACCTATGTCGTTCAGAGCGACGGCAGTCTGACCACCGAAAGCGCCTATTGGAATATGCCCACGACCGCAAACCAGGGGGTTAACGACTTGGAGATGTCACCCTCCGGCAAGCTTCTGGCGGTTGCTGGAACCGCGGGTCTGGAGGTATTTCATTCGAACGGCAGTAACCCAATTACACCCTACACCGGGCTGCTCACCAACGATGAGATCGACCAGTGTCTTTGGGACAATGACAATCACCTGTACGCCATCAGGTCGAAATCCAGCAAGCTGTTTGTGTTCACCGTTACTCCGACAAGCCACCACCAGGCGCCCGGCTCGCCCCACGTGATAAACAAGGCGGGCGCTCAGGTGATTGTTTTGCCCATGCCGTAGCGGTTGCCGGGATTTCAGGTTAGCAGGAATCAAGGAGGGCCTTCCATCTTGACCAATAGAGTGTATCTGATGACATTTCTGCTCATGCTTGCCTTGGCAGCTCTCGCACCAGCGCAAACCTTCACCGTGCTTTACAACTTTACCGGCGGCCCGGACGGATGGGGACCCTACGCGGGCCTAATTCAGGATCCATCTGGGGACCTTTATGGAACTACTTCTCTCGGTGGCGATTCGAACTGCACGCCTGGGTATGGCTATGGGTGCGGTGTGGTTTTCAAGCTGGACACCGCCGGAACGGAAACCGTGCTGCACACCTTCTCGGGTAGCCCCGACGGGACGAACCCCGTCGCACCAGTGATTCGAGACAAGGCTGGCAACATCTATGGGACCAGCTCCTATGGAGGCTCTAGTAGTAATGGCACCGTCTTCAAGATCGACACCGCGGGGAACTATACGGTGCTGTACAGCTTTACCGGCAAGTCGGACGGCTGTTATCCATGGCAAGGCTTGGTCAGGGGCAAGGCCGGAGATTTGTATGGCACCACCAGCTCCTGCGGCTCATCCGGCTATGGGACGATATTCGAGGTTGACAGTGGGGGGAGCTTCACCCTTCTCCACAGCTTCACCGGGAGATCGTCAGACGGGGCATATCCGTACTATGGGCATCTGACGATGGACAAGACTGGGAATCTCTATGGCGTAACTGCAGGGGGTGGCGCTTCCAGTAATGGAGTGGTGTACGAGTTGCGCAAGAACCGGACGTTTAGGGTGTTGCACAGCTTTGCGGGCGGCACTTCTGACGGCTGCGCCCCGAGCGGATCGGTGCTGCAGGACAAGACCGGAAACTTCTATGGGACTACCGAATACTGCGGTTCCAGCAAGGACGGGATTATTTGGGAAGTGACCAAGACAGGCAAGGAAAACATCCTGCACAACTTTGCCGGAGGCTCGTCGGACGGCTGCAATCCGGCCGCTGGTGTGACTCGGGAATCGAAGGGCAATCTGTATGGGGTCACCTATGGGTGTGGCGCCAACGCCTACGGAGCGTTATATGAGTTGAGTGCGGGCGGCACACTGAGTCTGCTGTACAGTTTTGGCGGCGCAGATAGCAGCAGCGCTCCGATCGGCGAAGTGCTGCGGACCGCCAAAGGCACGCTATTCGGCACGGCATTAACTCCAAGTCCTCCGTGCTGCGAGGACACCTACGGGACGGTGTGGTCATACGTGCCCTAAAGCCACTGCTGCAAGTAAGGGCGGTTAGTGCGAACCTGTCTCCAAGAGCGGCAACGGGGGCCTTCTTCCTGCCTAACTGTTGTAACAATCTCCATTACGCTCAAACGTGCGTACATACAAGGAAGAAAACTACCGAAAAGGAAGGGGACGCAAGAAAATCCCTTAAAGACAGCGCGCCGCACCGGTGCTTCTAACACCGACACGGCGCTAACCACAAGTCGCCTACAAAGGAGGCAACAATGGCTAGACAGCAACGTTAGCACCATTTCTCCCCAAGAATCTACTCACCCCATCGCTCGGGTTGCGCTCTACGCCCGAGTCAGCACGCTCAACAATCAGGATCCTGAAATGCA
>Ga0206847_10329_pt1 | contig 13053 bp, 12 predicted proteins | sample Alteio_BWOrgCont_17_FD_152880 | JGI IMG/M metagenome (GOLD analysis project Ga0206847, IMG submission 152880) | Enriched cells from forest soil in Barre Woods Harvard Forest LTER site, Petersham, Massachusetts, United States -... | ecosystem: Environmental > Terrestrial > Soil > Temperate forest >... | reverse complement strand
ATCCGGCGCGGATGATTGGTTTGGTGATTGAGGCGGGGTATGACGAGCATTTGAAGGAGAGCTATCCGAATTTTGAAAGCCGGATTGACGATCTCAAACAATTGGCCGAGTTCTCGCGGCAGTTCCCGACGATTGAGGAGTTTTTGGCGCAACTGGCCTTGCTCACCAATATGGATTCCGAATCCCGGGAGGAGACGAAGAATGACGCGGAGCGAATCCGGCTTTCGACGGTGCATCAGGCGAAGGGATTGGAGTTTGATGTGGTGTTCGTGATCATGCTTTGCGATGGGCTGTTCCCATCCGAGCGCATGGGTGATGCCCTCGACAAAGAAGAGGAAGAGCGGCGGCTGTTCTATGTGGCGATCACGCGGGCACGGAACGAGTTGTATCTTTCGTATCCGCTGCTGCGCAACTCCCCGGGCGGCGGCGCGGAGACGATGCAACGGCCTTCGCGGTTTTTGGCGGAGATTCCGCGGAATTTGGTGGAGGAATGGAATCTCAAGCCGCATGGGTTTGGGTGACTGAATTGACAAAGGGGAACAAACGATTATGATAGCATTGATAGCAAAATAATATTGGATTCGATATGCCGCAACTGATCGTCAGACAAATCGAGGAAAAGGTCGTCAAGAAACTGAAACAACGGGCGGGTGAGCACGGGATTTCCATGGAGGAGGAACACCGCCGTATCCTGCGGGAGTCGTTACTGGGAAAGCAGCCCAAACGGGCGTCTTTCAAGGAGGCGCTGCTGGCCATGCCCAATGTGGGCCGGGATGAGGATTTTGAACGCGGTCCCCAGCTGGAGCGGCCGGTTGAATTATGAGCGGCTGGCTGCTGGACACAAACGTCCTCAGCGAGTTGCGCAAAGGGGACCGCGGCGACGCGGGAGTGCGTAAATGGTTTGAGCAAGCCGTCGCGGAGGAATTGTTCATCAGTGTGTTGGTGCTGGGAGAAATCCGTCAGGGAATCGAACGGCTCCGGCGGCGTGACCCGGCACAGGCGCGAGCGCTGGATAAGTGGCTGTTGTGGATTGTTGCCGAATTCCATGACCGCCTGCTGCCAGTGGACGAACGGGTGGCCGACCAGTGGGGAAGGCTGGGAACGCAACAGCCGGTTCCGGTCCTTGACGCATTCCTGGCTGCCACGGCGCTAGTTTACGGATTGTCCGTGGTCAGCCGCGATGAGACGGGCTTTAAAAACACCGGTGTACCGGTCATCAATCCATTTTCCAAATTCAAACCCAAGGGGACCTGAGTGTCTAACAAAAGGATAAAACCATGATTCGCCGGGACTATTTTCTTCGCATAATTGAGCGCATTGGCGCGGCGCTACTATTGTCGAGACAGCAGATTGATGCAGGCGAGACGGGCGAGGCGGCGACTACGCTGGACCAGGCGTTTCTGGATTTGATTGGTACCGGGCCGGAGGTGGTCAGCCAGCTTTCGGAGACGGAGTTGCTGGCGAAGATTTCCATCGATGAGCCGACTCACGTCGTCCGGGAGAAGATTCAATTGCTGGTTGGGTTGCTTCAGGAGGCGGGCCGGATTCGGATGGCGGACGGGCGCGAGGCGGCGGGAGCGGCGTGTTGGGTGAAGGCGCTGGATATTTTATTGATGCTGCAATTGGAGGACATCGATTTGGAATTCCCCGAGTTTGTCCCGAATATCGACTTACTGCGCGGGCAATTGCGGGACACGACGCTGCCGCCGCGGACGCTGGCGGCTTTGTGGCGGGTGTACGAGCGGCTGGGGGTTTATGGGAGCGCGGAGGACGCTTTGTTCGCGCTGCTGGAGGTGGAACCGGACAGCGAAGCGCTGCAAGCGGAGGCGGAGGCGTTTTATGCACGGCTGATGCGGCAGGACGATGAGGCGTTGGAGGCGGGAGGGTTGCCCCGGACGGAGATAATGACGTCGCTGGCGGAATTGAGGGCACCCAAAGTGTAGGGGTTTTAATCTTGAAAAAGCAGTTGAAGCCATAGATGAACACAGATGGACGAGGAGCAGGATCAAAACCGAAGTCTGATTCATCTGGAAATATTTGGGGTCGACCGGTATCGCGCCCCGTTGGGGCTTGGAAATATGCTTGCGGCGAGTTTCCCAGCCCGGTGGGCTGGGCTGAGGAATGGCGGCCCTTTGGGCCTGAGGAACTGATCTCAATGGCATGCCTTCGTCCTTGAAAATGAAGTTTGGCCGCCGGGGCGCAACCGCCTTCGGGGTTGGGGAATATACAAAAAGAACGCCATCCCATGGTAGGTCCTCTCCGAGTCGGACCAACCATGGGCTTTATTGCGAAACCGCTTTGGGGTTTAAGACGGAACATGCATCGGGACCCGCCTTCGCGAAGACGCGGCGGCGCGCCAAGCGGTGCGCCAACCCGCCGCCGGGACGGCCGCGCTACGTGCCAGTTCGGGGTTTTTCGCCGTAGTTGATGCTCATGACGCCGCCGAGGAAATTGAGGATTCGGACATTGCGGAGTCCCAGTTCGCGCATTGCGGTGGCCACGCCGTTTTGCGCGGTGTAGTGGGAAAGGGATTCCAGAATGTAACCGTGGGTGTCCGCATCACCGCAGAAAAGGCGCCCGAAGAGGGGCACGCACAGGCGCAAATAAGCGAAGTAGATTTTTCGCCACAACGGGTTGTCCGGTTTGCCGAATTCCAGCGCGAGCAGCCGTCCGCCCGGGCGGGCCACCCGGTTCATCTCGCCCAGGCCCATTTGCCAATCCGCCAGATTACGCAGTCCGTAGCCGATGGTTACAATATCAAAACTGGCGTCGGCGAACGGGATTCGGCTGGCGTCGCCCCGTAAAAAAGACACGGGGCGGGTGGACCCGCTACTCGACGACTGGAGTCGTTTGCGGGCGACGGCGAGCATCGGCTCGCTGAAATCCAGGCCGACGGCCGCAATGCCCTTTCGGGCGAGCGCGAAGGCAAGGTCACCGGTGCCGCTGCACAAGTCGAGCGCCCGTTCGCCGGTTCGGGGCGCGGCGAGGCGGACGAGCCGCCGTTTCCAGTGGCGGTGCAGGCCGAAGCTTTGAAGATCATTGATGAGGTCGTAACGCGGGGCAATGGCGGCGAACAGGTCATTTACCCGGGCGGCCCGGGACTGGCCGGGAGCGTAGAATTTGTTCGTCACGGGGGAATTTTGGCATATCCCGGGCGCGCTGGCGATGACGGGATGCGGCCCGGCCACAAAATGCGGGTTGCCGGGCGGGTTGGAACGGGGTATAAAAAAGATGCCACCCCGTTGGGGAGTCATGCCCCGAGGCTGGAATTTGACCGACAGACACGTATATTATCGCGCATGAGTTTTTTTGATCGATGGCGGAAGAAGGCGCCGGAGCCGGCGCCAACGAAGCCGCCCGAGGATCCGACGTTTGTCGAGGGGGGGATGCGTTCGGGGTCGGTACCCATTGGCCGGGACCGGACAATCCTGGTGGTCGATGACAACGTGGTGGTCTTGAAGGCGTTCGAGCTTAAATTGAAGGCGCTCGGTTTTCGGGTTCTTACCGCGGCGGACGGCTCGGACGCCGTGACTTTGGTCCATCAGGAAAAGCCGGACTTGATTGTGCTGGACATCAATTTTCCCCCGGACGCGTACAGCTATGGATTACAGTGGGACGGGTTTACCATCATGCAGTGGTTGCAGCGCTTTCAGGAGGCGGCCGTCATTCCCATCATCATTATCACCGGAGAGGATCCGGAGAAATTCAAGGAAAAGGCCCTGGCCGCCGGCGCGTTCGCTTTTTTTCAAAAACCCATCAACCAGGAGGAGTTCCTGCTGGCGGTTCGCCGCGCGCTGGGGCAGGCCAGGGGACCCGAAAAGAAGGCGACCTGACTTTCCGCAAAGGCGCTTTCGGAGGCACCCTCAAGACGGTCCTTATACGTTGCCCGAGATGAATCAATCACGATAATACCGGCGTCAAATTATTGGCGCAGGTTATCAGGCGAATGAGTCTATTTAATAAATGGCGGAAGAAGGCGCCGGGCGCGGAACCCGGCGTTCCCGTTGGCGGCCCGTTGGCGGAGGATTCCAGCGATCCCGGGGAATCCGATGCGGGTAACATCGGACGGAACCGGACCATCCTCGTCGTGGATGATGATTTGACGGTCTTGAAGGCCTTTGAGATGAAGTTTGAGGCGCTGGGCTTTCGCGTCCTCACCGCGGTCGATGGCTCCGCCGCGATGGCGCTGGTTCACCAGGAGACTCCGGATTTAATAATCCTGGATATGATTTTTCCGCCGGACGATTACAGCTATGGATTACAGTGGGACGGGATTACGATCATGCAATGGTTGCAGCGGTTCAAGCAATCAGCCGGCATTCCGATTATTGTAATTTCGGTGGAAAGCCCGGAAAAATTTGAGGCCAAAGCGCTGGCGGGCGGCGCGCTGGCGTATTTTCAAAAACCGATCAACGTGGAGCGTTTTCTCCTCACGATCCGCCGGACACTGGGAAACCCGGCGAAAACGAATTGAATTGTGAAGCGGACGACCGGGACATAATTACAGTCATTCCACAAACAACCACTCTTCGCGGCTCTTGAATTGAGTAACCCCGGGACCGGGCGAAGTCCAGCAAGGGGAACATCCGAACGACGGAACACCATTTCGCGGCAGTCTCCCGAACGCGGGCGGGGGATTTGCGCGGCTTTCACGTTGCGCCCGCCCGGTGGATTGCTAAAATCACTCCCGTCAATGGATCACGATGCCGCAACCGGTTTGGAAGTGGATTCGTCTTCGCGCGGAGACAGTGGATTCTCGCCCACCCACTGGACTGTGGTTTTCGCCGGCGCGCAAAACGATCCCGCCGCCCTTGAAACCCTCTGCCGCGCCTATTGGTTCCCCATCTATACTTTCGTCCGCTGCCGCGGCTTCGACCAGCACACCGCGGAGGACCTGACCCAGGGCTTCTTTGCCTATCTGCTCGCGAAAGAGGCCCTCAAAAAGGTGGATTCCGCCAAAGGCCGGTTTCGCTCCTTCATCCTCGCGTCGCTGACGAACTTCCTCAGCAACGAGTGGGACCGGCAACAGACCGTCAAGCGCGGTGGCCGGCGGCAGTTCATTTCCCTCGACGATTCCGCGGAGGATGCCTGTCAGCGTGAGGCCGTTGAATCGTCCACGCCGGAAAAACACTTCGAGCAACGCTGGGCGCGCGCGCTGCTGGAACACGCTCTCGCCCGGCTCAAACGTGAATACCTGGCGACCGGCAAGGCCCCCCTTTTTGCGCTGCTCGAGCCGAGTCTGACCCTCGATTCTTCCGGTGAATCGATCGCCGCTCTGGCGGCCAAGGTCGGAATGACCGAAGGCGCGGTCAACGTCGCGCTCCACCGCCTCCGGCGTCGTTACGGCGAATTGCTTCGTCAGGAGATCGCCCGGACCGTTTCCAGTCCCGCGGAGGTCGATGACGAAATCCGGCACCTATTCTCCGCGGTTTCATAGCGCCTCGGTTTCCCTCGCCCCTTTCGAAGAGGAGAGGGTTAGGATGAGGGGTTCGTTAAATTTTGATTTTTGCGTGTTTCGTTTGGTTCGCGGTTGAGAAAATTTTTCTTGGCCAGCAATTGGATTCGCGGTTTCCCGGTTGTAAGTTCCGCCGCCCGATGCTTTAGAATCCATAGTATGGGTGAATTGGAAAAATGCCCGCGCTGCGGGACAAATTTGTCGGCGCACGCCCCCGCCGGCCACTGTTCCCAATGCCTCCTCCAATTCGCCCTTGATGCCGGGACGTCCGCGGCTGGTGAAGCGCCGGAGATTGCATTCCCGGCTGAGAAACCCGGCGATAACATTGGCCGGTACGAACTCCTCCGGCAAATCGGCGAGGGCGGCTGCGGCATGGTGTATCTGGCGCGGCAGGAAACACCGCTCCGCCGCGAGGTCGCCCTCAAGGTCATCAAGCTGGGCATGGACACGCGGCAGGTCATCGCCCGTTTCGAGGCCGAGCGGCAGGCGTTGGCCCTGATGGACCACCCGGGCATCGCCCGGGTTCTTGACGCGGGCGCGACGGCCACCGGCCGCCCGTTCTTCGTGATGGAACTGGTCCGCGGGATTCCCATCACCCGTTTTTGCGAGGAGCACAATCTCACCACGCGCCAGCGCCTCGAGCTTTTCATCCAAGTTTGCCGCGCGGTGCGGCACGCGCATCAAAAAGGCGTCATTCACCGTGACCTCAAACCAGCTAATATCCTTGTGGCCGATAATGGCGGTATTCCCGACCCCAAGATCATCGACTTCGGCATCGCCAAAGCCACGACCGGCCAGACCCTGACCGACAAAACCATCTTCACCGCCTTGGAGCAATTCATTGGCACGCCCGATTACATGAGCCCCGAGCAGGCCCTCCTCGGCGGCCCGGAGGTGGACACGCGAACCGACATCTACAGCCTTGGCGTCCTGCTCTACGAATTACTGACCGGCACGACACCCCTCCAGCTCAACCGCCGCTCGACGAGCGGCTACGATGAGGTCCGCCGCATCATTCGCGAGGAGGAACCCCCGCGACCGTCCGCCAGACTGGGTTCACTCGAAGCCGTTTCGCAATCCGTCCGCGCGAAGTCCCGGCGGGCCATCCCGGCCAAATTGCGCGCCTCTTTGCGTGGCGATCTCGACTGGATCGTCATGAAAAGCTTGGAAAAGGAAAGAGAGCGCAGATACGAAACCGCCGACGCGCTATCCGTGGATCTGGAGCGCTATCTCAATAGCGAGCCGGTCATGGCGCGACCACCCGGCGCGTGGTATCGATTTCAGAAAACGGTTCGTCGGAACAAACTGGCTTTTGCCGCCGGCGCCGCGGTGATTGCCGCTCTGGCGTCTGGTCTTGGCTTTTCGCTCACGCAAAGAACTGCCGCCCTTCAGGCACTCTCCCAATCTGAATTCTTGCGGGGAGTTCAACTCCTGTCCGGGGAAAGTCGGGCGGACGAAGCCCTAACTTATTTGGCTCGGAGCATATTAGCCGATTCGCGAAACGAGGCTTCCTTGGTGTGCCTGGCAAACACGCTTGCGTCCAGAACGTGGGCGTATCCCCGGCTGACGTTGGAAAACGGGTCTCCCCTGGCTTTTGTTGAATTCAGCGCGGATGGAAAGCGGATCGTCACAGTTTCCGAGGGTGGAAAAGTTTGTGTCTGGGGCGGCGTGACGGGCGAGTTGCTTCTGAACCTGGCTCAAAGCGGTCCGGGGGTGGCGGGCACGCCGACAAATGGAATAACGCCGCCCGGGAGCGCCCATTTTAGTCCGGACGGTAAATGGCTGGTGGGCAGGGATCCGGGAGACCCGACTATCGCCCGGGTGTGGGATAGCCAGACTGGCCGGAGCATAAGCAGTCTTAACCATGGAACGGAAATAGTATATTCCGCCCGCTTCAGCCCGGACGGCAGGCGCGTGGTAAGTTGTTCCGCCGATACCGCGCGTCTTTGGGAGGCCGGAACCGGCGCCACTATTGGAAGGCCAATGGTCCATAGCAATGTGGTTTGGGATGCCGAGTTCAGCCCGGACGGCACGAAGGTTGTCACGGCCTCAAAGGATTACACCGCCCGGGCGTGGGATATTCAGCGGGGCTTGATCGCCACGCTAACCAATGAAATGTGGGTTTCCTCCGCCCGGTTCAGCCCGGACGGCAGGGAGGTGGTGACCGCGGCCTGGGACTACAATGCCGTGGTGTGGGACGCCGCCACCGGCGCACCGTTGCGCACCAACCGGCATGGCGCCAACGTGGTGAAGACCGCGCAGTTCAGTCCGGATGGAAAATCGGTTTTGAGCGCCTCGTACGATATGACCGCGCAAGTCTGGGACGCTTCCTCGGGAAGGATTACCGCCATATTGCGACACAATGGGGGCGTGAGGGACGCCCAGTTCAGCCCCGACGGGGAACGAGTCGTGACCGGTTCGTATGACAAGACGGCGCGGATCTGGCTCGCTCAAAACGGAAAGGCGGTGACCGATCCGCTTCGTTGCGGCGGAGCGGTCTTTTCGGTGAAGTTTGACCCTGACGGAAGGCGGATTGCCACTGGTTCCGGCGATGGCGTTGCGCAGGTTTGGAATATTCAAAACTGTCCCTCGGTACCGATGCTTTTTGTCCATGGCGCATCAGTAAGGTCCGCGCGGTTCAGCCCGGATGGCAAACAGGTGGTGACGGCATCAACTGACGGTAATGTTCGCCTCTGGAATGCCACGACCGGCGTCGGGTTGACAGCACCGCTAACCAATGAAGTTTTGTGGCAATCGTTCTCGGATGAAATTCCAAACAACCGTGGACTAAAGATTCCGAGCGCCACATTTAGTCCGGATGGGCAAAGCGTGCTTTCTGTGAGTTACAGCAGCAATGCGTATATCTGGCAGCCAAAAACTGCAAAGTTGGCAACGGTTCTCCGCGGACATTCAGGGATGATCTCCGGCGCTCAGTTTAGTCCGGATGGAGCCCGAGTATTGACTGTTTCCATGGACCACACGGCGCGCGTTTGGGACTCGGAGACCGGGGAGCAGTTGGTCAATTTCACGAACCATCGCCAATGGGTGTTAGCCGGGCAGTTTAGTCCCGACGGACGGCGCGTGGTGACGGGATCGGCTGACTACACCCTCCGGGTCTGGGATGTTCGAACCGGTCAGGAGCAGTTGGAAATGAGACATGACGGTGGCGAAGTGCAATCCGTCCAGTTCAGCCCGGATGGGAACAGAATTCTCAGCGCGGCCAACGATTTTACCGCCCGCGTTTGGGATGCCCGGACCGGCAGGCCGATTTTTGCGCCCCTCCAATGCGGAAACGGCCTTTACATGGCTGAATTCAGCCCGGACGGAACTCGAATTGTAACCGCGTCCAGTGACCACAGCGCGCGGATCTGGGACGGCCGGACTGGTCTGGCGTTGACCGAGCCGTTGCTCCATGACGACGTCGTTCTGGCCGCTCATTTCAGCCCGGATGGAAAGCGCCTGGCGACCGTGTCCCTGGATCACACCGCCCGGGTGTGGGACGTAAAAACCGGGCAGCCCCTGACGCCTCCGCTCCGGCACCGGGGGACCGTTTTTTCGGTGGGATTCAGTCCGGAAGGACGGCGCCTTGTAACCGCGTCCGGAGACGGGACGGCGCGGTGTTGGGACATTTCCCCGGATCCCTCGGAGCATCCCGAGTGGCTGATTCTATTTGTGGAGGCTATTTCAGGCTTGACCGTGAACCGCGCCGGCGCGGTGGTGGAAACCACGCTAAACCGTTCCGAGTTAATCACCAATGTCCGTCATAGATTGGAGAAGGAAACCGGCAACAGCGACTGGGCTGTCTGGGCGCGGTGGTTTCTGGCGGATCCCGCCACCCGAACCATCTCCCCGTTTTCCCAAGTCACGGTCCCGGAATACGTCGAGGATCGTATCAAGGAGAATACAACGGAATCGCTGGAGGACGCGCAAAACCTGGCATTGGGGGACACGAACCTGCTGGCGCGAATCGAACGCGCCCGCCAGGCGTTAAAGGATGCCCCAAAGGCGGCCGGCGCCCCCGCCCGGTGACCGTGCCTTTCGGGTTTTCGTTGATTTTGACCTTTCGCGTATTTCGTTTGGTTCGCGGTTACAAAAATATCCTTTCACGGACCCGGTCCAAACATTTTTCACATTTCTTTGTAAGATTTTCCGTGAAGTCCTTTTGAAAGAGGTAACCGGCATTCGGCGGGTTCGGCGAATGAGCAGCCAGAGTCACCGGAGTTGAAAAATTAGGAATCGAAACAGTGTTAAAACTATGAGAAACGCCGCCTTAACAAATTACCTTATTTGGGCGTTCAGATGGGGACAAAAAGCAAGGGCGTTGGATTCCAACCTAAGGCGGCCTCTTCGCCGCGGAAAGTGGCTCGGCATGGGGTCATGGCAAACTGCGCTCGTTCTTTTCGCGTCGATTGCAACATTCTTGGTAGCTGTACAAACGCTCAGGGGGGATGAACCGGATATTGCCTTGACATTGGATTACATCTCCAACATCGCCCTCGTAGGGCTGGAGGACTACGACACGCAAATTCACTCTCCTTTCAGAATTCCGAAGACAATGCGGGAATTGCAAAATTCGGCCAGCGATCTTCCGTCGGTCGCTTTAATGCTAAAATATTACGAGCACTACAGCGGCGGTACAGAGTTAAGTGCCGAGCCCAGCTCACATGCCAAAAGACTTGTTGTCAAAAGATCGCGTAACTGGTCGCTGGAGGATACGCACGAAGAGGAACACGCGAGTATCAGTGAGGATAGGGAAATATCCATCGATTTTTCGCGGTTAGACTACTACAGTATAAATTACCGTAATGCGACGAACACATTTAGCCCACTTGAGGAAATTTCCGCCCCTTACGGAGGGATTGTTTTCCATTACCCTGGCGCGCAACATAGCGAATCGGTGTACAAGGTCTCATTTGCATCCATTGAGGGCCGATCGTTTCCATGCAAGAGCACCGGGACCGCCGATGGTGATGATGGATATATATCGCAATATGGTAAGAATTTGAACACCTATGACAATAGAAAAGATTCAGTAACAAATATCGCTCTTACAGTCCGTGAGGAAAAAGATGCCATAAAGCTCGTGAATGCTCTCAGACATGCGGTAAAAATGGCTCATGGAGGAAAAATTCCCCCACCAGTGAAGAGAAAGAGCAAGATGGTTCAACCAGACCACACCCAGGAGCGAGATCCTTTTGATCATCCCATCGACCAACCGAAATGAACCCACGACAGAAAGTGTTACAACCATGAAAACCTCAATTTTAACAAATTATGTCATATGCGGACCCGCGTTGGGAAAAAAACGAATGCGATCGGATTCCAACGCGGGGCGGCCTCGCCGCCGCGCAAACTGGCTCTGCTTGCGGTCATGGCAGGCCGGACTCATTCTTTTATGCGCCGTGACGTCGATTATGTGTCACGCGGGCGACTTGGACCAGGCGAAAGCGCGCCTGCGGGGAACTCTAATGGAGTCTCCGATAACGGGGCGCTCAGACAGCAATTTCAGCGAAAGCGCAGAGGTTTATCATGAGTTTCGGGTGAAACTCGACAAGGAAACGCGACAGTTTGAGTTTGATCTACCCTCTGGTTCAGCAGGCAAGGATATTACCCTTTTTTTCGCAACCACGTTCTCCACCAATCCCTATTTGGAATCCGTCTCAGTTAGTGAAGTTTCCAGCCCGCCGCGATGGTTAAGTACTGGCTCATGGGTCGAGACTAGGTTGAACTACGCTAAGCTTAGGAAAGCAGAGCAAACGGTTCATGTCAAACTTACGGCCAAGATTGATTCCCGTCTCGCCGGTGCTCCGGAAACATCGGAGACTGGAACGGCCGGATACCTTTTAGTTTACGCCTTCCAAAAGCAATGAGATATAGGAGGGGCCAACAATATGAAAAGTACATCGAAGATCATTTCAATTGGGGCGGGGGTTCTGGCGAAGGTCTTGCTGCTGGTCCTTCCGCTTGCGTTGAGGGCAGACGATGGATCAACCAACCAAGCGACGCGAGCGGAGACCGAAGCCTGGATTTGCAAGGAAATCAATCAAATGAGCTATGAGATATTGGACGTTAACCATCATCACGTCGAATCCGGTCATGGCAGCGAAGCGTTATTTGAATGGAACGGCAGGGACAACACAAACGCAAACGGCGGCGTCCAATTGCAGTACACGGAACGGACTTTGTCTTACGACTTCTCGGCAGAAACGAACCTGTACGTGATTCAGCTTAAGGACCTGGACCCGGCGAAGGTTGAGTCGCAGCGAGGTGATAATTCCTCCACAGTAATCCTCAAGATCGCGAACGGCCGGCCGGCAGCATTTCGGAAGCGTTCTTCCGACAGGCCTTCCGTGGAAGAGTACGGCCGGGTCATCACTTTGAGATGGCGTGATCCGGCAATGGGAGAACGCGTGGCAAAGGCTTTTCGGCACGAGATAGAACTCTGCGGCGGCGCGCCGGGGCGTCCCGATAAAAAGGAGCCGTTCTAAGAATCCCAGCGTAAGTGGGTATGTCTGAAAAAGTGAAAACAACCCTGATGAACGTGACTCTGCAAAGCGGTGTCGTGCTGTTTGTGGCGCTCGCGATGTCCTCAAACGGCCAAGTTGGATCGAGTGGTGGCTATTTCGAGTACGACGGGCACTCGGCCACGGCGTCTTCGGCGGCCGGTGACCCAAGTGCGGCGCCGCTGCCGGACCATTGGGAGATTTGGCTTTACGCCAAGGATCGCCCCATCCCGTCTCCGCTGTCGCCCAAGGGCCGATGGTCTATCTTGGAGGGGCCGAATCCCGCCTCCGTTGAGAAGAAGCTGAAGGACGCGCGGGAATCCGAGCTCAAACAAAACAAGTTCTGGGGACATGGAGATCAGTTTACGGCGTTCAATTCGGCGGGACCTATCGCGATTTACAAAACGTCGCGTGTTTTACCGGAGGTGCGACGGGACTTGGACCAATCGCACGAGCTCGCAGATCGGTCTGGAGGAGGATCAGTAGCGCCAGGTGGCGGCAGTGGACCCCGAAAGGACTTTAATGACCCCGTCCTCCAAGCGCAAGAAGTGCAAAGAAAGCGTATTCGTGTGGAGAAACTGAGATTTGCGATGCGAATCGCTTCACAATTTAAAGACCGCGCCTGCAACGAAACAGCTAACCAGGCTGCTTCCGCATATGGCTATTCATTCCCTCAGATATTTGAATCTCAGTTGAGATCAAGAGAAATGAATGCAAACGAGTTTTTTTCTTTCTTCGAAAGCCAAAAAGCCAAGGAAGATGGTTGGATTTCCGTTCAGGGTGAAAAGGTTGTTTCCTCCGCAGATGATGGCTTTTTGACTTTTGGCGTGATCCGCTCCGTGGATTTGGGGGATGAACAGGGCCACGGGCACATCTTTATTGTAACGCCCGACAACCCCTCAGGGACAGATAGGCGTGACGTCCAGATTTTCGACTCGGTCCTGCAGAAATCGGAACCATCCAAGCGTAGATTAGGCCAGGCTCTTCGCGCGGAGAGTATTTCGAGAGTTAAGTACTACTCCTTGTTGCGCGATCAGTTCTGAAGCGCGGCACAAAGTTTCTGCTTTAATAAAGTGAAAGGCGATATTATTAAAA
>Ga0206847_10328_pt1 | contig 13085 bp, 5 predicted proteins | sample Alteio_BWOrgCont_17_FD_152880 | JGI IMG/M metagenome (GOLD analysis project Ga0206847, IMG submission 152880) | Enriched cells from forest soil in Barre Woods Harvard Forest LTER site, Petersham, Massachusetts, United States -... | ecosystem: Environmental > Terrestrial > Soil > Temperate forest >... | reverse complement strand
GAAATGGACGGCGTGGACAAAGTGGACGCGGCGGGCGGTCCGAGCCAGTCGCACTTGGTCGCACCTGGTCAAACACGGGCGGGCCAATTAAGGTGAATTAAGGTCAATTAAGGTTGAAATGAGGTTGGACGTGGCAAGGTTGCGGGCCGGCGTGAATCGCGAAATATTCGAAATACGCGAAGGATCGGAGGATTTTGTACCGCAGAATGGGCCGCGATCTCCTGGAGGGTCGTTTTTATTCATGAAGTCACGAATAATGATGGAACTGGCAGCGAGACGCTGCCAGAACCCGCGGGCGAGGACGCCCACGCTACACACGAATACGCAAACAGTTATGCCGCCATTTATAGAACCGGATCGCCCCGTCGCTTTGCGGCGTTGTCACTCACTTTCAGCGCGGCGTAGATTTATTTTTTGGTGCTTTCCGGCCAGTTGTCGGTTCGGAAGGGAACGGCGGGCAGGCCCGCGCTATTATAAATCGTGGCGGTCGGGAAGGATTGCCAGGCGTAACGCGCGGCTTCGGGCTCCGGTACTTCGGGAGACGAGACTACAATTGAGTCGCCTTCCAATTTGGCGTCCGCCCGGTGCCAGATGTGATCGTGACCGGCGATGGAAAATTCCTCCGGTTTGCCGTTCCGGGCCACCAAGCCGCCATCGGTGTTTTCGAAACGGAGTTTCAGCGCGCCCCGCAAATGATCGAAGGATTTGAAGGTGGGGCCTTGATACGGAATTTTTTTGTGATAATGCGTTGCCAGGGCGCAGAATGCCAGACGGTCGCCGACGATCTGTTTGTCTGCCGGATGGATATTGTCCGGTTCGCCGGTGTCGATGGTGACCGCCAAAGCGCAATTTGGGATACTTCGGGCGGTGAGGGCCTGGGCTTCGCGGAGTTCGGCCCACGACGATTCGACCGGGTGGTCCTGATGCGGCATGAACGCGGGCAGGCTGACGATGTAGAACGGAAAATCCCCCTGGGCAAACAGCTTCCGCCAGTCATGAATCATCGCCGGAAGGAGCTTGCGATATTGATAGGCCCGCTCGGCGTTGGCCTCGCCTTGATACCAAATCGCGCCGCTGATCGCGAGCGGCGCCAAGGGCTCGATCATCCCTTGATAAAGCACCGACGGAATGACCGGCCAATTCTCAAATCCCAGCGGCATGGGATGCGGCGGCGCGGCATCAACGCTGACGGCGCCTTTCCATTCGCCAGCCAACGGAATAACCGTGCCGCCCAGCGTCAGGCGCAGATCATCGGGCTGGCTCATGAACCCGCCGTTGGGTTTCACCTTGAAAACGCGGACGGTCACTTGATTTTTGCCGGGGACCAAAATCCCCGGTTTTATCCCGTAAACCCGGGGATTTTCCACCCACGCGCTGGCTCCGACCCAGTGGCCGTTGAGGTAGGTGGTGTCCATTCTTTCCACGACGCCGAGGCGGAGGACTGCCGGACCGGACGGCAGAGGGTCCGGCAGCGTGATTTCCTTGCGAAACCAGCAGACACTGGGCGCGTCAGCCACTCCCAGTTCCTGAAACCCGCCCGGGAGGTGAACCGTTTTCCAATTCGAATCATCCAGACCGACGGCGGCCCACGTATTGCTCTTCAAGCCGAGGTCATACTCATCGTACCAGTGCATGATGTAGTTGCCGTATTGCGGGCCGCCCCTGGCTTTCAGCCGCTCCAGTTCGGTCAACTGCGGATCGAAGTCCTTCAACGGACGCAACGATTCCAGGCTGGTCCAGGCTTCCGCCGGCGTTCCACCCAGGCAGTCTTGAACCAACCCGATCGGCACATGAATGTCTTCCTGCAACCTCCGCGCGAAAAAATACGCGACCGCCGAAAATCCGCCCTCCTCAGCGACAGTTTCCGGCGAGCAAATTTTCCACTGGCCTTGCGGAACGGCAGCCGGGGCGTAGGCGGCATGGGACGCCACCTTGTAAAAGCGGATTTCCGGATTGCGCGCCGACTTGACCACCTCGGCGCCGTTTCGCGTGCGCGAAATTGGCAACTCCATATTGGATTGCCCGCCGCACAACCAGACGTCGCCCACGAGGATCTCGTGCAATTCACGGTGTTGCGAACCGTCGATGGTGATGGTGTAAGGTCCGCCCGGCGCGGGTGGTTGCAGCCGCACCTGCCAGCGTCCGTCCGGGCCGGCGATGGTCTTCACGCTAAGGCCGGCGAGTTCTACGCGGACTTCCTGACCGGGGGTGGACCAACCCCAGAGGGGATTTGGTTTTCCCCGCTGCATAACCAGGTTGTCAGAGAACAGCGGGCTGACGAACGGCAAAGGGGCTTCCGCCGCACGGGCGTTTGAACCGGCGATGAAGCCAATGATGACGGCAAAAATCCATCGGTGGAGCATGGTTTTGAGAATGGGCGATCGGATGAAATCGCGCAATGTTCATATTCCTGAGGAGAGCATCTCAATTTATATAAACGCGGCAAAAATTTGGCGCCGGCAGCAAAACCCGGGTAACGTGGGCGGTGCTTTACGTGTTGGGTGGCGAACGGTTCCGCCCGCTGAAACGCGGGCGGGTTGGGTCGCAGCGCGACCCAACCCACCTTTTCAGAGTTTCAAGCATGCCTATCATTATAGGAGGCGCTCAGAAAGTGAGACACGCCCCCTGAGCTGGTCGAAAATGCGGGGAGCTTCAATCCCTAAATCCGCCGCGTCGTACGACAACCATTGCGCCGCTGAACGCGGCGCTACTTGTCGTAGCACGACAAGTTCCACCAGAATCGCGCTCGTCACGGCGCGACAAGTTCCACCGGGGGAGAAAACTCCGGGATTGGTCTGGATTTTTTTTGGGAGTCTGGCAACATTTCAATATGCCAGAGAAAAGTATTGAAGAACTTCCGCGGGACCTGCGGGCGCTCAACGCCAAGGGCAATGACGCGCTTCAGCGGGAAAACTTTGATTACGCCATCGCGCTTTACTGCCAGATCCTCGAGAAGCATCCGGGAATCCTTGACATCCGCAAAGCCTTGCGGTCCGCGCAGGCGGGTAAAAGCGGGGCCAGCAAAAGCCTGTTCAAACGCGCTTTCAGCAATGTCAGTTCCTCCCCGCTGATCGGCAAGGCCCAGCTCGCGTTGCGCCGCAATCCGCTCGAGGCCATTCATATCGCCGAGCAGGTTCTCAACACGGACGCCAATAACGCGATGGCCCACAAATTACTGGCGGATGCCGCGCTTGCCGCCGATTTGCCCAGGACCGCCGTGCTGTCGCTGGAGTTGCTCGTCAAGAGCGCGCCGAAGGACAAGGAATTAAACATCAAACTGGCGGAGGCTTGGAGTCTATCAGGCCAGAAGTCAAACGCCGAGCGGGTGCTCGAGGACCTGCGCCGCGAGTACCCCGCCGACAACGAAATTTTCATGGCGTTGAAGAATATCTCCGCACGCAAGACCCTTGACGAGGGCGGTTACGAGGCGCTGGCCGGCGGCGGTGGTTCGTATCGCGACATTTTGAAAAACAAGGAGGAGGCGGTCTCCATCGAGCAGGAAAAGCGGCAGGTAAAGGCCGGAGATGTCGCGGACCGGTTGATCCAGGAAAAGCTCGACCGGCTGAAGACCGACCCGAACAATCTGAAAACCCTCCGCGACCTGGGCGATCTTTATCTCCAAAAAGCCGATTACGATCAGGCGCTGGTTTTCTATCAGAGAATCATGTCCGTCGATGGCGGCAGCGACGCCTCGTTGCAAAAACAAGTGGCGGACATTCAGATTCGCAAGTTCAACGCGGCCCTCGCCAAGCTGGACCAGAGCGCGGCGGATTACGAGGAGCAGGCCGCGAAGATCAAGGCGGAACGGCAGGCCTTCCAGCTCGAGGAATGCCGGCAACGATCCGAGAAATACCCGACCGACTTGGTCATCCGTTTTGAACTCGGCCAACTTTATTTCGAGAATGGCAAGATTAGCGAGGCGATCCAGGAATTTCAAAAAGCGCGCAGTAATCCGAACAAGCGTTTGCAGGCCATGACGTACCTCGCCAAGTGTTTTGAAAAGCGAGGCATGAACGACCTGGCCGCGCGCACGTTGCAGGACGCCCTCAAAGAAAAGGTGGGCTTTGACGAGGAAAAGAAGGAACTGGTTTACACGCTGGGCTGTGTCTTCGAGAAGATGGGCAAGAAGGAGGATGCCATCGAGCAGTTCAAGATCATTTACGAGATGGACATTGGCTACAAGGACGTGGCCAAGAAGGTGGATGATTATTACTCCGGGGGCGGTTAACCGTTTCGCGCCCGGTGGAGAGTGTGAAAAAAGTTCGCGATTTTCTCGTCAAGTGGTTGGGACGGCGCGGTCGGAACAACCGCGCACGCGAATTGCGGGATGCACTCGGTAACAAGGCGAGGTTCGACAAAGAGAAGAAGGAACTGGTTTACCAACTGGGCTGTGTTTTTGAAAAGCTGGGCCGGAAAGAGGACGCCATCGACCAGTTCAAACTCATTTACGAAATGGACATTGGTTACAGGGATGTGGCCACAAAGGTGGACAATTATTATCTGGCGGGCGGATAACGGCCGCGAGGCGGTGTTCTGACAAGGGGGAATTTGTCAGAAAGATGGAGTCAGAAAAATAGGGCGAGGGAGAGGAAACGCTGTTAGCGGTCCCGTTGCAGCAAATGGGTTGCGAGCGCTTCCAAGGCGACGGCTTGGCCGCGAAATACCTTTAATGCGGCGAACGCGCCGTCGGTCAATCCGGCGGCGATTTTGCGGGATTTTTCCATCCCTACGATGGCCGGATAGGTCGCCTTTTGCGCGTTCGTGTCCTTGCCGGCGGTTTTGCCCAATTGTTCGCTGGTTTGGGTCACATCCAAAATGTCGTCGATAATTTGAAACGCCAGCCCCACTCGGTAGCCGAATTCCGTCAATGCCTGAAGCTGGGCTGGGGAGCAATTGGCGCTCATGCCGCCCAACCGCACCGAACAGCACAATAACGCCGAGGTTTTGCGCTCGTGGATGTAACGCAATTGACTGGCGGAAATCTTCTTGCCCTCAGCCTCGAGATCAGCCACCTGACCAGCGACAAGTTGCAATGAACCGGACGCGCGCGCCACTTCCAGCACCACATCGCGATGGGAATAACGCTCCCAACCGCGGCATTGCGCGGCGATCTCAAAGGCCTGGGTCAACAAGGCGTCCCCCGCGAGCACGGCGATGCCCTCGCCGAACACCTTGTGATTAGTGGGTTTGCCGCGCCGGAAGTCATCATTATCCATGGCGGGCAGGTCGTCGTGGATGAGCGAGTAAGTGTGGATGCACTCGACGGCACAGGCCAGCGGCATGGCATCGGCCTCCCCGCCCCCACAGGCGGTCGCGGCGGCGAGACAGAGGGCCGGCCGGAGCCGTTTGCCACCGGCGAAGAGCGAATAACGCATGGCCTTGTGGATCGTGGCGGGCTTGGCGGTGGCGCGGGGAAGAAACTGATCGAGCGCGGTGTTGACGGCAGCCGTACGCGCGGCGAGGTAGGCCGGCAGGTCAAAGGGCGGCTGGCTGGCGTGATTTCCGACGGATTCGACTTTTTTGGCTGCTCGCATGGGCGGTTTTGTAGGGAAAGACTCCGCCCGACGCAAGCGCGGACTTGCGGACAACCCGGGGAGACAAAACCACAGGCTGGGAAAACGCGATTTTAATGATCCGCAGGCCCAGACCGGGACGTGCAAAGCCGCTCAATTTCCCGGTTGGTGCGTGACCATTCGCGCAACCGCCCGACCGACCGGGATTGGCGGTTCGTTCCATCATTATTTTATTGCCCGAGGGCCAGAGCCCGGGGTCGCCGCGCGACCGACCAGTAATCACAAATCACCTTGACCATGTCCCGAAACTCGTCAAAAGCCGCAGGTTTCCGGAAATAGGAATTTGCGCCGAGCCCGTAGGCCCGCTCCACGTCGGCGTCGTTTTCGGAGGCGGTCAGAATCACCACCGGGATGAGGGCGCCCTCGCGCAGGTTGCGAAACCACTCCAAAACCTCGAAACCGCCTTTGCGCGGCATTTTCAGGTCCATCACCAGCAGATCGGGGTCCGGATACGTGTGGCGGTCTTCAAACCGGTCCGCCCCGCTCAGATAGTCGATGGCTTCCTCGCCATTGGCCACAAAATGGACCGCGATTTCGCCGTTGACCCGTTTGAAGGCCTTTTGCAATAGCAGGGCCTCGTTGGCGTTATCCTCAACCACCAGAATGGTGAAGGGCTCGTTCATTTCGTTGCGCATGGTCAGTTCGCCGGTTGCCCGTATAATCGTTTAACTTTTCCGCCTTTGGTTTCCCGTCACTCACGTTTCGCAAGTGTCTGGCCAACGCGGACTTGTGTCAGAATCAGACTAACGGCGGACGGCGCTCCGGAGAATGGGGTGTTCACCCCCAAAAATCCGCCGGATCTCCGGGAGCGGATGTCAAGATACAGAGGTAAGCACTTGGATACCAACGGACTAATGTGCCGGAGGAAATTCTCAAGAATGACCAGTTTGGATTCATTTGGCCCTATTTTCAAGCGCGCGTGATACAAATCCGGACGCGAAGCGGTGATTTTCTAAATACGCGATTGCTTATTACAAGCGTTCCAGCCGATAGAATCGGGTCGCCGTGGTCGCGTCCGGGTCTGTCAGAACCAATCGTCCAAGTCCATCGGCGCTGAAGCTGCCCAGCGAACTCCAGGTCTTGAGGTCCGTGCTAACGAGCACCTCGTATGACTGGACAATATTGACAGTAATCGTCAGCACCTTTCCCGTACCGCCGGAATTATTTTGCTGCGAGAACGCGGTGATGATGGGACGCAAGCTGGCGGCCAAAGTCGCACTGGCGCTGGCACTGGCGCTGGCGTAAGCGCCGGTGACGACGACCGTGTACGTGCCCGAATTGGCCTGGTCGGCGCTGGCTACGTCGTAAGTCGCGTTCGTGGCCCCGACAATATCGGCGCTGTTTAGCTCCCATTGGTAATCGAACGGACCGTCGCCCGCATTGACCACGGCGCTGAAATCGTATGCCTGGCCGGGATTCACCGTCTGGTTCGTTAAGGCATCGATCACCGGGATAGCCCCCGCCACGGCTAGGGCATGACTGGCCTCCGGTCCCCGGGCCAGACTGGCAGCCACCAACCCGCCACCGTTAACGAGCGCCGGGCGGCTGGAACTGTTCTGAGTGCCGTTACCCAACTGGTCCCGGCTATTGCCACCCATCGCCCACAATCGCCCGTCCGCTGTTACGTAGAACGAATTAGAACCCCCGGCCGCCACCCCCACCACGTTCGCCGCAATCATCACGGGCAGGCTGGCGTCGCTGGTCGTGCCGTTGCCCAATTGCCCGGAACTATTCCCGCCCATCGCCCACAAGTTCCCATCCGCCGTAACATAGAGCGAGTGTGAATCGCCTGCGGTCACCGCAATGACGTTCACCGCCACGTTTATGGGGAGGACAGCGTTGTTGGTCGTGCCGTTGCCCAATTGGCCGTTGGCGTTTTGCCCCATCGCCCAGAGTTTCCCATCGGCCGTTACGTATAGCGAATGGTTCCCACCCGCCGCCGCCGCGACGATATTGGTCGCCACGATCTCCGTCCGATTCGTATTATTCAGCGTGCCATCCCCCAACTGTCCGTCGGCATTCCCGCCCATGGCCCAAAGACTGCCGTCCGCTGTTACAAACAGCGAGTGAGCGCCGCCCGCCGCGACGATCACCACATTATTGGCCACAATCTCTGGCTGGCTGACGTTGTTTGTGGTGCCATCGCCCAACTGGCCGCTGGCATTCCCGCCCATAGCCCAAAGACCGCCATCCGCCGTCAAATACAAGGAATGATTCCCGCCCGCCGCCGCCGCCACGACATTGGTCGCCACCATCTCCGGAACGTCCGCGTTGTTAAGCGTGCCATCGCCCAATTGACCGTCGCCGTTTTCGCCCATGGCCCACAGTTTTCCGTCCGCCGTAACGTACAGCGAATGATTTGCGCCCGCCGCCGCCGCGACTACGTTCCCCGCCACTTTCTCCGGCATATCAGCGTTGTTCAATGTGCCGTCGCCCAACTGGCCGTCGCCATTCGCCCCCCACGCCCGCAGCGGTGCATTGGAGACGCCCATAAGGGCCGGGCGGCTGAGCGTGAGGCCCGCGCTATTGAATATCACCGCCTGGTAGGTGCCGCTATTCGTTAACTGGAGCGAGGCAAAGTTTATCGTATTATTGGTCTGGGCCGGCAACAACACGCCGTCCTTGATCCACTCATAGGTCATCGGCTCCCCCCAACTGTAGCCAATAACGCTCAGACCGGCGGCCTGGCCTACTCCTGCCACGACGCTGACCGGCTGCTGGGAGATGTAGGGCGGCGGAAGGAAGAACCAATATCCGTAGCCCGTACCGCTGCCGTACGGGCCGGTGACGACCACTGTGTAAGCCGAGAAAATGTAACCATCCGAATTGTGATTAGTGGCGTCGGTTCCATCGTAACTGGCATTGGTGGCGCCGGAAATATTGACGTAGTCATACTGCCATTGGTAGGTGAAGGGCCCGTCCCCGCCATTAACCGTGGCGGTGAACGTGAATGACTGGCCGTTCGTCACGGACGGGTAATTCAACGAAATTTGCGGCACCAAACCCACCACCGACAGGGCATGAAAAGCACCCTCGCCCCTGGCAAGAGTCGCGGCCGCCATGCCGCCCCCATTGATCCGCTCGGGCAACGTGCTGCCGCCCCCATAATTTCCCAGCTCGCCAAAAGTATTATCGCCCATGGCCCAGAGGTTTCCGTCCCCGGTAATATACAAAGAATGCGCGCCACCAGCGGTCACGGCCACGACGTTGTTTGCAATCACGACCGGCCGATTGGTGCTGAGTTCCAGACCTCCGTCGCCCAATTCGCCATCGCCGTTGTAGCCCATGGCCCGCAAGGTTCCGTCCGCCGTCACAAAAAGTGAGTGATAGCCCCCCACCCCGTAGGCCGATGGATATCCGCCTGCGGCCACGGCCACCACATTCGTCGTCACCACCACCGGTTGGTTGGTGCTGGGTTCCGAACCCCCGTCGCCCAACTCGCCCTCGGTGTTGTCTCCCATAGCCCGGAGCGTGCCGTCCGCCGTCACGAACAAGGAATGTTCCTCGCCCGCCGCCATCAGTACCACGTTGGTCGCCACCATCTCTGGTGCAAAGGCATTATTAGTTGTGCCATCGCCCAACTGGCCTTCCGCGTTATCGCCCATGGCCCAGAGCGCGCCATTGGCGGTCAAAAACAGGGAATGATACCCGCCCGCCGCCACGGCCACGACATTCGTTGCCACCGCCTGCGGGAAGTATTGATCAGGAGTGGCGTCGTTGCCCAACTGGCCTTGAGCGCCCTGCCCCATCGCCCAGAGCGTTCCATCCGCGGTCAGATAGAGGGAATGCGCCTCACCCGCCGCGACCCCCACGACATTCGTGGCCACCATGACGGGCTGAAACTGGGCATTGCCGCCGCCGTCACCCAACTCGCCATCGGCATCATAGCCCATCGCCCAAAGGTTCCGATCCGCCGTTACATAGAGAGAGAATTGGCCGCCCGCCGCCATCGTTACAACGTTGCCCGTGATCTCTTCCGGCGAGGTCTCATTCTGTGAGGTGCCGTCGCCCAACTGACCGTTGGCGTTATTACCCCAAACCCGCAACGGGGCGTTAGTGAAACTTATCAACGCCGGCACGCTGATGACCAAGCCCAGGGAGTTGGAGACCACCACCTGATAAGCGCCGCCGTTCGTCAATTGGAAGGACGCAAAACTTAATGTGCTGTTGGTCGCGTAGGGCAGCAACACTCCATCCTTGATCCACTCGTAGCTCAACGGTGTCGATCCAGTGGCGGTGACGCTCACGCTGGCCGGTTGGCCCGGGGCCACGCTCTCGCTGACGGGTGGCTGGGTGATGGCGGGGATCGCGGGCGGGGGTGGCGGCACCGTCACCGCAAGGTTGGCACTGGCACTGGTGCGGTTGAAAGGCCCGGTAATCACGACTGTATAAAGGCCCGCATCGTTGGTGGTGGCGCTGGCCACGCTATAACTGGCATTGGTTGCGCCGGTAATATTGGCGCCCTCAAACTGCCATTGATATGCATCCGGTTGATCGCCGCCGTTCTGGAATGCAGGGTTGAAATCGGCTGATTGCCCGACTAACACCGACTGGCCGGGCAGGCTGATGACCAGCGGGGCCGCTCCCGCCACGGCCAGGGAATGTTCCGCGGCCGGCCCTTTGGCCAGGCTGGCGGTCACCATGTCACCCCCGTTGACCGGTTCCGGCACGTAGGGATTCCCGTTGGTGTTGCCCAGTTCGCCATAGTCGTTGAAGCCCATCGACCACAAGCCGCCATCCGCCGTCGCGTAGAGGGAATGGGCATTGCCCGCCGCCGCCGCAACAACATTGTTTGCCACCACTTTCGGGAAAAAGGCGGCATGTTCCGAACCACCGTCGCCCAACTGCCCGTTATAATTACCGCCCATGGCCCACAAGTTTCCCTCGGCCGTGACAAACAAGGAATGACTTCCGCCCCCCGCGGCCGCCACCACGTTGCCCGCAATGGACACCGGGCGGTTTGTTACGTTGCTGACGCCAGTGCCCAACTCGCCGTCATAGTTGTAGCCCATGCCCCAAAGCGTCCCGTCCACGGTAACGTAGAGGGAATGCTGGTAACCCGCCGCAACCGTCACCACGTTGGAGGCCACCATCACAGGCCGGTTGGTGTTGAGAACCGTCCCGTCGCCCAACTGGCCATAAAAGTTGAAACCCATGGACCACAGCGTCCCGTCCGCCTTGATGAAAAGGGAATCTTCATAGCCCGCCGCCAGCGCCACTACATTGCCAGTCACCGCCACGGGCCGGTTGGTATAGTTGAACGCGCCCGCGCCCAATTGGCCTTGAGAATTTTCACCCATGGCCCACAGTGTCCCATCCGCGGTCAGAAACAGGGAATGAGAATCACCCGCCGCGACCGCGACGACGTGAGCCGCCACCATGACCGGTTGCGAGGCGGAGACGACGGTGCCGCTCCCCAACTGGCCGTCGTTGTTGTTGCCCATGGCCCACAGGTTTCCGTCCGCCGTGACATACAGGGAATGAGCGCCGCCCGCCGCGGCCGCCACCACGTTGCCCGCGATCATTTCCGGCAACGGGTCTTCGGTGAATGTTCCATCACCCAACTGGCCATAAAAATTCTCACCCCACGCCCGCAACGGCGCGTTGCTCACCGTCAACAACGCGGGCACACTGATGGCCAAACCGTCGGCATTCGACACCACCACTTGATAAGCCCCGCTGTTGGTCAACTGGAACGAGGCAAAACTTAACATGCGGTTCGTCGCACCCGGCAACAACACGCCATCCTTGATCCACTCGTAAGTCACGGGGCTTATCTCACTCGCCGCGACGACACTCACGCTCGCCGGCTGTCCCACACCCACCACGCTGCCGGACGGTTGACCGGTGATGGTCGGGACAAATTCGACGTTCAGGCTTGCGCTGGCGCTGGCGCTGCCATAGAGACCGGTTACCACAACCGTGTAAGTGCCCGCTGTGTCGGCATCCGCGTTGACCCCGGCGTAAATGGCGTTCGTGGCATTCGCGATGGAAGTGGCGTTCAATTGCCATTGATAAGTGAAAGGTCCGTCCCCGCCGGTGACGATGGCGCTGAAGTTGAACGACTGGCCTTGGAGTACAACCTGGTTGGAATTAACCGTCACTTCCGGCAATTCCCCGGCCACCGCCAGGCTGTGGCTGGCCACCGGCCCTTTGGCCAGACTGGCGGTTACCAAACCGCCCCGGTTGACCAGGATCGAAAGGTTCGTTACGGTGTCAACGCCGTCACCCAGCTCGCCATCGCCGTTATAGCCCATGCCCCACAGGCTTCCATCGGCGGTAACATATAACGAATGAAAATCGCCGGCCGCCGCCGTAATGACATTATCCGCCACGAACACCGGCGCATTGGTGGCGCTCAAGGCGCTGTTCCCCAACTGGTCGTAATAATTGTCGCCCATGGCCCACAACTTGCCGTCCGCGGTCAAGTAGAGAGAATGATACCCGCCCCCCGCCGCAGCCACGACGTTGCTTGCCACCGAAACCGGCAGGTTGGTGCTGTTATAACTTCCGTCACCCAGTTCGCCGTAGCCATTGTAACCCATCGTTCGCAGCACTCCCGCCACCGTTACAAACAAGGAATGAGAGCCACCCGCCGCGAGGGCCACCACATTGGACGCGACCGCGACCGGAAGGTAGGCGTTGTTGGTGTTTCCATCGCCCAGTTCCCCGTCCCCGTTGTAACCGGTTGCCCACAAAACGCCGTCCGCCGTCAGATACAAGGAGTGGGAACTGCCGGCCGCCACCGCCACCACATTGGTCGCCATCGCCTGCGGCAGGTTTTCACTGAAGTTGCCGCCGTTGCCCAACTCGCCATCAATATTATAGCCCAAGCCCCAGAGCTTGCCATCCGCCGTCACATACAGAGAGTGATTATTGCCCGCCGCCACGGCCACCACGTTGGTTGCGACCACCAGGGGCAGGTCATTGTCATAGGTCTCCGCATAAACACCCAACTGGCCATATTTATTGTCACCCAAGCCCCACAGCGTTCCGTCCGCCGTCACATAGAGGGAATGATTGCCACCCGCCGCCTCCGACACCACATTGCCCGCCACCAACACCGGCAGGTTGGTAGCGTCGTTGTCGGTGCCGTCGCCCACCTGGCCGAAGCCGTTGTCGCCCCAGGCGCGCAACGGGGCGTTGGACACGCACAGGAGGGCCGGACGGCTGAGGGCGAGGCCGGCGGCATTGGACACCACCACCTGGTAAGCGCCGCCATTGGTCAATTGGAACGACGAAAAGCTCAGCGAACTGTTGGTTTGGGTCGGCAATAACACGCCATCCTTGATCCACTCATAAGTCACGGGTGTCAGGTAGCTATTGACGGTGATACTCACGCTGGCAGCCTGTCCCAGCCCGACCACGCTGCCAGCGGGTTGACCGGTGATGATCGGCAGGTAATCGACAGTCAGCGCCGCGCTGGCGGTGCCGGCGCCATAGAGGCCGGCCACTCTGACCGTATATATTCCCGCGTTATTCGAACTGGCGCTGCCGGCGCTGTAAAGGGCG
>Ga0206847_10327_pt1 | contig 13092 bp, 9 predicted proteins | sample Alteio_BWOrgCont_17_FD_152880 | JGI IMG/M metagenome (GOLD analysis project Ga0206847, IMG submission 152880) | Enriched cells from forest soil in Barre Woods Harvard Forest LTER site, Petersham, Massachusetts, United States -... | ecosystem: Environmental > Terrestrial > Soil > Temperate forest >... | reverse complement strand
ACCTGCCAGCCAGGTTTGGGCCAGCCAGCACAGCCGGCGGTGGCGACTTCCGATGTGGTGGTGGTACCCGTTGCGCAATTGCTGGGACCGCCGCTGCCGCCGTAGGACGCATAGTCACCGGCGGCACTTTGACCAGCGACGTTGCAAAGGGCCGAGGCCGTTGTCGAATAGAAGGTGTCAAACAGAGCGCTGGTGCAGGAATCGGTCCAGGTCGTTTCGGGGAGATAGGAGAGCAGCGAGCCGTAAGCAGCGGTGTTGGTGGGGCTCCAATAAGTGCTGACCGGAACCGCTGGGCTTCCTTCCCGGGCCAAATATGTATCGGCAAAGTCGGTGCCGCCTACTGAAACATCGTAGACAGACGACATCCACCCGCTTACGGTCACTCCATGTGTGGCTGAGTAGTTGCCACCATCGCAGGAAGCTGCAAGCTCATCGCCCGATGACACGAATACCGAAATACCTTGAGCGGCCGCCTGCTTGAAGGCAGTGTTAAACGCCGCGTTGCCGGTGGCGCCGTCGGAGGGCTCGCATTCGCCGTAGCTCATGCTGACGATCTGCGGATAAGGGGCGGTGCCGTTCTCGATATTCTCGATGGCGATGAGGCCGCCGAACCCGGCTGCTCCGGAAGTGTCTTTGCATGAGGCGAGCACAATCTTTGCGTTGGGCGCGGCCGCACTTGCCCATTGCGCATCGAGAATGGCTTCATCTTCGTCGCTGTTGACGCCGGGGTTGGAGCAGGTAGCGCCACCCGTCGCGGGCTTTGCTGGGCTTACCTGGGTGAACGACCCGCCAGTATAGCCGGTGAGACCGAAGACGCTGCGGAAGGTAGCCCAGTCTGCAGTGCTGTAGACGTTTGTATCTTCGACCACAACAATGGTTTGGCCGGTGCCGGTGTAGCCGGCCGCAAACGCGGGATTCAGGTTGTAAAGGGTGGCGAGATCCGCCGGGGCGACCAGATAGGGCCAGTCAGAGTTACCGGTCGTATATTGCTTGCGCTTCTTGAGCATTTTATGGGGCGGGAAATCGTTGAGGGTATAAACCCCCACGACGACACCCGACAAGGCGACCGGAACCTTGGGGTCGCTTATGTTGGCGATATGCTTCTCGCCGTCGACTTCAATATTGTGGATCTCGGTATGAAAGGTGTCCCTGACCTGGCCGGCCGTGCCGGAGAACTCGATAACCATGCCGCTGGTGAAGGGCGCCTCGACCTGGAAGCCGTGGTTCTTCAGCCAATTTGAAACCGCCTCAATATCCTGGGGCGATACGCCGAACCGCGCGCCGTACTCCTCAGCTGTGAGCCATTTGTGGAACTGCGGAGAGCCCTTGCGCTGCTGCTCATCCATCAGCGTATCGAGTTCCTTTTCCAGCTCCGCCGGGCGCTGCAGGAACAGCTGCATGTGTTCCATCGCCAGGTTGTCCGCGACGGGGCCGCGGTCGTTTTCAGGTCTTGCCTCAGGCCGCGTGTTTCCGTAGAGAGGAATCAGCTTGCTCTCATTTATGTGCTCGGTAACGAGGATGCGCGCGCGATGTCCACCTCCGTACGACTGAGCGAAGGCACCAACGGTTGCAAAACAGGCCAGGGCCAGCGACCCTGCCAGATAGCGAAAACACTTTGAGTTGGTCACGAAGACTCTCCTTGGTTCAATCAATTGTCTTGAAGCGGTCTAGAAGTGGAGTGGACAAACGGTGATTCGAATGAAAACGATCCCAGGGATAGAGAGGAGAAGGCCAGACACAGAACGAACTAGTCAACTGATGGAACGAGCCTTGCGGGTCGCGTTGTGATGACAGGAGTTAAGCAATTGGGAAGCCAAACCTTATGTATGCAAAATCAATGAATTAGGATGGGTCTCGAAAACAGATGTGCAGACTTATGCATATTCAGGAAGAAGATTGGAACTTGAGTTCCATCGGAGGGAGTGGCAGCAAGGCGAACGATTTCTATGAAACTGCGTTCAATTAGTGCCAGGCGTGGACAACATGAACGCCAGCGTGTCCGGGTGCGAGGCCCTGAACGGCGCGGCCGAACCTGGATGCGATTTCCTCGAAACCTATGTCTTCGATGGAGCAGAAGCCGTGCGAGCGAAGAATCGCGGCAATGGTGGCCGGCTCGAAACGGGTGTCTGAACGCTCGCCAATTTTCTCAAGCTGTTCGGCACGCGCTTTTTCGATTTGCCTTAGCTCTTCTGAGAATGCCTCGGGAGGTTCAACATAGTCGAACACGACTTCAGGGTTAGGGATTGACGATATGTAATCCAGAGTGCGGTCGATGGCTTCTTTGGTGAGATAGGGCACAACGCCGAGCCAGGTGAAAAACGTGGGCGAGTTCAGTTGAAAGCCTGCGGCGACCAGCTTTTCTCCAAGATCGTCTTGCTCGAAATCTACTGGCACGAAAACAAGCTCAGACGGAAGTGCGATTTGAGCTTCAGCCAGGCGGTCGAGTTTCCACACCTGAGTCGCGGGGTGGTCCACCTCATAGATGCGGATATTCAGTGCGCCATGGGGATTGCGGAGGGCGAAGGTGTCGAGCCCGGCACCGAGGATGACGATCTGCCGAACGCCTGTTTCGACAGCACCCGATAAAGTATCTTCCGCAATGCGGCTTCGCGCGGTGGTGATCAGACGACCGATGCTGGCCACGGGGTGTCTGGTCGCGAATTGAAGCACGTCCTTTTCGTCTTCACGCAGAATCTTCAGGGCGAATGGGTCGTTGAGGATTGCGCCGTGATCGAGCAACTGATGAGCGGCTCGTTGCCGGGCGATCATTAGGGCTGTGCGGCTGGGTTCTGTGGGTTTCATGTTTGGGGTCTCCGGCTTTATTGGTGTGTGATTGCAGGGAATGTTTTATGGGTGGATGGGATAATTTCACGACAAAATATTTATTCGCTGCTTGGTGCGATAAATCGGCTCGTATTCTGGGGGATATAAGTGTCGGGTCGCGCTATTCGCTGCGGGTTAGTTCATGCTCGGTTTCGCCGGTAAGTGTTACGAAGCGAATTACTCCGTCCTTGTCTTCGAAGACGAGGCCGGTTGTTCCATGGTTCACTACTGCGCTGACGAGGCGGCCGTAGGCTCTGGGAATGCCGCCGTGGATGGGCGTTTTATCGTAACGGGCCAGCTCACCTTCCTTCATGCCGGTGACGCTGACGAAGCGGATTGTGCCTTCCTTGTCCTCGAAGACGAGGCCGGTGCCGATTGAGTCTGGGATGACGGAGGCGAGACGGCCGTAGGACTTGGGTATTGCGGATTGTATCTCCATGCCGGGGCTGGCGTGAATGGTGCGGCGGGCTCCGAATACGTATGCGGTGATTACAAGGAGTGCAACGGCGGCTATAGTCAGAATTCGTTTTTGCATGATGATTTGTCCTTCTTCATATGGAGAGATGAGCTGGCTTGGTGCCTTCGAAGTTCGTTGAAGAAACAACCGCAGATCCCCGTTCGACTTCGCTCAGGGCAGGCTTTCGACTCACCACCCCCAAACTGAAAAACGCTTGGGGCCCCTTTCGCTCAGGATGACAGCATTTGTTTTTTTGTGAGCTTCGGGAGCGGGATGCAAGTGCGAGACTCAGGGTTCTACGAGGATTTTGTGCATCATGCCTAGATCTTCGTGGAGCAGGATATGGCAGTGAAATAGGAATGTGCCTGCAATGGTTGGGTCGCGGAAATCCATGCGGACCTTCACGCTTGGATATGGGCCTGTGCCGGTCCAATATGGAATTTCGATGGTGTCGCGCAGGTCATTATCCGTGACAGGAATTCCATTAACTTCCAGCAGTTTAAAGTGGATCTGATGGATGTGGAAGGCGTGCGTTTCAAGCGCGCGGTTTTCTATGGTCCAATCTTCAACGGCGCCGACTTTGGTCTTGATCACTGGCTCTTCGTCGGGCTCAAAAACTCTGGGCTTCTGTCCATCGACTGTGATGTAAAACTGAATCGGTCCATTGGTGCCGCCGAATTCCTCTGAGAAATATAGCTTTCTGTGCGCGGTGACGGTTTGACTTGCAAGGTCAGAAAATTTAAGTGCGGATGCAGGCGCGGGTGCTTTAACAGACGGCTTCTTCACCAATGCAATGGGGCTGTCTGGAAGAATCCTGATGTTGGCAAGGACTCCCGCGAGGTCCGCATTTCCCGTGGGGCCGGTGTCGTATTGTTGCGTGTAGAAAAGCGCGCTTACGCCAACCGGCGGAGCTTGCACGATAAACTCGGCTCGACCGGCGGGTGGAACAAGGATCGAAGTTACAGTTCGAGTTTGAGGAAGCGGATAGCCGTCGAGAGCAATCAATTCGAGTGGGGCCGGCTGGCTGTCCTCAAGCACCTCCAATTGCAGGAAGTCCTGGATAGAAGCGTTCGCGACTCGCCAGAATTCTTTTTGGCCATCCTGCATTTGAATGATGGGAGGGCTTGGCCCAAAGCGGGGCGGGGTCGTGACATAGTTCAGAGTTAGTTGGTAGGGGCCGGGAATCCACGGAACAAGATACTGCTGCCGGACGACGAAGATGCGCTCGGGAAGGCCCTTTACTTCGGGTCGATACTTTTCCATTCCTTCGACAACGATAGCTCCTGCGGCGCCGCCGTTGACCTGGAACTCGGTGAAGCCGTGGACATGCGGATGGTACCAATAGAGGCCTGGGGGCTCAGTCGCGGGGATTTGAATGCTGTACTGAAAGCCTGGAGTGCCGGGCTGAATCAATGTATCGATAACATCGTCTTGATGACACTTCGGCGGAACATTCAGGCCATGAAAATGTACGTTGGTTGATTGAAGAGTTTCCGCGCCGCCATCGCCGCATGCCTGGCCCGGAAGGCCGGACATTTTCATTTTCATCTTCATATCATCGTTATTCACGATGTTATTAACTACGCGCAGATTGAGCTGGTCTCCGGGACTTAGTCGCAGGGTTGGAGCTTCTATAACTTGATTACCATTTTGGTACTTATAGCAGTAATGCGTGTAACCGAAACTATCTACCGATTGCGACATGGTGAGTGTGGCGCTGAGAGCACCGTTCTGGGAGGAGATGCTGAACGGGTTCTCGACTATGCTGCCTTGCGCGGGGCGATCGGGGCAGGCTTGCGCTGCTGCTGAGAGAGCGCGAAGAAGTCCCAACAGCATTACCGCAAGGACGGACTGCGAGAGCAAGCGCATCTATAACTCCTAAAACGCACGCGGGGGAAAGGCGCCAATCGAGATCAAGCCGCGGCTGTTGTTGTCGGCGAATGGCGACTGCGCATTCTCTGTCAGCGAGCATATTCCAGTCGTTGAAGATTGAAGCGTCACCATGGCTATGCTGGACGGGTCGCCAAATTCAGCTACGTACACGCCGCCTCCATTTCCGGTTTGGCTGATCAAGCCGGCGGCTCCCAGATAGGACCAATTTGCGGACTGGCCGGCGATGGGTGCGGATGTGCATCCGAAAGTTAGGCGGCCCGTGGCTTTGTTAAACAAATACGCGGTGACGGTTGCTCCCTGGGTGTTGACGACGTAGAGCAGGGTTTCATCGGGACTGAGGATCACATTGCTGGAACTGATGCTTGCAGCGGATTTATAGACCAAGGTAGGCCTTAACCTGCCCCAGGTAATGTCGGACACCTCGACAACCATTGACGATGAGGTGTCTCCGAAAATCGCGAAGTGGCCATCGCTGGTGATGTCGATCGAATTCGGATAGGTGGCATCGTGCGATTCCCGCGTGGCGGTGGAATACTGTTCGTCGCCATTGGGCACTGGTGTTCCGGCGGAAATATTGAAGGATTCGATCGAGCCATCGGTGAATGTAGCGATCATGATGTTGCCGTGGATGGCCATTCCATTGATCAGGCCACCGTCTAATCCGGCTACGGCGAGGTCGTTCACAAACGCGAGGCCGCAGCCGGATTCCACCACGAAGGTTCCAATGGTGCTTGAGTCGGCGAAGCTGGCGTACAGATACTTGCTGTTGACCGCGAGGCCGATGCCGTTTGAAGCGCCATTATCGTTGGGTGATCCGCTGGCGCTGCCACTCACTTTCAGTGTGCTTACCTGGATGCCAACGATCTGCGGCGCGGTGCTGAGCTGGCCTCCATCGCCTACGGAAGCAAAGATGCATTGCTCTCCGCCGGTGTTGAGGGACTGAATTCGGTTGGCGCCAAAGAAACCGCCGACGTTGCTGAAGCCGCCGGTCAGTATTTGTTGTGTGAGGGTCAAGGCGCCGTTGGTTGCGACCGTGTAAACGCTGACTCCGGGGTCGTCATTGGTGACGAGATACTGAGCTTGGGCGTGGCCTATCGCCAGCTCGGTTATAGCTATAACGGCAGCTATAAACAAAGCTTGACGCGGCCATGACTGCCGAAGGCTCAGCATTCGGGATTTCCTTTTTTGCTATTGAAGATGGCGGTGCTATGCCGGCGTGCTCTTGCAAAGGCTAAAATGCTATGGGCATTTGGATGTAATTCTCGTCGCGGTGGATTGGGAAGTCAAGATAAAGGTGGTGGAACGACGCAATCGCATGAAGGCATTCGAGCGCGCGGAGTTAGGTTCACCGCGTGCCCTACGGGACGCGAAAACTGGGTTGGGATGCTTTCCCCGGATTTCATCCGGGGCTACTATCACGTCTTCCCGCTGGGAAGAAGGCCGATTGGTCCTCGTTGTGGGCAACGGTGGGGCCACCTATGGCAGAAGAGCGGTTCATGCAATTGCCCTGAGGTGGTGGAGGAATACAATGCCGGCTCCCCAAAAAGTGTAATAGGTTGTATTGCCGATTGCCTTTGCAGGTCCTGGGGCGTAGATTGAAGCGGAAAGTGGGTCGACATGAGAATTTGGAAAGGCTTCACTTCCGGAATATCGCTTGGCGCTATGACATTGATACTCCTGCCTGGCCATGCGGTCGCGAGTCCTCTATTTCCGGACGTTCGGGCGTCCGGCTCGGCGAACGGAAAGTATCTGGTTGTTGTCGAGCAAACTTTTGACAACCCCGATCCCAGTGCTGTGCGGCAAGTTTTGCGCAGTACATACGTGGTATTGAAATCTGAAGCGCTCGCGAACTCTCGTGACCGGCTTCAAGCGGGCGCGTCATTCTGGAGCGCGTTCGGTTGGGAGGTCACTCGGAGCGGCCAGGCTGCGCAAGGAGTGTTCTTGCCCTTGATCAGCGATGATGGGCAGACCCTGGTCCTTGTCGGAGCGGGCGCGGCGATGAAGCCTGGGGATCAGGATGTTTTGTGGATTTATAAAAAGCAAGGCAACAGCGGGAGGCTCGTGCGAGCTTTGGCACTGTCGGATGTGTGGACGCCGGGAGAGATCGAATCCGAGGCTGTAGAGAGCGATATGGGTGAAACGCCGATGTGGTACACGGGTGGCTCGCTTGGTTTCTCGGCCGACGATCGTGTGCTGGTCTATCACAGCCGATGGAACAACAACGTTAATATCAATCTGGCTGATGGATCGATTGCGTTCGAGCCAAAATGATGGCCGTTTTTTGGAGGGTGGCGACGGGCTGTTGAAGTCATGCCCTGACACAGAGCAGATTTGTGAAACACGCTCTTGGTATCCCATCAGCTTGGGGAGTAACTCCATAACTTATGGCTGCTTCTTCAGGTTATCAATGTAACTGCGCCATAGGTTGGCTAGCTCGGTCCATTGCTCTTCAGTTGGGCTTTCCTGGGTGGATTCTGTGCGACTTACAAAATAGAGGGCTGGGATGCCTATGGTGGGCTGGGCTTGCATGTAACTCCACCAGTCTTTCAGGGTTGTGGAGGAGGCGTTGTCGGTGTCCACTAATGGCCAGCCGGAGATGTGGGCTATGCTTGCGCGTACTCGCAGAACGTCGGCTACGTTCCGGGTTGCGTACCAGATGTCGTTGAGGCGGATCAGGTCGGATGACTCGCGGAATAAGGCATTGGTGGTTTGCGTTTCTATCATGGCGTCGGGCTTCCACTTATGCGCTTCGCTGTAGATGATCCACTGAAAGCGGCGGACGAATTCGATGCCTGTGGCGGGGCCGGTGAGGGGAAGGTTGGGAGCGGCGGGCGCGCCTACCCAGTCCTCCTTGAAGCCGTCGATGCCGATGTCCTGAATGAGGTGACGGATGCGCGGGCGAAGATAGGTCTCGTAGTCCGGGCTGCCTACATTGGCGGTTACACACTTGCCCTGAGCTTCAACGCAGAGCGCCTCGGGCAGGCCATCGGTTTCGGCGACAGGCACCCACAGCAGCACGTGGCGTCCTTTGGCGTGTTGGGCGGCTACGAAGGCTTTCATGGACGGCCATTTGTCCTGGTCTATCTCGAACGTTCCATATGCTTGCTGCCACTTGTCGTCGATGACTATGGTGCCGATGGGGAGCTTGCGCTCTTCGAGAATGTCGAGCCACTTTTGGTAATTCTGCTGCGTGGCCATGGTGTTGGGGGCTTCGCCTTGCGGGACGGATTCGACGGTCTGCTCGGCCCAGCCGCAGAAGATGGGCAGGTGATGCCAGGGGACGTCTTTTTCGGTTGGCTGGGTGGAGAAGCCGCTCTGATCCAGCCAGGCGGTGTAACTCTGAAGCGCGTTGAGAGGGCTGTCTGCGAAGGTGATGGCGAGGACGGGCGAGGCGAAGTCGCCGGAGAGTTCGCGGTAGCCCATGTAGTCGACAAAGAAGGACGCGCCGGCATAACGGGAGCCGGTATATTCGAGGGCGGGGAACTGGTAGTCGCCGGGACGAGCGCCGATGCCGATGCCGGTCCAGGAATTGGTCGCGTCCGAGCCGTTGTGGAAGGCGAGGAGCAGCGGCGGCGGGGCGAAGATTCCGGTCAGGCGCTCGGGGCGGAAGTCCTGCTCGGATTGGGGCTCGCGGCCGACGCTGAAGCCGAGAATCTGGGGCATGGCTATTGAGAATTCGAACTGATTGGCGTGGTTGGGATTGGGCGCGAAATAGCGGTCGGCGTAGATGGTTGCGTCCCAGGTGTGGCCCTGGGTGGTGCCTTTGTCCCAGCGGTTTGAAACGCCGTTGGAGAGGAAATAATTTCGTCCCAGCTTGCCGTGGCCGGTGGCGAACTGCTGGAATTCGATGCGATCGGGGAAGAATCGCCATTGAAAGCGGCGATTGGTCCAGAGGGAACTTTGCGCGGTGGCGTTGAGCTCCCAGGATGCGCCGGTTTGGTGGATGGAGAAATCGATGCTGGAAAGCTGCTCGTCTTGAGAGCTGGAGGCCAGGCCGGAGACGATTGGGAGAACGAATATGGGTTGGCGATCGCGGCTGATGGTGAGGCTGGGTGGGTTGCCGGGGTTGACTGACACGGAGTAGCGGGGCATTTCGATGAGCCTGGGCGGCTGGCTTTGGGATTGGCAGGCGGACGCGACGGCGATGAAGAGAAGAGAGATCGGCAGGCGGCGGAGCGGGAAGGGCATCGGGGCTTCCTTGAATAGGACAGATATAGGGGGCATGGTATGCGCGTCTTCGGTAGGCTGTCTATCGGCTGGTCTGGCGTGTTTTAGTGGGTTTCGGCGGCGGGGTGGTGACAGAGCGCCTTGACATGCAAGAGTCCGCGCGTTTCTTATCTAATCCAGGCATTCTTTTGGAATCCTGGCGGTGGAAGCGGGGGCGGGATGACGCCGCTGCTGAAACCGGGTGGTCAAGTTCGGGTTTGGAATCGGATTCCTGGGGAAGGCTGTGTCGAACAGGAAGCAGACGGCAGTTGGGTAACGGGCCGGTAGGCGGGCGCGGGACTGAGTTTCAGTAGGCGGACCAGCGGAAACCGGGTCACCCTTCTTAAAGTTTGGGCAAAGCTGGGCTGGGCGCGATTGACAGCCCGGATCGAGATCGCGCCCATTCCCGGAGACAAATTTTTTAGGCCATCCGGTTCAAAGCCGGAAATGCCTGTGCCCTGAACGGACGCGGCAGTCTGTGGCCGGGGGCGGTAAAAGGAAGGCAAGTGGGGATGAGTTTGGCAATGAGTTTTGGATTTTTCGCGGCGGGACCGGCGGGAGCGGGTGGAAGTCTTCCCATGCTACTGCCGCTGCTGTTGATTCCGGTGCTTTACCTGGTGATGATTCGGCCGCAGCAGAAGCGGCAAAAGCAGTGGCAGGAGATGCTGACGAGCATCAAGGCCGGAGACCGGGTGACGACTTCCGGGGGGATCCGGGGCATTATCCTTTCAATCAAGGACGATGTGATTATTATTCGCGTGGCTCCGGACAACATCAAGCTTGAAGTGGCGAAGAGCGCGATAGCATCGGTTACGACGCAGGATGCTGCGGGGGCCTGATTTTTGGGGCTTCGTGACGTTGGCGGATTGATTTTTGCACGGAACTTTACTTTTTGGACTAGAGAAACGGGACGATGAATAAGAACCTTAACAAGAAGATTGCCCTGATCGTTGCGGTGCTTTTGATCTGCATCTACGGCATTATCGGGGTGCCCACGGGCTTTACCGGCAAAGCATTGCTTGAGGCCATGGGCAAGCGCATTCACCTTGGATTGGACCTGCAAGGCGGAGCTCACCTGATATTGCAGGTGGTGGTTTCAGAGGCGGTGAACGCGGACACCGACGATACGGTGGCGCGCGTCAAGCAGGACTTGAAGGCCGCCAATGTGACCTATACACAGGTTTACAAGCCCGATCCGGCCAAACCTACAGTCGTAAAAGTGGATGGAATCGCAGCCGGGAAGACGAGCGACGCTAACTCGATTTTCGATTCCAAATACTCCAACGAATACGACATGAACACCGGCTCGGATAACAGCATCACGCTGACGATGAAGCCGACTGTCGAGACGGCGCTGGAGCAGAAGACGGTTGAGCAGGCCATTTCGGCGATTCGCGATCGCGTGGACGCGCTGGGTGTGAGCGAGCCGCAGATTCAGGAGTACGGACTGGGCAAGAACCAGATTCTGGTTGACTTGCCGGGCGTGGAAAATGAAAGCCAGATCGAGAAGATCATCCAGGGCACGAATCGGCTTGAGATTCACCCGGTGGTTGGCGGCCCTTATAAGGACGAGCAGGAAGCCGCAGCGGCTACTGGGGGCAGCATTCCCGTTGACGATGAGGTGAAGAGCTTCTCAGGGGTGTTGGAAGGCGGAGCTGTCACAGATAGCGTTTATGTACTGGAGCGCGCGCCGGTAGTGGCGGGCAATGACTTCCGCTCCGCCGATCCGAGTACGGACCAGAACACCGGACGGCGCGAGGTCGAGTTTGTGCTGACTAATGAGGCCGGCGACAAATTTTACGATTACACCAGCAAGAACGTAAACAAAAGCATGGCCGTGGTGATGAACGACCACATTCGCGAGGTCGCCAACATTGAGAGCGCCATTCGCGACCGAGGCAGGATCACCGGCGCCTTTTCTCCGGACGAAGTCGCGGGGCTTTCGAAGCTGCTGCGGACCGGCGCTTTGCCTGCTTCGCTGAAGCAACTTGAAAAGCGGTTTGTGGGCGCATCGCTGGGCGCGGACTCGATTCGCCAGGGTGTAACGGCGGCGATTGTGGGCGTGCTGGTAGTGATGGCGTTCATGCTGGTCTACTATCGCGGCTCGGGCGTGAATGCGGACGTTGCGCTGATCTTCAACCTGATTATCTTGTTGGGCGTGCTGGGCTTCTGGGAGGGCGCGACGCTCACGCTGCCTGGCATTGCCGGAGTCATTCTGACGATAGGCATGGGTGTGGACTCGAATGTGCTGATCTTCGAGCGAATCCGGGAAGAGGTGCGATCGGGCAAGGCTCCGGTCGCTGCTGTCGATCAGGGCTTCCACAATGCCTGGACAACAATCTTCGATACGCACGTTACCACGATCGTGTCGGCGGCCATTCTGTTTATCTTCGGCAGCGGACCCGTACGAGGCTTTGCGACGACACTGACGATCGGTCTGGCGGCCAACCTATTCACGGCGGTATTTGTTTCGCGGGTCATCTTCGATTGGCATGTGGGCAAATTGAAGTCCGGTGAGCTGGTGTCGATTTAGCAATCGCGGGCAATGTTGTCCGATTGGAAATTGACGGGCGGCAGTAAACATTTTTGAACGCTGAGGCACAGGCGCTTCAGCCCCCAGGAAGGGTAGAGAACCAGTGGAATTGTTTCGCAATGTAAATGTGGACTGGCTGAGGCTGAAGTGGTATTTCCTCGGCTTCTCGTTGATCTTCAGCGTGGCCGGCATCGCTTCGATGGCCTGGCATTGGCAGCACATCGGCAGCCCCGTGCCCCTGGGCGTAGACTTTCGCGGCGGCACTCAAGTCCAGGTGCAGTTCACCCAGACCCCGGACATCAACCAGATTCGTCAGGCGACGGACGCGGCGGGCATCAAGGATGCGACGATTCAGAGCATTCGCGATGTGGACCAGACGGGCGGCAACGATGTGTTGATTGGCTTGCCGGAGCAGCACGACGAGTCTTCGCTCGACGCGGGCAGGCAGCAGATTGTGGATGCATTGCATGCGCATTACAACAACCCATTTACGGTGCGTAACGTGCAGGTTGTGGGCCCGACGGTGGGGCATCAGTTGGAGAGGCAGGCGCTGCTTGCTACGGCCTATTCATTGCTGGGGATGCTGATTTATCTATGGTTCCGCTTTCAGCTGATCTATGGCGTGGCGGCGGTTGTGGCTTGCTTTCATGACACGCTGATCACGGTGGGCGCCTTTGCGCTGATGAACAAGGAGATCAGCCTCACGGTGATCGCGGCGATTCTGACGCTGATCGGCTACTCGATGAACGACACGATTGTTGTGTTCGATCGTATTCGCGAGAACCTGCGCCTGAGCCGGCGTGAGTCGCTGCCGGACGTGGTGAATCGGAGCATCAACCAGACGCTGAGCCGAACGGTGTTGACCTCGGGGCTGACATTTTTGACGGTGCTCTCGCTATATATTTTTGGCGGACAGGTGCTAAATGGCTTTTCATTTGCGCTTGTGGTGGGTATTCTAATCGGCACATATTCCTCGATTGCCGTGGCCGCGCCGATGCTGGTGGCCTGGCAGGAGTGGCGTGCACAGAGCGGCAAGACAGTTGTGTTGCCGGCGGCAAAACGGTTCAAAAGCTAGCGATTGTGGTCAAAATTGCACTGTTTTTGCAGCGGGCTTGGCATTAGACATGTAGTTCTGATACAAGGGGAGCACAGTTCTGTGGTACCGTTTTGAAGCCGGGAA
>Ga0206847_10320_pt2 | contig 13100 bp, 9 predicted proteins | sample Alteio_BWOrgCont_17_FD_152880 | JGI IMG/M metagenome (GOLD analysis project Ga0206847, IMG submission 152880) | Enriched cells from forest soil in Barre Woods Harvard Forest LTER site, Petersham, Massachusetts, United States -... | ecosystem: Environmental > Terrestrial > Soil > Temperate forest >... | reverse complement strand
CTGGTCTGGCCATCGGATCGACAGCGAAAAGCTATGGACAGATTATGGGCTCCAACGATCGATTGAACTTCGCCGTGATCGGACTGAATAGCCGCGCCTATGCACATCTCTCATCGCTCAAGGCCAACAAGGCCGCGGCGCGCATCTCTCATGTGTGCGATGTGGAATCCAACATCCTGAAAAAGTTTGCTGCCGAAACTGAACGCGAAATGGGAGAAGCGCCGGCGACCGATAAGGATTTTCGCGCGATTCTGCAGCTTAAAGAGATCGACGCGATCACTATCGCAACGCCAGATCACTGGCATGCGCCGATGGCCATCGCTGGGCTGCAAGCGGGCAAACATGTTTATGTCGAGAAACCATGCAGTCACAACCCTGCTGAGGGCGCACTGCTCGTTGAGGCGCAAAAGAAGTACGGCAAGCAAGTGCAGATGGGCACTCAGCAACGCTCATCTCCGCATACGATTGAGGTGGTCGATAAGATTGGCAATGGACTTATCGGACGGGCTTACTATGCCAAGGCCTGGTATAGCAACATTCGGAAATCAATTGGCGAGGGTAAGGATGCGCCGGTACCTGCCGAGCTCGATTGGGATCTTTGGCAGGGGCCAGCGCCACGTCGCGCGTATAAGGACAATGTACAGCCGTATAACTGGCATTGGTTCAAACATTGGGGTACCGGTGAAACCCTGAACAACGGCACGCATGAAGTGGATGTGTGCCGATGGGCGCTTGGAGTCGATTATCCCCGGCGCGTATCTTCGTCAGGAGGGCGATATCACTTCAAAGACGACTGGCAGTTTTACGACACCCTGCTCACCAGCTTTGAATATGAAGACAAGCTCATTGACTGGGAGGGAAAATGCTGCCAGGGAATGAAATTTTATGGCCGCGACCGCGGCTCAGTCATCATGGGAACTACCGGATCGGTCGTTGTGGACCGAGGTGGCTATGAGGTCTACGATCTCAAGGGCAACAGGACCTCCGAAGTGAAAGCCGGCAAGGCAGCCGACTCGTCCGACACTCAAGGACGCGACTCAATGACTGACCTCCATTTCGCCAACTTCATTGCCACCGTTCGCAAGGGCGACAAGCTGAATGCGCCTGTCTCTGTGGGCAATGTTGCGGTCACGATGTTGCAGCTTTCCAATGTCTCCTGGGAACTAAGCCGCACCCTCGCGCTCGGCACAGCGGACGGGAAACTTCTTGACGATCCTTCCGCGATGAAGATGTGGGGGCGTGAATACGAGCACGGCTGGGCGCCACATTTATAACTCGTGGCTTGAATGAGTTAGACCTTTGTTAGAAACTCAATCACTGTCAGCAGTAACTGAGGAGACTTTACTAACTATGCAAACGTTCTCACGTCGCCGCTTTGTTCGAGCAAGCGCGCTTATTGCGGCCTCATGCGCTGCTCCCGGCGGGGTTCCGTCTTTTGCTGAACCGTCACAAGCCGCGGGCAAGCCGTCGCCGATTCGTCTCGGCCTTGCGAGTTATACGTTTCGTAACTTCTCCCGTGCACAGATGATTGGCTCCATGAAGCAACTTAATGTCACAGCCCTTAATTGCAAAGACGTGAAGGATCATTTGCCCATGGACGCCACGGAAGAGGCAAAGGCGCTGGCTGATTATTCCGCCGCAGGGATAACTCCTCATGCTGCCGGAGCCATCTACTTTCCGAAAGACGAAGACGCGGATATCCGCGCCAAGTTTGACTACTGCAAGCGCGCCGGGATCTCTGTCATTGTCGCTGGCGATCCTACTCCCGAAACGCTTCCACGCGTTGAGCGATTTGTTAAGGAATATGACATACGTATTGCTATCCATAACCACGGACCGGAAGACAAGGTGTGGCCTTCACCGTTGGATGTGCTGAAGCTCGTCAAGAATCTCGACCCACGAATTGGATGCTGTATTGATGTTGGCCATACTGTTCGCGCAGGCACGGATGTTGTTCAGGCGATCCACGAAATCGGCCCGCGCCTTTTCAATATGCACATGAAGGATCTAACGGATTTCCATAGCAAGGAAAGCCAAGTCGCGGTTGGGGATGGCGTGATGCCGATCAGGGAAATCTTTGAAGCTTTGATCAAGACAAATTACAAGGGATTCGTCGATCTGGAATATGAAGTTCATGGCGACGACCCGATGCCCGGAGTCATTGCGAGCTTTGCCTATATGAGGGGCGTGTTGTCAGGCATGGGTTATCGAGCCTGAAAGTGAATTAAATGGTTCGAGAAAGATTGGAACTGAAGACATGTTGATTCATGAAGACCGTCTTTTCCCCGCTGAACCCACTGCTTGCAAGATTGCGAGGGCTCTTTATGCAAGTATTCAAGGTTTGCCGATTGTGAGCCCGCACGGCCATACGCAAGCTTCATGGTTCGCGAAGAACGAGCCGTTTCCCGATCCGGCCAAACTATTTGTTCAGCCTGACCATTACGTTTATCGAATGTTATATAGCCAGGGCGTTTCACTCGAAGATCTTGAGATCGGAGTGGCTGAATTGGAGAATCCGCGCAAAGTTTGGCGCATCTTCGCGAGCCACTATTATCTATTTCGCGGCACACCGACGCGCATCTGGCTCGACTTCGCTTTTCATCACCTATTCGGCCTCACTGAGCGCCTTTCTGAATCGACGGCAGACCATTATTACGACGTCATCTCGGAGAAGCTGCGTAGTGAAGAATTTCTTCCTCGTGCTCTCTTTGAGCGCTTCAATCTTGAAGTCCTCGCGACTACGGATTCACCGCTCGATTCGCTCGCGGACCACCTGACTATCCGTGACTCAAACTGGAGGGCGCGCATTCTTCCGACCTTTCGGCCCGACCCGGTTGTCGATCCTGAATTCGACGGTTTCGCCGGCAACATTGTCGAACTTGGCCGGCAAACCGGCGAAGACACTGGCTCATGGTCCGGCTATCTCAAGGCGCTCCGAATTGCACGCGCGCGATTCCAGTCAGTTGGTTGCACGGCCACCGATCACGGGCATCCTACTCCGCAAACGGCGGACCTCTCAGCGGAAGACGCAAAAGCGTTGTTCAATCTTGTTGTTGCTGGCAATGCCGACGCTCAACAGCAGGAACTGTTCCGCGCACAGATGCTGACTGAGATGGCTCGCATGAGTCTCGATGACGGCCTGGTGATGCAGATTCATCCAGGCAGCGTACGCAATCACAATCGCGCACTGCATAAGATTTACGGCCGCGACATAGGCGCCGACATTCCACGCCCCACTAACTATGTGGATGCGTTGCGACCCTTGCTGGATCGCTTTGGTAATGAATCGAAACTTAGTATCATCCTATTCACGCTTGACGAATCGACTTATAGCCGCGAGTTAGCGCCATTGGCTGGCCACTATCCTTGTTTGCGGCTCGGTCCACCCTGGTGGTTCCACGATAGCCCTGAAGGAATGCTACGCTTCCGCGAGCTGGCTACGGAGACAGCTGGCTTTTATAACACTGTCGGATTCAATGACGATACGCGAGCCTTTCTTTCCATTCCTGCACGACACGACGTAGCTCGTCGTATGGACTGCTCATACCTTGCGAGGCTTGTCACCGAACACCGCCTCGCGGAAGATGAAGCGTTCGAAGTGGCTTACGACTTGACTTATCGTCTCGTGAAAAAGGCGTATCGTTTGTGAGGAGTGTAACTGTGGCCGAGGGCATCGTTTCAGACAAACTCGCCGAAGAAGAATCGCCGCTCGGCGCACGCCTCGGCCGAGTGCGGTGGACGATTTGCGCAATGCTCTTTGTGGCCACTTCGATCAACTACATGGATCGACAGGTACTCTCGCTTCTCAAGCCAACCCTGATGCTGAGCGTTGCTGAGCATGGCATCGGCATGACCGAAGTTGGCTACGGCTATATCATGGCCGCATTCCAAATCGCCTATGCAATCGGATTGCTTGCGGCTGGCCGATTCGTTGATAAGGTTGGTACACGCATCGGATACATGTGCATCATGGCGGTCTGGAGTCTATCTGCCATGGGGCATGCGTTGGTGAATTCGATGTTCGAATTTGGCGTGGCTCGCGTTTTTCTTGGGCTGGGCGAATCCGGGAATTTTCCTGCTGCAATCAAGACAGTCGCTGAGTGGTTCCCGCAAAAGGAACGATCGCTAGCGACAGGCATCTTCAATTCAGGTGCGAATATGGGAGCGATTCTTGCGCCACTGATTGTGCCCTGGGTAGCATTGCATTACAGCTGGCATGCTGCTTTCCTGTTTACAGGCGTCTTCAGCGCCCTGTGGATACTGATGTGGTTTAGCAAGTACCGCAAGCCCACTGACCATCCTACGCTCACAGGCGCCGAACTCCGTCACATCTATCAGGAGGCCGCTGCGCAAATGGGTCCCTCGGCTCCATGGCGCAAGCTTCTCGGCTACAGGCAAACCTGGGCGTTCGCGATCGGCAAGCTCCTCACGGATCCTATCTGGTGGTTCTTCCTCTTCTGGCTTCCCGACTTTTTTAGCAAGCGTTACCAACTCGATTTGAAACATATCGGCATGCCGCTCATCGTCGTGTATACGGCATCGTCGATTGGCAGTATCGGGGGTGGATGGCTCCCGATTCCCTTCCGCAAACTTGGACTCTCCGCATCGAATGCACGTCTTGGGGCCATGCTCATTTGTGCTTGTGCAGTTGTGCCAATTATCCTCGTCAACTATTTAAGTTCGGAGTTTGCCGCAATCGCACTGTTGAGCCTGGCCGCTGCTGCCCACCAGGGATGGTCTGCAAACATCTTCACGACCGCTTCCGACATGTTTCCACGAACCGCAGTGGGATCTGTCACCGGCATTGGTGGCATGGCTGGCTCGGCGGCCGGTTCACTTTTCGCTATTTTCATAGGATATGTCCTCCAGCTTACGCATAGTAACTACTCCATCCTCTTCGTCATCGCTGCGAGCGCCTATCTTTTGGCGCTCCTCGTTATCGTTACTCTCGCGCCCGGACTCAAACGAGTGGAGTTTGTGTCATGAGTCTTTTTTGTGCCACTGGAAGTATCGATACCGATCTTTCGAAGCAGGAGTTACAAAGCCTGCTTGATGAAGCGCTCGGAAAGCTCGGACAGCGTAACCGCGTACTGGCTGTACCACCGGATCAAAGCCGTGAACACTCCCGCGCCGGAGAATTAACTAACTACGTTTGGCAATATTACGGCGACGGCCTCAAGGCCGTACTTCCCGCTCTCGGAACCCATACTGCGATGCGTCCAGACCAGATTACGCATATGTTCGGCGACGTTCCGCAAGACCTCTTTCGTGTCCATAACTGGCGTACGGATGTCGAAACTCTTGGCGAAGTTCCCGCTGAATTTATTAGAGAAAAATCCGAAGGCGAGTTGAATTATGCTTGGCCCGCGCAGGTCAATCGTTTGATATCTCAGGGGGGATTCGATCTGATCCTGTCAATTGGCCAAGTTGTACCTCATGAAGTTATCGGCATGGCTAACTACACCAAGAATATTCTGGTTGGAACGGGTGGCCGCGAAGGCATCAATCGGAGCCACTATCTTGGGGCAGTCTATGGCATGGAGCGCATCATGGGCCGCGCGGAAAACCCTGTGCGCGCAGTCCTGAACTATGCATCCGACAAGTTCCTTCGCGAACTTCCGATTGTCTACGTCCTGACCGTGGTGGCGCGCAAGGCGGATGGCGGTCTGGCAGTGCGGGGCCTATTCATCGGCGATGACTCGGAGTGTTTTCACTTAGCTTCGGATTTGAGTTTGAAGGTGAACTTCGAAATACTCGATGAGCCTATCCGAAAGGCTGTGGTCTATCTCGATCCCCATGAATTTCATTCGACCTGGCTAGGTAACAAGGCTGTGTATCGGACGCGAATGGCACTTGCCGACGATGCAGATCTTATCATTCTTGCGCCAGGTGTGAAGGAGTTCGGCGAGGATAAAACAATTGACGCATTGATTCGCAAATATGGCTATCACGGGACTCCTGCTACGCTCGCCGCCGTCGAAGCGAATGCTGACCTTGCCGGAGATCTGAGCGCAGCTGCACACCTTATTCACGGCTCGTCTGAAGGCCGCTTCAACATTACCTGGTGCCCTGCGCAGCTAACTCGCGAAGAGGTTGAAGGAGCCGGCTACAACTATGCCGACCTGAATACAATGCTGGGGCGTTACGACCCGGAGAAGCTTGACCACGGAAATAATTACATCAATGGCGAGGAGATATTCTTCATTGCCAATCCGGGCCTGGGGCTTTGGGCGCACCGCAGCAGGCTATGAAATGGAGTATGAATGACAACGAATTTTCTTAGTCTTGAGGACAAGGTGGCGGTTGTTACAGGCGGAACTTCCGGCATCGGCCGAGCATTGAGCCTCGGTCTTGCGGGGGCCGGCGCTCATGTTATCGCGAGTGCGCGGAGACAAATTCAAGTCGATGATACGGCGGCGGAGATTGAGGCACTTGGCCGCGAGACTCTTCGGATTCCCTCCGATGTTTGCGATCGCGCTTCACTCGATTCCCTTCTTGCCGCAGTTCTTCAACGATTTGAAAAAGTAGATATACTGATCAACTGCGCAGGGCGGATCAAACGAACCCCAACGCTCACAATGCCGGAAGATGAGTGGACAGCGATCCTCGACACCAATTTAACTGGTACTCTGCGCGCTTGCCAGGTGTTTGGGCGGCACATGCTCGAGCGCGGCTATGGCCGCATCGTCAATATCGCATCGCTCAACAGCTTCGTCGCTCTGAACGAGGTAGCAGCCTACGCAGCGAGCAAAGCCGGCGTGGCATCACTAACCCGCTCACTGGCCGTCGAATGGTCGAAAAGGGGTGTGACGGTCAACGCCGTCGCTCCGGGGGTCTTCCGCACTGAACTCAACGCTGAACTGCTGGACAGCACGCCGCGTGGCCAGGAGCTTTTGATGCGCACGCCCATGGGCCGCTTTGGCAGGACGGAAGAGTTAGTAGGGGCCGCCATTTATCTCGCATCCGACACTGCATCGTTTGTTACCGGGCAGACCCTGGTTGTCGACGGAGGATTTCTCGCCAGCGGGGTCAATCAGTAAGCAGGCCGCAGCAAAATCAACTCACTTGGACTCTCGATTCTCTGAAGGAATGGGCATTATGAAAAACACAATTGACTTCCCGCTCATCGCACTTGTGGCGCTTGCATTGACGCAGTCTTCTGCTCTTATAGGTCAGGATTCCAAGCCGGTGGTCGTCAATCCAGCAACCTTGGCGCGCATTGGCACGGTTGATGAGCGTTTCCAGTCCTATAACATTGAGATGGTCGAAGTTACTGGTGGGCGCTTCTGGAAACCCTATAACAGCAACGCCGATACGAGTCAATCAGCAAAGCAGCCGGCTGCCAATCAGCCCACGGGTATGGACCCTTCGCTCTATCAATACCGTCCTCCCATTGACCTTACTAATGCACGTTTGCGCAAGCTGGCCGCGGCTCTTGGTCCAGCTTATCTGCGTGTGAGTGGCACATGGGCGAATACAACCTGGTTTCAGGATTCTGATGATCCTGCGCCAGCAAATCCGCCAGACGGATTCAAAGGTATACTTACGCGCCGCCAGTGGAAGGGGGTTCTGGATTTTTCTCACGCAACCAATGCGGAGATAGTTACTTCGTTCTCGATCGGTACCGGAACGCGTGATGCAGCTGGGGTGTGGACTCCGGACCAGGCTCAGAAGTTTGTCGCATACACTAAGTCAGTCGGAGGCAACATTGCCGCTGCCGAGTTTATGAATGAGCCGAATATTGCGGAAATTGGTGGCGCTCCCAAAGGCTACGATGCCCCAGCCTACGCCCGCGATATCGCCGCATTTCGCGCTTTTGCGAAGCAAGCTCTTCCCGGGTTGATCTTTCTTGGTCCCGGCTCCGCTGGTGAAGGGACGCTTATGACTCCATCCTCGATGCACTTACTCACCAGCGTGGATTTGCTCACAGCAACCGGCCCGGTTTTCGATGCAGTCTCATATCATTCCTACGGTGCGGTCTCCAGTCGCTGCGGCATGTTCGGCGCGTCCGCTACTACTAACGCGGACGCGGCGTTGTCTGACGAATGGCTAGCTCGCCCTGCGCGCATTGAGGAATTCTATGGGGGTATTCGCGATCGCTTCGAGCCCGGCAAGCCTCTTTGGAATACCGAAACTGCGCAAGCGGCATGCGGTGGCGACCGCTGGGCATCTACATTCCTGGATAGCTTCCGCTATCTGAATCAGCTCGGTTCGCTCGCCAAACGTGGAGTGCAGGTCAATATGCACAACACACTAGCCGCCAGTGACTACGGTCTACTCGATGAGAATACTTATGCACCTCGTCCAAATTACTGGGCGGCATTGTTGTGGCATAAACTGATGGCGACTACGGTGCTGGACGCGGGTTCTTCGCCTACGCCAAGTCTTCATCTATATGCGCAATGCCTGCGCGATAATCCCGGAGGCGTGGCGTTGCTGATCATCAATGCTGACCGCGGTTCTTCGCAGACACTTGAGGTCCGCGGGGCCTCTGATCGCTACACACTCACGGCTCACGACCTTCAGAACACCCATATTCAATTGAATCGTGAGGAGCTTCAACTGGGCTCCAACGATGCATTGCCAAAACTCAACGGATCTCCCGAACACGCAGGCTCGCTTACCTTCGCCCCTGCCAGCATAACGTTTCTAGCCATGCCCGAAGCCCACAACGCAAGCTGCCAATAACTTTGAACAGGCTTCAACGAAGCACAGTTTTATTTCGCTGAATCGTATCGATTCTCTCGGAGACTCTATGCCAGACCCATCGTGTGATATCGGCCTTATCGGCCTCGCTGTCATGGGACAGAACCTTGTACTCAACATGAACGATCACGGATTTAAAGTTGCTGTCTTCAACCGCACTGTTTCCAAGGTGGATGACTTCCTAAGCCATGAGGCGAAAGGTACTGAGGTCGTTGGCGCTCACTCGATCGAGGAATTTGTCAGCCTGCTGAAGCGCCCACGCCGGGTCATGCTCATGGTCAAGGCGGGAGACACCGTGGATCAGATGTTAGACCACGTGCTGCCGTTTCTTGAACCGGGCGATATTATTATCGACGGGGGCAACTCGCTTTTCACTGACTCCAATCGCCGCACCAAAAACCTCTCGGCAAAGGGCATTTTATTCATTGGCACCGGCGTCTCCGGAGGCGAAGAAGGCGCACGCTTCGGCCCGTCCATTATGCCCGGCGGCGACCCGTCCGCATGGCAACATGTGAAAGACATCTTCCAGTCGATTGCCGCGAAGGTCGAGGATGGGACTCCTTGCTGCGACTGGGTTGGAGAAGACGGTGCTGGTCACTTTGTAAAGATGGTTCACAATGGAATCGAATATGGGGATATGCAATTGATCTGCGAGGCCTATGATCTGTTGCAACGGGGTCTTAACCTTACCGCTGATGAGTTACATCAGGTCTTCACCAACTGGAATCAGGGTGAGTTGGATAGTTATCTGATAGAGATATCAAGCCACATCTTCGCCAAGAAGGACGAGGATGGCCAGCCGATGGTCGATAAGATTCTCGACACCGCTGGCCAGAAAGGCACCGGTAAGTGGACCGTCTTCAGTGCACTTGATCTTGGCCAGCCTGTGACACTTATTGGGGAGAGCGTTTTCGCGCGCTGCCTTTCCGCGTTAAAAGAGGAACGCATCGCTGCATCCACGGTGTTTGGGGGACCCGCTGTGAAAGCCTTGGACAGCGACCGTGCCTCGTTCATTGAAAATGTGCGTCGTGCTCTCTACTGTTCCAAAATCATCAGCTACGCACAGGGATACATGTTGCTCAAAGCAACCGCAAGGGATAACGGCTGGAACCTGAACATGGGCGGCATTGCGCTGATGTGGCGCGGCGGATGCATCATTCGCAGCCGGTTCCTGGGGAAGATCAAATAGGCATTCGATAAGAATCCGGGTATCGAGAATTTGCTGCTGGACAATTTCTTTTCCAGCGCCATTAACGACTATCAAAGCTCCTGGCGCAAGGCAGTTATTCATGCCGTCGAGTTAGGTGTGCCTACTCCGGCGTTCTCGACCGCACTGAACTTCTTCGACGGTTATCGCACCGCGCGGTTGCCCGCCAACCTGCTGCAAGCTCAGCGCGACTACTTTGGCGCACACACCTATGAACGCATCGATCAGCCACGCGGTAAATTCTTCCACACTAACTGGACGGGGCGAGGTGGACGGGTCTCATCTTCGACCTATGACGCCTGACGTCTTCGCTTCTTCCCGTAACTTCCGCTTAATCGACGGTCCGGCCTCTTAACTCGATTCTCTAACCCCGTGGGTCGAATTTATCGTTGCCGACGTGAATTAGTTTCCACCTGGTAGGGTGCCAACAATGCAAGATAAATCGGAGAACCGTTCCAAGTCGACCGCGCCACGATTCTCCTTTACCAACAAGGTAAGCGCATCGAATAAGATACCGCGTCAAATCAACCGCAATCTTATCTTCAATCAGATTCGCACGCGGCAGCCGATCTCACGGGCTGAGCTGGCTCGAGTCTCAGGCCTGCAGCGAAGTACAGTATCCCTCATCGTCGAGGAGTTACTCGCAGATCGTTGGATTGTGGAAGGGTCCATGGGCCGCCTTCCGCGCGGTCGCCGACCTACGTTCCTCAATGTGAATGGCCAGCGCGGCGTACTGGCGCTGGATATCCATCCTTCGCAAACCACATTGGCAGTGGCGGACCTGGGGGGCAGAATCGTTGAGCAAAAACTGATTGCCCTTCCGGAGGATCCGCAGAAGGTGATAAGTGCGATCGTAAATGCAATTCAACAAATCATTTCCGCCAACAAGGATCGATCCTTCGATGGGATCGGCATCAGCCTGCCTGGGCGACTTGATCTTAGTCCTGCAAAGTTATCTCCTGCCAACTCACGAATGAACAAGCAGATTTTCGCTCCGAATGTTCGCTGGCCCATTGCACAGATCAAGTCACGCGTTGAGCAAGCAACCGGGATGCTCGTGGTTGCAGACAACGTCGCCAATGCGTGCGCATTGTCAGAAGTCTGGTTCGGCGACAGTGACGGAATGCACGACCTAGTTGTCGTCAATGTGTCGGAGGGCCTGGGGACAGGAATTTTTGCTAATGGCCGTATCCTCCGCGGCGAAGGCGGTTCGGCAGGTGAATTTGGTCATGTGCAGATGGACCCGAACGGCTTGCCCTGCGCCTGCGGAAGCATAGGATTCTGGGAGACTCTAGGCGCGAACCCTGCCGGCATGCGCTATTATGCCGAGGTTGCTAACAGGCCTTCGCCACCTTTCGAGGAGCTTCTTGGTTTAGCCGAATGCAATGATTCAGCGGGACGGAAAGCTATCGAGCGAATGTCTGCCGCTCTTGGGCGCGGCATGCACATGATCGCCTCTGCGCTGGCGCCTGCCGAGATTATTGTTGTGGGCGATATTACTACGATCTGGGGTGTTGCAGGTCCTTTGATTGAAACTGAAATGCTTTCTAATCCATTGGCCACGGTTCCTCGTCTCAGGCCTGCACAGGAAGGAAACAAGGCGCGACTACGAAGCGCCGTTGCCCTTGTGATGCATGAGACACTGCTATGAGTATTAGGGTCCAGGTTTAGGTTAATGGATCTTTGTTCAGAATTCGTTGGGATTTGTGAATTTGTTCCTTGAACATTTATCTGGAGAAGGGTCGATGAAAACGTTCAATTCGATGCGTCGCGATTTTCTTCGCACAGGAACTCTTGGCGCCGCGGCCGTAGCCATTCCCGCTGCTTCTTTTGCATCTTCACTTCAGCCAGGCACAGCGGCGTCTTCTGTGTCGCATGGCATTTTCGATGTTCGCGCGTACGGTGCGATTGGCGACGAAAAGACTCTTGATACCCCAGCTGTCGATCGCGCTATTGAAGCGGCTGCCGCTTCGGGTGGCGGAATAGTTCTGTTTCCGGCTGGCGCATACCTATGTTTTTCTATTCACCTCAAGAGTTATGTGCACCTTCATTTGCTTCAAGGCAGCACGATCGTTGCCGCTGACTCACCACTTCCTGGCGAGCAGACCGGCTATCAAAGTGGCACATACGATTCAGCCGAGCCTAACACGGCATGGGACGCATATCAGGACTATGGCCATAATCACTGGCATAACTCGCTTCTGTGGGGAGAGGATATCCATGATGTCAGCATCACCGGCCCAGGACTCATTTGGGGCAAAGGACTATCCAACGGACGGGGAAGAAAGGGAGACGGCGCACCTTTCATTGCTGAACAACAGGGCGTAGGTAACAAGGCCATCGCGCTAAAGAACTGCCATAACATTATTTTCCGAGACTTCTCGATTCTCAAGGCGGGCCACTTTGGCCTGCTGCTTACAGGCGTCGATAATCTGACGATCGACAACCTCAAGATCGATACCGATCGCGATGGTATGGACTTAGATTGCTGTCAAAACGTGCGGGTTTCAAACTGCACTGTTAACTCGCCCTGGGACGATGGCATCTGTCCAAAATCGAGTTATGCACTTGGCTATGCGCGTCCGACTCGCAATGTAACGATCGACAACTGCTGGGTAACTGGCGACTACGAATTGGGCTCAGTGCTGGATGGGACGTTCAAGAAATTTACGAGCGATGCGCCTGCGTGGCGTACGGGACGCATCAAGTGCGGAACTGAGTCCAACGGGGGCTTTATTAACATAACTATCTCGAACTGCGTGTTTGAAGGCTGCCAGGGTTACGCACTGGAATCGGTTGATGGGGCTCTGATGGAGGACATAACGATCACAAATACCACAATGCGCGACCTGGTTTCTGGCCCAATCTTCATGCGGCTTGGATCTCGACTACGCGGCCCGAAAGGAACCACACAAGTGGGTACCATGAAGCGCATTCTGATCAACAATCTAACTTGCTATAATGCGCCGCAAAAGGTAAGTTCCATTTTGAGCGGTATACCGGGCTATCCCATCGAGGATGTAAAGCTTTCGAATATCTACATAGCGACGGTCGGTGGCGCTCCGCCCGAAGCAGCAACGATTCAACCGCAAGAGTTAGAGAGCAAATATCCGGAGCCAGGAATGTTCGGCCCCATGCCGGCGTACGGCTTTTTCTTACGCCATGTTCGTAACATTGAAATGAGTCA
>Ga0206847_10325_pt1 | contig 13146 bp, 8 predicted proteins | sample Alteio_BWOrgCont_17_FD_152880 | JGI IMG/M metagenome (GOLD analysis project Ga0206847, IMG submission 152880) | Enriched cells from forest soil in Barre Woods Harvard Forest LTER site, Petersham, Massachusetts, United States -... | ecosystem: Environmental > Terrestrial > Soil > Temperate forest >... | reverse complement strand
AGAGCGGCTTTTACGAAATTGAGAAACGCTACATCCACCGCAGCGGGGCGATAGTATGGGTCAGCGTGACCTCGTCGGAAGTTCGGAACAGCCAAAGAAATCCAGTCTACAGAATCGTTGTCGTCCAGGACATAACTCGCCGCAAGCAAGCAGAAGATCAGTTGCTGCAGGCGCAAAAGATGGAAGCAATCGGACGCCTTGCGGGCGGCGTCGCGCACGATTTCAATAACTTGCTGACGGTCATTCTTGGCTACTCGAATCTCGCGCTTGCAGACCTTCCAGAGAGCGACCCCAATCATGCTCGATTTGAAGCGATCGCATCATCCGGGGAGACGGCTGCCGCTCTTACCAAGCAACTTCTGGCGTTCAGCAGAAAACAAGTCATAGCCAAACAAATTGTCGACCTCAATGAGACCGTGATTGGCATGGAACCCATCCTGCGCCGGCTACTGCCGTCAGACATAGAGATCCTTGTTCAAACCGCAAGGGAAGCTTGCCCGGTGGAGGCCGACCCGAGTCAACTCAAACAAATTCTGATCAATCTCGTGGTTAATGCGGGAGACGCCATGCGGCATGGTGGGACCCTGACGATCCGCGTCGGGAGCATCACTGTAGCCGACGGGTTGCAGCATGATGCTTCGTTGAAGCCAGGGACATTCAACTTGCTCACAGTTATCGACACTGGCAGTGGCATGGACGCCGAGACAGTGACGCATATTTTCGAACCGTTCTTTACCACCAAACCAGTCGGCGAAGGCACAGGGCTGGGATTGGCAACCATTTACGGAATTGTCCACCAGTGCGGAGGAGCCGTTTTGGTGTCCAGTATCCCTGGCGCCGGATCGACTTTCAAGGTTTATCTGCCCCGCTCGTCAGGTGATGTACAGGAAGAGAAGATCGCGGGACGCGGCCATCAGAGGCTCACCGGAACCGAGACTATACTGCTGGTGGATGACTCAGCACCCTTGCTGAAAATGATGCGGGGAGAATTGTGCCGGAATGGCTACCGTGTTCTGGACGCTGCTGACGGAATCCAGGCTCTGGAGCTTTCCAAAAACTACGAAGGCATGATCGACCTCTTGATAACAGATATCGTGATGCCGCGCATGGGAGGCACCGAGTTGGCGGAACATATCGTGCAGGACCGCCCAGACATTGGTCTAATCTTCGTAACCGGGTATGCCACGGATAAATACACGATGCCGCATCACCCGCCAGAAAGGGTAACGATAATCGAGAAGCCTTACAGGACCGATGCTCTTCTAAACGTCGTGAGGGGAATGCTGGACGAGATGAAGCTGCCTGAGCCGCTGCACCAATGAATTGGCTCCGCGCAACTGCCTCGACGGAAGCAGAGGTTGCGACAGGCTCGACCCAACCGCTTCGCAGCGCTCGTGTGAGCGGGCGCAAGCTCGATAGTTTGTTTGCAATCAGGCTTAACAGATAGGGGATCGTATCCAGGCAATCGCACAATCTCGGAGTCAGGCGTGCAACAAAGTGAAAGGCAGTTTCGAAACTCTTATAGGGTCCGGAGTAGCAATAATCGAGCAAAATGATAGGCGTACGATGCAGGATCGGCTCGATTTTCGGCAGATTGCCTGGCCATCCATCCCCATTTTCTACGACCGTTCAAGCTGCTTGTGCTACCAGAAATATGCAGCCTCCACTTTGGGGGAACCTGGTTGTCCGTCGATGATCTGCGTGCTTAACACGATTTCCATATTCTTCTTGTCACCCGCCGCCTCGGCCGAGCGCTCAATTTGGAGCAAATCGCCAGGGTCGGTCAAGAACTCCCCGGCGGCAATAGTTCCACCTCGGCCGATTCCCGCCACGATCACAGCAAGCCTCCCGGTATTGCTGTCAGTGAAACGGGCAATGATCGCGTAGTCGCGATAAATGTTTGTAGCCATCTGCGCCGGGCGGTCTACATACCACTGAACCTGCGATGGAGCGTTTCGATCCACGATACTCAATCTCGTCATCGTTGCATCGTTCGCAAAGTGATAGCGCAAGGTATTGGTTAGCCTCAGCGTCCATGCATTATCGAATGCTCCGATAAATATCGTTGGCCCGGTTCGCAGATCGTTGAGGCTGGTTGCACCCTCGCCCTTCAGCGAGTATTGCCTGCCACGCGACTGAAGCACTCCGGCCACTTTTCCTGTCGCGAAGACGTCGTCCATCACCAGGGCGGTGAGTTTGTCGCTCAAAATGAATTCGTGAGTGGGGTCGGCGGCGTCGCGAAGAACGATGTTGGAATATTGAAGCTGATCCGCGACACAGAGCAGCACTGGGTCTCGTGAGTCCAACACCGGTCGCCAGAAGTAGTCCAGTGCGGATCGATGCGTGGCCTGCCAGACAAAGACCGCGCTCACGGATACGATTCCCGCCGCGATGCACGCCAGCACAAGCATCAAGTGAGAATGCCGGGGCGCATTCACCCGGCTGGAAGGCTTGGACGCTTCAAGCGTGGGCGCACCCACCTCGGCCACATGCAGAGCCAGATCTCTTGCTGCCTGCGGCCATTGAAACAGCGGGATATACGAGCCGGAAGGAAGTGTGATCCTGACTTCATTCTGATGCGCGGGATCCTGGTAATACTGTGCCACGCGTTTTCGAATCTCGGCAGCCGTGACTCGGACAATCGGATCGGAAGCAGTGTCGTATTCCGCATCCCGGCCAAATATCTCGATTCCCAGAGTGCGTTCCTTGATATTTTCGGCGTCACCTGAGAGCGTGTGTTCCACCACAAAACGGAGAAAGGTGGGGAATCGCTTGCTGTGACTGAAGAACGGATTCGCCAGCAGCCGGTTCAACTGTTCCCGAACTTCATCGTGGCTCGGGTCAATCTCCGTCGTGTGGGCGTGCTCCTGTTGATGAACAGCCATTGCAGGCTCCCCGTGATCGACCCGATTATACAGCCAATTCGAGAGGTTTATAGACTTGATGAAAAGCATTCCGCAAATGATTGATACGGAATGCCTTGCTTGATTTCTTTACATGTTAAGACTCCGTGCGCCTTGCGGTAAAGACCCTGCCAGCCATTCCGTAAGGACCTTAACAGTGCCTCATCCAGAAGGATACATAGGGACCGGTTACAAATACCCGTTTGTTATGGATTCAGCTCAGGTGTAGAAACGTCTGCGCCTGCAGCCGGGACCGACGGGAATGAACCTGATGGAGGCTACACTTTGAGGGAAATTAGGAGCTGCAGACGAAGTTCTCGATGGCACTGGGGTGGGCTGGCAATTCTGCTGGCGCTCTTGCTGAGCAGCACGCCCCCGAGCAACGCGCAAATTGCGACAACAACGGCAACCCTGTCCGGAGTGGTTACTGACCCCACGGGCGCGGTCATTTCCAATGCATCAGTAACCATTTCAAGCCCGGAAAAGGGAATTAGCCGCACTTTCAACGCTGATGCGGGAGGCAGGTACAGTTTCACCGAGTTGCCGCCGGCTACCTACATCCTCACCGTCAAGGCGAAGTCGTTCGAGAAGTATCAACAGAACGGGATCGCGCTCAACGCAAGCGAAACTGCCACGCAAAACGTCAAACTGACCATCGGATCTGAAACGGTATCGGTAACTGTCACCTCTGATGCCTCTCAATTGAACACGGACAATTCCAACGTTGCCGCGAGCATCGATGCAAAGGAGATCGTCGAACTGCCGCTGAACGTCCGCAACGTCTATGGCCTTGTCACGCTTAACTCTTCCGTGCAGAACACGTCGGAAAGTCAGATCCTCCTGGGCGGCGGCGGCAACACTACCGATACTGCGGATCAGGACATCTCTTTCTTGAACTTCGCCGGCGGCTTTTTTGGAACCACGGGATTCCTGGTCGACGGCTCATGGGATACCGACACGGAGTGGGGCGCGGTCATCTTTGTCCCCGGCGTGGACGCGGTTCAGGAATTCAAAATCCAGAACAACTCGTTCACGGCTCAATACGGATGGAGCACGGGCAACGTGGTCAACGTGGTCACCAAGTCAGGGACGCACGACTTCCACGGGTCGGCATACGAGTTCTATTCCAGCAACAACTTCAATGCCCTCAATTACTTTCAATCACCTAGCAGTTGTGCTGGCGCCCTCAGTACCAACCTCTGCCAGTTTAGCCGCAACCAGGTTGGCGGAACAGCCGGCGGCCCACTGTACATTCCTGGCGTGTATAAACAGCGGAACAAGACCTTCATCTTCGGCAACTACGAGCACTTCCATGCAAACACCCCTTCCCCTCAGACCTTCACGGTGCCAGACTCCAACTTCCTGGCCGGCAACTTCTCCGAGCAACTCGGCGCGCAGGCCACCAACAATGGGGGGCCAGTAGTCGATGGTCTTGGTCGTCCTGTTTACAACGGAGCGATTTACGATCCGCGCAGCGGCCACGCCATTACCGCCGGCCAACCGGATACCTATAATCCTGTGACCAACCCCTATGGCACAAACTTGACGGCCACACAGACTGGATACATCAGGAATCCCGTCCCGGGCAACAAACTGTCCAACATTGCCGGATACACTCCGGATGCTGTCGGCGCCAAGCTGCTGAGCTACTTTCCCGCGGCACAGAAGCCAGGCTATGTGGGCAACAACCTGATTCTGGCCGCAGCGGCGCCCACGTATTGGGACGAGTATGGCATCAGGGCCGACCACAACATCAACGACAATACCAATGCCTATTTCCGCTACTCTTACAAGGCGGAGGCAAAGACCGGCACCCCCGCTGCCTGGGGATCCGATCCGGCGGGCCAGGGCAATCAACGGCCCAACAACCGTTGGGGCATGTGGGCGGGGCTCACGCACATTTTCAGCCCCACCTTCACCATTAACATCACTTCCGGTGTCCAGATTTGGCATGAAACCTCTACCAATCAGTCGCTCGGTCTCAACCCCTCGAGCACTCTTGGACTTCCGGCGTATGTTAACCAGGTGGATCCGATATTTCCCACCGTCAATTTTGGTGGCGGGGGGCTGTCGATCTCCCAACTCGGTCCAACCACCTCGAACGCAAACGGGACCACCAACCATGGGCCCATCGGCACAGTGAATGCCGACTTCATCAAAACGCTCGGAAAGAACACCATCAACTTCGGGTTCATGGGTGTAGAACAGATCTTCAGCCAGGATAACCTCTTCACCAACCAACTATCGTTCGAAGGTAGCTGGACTGCTGGACCGAATCCCCTGGCTGGAACACCGGGCGAAACCTTTACGGGCAACGGAGTCGCCGAGGCGCTGCTCGGCGTGTTGGACTCTCCGACGACCGTCGGCACACCGACCATCCCCTATGAGTCCAATCATCTTTTTGGTGAGTACATTCAGGACGATTGGAAGCTGAGACACAACCTGACGCTGAATCTCGGTATCCGCTATGAGCTTCAGACTCCGTACACTGTGCGCGGAAACCAGGGCTCGATCTTCAACCCGAACGTACTGAATCCGCTAAGCTATGCGGCGGGAGTGCCCGTGCAGGGCGCGCTCCAGTTCCTGGGACCCGGCAACCGGGACACCTACGACCCGAATTACCACAACATTGCGCCTCGTGTAGGCTTCTCGTATCAGGCGATCCCGAAGGCTGTGATCCATGGCGGATACGGAATCTTCTATCCGGAATCGTTGACCAGCTCAGGAGCGTATGATGCGGATGGTTTCACAGCCTCCACCCCCTTCAACAGAAGCTTGAACGGCGGCGTGACGCCCAACCCGAACGTCAGCACCAGCAATCCCTGGGGCGGGCAGTACGCGCAGATTACCGGCAACGTCAACGGCTCCTATCAACAAGATGGCAATGGCGTCGGCGGTAGTTTCCGGAGCCGTCCATCTCCTTATCTCCAACAGTGGCTCCTGGGTGTGCAGTATGCCTTCACCCCGAACGATCAACTGGACGTAAACTACATTGGCAACCGCGGGATTCGCATGGTGAACAATTGGAATTACAATGAGTTGCCTTCGAAGTACCTGTTCCAGGCGGATGGGGTAACACCCAATACCGCCTTCCTTACCGCGCCCGCAACTTTCAATCCGTTTGCCGCTCCACTCCAAGCTCTCGAGAAAAGTGGAACGATTGCGCCGAGTGGTTGCAATCTCGATAACGCATCGGTGACAAACGCACAACTGCTCACGGCTTATCCGCAGTATTGCGGCGTGAGCCAGACCGACGCACCAATCGGCCAGTCGCTTTACAACAGCCTCCAGGTCACTTACAACCACCGCATCAGCAAGGGCCTTACCGCGCTGGTGTCTTACACCTACTCCAAATTCATTGACAACGTCGAAGGCAACCAATCCTGGTCCTACAACGGATCGGCAAACTGGGGCGCCACTGCAAACTACAACAACATCGCAGGCGAAAAGAGCGTGGACGCGGGCGATATTCCGCACGCACTGGTGGCCAGTTACGTCTATAACCTCCCCATCGGTCGCGGCAGGGCGGTCGGCTCGGGAATGAACCGCGTAGCGGATGCCGTGGTTGGCGGCTGGGAATTTTCTGGAATCGCAACTTTCAAAGGAGGAATCCCGCTCAGCGTCTTCGGAAACCAATGGAACTCCTTCGGCGGCGATCCCAGGCCAAATTACGTTCCCGGCGTGAATCCCAAGCCGTCTCATCAAACAATAAGCAACAGTGTGCCCAACTCCTGGGCCAACGTCGCAGCCTTCCAATATGCGCCGTATGGCAGTTTCGGCAATACCCCCCGCTACATGTCGGAACTACGCGGACCCCATTACACCAACTGGGACAGCGCACTTGAGAAGAACTGGGAATTCAAAGACAGAATGAGAGCCCAGTTCCGCTTCGAGACCTTCAACTCTCTCAACCATCCAAACTTCTATGCGCCGGGACCTGGGAATATGAGTCTGTATAGTCCCGGCATTTTCGGGGAAATCACGAACGCGTTCCCTGCCAGAGTTATCCAGTTCGCCGGAAAGTTCTACTGGTAACCGATCGTGAACAACTGCTTCAAATTGATGTTGGTCATCCTGTTGGCCCTGCTGGTCAAGCCCTTACCCGGGTTTGGCCAGCAGGCGGCAGCCCAGACGCTCGAGTCTCTGGTGGCCGCTGCCCAGCAAGCCCAGACGGCGAATGACTATGCCGCGGCGGAAAAGGCTTACAAACAAGCAGTAAGGATCGAGCCGTCGATGCCGGAACTGTGGGCCAATTTAGGACTGATGCAGCAGGAAGCGGGGGACATTGCCTCGGCAATTCCCAGCTTTCAACAAGCCAACCATCTAAACCCGTCTTTGTATGTTCCCAATCTGTTTCTCGGCAACGACTATCTGCGCACCGGCAGAGCGCAGGAGGCGATTGCATTTCTGACCAAAGCGGAAAAAATCAATAAGTCTGACCCACAAGCGCCGCTTGCGCTTGGGCGCGCCGACTACGCAGTTGGCAAGTTCTCTCCCGCGGCTCAGGAATTTGCACGCGCAACCACCCTTGACCCCAACCTCGGCGCCGCATGGTTCAGTCTGGGAATATCCCTCCTGAATCAAGTGGAAATGGACGCCCGCAGGATGTCATTGGAAGCGAAAGATTCTCCATTTGCCGGGGCGCTGTATGCCGAATCGCTTGAGAAGCAGTCAAGATTCAACGAAGCCGCAACGCTCTATCGAAGCTTGCTTGCTTCACAACCTCAGCCCCCTTGCCTCCATTCGGAACTGGGCTTTGCCCTCCTCCGCCACCACGACCTGGCGGACGCAATCACCGAATTCGCCTCCGAGCGTTCGGCGCATCCGGAGTGCGGCATGGCGCTTCTCGGTCAGGCGCACATAGCCATCGACAGCGGAGACAATCCGCAGGCGGTCAAGCTCCTTGAACAGTTGTGGGAGCGCGATCATGGCTTTGTCCTCTCCAACGCCGTCATCCTGCTGGAGGGGTTGTCGAACGATACCGCGTCAACCTTTGTCGTCTATTTCTCTCAACAGACGACTGTCCCAAACGATCTGCGCGACGGCCTCCTCGCAGTCTTCAAGAGTGGCGGACAGGTTGTGGACGATCGGCGCGATAAAGCTGACTCTGGTCAGCTGGATGCGCCTTTGGCCGCCACGCCGGTCTCCACTGACCGACGCACCGCCGAAGAGTATTATGCGGCCGGGGAGTTTGGGCAGTGCGCTCAGCGGCTCGGTCCTGTCGTTGCTGCGGCGCACGCGGAAAGACTTCGGCTGCTCGCTGCCTGCTCTTTCTTCGCCGGAGACAATGAACTCGCCTTCAGCGCGGCAAATGCACTTGAAGCGCTGCAGCCGCATTCTCCCGAAGCTCTCTACTGGTCCATTCAAGCCAACGAACGGTTCGCGGTCCAATCCCTTGCGCGATTCCAGCAACTCGAATCGGATTCCGCCAGGAGCCATGTTCTACTTGGCGACATATACCACCAGCTTGAAAGAGAGGATGATGCTCAGGCGGAATACCAGAAGGCTCTCGCTCTCGAACCGGGCAATCCGGCGGCTATGCTCGGGTCGGCCTCGGCATACCTGAGCAACAACAACCTTGAGAAAGCCCGGGATACTGCGCGCGCAGCCCTGGAGCGCAGTCCGCAGGACCCTGAACTGAACCTGATCGTGGCCGAGGCCATGGTAGCTCAATATCAATTCGCGGACGCTGAACCGTATCTGATGAAAAGCCTCAAGGCGAAGCCGCAATTGCTTGGTCATGTGCATGCCTTGATCGGAAAAGTCTATGCGGAGACCGGCAGAACCAGCGATGCTATTCGCCAATTGAAGATGGGCGAGTCAAGCGATGAAACCGGCGCCGTTCACTACCTGCTGGCGCAGCTCTACCGCCGGGTCGGCGACACCAAAAATGCATCCGCCGCAATTGAACAGGTTAAGACGATCAAGCAGAAGCGCAGCCAACACATCAAGATCGTCGAAGATCCCGATCTTTCCTCAATCGAGTCTCCGACCGGCACGCCATCCATGCAATAGCCAAGAGATGGTTGCGGGCCCTCATCACTACGCATTGGTGCCATTTCATTTCAGGAGCCATCATGCCCCTATTCCGCTCATGTTATCGGATGTTCGCTTTCTTCTTATTCATTGCACTATTTTGCACCACCTCTCGAACAGCGTCCGCTCAGTTCAGACGAGCCGCAGCGCTTAAGCGGCAAGCCGGCATGACGCCGTTGACAAATGGGATTGAAGTGCAGAGCGGAGATTTGCGCATGAAGATAATTGCTCTGCGTGACGACGTCCTGCGTGTCACCTATACACGAGGAAATTCATTTCCGGAAGATGCGTCCTGGGCCGTACTTCCAGGCGCTCGTAAAAGCTCTGTTTCGGTTTCGCTCGATAACAACAAAGACCAAGTCGGTTTCAGCACCCATGCGCTGATCGTCAAGGTGGATCGTACGACGCTTGAGCTCACGGTCCTCGACCCCGGAGGAAACGTACTCCAACAGGATGCCCGACCGATTCGTTTCGACGGACAAGCATTCCAAATTTCCAAGAAGATGCCGCTCGACGAGCACTACTTTGGACTGGGCGACAAGACAGGGCCGCTCGACCGGCGCAACGAAGCCTTCACGCTTTGGAACACAGACGCCTATGGCTTTCAGGAATCCACCGATCCAATCTATAAGAGCATTCCATACTTCATGACTTATCGTGCCGGACACGTAATGGGAGTCCTGCTCGACAATACCTGGCGCTCAAGCTTCGACTTTGGCAAACAATTCCCTGATGCCTATTCCTTCGGCGCCGTTGCGGGGCCCGTGGATTATTACCTCTTCTACGGGCCGTCCGCAAAGCAAGTTGTCGAAACCTACGCGTGGCTTACCGGAACCCCACCGCTTCCGCCGCTATGGGCTTTCGGCTTTCAGCAATCGCGCTATAGTTACATGTCACAGGCCCGTGTGCTCGAAGTCGCAAATCGTCTTAGAGACGATGCGATTCCCGCTGACGCTATCTATCTCGATATCGATTTCCAGGAGAATAATCGCCCTTTTACAGTCAACAAGGCTGCATTTCCCGATCTTGTTGGCATGATCGAGCAGCTTCATGCGAAAGACTTTCATATAGTTGCGATCACCGATCTGCATATCGCCAACCTGCCCGGACAAAACTACCATGCATTCGACAGCGGAATGGCAGGCGACCATTTCGTTAAGAACGCGGATGGTTCGGTTTATACAGGTCGCGTATGGCCGGGCCCCAGCGTCTTTCCAGACTTCACACGCAAGCAAACTCGTGCCTGGTGGGGCACCCTCTATCGTGAACTGCACAACGCAGGTGTGGACGGATTCTGGAACGACATGAATGAGCCGTCGGTTTTCGATACGCCTACCCACACCATCCCCGAAGATGCAGTCCATCGAATTGACGACCCGGAATTTGCACCGCGCACCGCAACTCACGCCGAGATCCACAATGTATATGGCATGGAGAACTCGCGGGCAACTTTTGAGGGTGCCAAGACTCTCGATCCAGACATACGCCCATTTGTGCTGACCAGAGCTACATACGCAGGCGGGCAACGATACGCGGCTACCTGGAGCGGAGACAACAGCAGTAGTTGGAACCATCTCCGCCTTGCTAACCCGATGATCGAAAACCTTGGCCTCAGTGGCTTCGCGTTCAGTGGTGCCGATGTAGGGGGCTATGCCAGCAACCCAACGCCCGAGCTGTTAACCAGGTGGATTGAAGTGGCGGCTTTCCAACCCATCGATCGCGACCACGCCGAAAAAGCAAAGGCGGACCAGGAACCATGGGTCGGCGGGCCCGAACAGGAAGCGATTCGCCGGCATTTTATCGAGACGCGTTATCAGCTGATGCCCTACCTCTATACGTTGGCTGATGAAGCATCGAGAACTGGGCTTCCGATGGTTCGTCCGTTGTTCCTTGAATTCCCCAATGCCGCTCCGGATGGTCATCCGATCGATATCGACCTCCCGGCATCGGGCGAATTCATGCTGGGCTCGGACCTGCTGATTGCGTCCGCTCCCTATCCCGAGGAAAACGCGCCTTATCCCGTCGAGTTTCCTTCCTCAGGTTGGTACAACTTTTGGACAGGCGAAAAAGTCGCGCTTCCGATTCCTGCCACCGCAGCCACTTCAGATCCCCTGGCAGTCCTCGGCAGGGACGCGCAGTTCTCTGTTCAGGTCACTCCGGAGCTGTCTCAACTTCCGGTCTTTGTTCGAGCCGGTTCAATCCTGCCCATCGCGCCCGTAGTTCAAAGCACAAGAGAGATCCCGCAAGGCCCGCTGACTCTTCGTGTCTATCCTGGAGACGGATGCTCGGGCGAACTTTATAAGGATGATGGAAAATCCTATGCATTACAGCAGGGTGTATACCTTCGAATGAATTTCACTTGTCAGAGAAACGCCGAAGGGATGCGTCTGAACATTAGTTCGCATGAGGGATCGTATCCAGCATGGTGGAAGGAAGTGCATTTCGAGATCTATGGCTTCAAGCCCAAAGCCGGCGAGATCCTGGTAAATGGGAAGAAGATTTCCGCATCCATGGACTCGGGACCTCAGGCCCTGAGCTTCGTCCTTGAGGATGACGGCAAAGGTGAAGTAATCGAGATCCAATAGAACTGGCTCCAAATCACGACAGGTGAATATTCGCAGACACGGTCAATTCCAATTGACGACGACTATTCAGAATCCAGACTGTCCCAGAAATCCGCAGGCGACGGGGGCTCTCCACCCTGACGGTAGAGGATGCGATGGAAGGCCTCGCGGTCGGCGCGATTGCGCCGGTTGAGGAAGAACTCTTCGGTTTGCATGGCTGCGATCTTCTCGGCCGCGGCGACTACAAGGAATTGATTGATGCTGGTTCCATCGCGGTCGCTGATGCTCTCAAGAGCGGTTTTGAGCGAAACTGGCAAGCGCAGGGGGGAGATTGCGACTTTGGTGGTCATGGTTTGATCCTCTTAAGAGCTTCGCCGGGGCGGATCACAGCGATTCCGAAATTGCGCTCCGCAGCACGGCCTCCCCGTTGATTCACGCGTCATAATTCCGGTCGGCCACGGCTTCGATGAAAACGCACTGAAGGCGGCGGCGAAGTATAGGTTTAAGGCGGCGACACTGCGCGGCGTACCTGTGCCAACGGACATCACGGTAATGGTTGACTTCCGGTTTTACTAGTTGCAAACAGTGCGCAGGAACCGTTTCAAAAGAAATCACGCTGTGACAGGCTCTCATCCGGCCACCCCTCGACGGATGGGCAATTGCCGTTCACTTGGACACGAAGCGGGTATTCGGGATAGACTTCGGTGCTGAAACTCCGAGGCTGGGTGTCGTCGCGTCTTGCGACATCGGTCGCCCGGTTCCGTTTGAATGTCTTTCGGAAACATCGCGCAACAAAATGCCCACACCCCCTCACTGATAAAACGCCCGCTTAGAATGCCGCGCCAGCGCCGTAAGTCGATGCGAGAGAGCAATCAAATTATCACTCTCCTCCAGCGTAAATATGGAATGCTGAATCTCGTATTCAATCGACACAAGCGTGGAAGACATGGAGTCTATCAAATTTCCGATATTCGATTCCAAAGTCGATATTGCATTTTGCTTCGAAGCGCACATCTGCTTCTCTCCTGATCTTCTTACTAACTCCGGCTTATCCTGGGAGCAGCTACCGGCGGTCTCGAATGCGATTTTCCATGGCGTCATTGATTACCGTGAATCCAACCGGGCTATTCATATAAACAGTGCGCTCAATCCCATCCGCCTTCAGATTCACCCGCGCGCGGGAATGCACACGCGCAACCAACTCGGGCGTGTGTTTACTCCTATAGCGAACGTCTCCAAATCCGAACTTCAGCCCCGGAATTCCATCCACAAAATCCTGGGTTTCCGTCAGGTCGAAGTGAACCTTGATGTTCATCCCTTTGCTGTCTGAGATTCTTCCTTGCTCATTCACAATCACACAATTCGTGCGCACTTCGCTCCGCATCGCATTTCCTCTGGAGAAATGTTTGTCCATATCTACGAGTCTGGACCTGGCTAAAGCATTTGTGTGTGATCGTGCTCACACCAGAGCCGCCTCAAGTTGGGTAAACAGTGCGACGGCTTCGATCAAAAATATATTCTTCCCAATTTACAGAGAATTAAAGCCCGCAGGCGCGCACTATGAACAGTGCGAACCTGCGGGCAATTCGACTCAAAGATCGTGCAGGCTATAGCCTCAACTCTGCCCCTTGCTCACTGCGGAC
>Ga0206847_10324_pt1 | contig 13201 bp, 14 predicted proteins | sample Alteio_BWOrgCont_17_FD_152880 | JGI IMG/M metagenome (GOLD analysis project Ga0206847, IMG submission 152880) | Enriched cells from forest soil in Barre Woods Harvard Forest LTER site, Petersham, Massachusetts, United States -... | ecosystem: Environmental > Terrestrial > Soil > Temperate forest >... | reverse complement strand
GCCCGCTTCGAGCGAGAAGCGAAAGTGCTCGCATCTCTAAACCATCCGAACATCGCCCAGATTTACGGCATTGAAGAATCCAGCACTGGACGTGCGCTGGTGATGGAGTTGGTCCTTGGCCAGATTCTCAACGGCCCGCTTGCGCTTGATGAAGCGCTACGCATCGCAGCACAGATTGCTGAAGCATTGGAAGCGGCGCACGATAAAGGCATCGTCCATCGCGACCTGAAACCGGCCAATATCATGATCACGCCGGCTGGAGTAGTTAAGGTTCTCGACTTCGGATTGGCCGCAATCTCGCAGCCGGGGACTGGCAGTGAGAACCCGGCGAACTCACCGACACTCACCATGGGCGCGACGCAGGCCGGAGTGATCATGGGTACCGCGGCCTACATGTCGCCCGAGCAAGCCGTCGGAAAGCCCGCGGACAGGCGCGCGGATATCTGGTCGTTCGGCGTGGTGCTGCTTGAGATGCTGACTGGGAAGTCGTTGTTTCATGGCGAGACGGTCTCCCACATCTTGGCCGATGTAATCCGCGCGGACATTGACTTCAAGAACTTGCCCGAGACTACACCGCAAGCGATCCGGGATTTATTGAGGCGGTGCCTGGATCGCGACGTGAAGACGCGCCTGCGGGATATTGGTGAGGCTCGGGTAGCGATTCAGAAGTACCTGAAGGATCCTTCGGCGGGAGTCTCTCAAGTGACCGTCGAGACGGCAAGGCAAGCCCCCCGGTGGGTATGGCCTTCGATTTCGGTTGTGCTGGCGACCCTTTTGCTGGCCGGCGCCCTGCTGTACGTTCGCAGGCCGCCTGAAAAGTCCGGTCCGGTTCGGCTCTCTTTTACGGCGCCGCCCGAGACATCTTTTAACGATGTCCGCAGCGATGAAATCGTCATCTCCCCTGACGGGCGCAGCATCGCATTCACTGCTCGCGACCGAGACGGCCGCACCTTGCTTTGGGTGCGCGCCCTCGAATCTCTTGAAGCGAAGCAATTGCCCGGAACCGACGACCCCCTGTGGCCGTTCTGGTCGCCGGACAGCCGATCGCTGGGTTTTGGCTCCCACGGTAAGCTGAAGCGGGTCGATCTGGCGGGCGGCCCCACGGTGGAACTTTGTGACGCTCCACGGCTGACTGGTGGGACGTGGAACAGCGAGGGGACCATTCTCTTCGGTGCGGATTATGGCAGCGCTCTCTATCGGATTGCCTCCAAGGGTGGAACGCCAGTCGTTGCATCGGTAAAGGATTCTGGCAGCCAGGGCGGGCACTGGAATCCGAGGTTCCTGCCGGATGGAAAACACTTTTTATTCCAGAACGAGACCAACGTCATAATGGGGTTTCTCGGCTCGATGCAAGGCAAGCCTCTCCTGAACGGCGTTATCGATGCGCAATTCGCTCCGCCAAACTGGCTGCTCTTCGTGAGCCGCGGTGCGCTCCTCGCGCAACGCTTTGACTCCGATCGGCAGGAATTGAAGGGCGAGCCGTTGACTGTCTTCACCGTTCCCGCCGATGTTGTCCAAGGCGCAGGGATGGGGCACACATTCACCGTTTCGAACAACGGAGTGCTCGTCTGGCGGGGCCTTTGGTCGCGTGACTACCAGCTTGTCTGGCGGGATCGCAGTGGACAACAGATCGGTGTCGAGGGGCCGGTGGTAAAGCAAACCAACGAGGGCCAGGAGCCGCGTCTGTCGCCGGACGGCAGGCAGGTTGCGTTCAAACGCGATAACGCGATCTGGGTAACCGATGCAGCGCGATACGCTCCGCTCAAACTTAGCAATGGACAGGTTCCCATCTGGTCGCCCGACGGCCGCCAGGTTGCTTTGTTGAGCAGCGCGCTTTACGTCATGGCAGCGAATGGAGTCGGCGATTCACGTAAGCTGGACGATGGCGTAAGCCTACCTGGCGACTGGTCGCCCGACGGCAGGTTCCTTCTATTTTTTCGCAGATCCGAAAAGACTCGCAGCGATATCTGGGTCTTGCCCCTGTATGGAAACCGCAGCGCGTACATGCTCATCAATTCGCTGGGCGATGACGTGCTAGCTCGGTTCTCACCCGACGGTGCATGGATCGCGTACGCCTCGGACGAATCAGGAGCCCAGGAAGTGTATGTACGCTCGTTCACTCGCGATGGCCACATCGGCGCGGACCGCGAACGCGTCTCGTCGAGCGGTGGCTCTCAGCCCATTTGGAGAAGGGACGGCAAGGAGCTGTTCTATCTCTCCCCGAAAGGCGAGATCATGGCAGTACCCGTGAACCGGTCCGGCACGGGGCTCGAGTTTGGCTCTCCTGCCGTGTTGTTCAAGATACTCGCTCCCGCCGTCGGCCGTATCCTCGGCGCCTACGATGTCGCTCCCGACGGCCAGCGTTTCTTGATTGGCGAGTTCCTGGGCGAGTCCGCCAGTGCGATTCCAACCGTGATCCTGAACTGGCCCAAAATCCTCCCACGCTGATCGGATCGAGCGATTTGTTCCCGCCGGCGTAGGAAGCGTCGCACCGCCTTCGGCGGATTGTCAGACACTCGTACAAAGGTCGGACTCGCTTGCGGCGGAGGCCGGATCTAGGCAGCAATGGAAGGGTAGCGCGTCTTCCAGCCAGAGCACCCGGGCTGCACTGGCAGATCAACGAGATGGCGACTATACGACCAAGTAGATTGTTTTATAGGTCGCCGACCATTTGAGTAACCGACGGCGAACGAGTGTACACTGGGGGACGATGGAATGGTCAAAACGATTATTCCTGCTTACGTAATGCGACCCATTCGTATTAGATCAACGTCATATTGGACGGTGCTCATGCAATGCTCGGGGACGAAGACTTGCAACGGCACGCGGCTGAGAACCCCGAGTAGGCCGATGCCCTCCTCTTTGGCCGGGTGCCCTACGAAATGATGGAGGCAGCTGTGGCGGCCGCCGGCGCGGACGTGAGCGAGGCCTGATAAGTACGAGTTCGTGGTGCAGCCCAGGCTGGCGGGCCATGGGCCCATGTTGTTCGCGGAGCTATCGAAGCGTGTTGAGCAAGCTAGCCCGACGGTTCTGTCATCGCAAACCATGAGCGAATCACCTTTGCGTGAGATCTACGTCAGCACGGATATAGAAACCGACGGACCGCTCGCGGGAAGACATTCCATGTTGAGCATCGGATCGGCAGCCTATCTGGCCGGCAAAGAGCTGCTGGGGACCTTTTCCGCCAACTTGGAAACCCTGCCCGCATCGGCCCCGGATCCCAAGACGGCCGCATGGTGGGCCACACAGCCAGAGGCATGGTCGGCCTGCCGACAAAATCTCGAAGCGCCTACTGTTGCCCTGAAACGCTACGTTGCTTGGCTCAAGGCGTTTGGCGGACGGCCTGTGTTTGTCGGCTACCAGGCCGCTTTCGATTTTTCTTTCGTCTATTGGTATCTCACCGAGTTCGCGGGCGAGAACCCATTCGGCTATTCGGCAATTGATATCAAAACTTACGCAATGGCGTTGTTGCGCAAACCATATCGAGCGTGCGGCAAGCAGTCGATGCCCCCGGAGTGGTTCGATCCCGTGCGGCATACGCACGTGGCGCTCGACGATGCCATCGAGCAAGGACGACTGTTCTGCAACATGCTTAAGGCCAACTTCGGCGCCTAACTAGCGGCTCACGGCTGCTGAATGTCGGGCATACTCCAGCCGCCGGTAGTGGAGCATTAGCGTGGACATGGCGTTCTCCACACAAAAGAGAACCCGCCCTACGGCGGGTCAATTTGCTAGCTGTCTGGCAGTTCAGTTGATACTTTCCAATGATCCTGTATTGTCGCCCACGATCCGATCCAAGGTGCCCAATACCTTCCCTTTTAGGGCGGAGGACAATTTTGTTCAGCACTACACACCCTTCGGGGTTCCGGCCAGCGGCGTTCTGTCGAGTCCGAGGACGGACCTAAGCACCACAGCCGCAAGCTGTTAGAAAAGCGCACGCTGAAGGGCAATCGAGCCCTCGACCCACTTTGACGAGAAACGGCCTATTCGCGACAGTGGCGTGTTGCCCGCTTACGGGTCGTCACCACTGGCTGGGGGTATCGCGGCTGGCTCGCGGCCTGGTTTCAGACCAGAGAACAGAAATCGGAATCGAAAATTCACACTTGACATTGCCGGATAATCCACTACCATATGGTTGTGGATCAATTGGGAACAACGTTTGCGGCTTTGTCTGATCCAAACCGGCGGGCCATGATCGAACGACTCTCACATGGGCCTGCCTCTGTGCATGGATTGACGGAACCGTTTGCACTCTCGCAGCAGATGATTTCAAAACATATTGCCTACCTGGTGCGGGCCCGGATTGTCATCAAGAAGAAGCGTGGACGAGAGAGTGTGTGCACGCTCAGGCCAGAGGCGATAAAAACAGTCAGCGACTGGGCGGCTTACTATCGCCGCTTCTGGGAAGAGAGTTTCGACAAGCTGGATGTGGTTGTGAATCAAATGAAACAAACGGAGGTCAGAGATGACAAGAAACACGGTTAACGAGACAGATCGGATGGTTGTCACAAGAGTGTTCGATGCGCCGCGCGAATTGGTTTGGAAGGCGTGGACAGACCCGAAATATGTGATGCAGTGGTGGGGGCCGAAAGGTTTTACTGCGCCTTTCTGCAAAATGGATTTTCGCGTGGGAGGAAAATTTCTCTGCTGCATGAGAGCGCCGGATGGGCAGGAGTTCTGGAATGCTGGTGAATACCACGAGATTGTTCTGCACGAGAAGATCGTTTCCTCCATGTACTTTTCCGACCCGGAGGGAAACAAGGTTGAGCCTGCGCAATATGGAATAGAACATGAAACCATAGACGGTGCGCACGATGTGATTACCTTTGAGGATTTTGGAAACGGCCAGACGAAACTCACCTTCATTGGAAATGAAACCATGGAGAACGCAAAAAATAGCGGTCAAGCAGAGGGCTGGAACCAGATACTCGATAAATTTGCTGCTGTTGTTGTGGGGCTGGCGCAGGCGAAATAAGAAGTTGAAGATTTGACGATCGTCATGCGCGCCAAAACCGGCGCAGCCGCATCCCGTCATCGATCCGCCTGTTGACACCGAAGGTCGCCAAGACCTCGAAGGTGGTAAGCACTTACGCCTTTACCGGCCCCGACCTCACCCAGGCAGAAACCTGGGCAAGCGGCGTCCGCACATCTTACGGCCTGGCGTTTTCACCCGCCGGCGAAAATTATGGGAAGTGGAGCGTGGCCCGCGCCCCGGCGACGAACCGAACTTGATCGAGAAGGTCAAGAATTATTGGCTGGCCGCTGGTCGGGGAGTGGCCGAACTACCGCCGTCCGACGCTTCCCAGATCAGAACTCGCGGCCCAGCAGAGAAAAAGCGGAATGGAAATGGGATTTTCTTCAAGCGCAACCCTGTTGAACCGTGTAGCGTGGCCGGGCGGGAATTGATACACCAATCGAAGGCTCGATCACGCTTGCCCTTGAGCCTCTCCCTGTCTGGAGCCTGCCACAGCCGGTCCCTGTTCGTCCGTCAGCCAGTGCCTAGCCTGATGCCCAGTTTCTTTACGCCTTTGACGCGCCGGATTCCAGCAGCAGCCAAATCGGGACCAAGGAGGCCGCAGTCCGCCGCTTCATACGCCAGACGGCGGACCGCGCCGAGTCTGAGGTTGATCGTGCCTGAGGCGAGATGTCGAGACACAAGATGCATTCGATACCGAACGACAACCGCCTTATCGAAAGCGAGCCGTGGCCTTGGTGGACATCTGAAAACCGGCCATAGGCGGACACTTCAAAACCGGCCAACGGAGGAGAACCAGAACAAGATTATTTATACCCTGCGAGAGGGTGCTCGGGCAAACATTTTTGTGAGACTTGGGCTGGCGGGTTTATACTGACCTCACCTGGGCGGAGGATACGGCAACGCAGGGATGCGACCGGAGCGCCGATCAGCGGCAGGAATGGGGGCGACAGTCGGTCGCCCTTACCGTCTGACATAGGTCCGCTCGTGAGACGGCGGATGACTCACTACGAACGGGCCTACCACGGCCGAACGGGTAGAATCGAACCGTGCAAACATTCTCGACTTCGCGTGATGCAAAGGAGTATTTGGTTGATCGCATCGTGTCGCAGGCCCAACGCGACGGCGTTTCATTATCGGACGTTGAGCGGAAGATGCTCTACTTCTCCGAGACCGCTTGGACTCTACCGGATATGGCGGAGGTCAACCAGGAGTTTGACAGCAACTACGATCAGGATGAGTTTGAGCGGAAAATTGCCGGAATCGTCCGCAACATTCAACCAGCGCCGATACGAGATAAAGGCGAGGAGCGCAGTTGGGATCAAGCCGTGCGCGTTCTCCGCAGTGAAGATCACTACCTCCTCGTTTTGATAGATTCCGCTGGAACCGTCCGGCCACGTGGCGACTTCATAAAACTTGTGCTGACCGCCTTGGTGATCGTAGGTGCACTCGTTGCCGCAATGTTGTTCTTCGCTGATCATCGATAACCGAACTCGGCCGCGCGGAGCCCGGAAGCCAGGGAAGAAAAGCGAGCCACTCTGGCGGAAAGGCTTAAATCCCGGGAGCGCGAGGGCAGAGCCCTCGCAGTGAAGAAGTTTTTCTTCCTTACGAGGCCGGCGCGGTGTTGGTGCGCCAACTGCGCGGTCCGCACTTGAGCACGTGGCCGTGGTGCAGCAGCCGGTCAAGCATGGCGCTGACCGCGACGACATCGCCGAGCAGCTTGCCCCAGTCATCGACGGGACGATTGGAAGTAAGCAGCGTGCTGAAGCGTTCGTAACGGCGCATGATGATTTCCAGGAGATCCTCGGCGGCGGTGTGCGGCAGCTTGCGCATCCCGAAGTCGTCGATGATCAGCAGCGGCACGGTGGCGACCGATTCCATATACTCTTTGCGCGTGCCGCCGGCGACCGCGTCGGCCAGTTCATCAAGCAGGATGTGCGTTTCGCGATACAGCACTTTGTAGCCCTGCTGGATGGCGCACTGACCGATGGCCTGCGCCAAGTGGCTCTTGCCGGTTCCGCCGGGGCCAAGAAACAATGCCTCTTCGCGCTTGTTGATGAAGGCGGCGGTGGCCAGGTCGAAGTCTAGGCTGCGATTCATTTTTGGATTGAATGTGAAGTCGAAGTTATCGAGAGTCCGGTCGGCATCGCGAAAGGCGGCCTGTTTACGGCGGCGTTGGAGTAAACGGTCGGTGCGCAGAGTGAGTTCGTCGGAAACCAGACACGCGATTAAGTCGATGGGGGCCATGGCTTCGGCTTGGGCCTGAAGCAGGCGGGTTTCGAGCACCGCTGCCATGCCGCCCAGGCGCAGTTGGCGCAACGCGCGGTCGAGTTCGATGAGGTTCATGATGGATTCTCCTGTTTCGAGCTTTGGGTTCGGCTTTCGATGAGATCGCGATAGAGCGTGAGCTGGCGGATCAGCGGATCGACCTGGCGCAGACTCAGCGGCAGTTGCGGGTTATGTTCCAGGTAGCGGCGCACGAAGTGATAATGGCTCGCGCGGGTTTCCAGTCCCAGGGCGCAAGCCTCATCGGTGGAAGCGACGCCGTACTTCTTCGAGGATGCGGCGCACCGCTTCTTCGCCCAGGTTTTGATACATGGCCCGGCACAAAGCACCAATATGCGGTCCGGCGGTTTCGGCGCGGCTAGCTGTTGCGTGCTCAACGGTGTTCGTGTGGGACGATCTTGCTCTTGAATGCGGTGGTGTCCGCGCTGTTGCCGCAAGTGCTCCCGCAGCAGTTGCCCGCTCAGCGGATCGATCAGCCGCACATGCGCGTCATTCCACTGCACGTGAACCCGGCGTCCGATCCAGCCCGGGGGCGCGCCATAGTATGCGGCCTCGACTTCAACGCAGCCGTCCAGATGCACGGTACGCTCGCCATAGAGGTAATAGCGGAAAGGCTCTACCGGCAGAGGTAGCAGCGCCGGTTCTCTTCCGCGAACATGGCCGCGACTTGCCGCTTGGTCGTACCGTGAAACCGCGTGTCGGCCCAGCGGTCCTCCCTGTGATCCAGATGTCGAAGCGCTGCCCCTTCAACGGCGTTTTCTGTGCGTGGCCGACGCCGGATTCGACCTTGCCTTTTCGGTCCGGATCTCGCACGCGGCACGGCAAAGCGACCGCGCCGTAATGCTTCAACACATCGCCATATATCGGGTTGATCTTGGGATCGTAGATGTCCGGCGTCAGCACGCCCTCGCGCAGATTATCCAGCACCACCACCCGCGTGGCTCCGCCCAGTCGGCGAAACGCCTTCTCATGCAACTCAGCCCAGACACGCGAGCTGGAGCGGGACACCAGCAGTCGAACCGATTTTCGGCTGTGCCCGAGGGTCATTACGAACAGCCGCGTCCGTCGGTACTTGCCGCTTTGCGGATCGCGCACCATGGGGCCGGTGCCATAGTCCACCTGCGCCTCTTCGCCCGGAGCGGTTTCAATCACCACGTGGGCTTCCGGCGCGGAAGACCCGTACAGCTTCCGCACGAAACGCTTCACGCTGGCATAGCGCCTCGCGAAGCCGTGGCTGTCCACCAGGTCCTGCCAGATGGCCATCGCGTTGCGGCCCTTTGCCAGTTCGGCTTCAATGATCTCCCGAAGGGGCTCGCAAGCGCTCGCCGAGGAACTGCTGCTTGGTTGCCGAAGCGGTTTTTCGGCGGCAGAGTCGGTGGACACCTCTATGGCCGGTTTTGCCGGTTTCCGACCCCACCCTCCTGCTGGACGCACCGCGATTCCCCCAGCCAGAAGATAGGCTCCGACCGTTTCGCGGCGAATATGCGCCGCTCTCTCAATGCGCCGCAACGACCATCCCAGCCGTCCCAGCGCGATGACTTGCTGTTTCTTTTCTTCGCTCAAGACATTGCTCACGTGACGGAGCGTAACGCCCCGCCCGTTCAATGTCCCGATTCAGCTATCTCGTTGGCCGGTTTTCAGGTGTCCACGTATGGCCGGTTTTGGGCGTCCCCCGAGGCCGTGGCTTCGAGCAGTACAAGTCCACGAATTCGTCTATAACGTGCCGATATCCGCGCTGTGCAGATGGGCATGACCGACAGCTGAGAACCGCGGACGTCGCCACTTCGAGGTCGGGTAAACGCAGGACCAACTTTGCTGGCCGCCCTTTGACTTTGTTTCGCTGCTTTTGTTTCATGACCCGGGGCATCCATCGCCACAAACCGATCATGCACGCGACGAGACCAAGGCAGTCCGGTTTGCACGTCGTCCAGTAGCAACGCCACCACGACGTCCGCTGGACGGCCTGTTCAGTGCTTCGGTTTGATCTCAGCAGCGAACGATTGGGCGATTATTTGTCCGTTCCGCACAACAAAGGTATCAGTAGCGAATTCGTACGAATTGTCTGCTGTCTCTGCGGTCCAGAGAATGTAGGCGTGATCTCCATCAATGGAACGCAACTGCATCGTAAACGAGGAGCCAGGCTTCGCAAACTCCGAAAAGAAGGCTTCAAAAAGCGGTTTAATTGCGGCTGGGCCTTTTAATGGTCCCCCAGGCACAAACAATACTGCATCTGATGAGTAATCGGCCACTACACCGTCGATATCGCGCTTAGCAAACGATTTCAAATGACGATCCAGAACATCACTCGTAGACATCATCTTCATAACTTCTCCTTGTCTATATGCGTAATATGTTTTCTGATGGATCCTAGCTTTCATCCATCATGAAGGTCAGCTAAACGCCGCCGCCAACACAGAAACGTCCTGTCATCAGCTTGCAGCTTCTGCTTGCGTACCGCGTGGGGTGAGATACGCGAGGACGGCAGCCACAAGAAATAGCGCCAGGACATCGCCCCAAAGGTGACCAATGTGCTCAGGATTCGCGAGAGCCTGCGCTCCCATGACCAGAGCGTGTACGACACTAGACCACACCGCGAACCAGATGAGGCTCAAGTGTGCCAACGGGTTGCGGCTAGCAAACAACAGAAAGATCCCCAGCGTCGCATAGACACCCAGAATCATCTGGAGATAGTGCGGGGTATGGCTACCCGTGTGCCACGACCAGCCAGACGGCCAAACAAGGGTGAGTAAATAAATTCCGAAAATAAACGTCACACCCACCAACTGCAACGCGATGCGCAAGTACTTAATACGAGCTGTTTCGGCAGCGCTTTTTCCTTGCGACACTTTTGGTTGGAGCCGCGGTTCAAGGTCAAAGTTTTCCTTACTCGGTTTTATTTCGCTCAGGGGCATATTTCCTCTCCTTTGAATTCAGTTGATTGACTACGATTCAGACTCGGTTGTGGACTTCAATGTCATCGCCGCCTCGCCTAGTCTTCTCACGTTTCGGCTCTTTTGATGACTGGGAATAAGTAGAACGATTCATCTACTTGAGCAATTGTTTCAACTGCTTTGGATCCGTATAGATAGCCTATTGGATAGACTGGATGGTATACTTCGGGCATGGCCGTTAGAAAGCGTGACCATCTACTTGCGGTCGCGCAGCGAATGTTCTGTGAAATCGGCTTTCACGCGGTGAGCGTTGATGCGATCCTTGCAGAGGCTGGCGTCGCTCGCATGACGCTCTACAAGAACTTCGGTTCCAAAGAAGAACTAATTGTCGCAACTCTCAAGCGCGAAGACAGAATGTTTCGGCAGTGGCTTGCGAGCGCAGTGGAGGGCCAATCAAACCACTCGAAAGACCGGATCCTGGGTATCTTCCATGCTCTACATGATCGATTTGCGTCTGAAGGTTACTATGGATGCGCGTTTATTCGGGCGAGCATTGAGTATCCTGCCTCCGATCATCCTGTTCACCGTGCGGCCCGAGAGCACAAAGAGATGATTCGTTCGTATCTCAGGGGCCTTGCCGCCGAAGTCGAAGGGGTAGATCCAGTGACCCTTTCCGAGCAACTATACCTGCTATTTGACGGTGCAATAACTGCCTCACAGCTTCACGGCGAACCCTGGTCCGCGGAATATGCGCGACAAGCCGCGGAGAAACTGCTCGCCACTCCCTCTGTTGAGCCTCGTCCACCTGCGAAGAGAAGACGAGGTGCATCGCGAAATCCAAATAGAAGGCTAGGCAACGTTGAGGGAGCGACGAAGCATTGAGTCGATGGGAAAATTCGTGCCCGTCGGATGAGAACATAGAGTTCCCACGGCCGAACGGTCGCGTCCTCGTGCGAAGGTAAGGTTCTGGGCGGATCGTCGGCTATACCGTCAGAAACTGATTCGTATGGAACCATCGAAACTGGCACTTTCGGAATAATTTGGGCTTGGAGCGGAATGGGTGCTCCAGCAGGCCCGGAGAGTCCACAATGGAAGAGGTGTCTCGCCGTGCAAATTGTGATCGATCTCCCCGAAGACGTCGCTAGCGAACGTACGTGCAAACAGTAAGTGTCAGTTATCGCTCAAGAAATCCCCGATTTCATGGTCGAAGACCAGAACAATTCGCCTCGGGTGACCTGTCGCTTGGTGTTGTTCAGGACTAGCCAGGTTGAATGGATCTGGCAGGAACAAGTTCGACGGATTGCGCCCCAAGAGTTGCGATGTGGCGGTGAACTTACGGCGACCATGCCTGTTTTGCCTCCGAGCGAGCGCGCGTTTTTCCGGCGGCAATTCGACACAGAAACCGCCGCGAGGCGAGTAGCCGGCTGCGGCGCGCGGGAGACGCGTGTACACCATGGTCAGTCAGCAAACCGAACTCGGTTTTTCGCATCGATGCACATTGATGCGAGACGTGGTGCTAAACTGTATCCATGAAAGCCTCACGCCACCAGAAACGAACGCGGCGCACTACGTTGACTCTACCGGCGGATTCGCTCCTCGCTGCCCAACGCATCGCTCGGGCTCGCAAGATCAATCTGAGCACCGTCATCTCAGAAGCTCTTTCGGATGGCTTGCGGGCTTTCGCTTCGGCCGAGCGCAGTGAGCAAGTTCTTCGCGCCTACCAAAAAGCCTTCACAGGATTCTCCGAGCAGGAAATGTTGATTCTGGACGGCGTGCTTCCAGACTCGGTCTCCGAGCGTCGCTGATGATCGATCCCTCTTCCGGCCCCTTCCTGTTTGACACCAGCGCCGAAAGCTGGCTCGCCCGGTCGAAAGACTCGCATGTCCGTAGCTGGTTTGGGGCCTATCTCGCCACGCATCGGGTTCACGTTTCGGCAGTAACGATCGTCGAACGCATTCGAGGTTATGCTCTCTTGTCCCTACGCGCACCGGAAAACCGGAAAGACCAGATCGAGAGAGCCCGCATCGCTTACCTAAGCGAGATCGGACGGGTGTGGTCGCTGGATGGAGGCGTCTCTGTGGTGGCGGGCGAGATCATGGCGCTGCTTCCACTTCCGCCTAGTCCACCGCGAAAGGCTCACCAGTTTATTGAGTCGCGGCAAGAGCGTTTAGTTCGCTGGCGTTTCGATTGTATGATTGCGGCAACGGCGCTGGTCTCAAGAATGACGCTTGTCCACAACAATGCTCAAGATTTCGAATCGATCCGCAAGGCGATCGAAACATCGCCAGAGCGATTTCCTACTTTGGGGCCCCTGGGACTGATTCGCTGCAACTCGCTAGCCTAAGATCCAACCCCCGCTGGCAGTGCGCCGGCTCACAGCTAGGAGAACGCACACTCTCCAGTTCGCACAGGTCAACCAGGTTACTTACTAATTTGTTCGGAACTTCCGGCGGCAAGCCCCGCTGCATGCCGCTCAAAAGACCGTCAGCAAAACCAGAGTGCCGCCGAAAGCCGTACGTGCACTTTCGTCCAATTTACCGCTCCCTTTCGCATCCCACGCCGCGTTTTGGTGCTCCTTTCCTGCTCCTTTGATTCCGGTTATCTGCGGCCTCAGCAGTTCGCGAGGCGCCCGCGGGAGCACGGGAAGGTCGGGGCCTAAGTCCTTGTGGGACTGCAGTTTCAAACCACCCGAAGCTCGCGCGAACGGCTCGCTACCAGGGAAGCTACAAGACCATTCTTACCGTCTTGTCAACTCCGGTCGAAATTTCCCCATAGTTCCGGTTGAAAAATCCCCCACCCAGAAAGGTCCGGGGCCGACCAACGGGAGGCGCGCGACTGGTCGAGGCGAGATTCAGAGGCTCCCTTTCTTTCATATCAGTTGGAATCTGTGGAACGGCCCGGAGCGGTCAAGGGCGCGCTGGTTTTGCGCGGCGTAGCGGACCCTTGACGGCGAGGACCGTTCTGCAAGCTGTCGGGGGAAAGAAAGGGGGCCGCTCGCCCGCTGTCCTGATCGCCGCGGGGGAATAAACCAGCTTTCCGCCGGTCCTTC
>Ga0206847_10322_pt1 | contig 13216 bp, 10 predicted proteins | sample Alteio_BWOrgCont_17_FD_152880 | JGI IMG/M metagenome (GOLD analysis project Ga0206847, IMG submission 152880) | Enriched cells from forest soil in Barre Woods Harvard Forest LTER site, Petersham, Massachusetts, United States -... | ecosystem: Environmental > Terrestrial > Soil > Temperate forest >... | reverse complement strand
GCGCCGGTCCAGCAGGTACAACCAGGTTGTGCCGAGAAAAGAGAGCGTGTGAGGATGTCCTTCGCCATCGTCGTTACCGGCGGCCGGGTTCGATGTGGGGCAGTCCGAGGTAAGGCTCGCCACCTGCTGTTGGAATGTCCAGGTTTTGCCGCCGTCTGTAGAACTGGCCGCGACGATCGCCTCATCGATCGAATCGGGCCGGTAATCGAAATAACCCTGGAGATTGTTGCCGCTGCCGGTCACAAAAGGAAAGTAAAACGGATTCATCGTATTGACCGTCGTTGCGGGGTTGACGATCGGAACGCCAGTGCCTCCCGCCGTGCAATACGTTGTGGTGGGATCGGGGCCCTGTGAAAGAGTCCAGGGGCCGCCGGCAAGAGTGGATTGCACCGGCGCGCTGGTAGCGGTCCAGGTGACGATTTGAGCGTTCAGAGATGACGTGGCGGCAGCCGACAAGGCCAGCGCTGCGAACAGGACGAGCGTCTTATTCATGTCTTTCGTTCTCCTCGGGATTTAAGTGCAGGTTACTTGCGGCGGCGCCAGGCTGCGAATGCCACGAGGGCGCCGGCCAGAGTGAAGATGGAGGAAGGCTCGGGAACAGCCTGAATATCCAGAACTGGTGCGCCAACGATAATGGATCCGAAGGAATTTTGTACCGCGGTAAAGTTGAGGGAGCCGCCGGCGAAATCGCCCAATTGGGCGGTGGTAAACGTGTAGGACCACGGCACCAGCGAACCATCGATGGTGCCGGCGGCGCAGGGATCGGTGAAGGAGTCGCATCCTGCGACTTTGATGCCATCAATGAACAGGTCCGTCAGTGCGGTGACCGGTATATTCTGGTCACCGAACGTTCCGGAGATAGTGGCGCCCACAATATAGTCCCCTGCCGGCAGCGTGAAGTTGAAAGTGCCGATGGTGACATCGTACGGAGCAGCGGTGCCGTCGAAAAAGTTGCCCTCATAATCGGTCGTGTCGGGAGGCGCGGCTTGATTGGAGGGGTCGAAGGTTAATTGCGCGTCGATGTTGTCCGCGTGCGCCAATGCGGCCCAGCCCAAGGCCAGGCAAGTTAAGAGAAGATGCCGAAGCGGTTTTATAGTCACTCGATACTCCTGGAGTAGTTTGGCCGTCTTTTTTATTGCCTTGGAGGTAGACCCTCGGCCAGCGGCTCTCGCATGGTAATTCCTGACGCGCGAACGGCACAAGGTGGTTAACGAGATTTTCTCCGCTCTGTTACCGAATCGAAACAAATTTAGGTACTGTCGGGTCCAGCGCAGGATCCTCTTCGCCGGAAACTGTATCCTGAAACCACCGCACTCGCGATAGACTGGTCCCATGCCCCGCCCGACATCGACCACGTCTGTATTCATCGCCGCCGCTCTGTCTTGCGCCCCGGCATTCGCTCAACTTCCGACGGCCGGCAAACCCGAGGATGTCGGATTTTCTTCCAAGCGCCTGGAAATCGCCAAGGGAGTGTTCCAGGCCGACGTGGAATCGAAGCGCGTCCCCGGCGCCGTGCTGCTTATCGCGCGCAACGGCAAAATCGCCTTCTTCGACGCGGTCGGCTATCAGGACAGCGCCTCTAAGACGCCTATGAAGAAGGACTCCATCTTTCGCATCGCGTCCATGTCGAAGCCGATTACCACGGTGGCCGCAATGATTCTCGCCGAAGAGAATAAGATCGACGTTGCCGCGCCCGTCGCGCAATATCTGCCCGAGTTCAAAGACGTGAAGGTCGGCCCCGAAGGCGCGGCGCCAAAGCGCCCCATGACCGTCCAGGACCTGATGCGTCACACTTCAGGCCTGACCTACGGACTGTTCGGAAATTCGCCCGTCGACCAGATGTATCGCAAGGCGCCCATCTTCAACGCCAAATCCCTGGCCGAGATGGTCAAGACCATCGCCGGCTTGCCGCTGCTGCACCAGCCCGGCGAGTTCTGGGAATACAGCGTGGGCGTCGACGTCCTGGGCCGCGTGGTGGAAGTGGCCAGCGGAATGGATCTCGACAGTTTCGTGCGCGAGCGCATCACGGGTCCGCTGAAGATGAACGATACCGGATTCTGGGTGAAGCCCGCGTCGGTCTCGCGGCTCGCCAAACCGGATGGTCCGCCCAACGCGCCCTTCGAAGACGCCACCCAGAAGCCCAACATATTTTCGGGCGGCGGCGGCATGTTATCCACCGCGGGCGACTACGCGCGCTTCTCCCAGATGCTGCTCAACAACGGCGAACTGGAAGGCGTGCGCATTCTCTCGCCGAAAACCATCGCGCTCATGACGTCGGACCAACTGCCTCCCGGCGTGGAACGCCACACCCCGGTGGCGATCGCCATCGGACCATTCGCCCCGGTTCCCGAAATGGGCACCAGCTTCGGCCTGGGCTTCGCCATTCGCGTAGATCCGGGCCGCAACCCGCTCCCAGGCTCGGTCGGCGATTACTCCTGGGGCGGAATCACGGGAACGTTATTCTGGGTCGACCCCCAAACCAAGCTGGTCGCCGTCCTGATGGACCAAACCTCGCAACTCAACCTGAACGTAGTCTGGCGCCAGGCGCGCGTAATGGTTTATCAGGCCCTGACAAATTAGGAACTCCTGCGTGCCCCGTCCCCACTCATGGGGACGCCCAAGGCGCTAGATTTGCGCCAATCCGCCATCGACAAAAAGTTCGATTCCCGTAACAAAACTACTATCCTCCGACGCCAAAAACACAACCGCCTTCGCGATCTCATCCGGACTCCCCAACCGCCCCAGCGGAATCAACGAGCCAAAGTTTTTCAATCGATCCTGCCCCGCGGCCGTGGATCCGACCAACTCCCGCAACCCCTCCGTATCAATAGGCCCGGGACTAACCACATTCACCCGAATCCGCCGCGTCTTCAGATCCGTGGTCCAGCTCCGCGCGAAAGACCGGACCGCCGCCTTAGTCGCGGAATAGACGCTGTTCGCGCCAAACCCTTTGCTGCCGACGATCGACCCATTGAGAACGACAGCCGCGCCGTCGGGCAGCAGCGGCAGCGCCTTCTGCACGGTAAACAGCATCCCCTTCACATTGATGTCGAAAATGCTGTCGAAGTGCTCCTCATCGATGCTCCCAAGCGGCGCATACTTTGCGATCCCGGCGTTGGCAAACACGATATCGAGCCGGCCTTTGTCTTTCTTGATTTGTTCAAACACGCGGTCCAGATCGCCCAGCTTCCCCACATCGCCTTGCACCGCCGTGACGTTCGATCCGATCGCCTTTACCGCCTGGTCAAGGTTCGGCTGCCGCCGCCCGGTGATAAAGACGTAAGCGCCCTCCGCGACGAATCGTTTCGCCGTGGCGAAGCCGATGCCGCTGTTACCGCCCGTGACCAGCGCGATCTTCCCGTCCAGTTTTCCCATGCACGCTCCCTCGCGGTAGTAGATGCAGCCGCATAGCCACAGGGTGCCTGAAAAGTCCACGCGATAAGCTTGGAGATTCTGATCGTATGCCGAGCCGCACTGCGATAATCACAGCGATGGCGCTGCTGATCTCCGCGTTCCCGATCCCAACCCCGCCGCCGCGCACAACGCATTCAAGCAGGACTCGAGCTTTGTGCAATCCAACGCTGGCGTCGCGATTGTTCCCCATTCCCGGTAGCTGCATCTGACGGCGCAGTCTTTGGTACGACGCCAACGGTACAATTGGAACAATGCCCGAGCCCATCGTCGTGATCGATCCGGATGTAATGAACGGAACACCCTGCTTTCGTGGCACCCGGGTCCCGTTCAAAAATCTAATCGACTACCTCGAGGGCGGCCACTCCTTGGGTGAGTTTCTGCGTCAGTTTCCCACGGTCACTCACGAGATGGCCGTCCAGGCGCTCGAGGAAGCCAAGGATTCGTTGTTCGCCAGAATCGCGTGAAGATTCTGTTGGATGAGTGCCTGCCACTCGATTTCCGGCGTTGCTTTCCCAACCACGACGCCCACACAGTTGAATGGGCCGGTTTCAAAGGCGAGAAAAATGGCGAGTTACTTAAGGCTGCTGAGCTAGCCGGCTACCAGGTTTTGCTCACAGTCGACCAGGGGATACCTCACCAACAGCCGCATTTCGGCCGGAGCCTCTCAATCATTTGCTCCGCGCTCGCACGAATCAAATCGAGGATCTCTTGCCTCTTGTGGATTCGATAACCCAGGCTCTGCAGTCGATCCGGCCGGGACAGAGCATTTCTATTCCATAAACGTTGGGCACGTTGACGCGCGAGCGCTGGACCAGGGGCTCAATTTTGCATCGCGAGTTGCTAGTGAATCTGCCGCGTGATATCGAATCCTAAGATCAGGCTGGACGGCGTGTCGGCGCCGGGCTTGCCCAGGAACGTCGCCTCCGTTCCAGCGCGCTGCGAAACCGACGTGCCGGGGCTGTTCGTGAAGCCCAGCGTGAACGCGTGCCGCAGAATCTTTTTCTGGATTCCGAACGAAAACGCCGGCCGGTGAATCCCCAGCTCGGTTCCATTGACAAAAGTCGGAATGATCTCCGCCACCAGCGCCACCGTGGGGCGAATATCCACGGCCAGGCCGAAGCCGGTGGAGAACGCATTGATTCCCGGCAGATCCTGGATCAGGTCGGATTGAAGCGAGCCTTGCACCAGACGCCGGTCATTGAACGACATGGTCGGCACGACATAGAACTGCGCGCGCGATGTAATGCTGCGCGAGAAAATGCCCTCGATATTTTCGGTGTAGTTCTTGCGGAAATTATTCTGCCCCTCGACGGAAACCCGCACCGCCAGATTGAACGGCGCCTCGTGGTGCTCGTCCATCAGATTGTAGGCCACCATCAACTGGATGGGCCGATTGATGAACGAAGGGGACCGCCAGACGTCCACCGAAAGCTTATCCGTGACGCCGTAGCGCAAACCAAACGACGCCAGAGCGAAGTTGTCCAAGCCGAACAGCTCCTGCCCCCGAGCCGTGCCGGATGTCGCGGAATCGTACGCGAAACGATGGGTGAAGTTCAGGTACACGCCATGCTCGTCTACCGCGCGGCCGGTGGGCAGACTCATCAGTACGTCGTCGCCCGCTTGATAAACGCCGGCCTTGGCCACTGGTTGCGCTGCCGCGCCCGATGTCGAGTGTCCGTTCGCGAACGATCGGACATACGAACTCAGCGCCGCGATTTGCGAATCCGAAAGTTTTCCGGACCAGGCCGGCATGCCGCCTTTGCCGTTCCGGATCACGCTCGAGATTTGGCTGTCGCTGAACGACGCTTGCATGGACGCGCTGGTAAAGTTAGGCGTGCCTCTTCCCTGCCCGCCCCGGCCGTCCACGCCGTGGCATTGCGCGCAGTTCTGGCGGAAAAGATCCGCGGCCGGCGATTCCGCGGCCGAAGGGCCCGCGCCCGCCTCCCGTACGCTGTGCGAAGCCACATCCACGATGTACTGTTTGCCATTCATCTCCAGCAGCACGCTGGAATGCGCGGCGTCGCTGTAGGAGACGCGAAGATTCCCGTCCTGAGCGTCATCCGCACTCGCGGGCAGGACCGGAAACAGAACCGAAACGATAAGTAACGCCTTAGCGCAAGTCTTCATGCAGCTTGGACGCAATTAACGCCCGGTGTAAAGTTGCGAACTTGTAAGAAGAAGGTAAAATCCGGCGTTCAGTGGCCGGACCTCGAGCCAACGCGCGTGACTTCCAGGCCTTTTCCCACCGCCAGCGTAATCGACTCAACACCCGGCTGCCGCCTTACGTGCGCCACATAATCCGAGAGCGAATGCGAAATAATGTTGTCGGCCACCACAATTCCGCCGCTGCGCATCCGCAACAGATCGAAGCAGCGGATGTAGTCTTCCTTCTCGCAATCGATGAGCGCGAGGTCCAGGTCCGCTTCCCGGGGCAACACCTCAGCCGCGTCCGCCAGCACGAAATCGACGAATGCACCCAAGCCCAGGCGCGCCAGAGTATCTCGCGCCTCCGCCTGACGCTGCGGCTCAATCTCGATGGAAATCAGGCGTCCGCTGGTTTCGCGAGCCGCGGACGCCAGCGCGATGGTGGAGATCCCGCTCGATCCCCCGGCTTCCAGCATCCGTTTCGCGCCGATGCCCGCCGCCAGCGCGTAGAGAAAATCGGCGCTGGGCGGTTCCAGATTGCGATGGCGCTGGCTCTGTGGAAGGCCGTTCGCGTCCTGATCCAGCTTGCGAGCCCACAGTCGGGCGATCTCCGCGCGGTCGGCGCTGTGCATTTATCACGCCATTCTACCAAACGAAACTTCCCCACCCGCCTCCGCAAATACCGGTCTTCAATCCCGGCCCGTTCAATATGTCATTCGCATTCAGGCGTTTGAGTGGCTTTTTTGAATCCTGGAAATCGCCGGTAAAGAGTCCTGGAACCGGTGTTATGATGGCTACAGATGTCGATGCTCTCCCCCAGACTGCAACTCAAGGTCTCGCAAAAGCAGATTTTGACGCCCGGCCTGGTGCAGATGGTGACGGTCCTCCAGTTGAACCGGCTGGAGTTGAAAGACATGATCACCCAGGAGATTTCGGAGAACCCGGTCCTCGAAGAAACCGCCGATGGCGTCGAGGAGCTCACGCCGGAAGAAGTGCAAGCCATCCTGGAGCGGGAACGCGAGTCCGAACCGTCCGATCAAACGATCCTCGAAACCGTGAACGGAGCAGCGGCGCCTGAAGTGGAACCGCCTGGAGACGCTGGAGACTTCAGCGATTCGCTCCCCGCGTTTGAGCGCGACGGCAGCGCTCCCGCAACCGCCGAAGCGACGGCGACCGCGCCGGCTCCGGAAACTGAGACCACCGAACCCAAAACCGACAAGGATCCCTTCGACGAAATCGACTTCGGAACATTTTTCGACGAATACCTCGATCCCGGCTACAAGAGTCCCGCCTCGGAGTCCGTTGAAAAGCCTTCCTTTGAAACCTTCTTATCCTCGCCCGTCACGCTGGCCGATCATCTGCATTCGCAACTGAGCGTGCTGGTGATGCCGGAAGAAGTCCGCGACGCGGCCGCCAACATCATCGGCAATGTCGACGAGAACGGATACCTGACCGCGACGCTTGAAGAGATCGCGGAATCGGGCCAGCACACGCTGGACGAAGTGAAAGAGGGCCTGCGCATCGTGCAGTCGCTCGATCCCGCCGGCATCGGAGCCAAGGACGTTCGCGAGTGCCTGCTGCTGCAGCTGGAGAGCCGCAACGGCCATGGCGGCGTGGCCTGGCAGATTGTCGCCAACCATCTGAAGCTGGTTGAAACGCGCCAGATCAAGGAAATTGCCAAACAACTCGGCCGTCCCCTGGAGCACGTGCAGATGGCGCTGGACGTCATCCGGCATCTGGATCCTTATCCGGGCCTGCGCTACTCCGGTCCCGGCGCCCGCCAGGTGGAACCGGATGTCTATATTTTCAAGGAGAGCGACGAGTACATCATCCAGCTGAACGATGACGATCTGCCGCAACTCCGGTTGAACGCGCAATACCGCAAGATGCTGGATCGCGATCAGGAGCCGAGCAAGGAAATTCGCAACTACGTCAAGGACCGCTACGCCGCCGCGATCCAGCTAATAAAGAACATCGAGCAGCGCAAGCAGACCATCCTGAAAGTGTGCCAGTCCATCGTGCGGCGCCAGTTGGAATTCCTGGAGCATGGGATCGACCAGCTTAAGCCCATGATGATCAAGGAAGTGGCGGAGGAGATCGGCGTGCATCCATCCACCGTCAGCCGGGCAGTGGCCAGCAAGTATGCCGATACGCCGCAGGGCGTGTTCGAGCTGCGCTATTTCTTTTCGGAAGCCGTGCAGGGCGTCGCCGGAAGCGCGACGCCGCTGTTGATCCTGAAACGCCGGGTCAAGAAGATGATCGAGGATGAAGATACCCAGCATCCACTCACCGACGAGCAGATCACGGCGCGGCTTAAGGAGGAGGGTATCGACGTCACCCGCAGAACGGTTGCCAAATACCGTGAAGACATGAAAATTCCGTCCACGCATCAGCGGCGGATTCGTAACTGAATAGACTTCTCGTTTCAGAGAGGTGGATTCCGATGAAAGTCAGCTATACAGGCAGGCACGACGCGTTTCCTCCCAAGCCCAGGGCCCGGTTTGAGGCCAAGCTGCAGAAGCTTTCGAAGATGATCGATCGCCGGGGAGAGCGGGAGGCGCACGTCATTCTTACGCACGAGCGCTTTTTGCATAAAATGGAGATCACCATAAACGCCTGGGATCACGCCCTGGTTGGGAACGGGTCCAATGCGGATCTGGTGACCGCCGCGAATGAGGCGCTGGATAAGCTCGAAAAACAGATTCTCAAGCTGCGCAACAAGTGGCGCGACACTACCCGGTACAAGGGTAAAGAGGTGCAAGCCGCCGCGGCGGCGCCCGAACCGCCCGTCGCGGCATCGGCTGCGCGAAAGAGTCCCGCCGCCGCGGCCCGCAAGAGCGCCCGCAACAACGGCGGCCGGAAAAAAGTTTTCCGGGTGAATCACAACGATGGGCGCAAGCCGATGACCGTGGACGAAGCGGTGCTCGAAATGGAGCAGTCGCAGGATTACATGGTCTATCGCGACGCCCAGACCGACCGGGTCACGGTTCTCATGCGCCGCCCCGACGGACACTTCGATCTGATCGAAAGCTAGTGCCGAAACGCGGGCCGAAGCAGGCGGAGGCGCAGCGCGCTGAAATTGTCATCATCACCGGCCTGAGCGGCTCCGGCAAGGCCACCGTTCTCAAAGCGCTGGAAGACCTGGGCTATTATGCGGTGGATAATCTGCCCATCGATCTGCTTCCCAAATTCGCCGAGTTGGCCAAGGATTCAGCCAACGAAAAGCGCGCCGCGCTGGTGATCGACATTCGCGAGGGCACCAACCTTAAGCGCTTTCCCGCCATCTTTCAGCGCCTGCGCCGGCGCGTGAAGGCGACCTTGCTGTATCTCGAAGCCGACGAACCAACCTTGATGCGGCGCTTCAGCGAAACCCGCCGTCCCCATCCGCTGGGCATCAGCTCCACCGTGCTCAAGAGCATCCGCACGGAGCGCTCCAGGCTGGCTCCGATCCGCAAAGTCGCGGACCATACCATCGATACGTCCAGGTTCAATGTCCACGAGCTGCGGGATGTTATTGAAGAGAAGTTTAGCGACGGCCTCCAGGAATCGCAGATTCGCATCGATATCACCAGCTTCGGATACCGCTACGGCGTGCCGCCCGACAGCGACCTGGTTTTCGACGTGCGTTTTCTCCCGAATCCCAACTACATTCCAGAATTCAAGAACCTCACCGGCCGCCATCCCCGGGTGGCGCGCTACATCCGGTCCTTCCCGCAGACCGTGGAGTTCATCGACCGGATTTCGGAGCTGCTGATTTACTTGATCCCGCACTACATCCGGGAAGGCAAGAGCTATCTGACCATCGGGTTCGGATGCACCGGCGGACAGCACCGGTCCGTCATGATCGCGAGCGAGATTCACAAACGGTTGGGACGGGCCGGGTTCAAGGTGAAAGAAACGCATCGCGATGTCGGTAGGTGAGTGGCGCACGCACTCTTGCGTGCGCCACTAAAGCTAAACCACCGTCTTCTTCCACTTTCCGCGCCGGAACAGCAGAATGCTCGACAGCGCCAGCAGCGTGTCGCCGATCACCACCGCGACGAAAACTCCACGCGGCCCCAGGCTGGTGTGGAACGCGAGCGTCCATGCGATCGGAATCTGGCACAGCCAGAAACAAACCAGGTTGAGCATCGTCGGCGTGACCGTGTCCCCCGCTCCATTGAAGGACGCGGTCACCACCATGCCCCAGGCGTAGGAAATATAGCCGTAGCTAAGCACCCGCAGACCCGTAGCCGCCAGCGGCGCCACCGACGGGTCGACAGTGAACAGCGCGATGATCTTCTCGGCGAACGCGATGAATATCAATCCCACGCCGCCCAGAAAGAGCATGTTGTAAAAACCCGTGCGCCACACCGACTGCTCCGCGCGCTCCGGCTTGCCCGCGCCCAAATTCTGGCCCACCAGCGTAGCCGCGGCGTTGCTCATGCCCCAGGAAGGCAGCAGCGCGAAGATGATCACCCGGATCGCTAGCGTATTGGCGGCCACCGCGGCGCTGCCGAAACTCGCCATGATCCGCACCACGCCGATCCAGCTCGCCATCTGCACCAGGTACTGGAACATCGCCGAAAGCGAGAGCCGCACCAGCCGCAGCATCACCGCCAGATCCAAACGAATTTGCCGCGCCCGCACCACCAGCCGCCCGCGGCCCGACGTCAGAATCCAAAGCTGGAACAGCACGCCGATGCCGCGCCCGATGGTGGTTCCGAGCGCCGAACCCGTAACGCCCAGCCGCGGAAAAGGCCCCACGCCGAAAATCAGGCAAGGATTCAGGCAGATATTCACGATGTTGGCGATCCACAAAGCGCGCATCGCCGTGGCGGCATCGCCCGCGCCGCGAAACACCGCATTGATGAGGAACAGCAGGAAAATGGTCGCGCTGCCCGCGAACATCATGCGCGTGTAGCCCGCGCCCATCCGCACCACATCCTCAGTCGCGCCCATCACCCGCAGCAGGTCCGGCGCATAGGAATAGCCCAGCACTGCCGTCACCGCCGCCACCACCAACCCCAGCACAATCGCCTGCACCGCCACCACACCGGCCGCGGCCTCGTCCTTCTCGCCGATGCGCCGCGCCACCAACGCAGTCGCGCCCATTCCCAATCCCAGCGCGATGCAAAACAGCACCGTCATGCAGGTTTCCGTGAGGCCCACCGTAGTAATCGCGTCGGCTCCCAGGTGCGCCACCCAGAACACGTCCACCACGCCGAACAGCGATTCCATGCACATCTCGAGCACCATCGGCACGGCCAGCAACACGATGGCGCGTCCGATGCTGCCCTCGGTGAAGTCCTGCGTGGTCCCGACTACCGCTTCGCGCAGCGACGACCACAATCCGGGCGCACGAGCTTCGGCAATGTTGATTTCACTTATGCGAGTTTCCATGGGATTTGAAAAACCTTTCTGCTCGCGCGCGGCACAGTGTGCAGCCGTTCGCGCGGCGTCAACTGATGAACAATGCCCAGGGGATGGGCGTCAGTTTGAACTTGGGTTTTTCACGGCGTCAAGCACCTCGAAGCAAACTACGGTTCACTTAGTATAGCGCGATTCGGGGGGCCAAATGTACTTGAGCTACGCGCGGCCGGCGGTGGCGCCGGAACACCACGCCAGCGCCTGCTCCAGCGCCGCGCGATTCACCGGTTTCGACACGTAGTCGTCCATGCCCGCTTCCAGACACCGCTCCCGGTCCCCGGCCATGGCGTGCGCCGTCATCGCGATGATCGGAATGCGCTGCCCATTCGCGGGCTCCAGCTTGCGGATGCGGCGTGTGGCATCGAACCCGTCTACCTTCGGCATCTGCACGTCCATGAGAATTAAATCCACCGCGCCCTCGCTCCATTTCGCGATCGCTTCGCCGCCGTCCGAAGCGACGATGGCGCGATGCCCCAGGCGCTCCAGCAATCCCACCGTGACTTTCTGGTTCACCGGATTGTCCTCGGCCACCAGCACGCTCAACGATTTTCCGCCGTTCGCCCTTACAGCGGGCGCCGTACGAACCGGCGCCTGGGGCTTGCGGGCCCCCACCGCTCGCCGGACCATGCCCAGCAGTTCGCCCGGCTTCACGGGTTTAATCAAGTAATTCGGCACTCCCAATTGATGACACCGCGCGGCGCTGGAGCTCTGGTCCGATGAAGTGAGCATCAGGATGGTCGCGCCCCGCAGGCTCTCGTGCGCTCGTATGCGCTCGATCACTTCGATCCCGCCCATGCTGGGCATCTGCTCGTCTAAGATCACCGCGCCATAGGGATCGCCCGCGGCCGCCGCTTCCTCGAGCTTGCGCAAACCCGCCGCTCCCGAATCCGCGTCTTCAGGCCGCATGCCCCAGCGCCGCGTCATCTCCCGTAAGATGCGCCGGTTTGTGGAGTTGTCGTCCACCACCAACACCCGCAGTCCCACCAGGTCCGCCGGAGCCGGCGTGGTGCAGGGCGTTTGTGAAACCGCCAAGGTCGCCGTGAAGAAAAACGTCGAACCGCATCCGGGCGCGCTCTCCACCCAAATGCGACCGCCCATCAGTTGCACAATGCGCTTGCTGATGGCCAGGCCCAGGCCGGTCCCTCCGAAGTGGCGCGTGGTGGATGAGTCCGCCTGCTCGAACGGCTCAAACAGCCTGGACTGTATATCCCGGGCAATTCCGATTCCGGTATCCCGAACGGAAAAAAGCAGGACCGCCTGCTGTTCCCGGATCTCCCGCAGATTCACTTGCAGTTCCACTTCGCCGGATTCGGAAAACTTGATGGCATTCCCTACCAGGTTCAGCAGCACCTGCCGCAGCCGCGCCGAGTCTCCCACCAGATCCAGCGGAACCTCCGGCGCGATATCCAACGCCAGCTCCAGGCCTTTTTTGTGCGCCATTACCGCCAGGCTCTTCATGGCATCGCCTAACGTTTCAGGCAAATTGAACGCCACCGGATCGAGCGCCATTTTGTCCGCTTCAATCTTGGAGTAATCCAGGATATCGTTCAGGATCACCAGCAGCGCCTCGCCTGAAGACTTCACCATTCCGAGAAATTCACTTTGTTCCGGAGTCAACTCGGTGGAAAGCGCCAGCTCCGTCATTCCCAGAATGCCGTTCATGGGCGTGCGAATTTCGTGGCTCATGTTGGCCAGAAACGCGCTCTTCGCCCGGTTCGCCGCTTCGGCTGCCTGCTTGGCTTCCGCCAGTTCGCGCTCGTGCCGCTTGCGCTCGGTGCAGTCCCGGATGCTGCTCGCAAACCCCGCCGGCTGGCCATTCTTGCCCCGCTTGAGCCAGATGGATAGCTCGCTGAACCGTCCCGGTTGGTACTCCAGCTCAAAACCGATCACCGGCTGTCCGGTCTTGAAAACTCGCTGATAGGCTTCGCGTAGAGGGCCGCTGCGCGCGCGATCGAAAAAGCCCTTATAACTCTGTCCGACTAATTCCTCTAGCGAACGGTTGAACATGCGGCAGTACGCGTCATTCACGAAAACGTAGTTGCCCTGCAGGTCCACCTCGCTGTAGGCGTCCGCCAGATAGTCCAAAATCTCGCGGCTTCTTTGCTCGCTTTGCCTCAGGTCCTCGGCTGCCTGCGCGCGCCCGGAAATATCTCGAACGAATGCGACGAAGCGATAGCTGCCGCCCCAGGCCACCGGAGAAACGTACAATTCCACGGGAAACTCATGCCCGTCGCGGTGCAGGAACCTG
>Ga0206847_10321_pt1 | contig 13217 bp, 12 predicted proteins | sample Alteio_BWOrgCont_17_FD_152880 | JGI IMG/M metagenome (GOLD analysis project Ga0206847, IMG submission 152880) | Enriched cells from forest soil in Barre Woods Harvard Forest LTER site, Petersham, Massachusetts, United States -... | ecosystem: Environmental > Terrestrial > Soil > Temperate forest >... | reverse complement strand
GCTTTGACCCTTACGCCGATCTACGAGGCCGGCCCGCACAGCGTTCAAATGCACGTAGTCCAGCAGTGTCTCGTAATAATATCCCGCGCCTTCCACTAGCACCGATTTGTAGCGGTCACCGAATAACCGCCCCCAAAGCTGGTGACGCACGTTGAAGCGGCGCGTGTAGGTGTTTTGGAACCACTGCATCCCCGCCACTAGATTCGCCTCCGGGGTTTCGATCACCAGATGATAATGGTTGCCCATCAAGACCCAGGCGTGGATCCGCCAACCGGTCATGGCGCACGCCTCTCCGAGGGTTTTCAGGAAATAACGCCGGTCGTCGTCATCACAATAAATCGCTTCCCGACGATTTCCCCGCGCCATCACGTGGTAAAAGGCGCCAGGAAACTCGATTCGAATACTGCGCGGCATACCCTCTTCTCTGAACCACACTTTGGCGTCTGTCAAGAATCGCTGCCTGACCCCTAAAGCATGACCAAGGGCATTACCAAGCTGGAGCTTGGTAACGAGGAGGAAAGAGCTTCGCAACGAGGAAGCAAACTGCAATCAATTCGGGGGCCTCGCGGGCAAGCAAGAGCCTGCCCCTTGCCATTGGTCTGTGGGGCGGTAACGTGGGAGAAGTCACCCGAACCATGAAGCCGATCATTCAATATCTTCCACTCACCGGAAAACTGGCGCTCGGCCTGACGCTCCTGGCGGTTCAAGCTCGATCCGAGGACTGGCCGCAATGGCGCGGGCCGAATCGCGATGGCGTTTCAAGCGAGACCGGATTGCTCAAGGAATGGCCCAAGGACGGGCCCAAGTTGGTCTGGAGCGTAAAGGATATCGGGTCTGGTTATTCCACCCCAGCCGTGGTTGGCGATCACATTTACTTGCTGAGCAATGAAGGGTTGGAAAAGGAATCGGTGGTGGCGCTCTCGACCAAAGACGGCGGGAGAATCTGGTCGGCGCCGCTCGGAAAGGTCGGCCATCCCAGTCAGCAGCCGAATTATCCCGCCGCGCGTTCCACGCCGACGGTAGAAGGCGACGCGCTTTTCGCGCTCGGTTCGGACGGGGATTTGGTTTGCCTGGATACCGTGACGGGAAAGGAGCGATGGCGGAAGAATCTGCGCAGAGACTTCGGCGGCGAACCTGGAGAGTGGGCTTACTCCGAGTCGCCGCTGATTGACGGCGACGCGTTGATTTGCACGCCCGGCGGCGCCAACGCCACCATGGTGGCGTTGAACAAGAAGACTGGCGAGACGATCTGGCGATCTGCCGTTCCCGACGGCGGCGGAGCGGCCTACGCTTCAGCCATTATTGTCACCGCGGGCGGCGCGAAGCAGTATGTTCAGCTTCTCCAAAAAGGCTTGGTTGGAGTCGATGCCAATTCGGGCCGTTTGCTGTGGCGTTACACGAAGCCGGTGAGCCGCTACGGCGCGAATATCCCCACTCCGCTGGCCAGCGACGGAATCATTTATACTGCTTCGGCAGGCACGGGCGGCGGCGCGGTGAGACTCGTGATGAAAGACGGCAAGCCTGAGGCGGAGGAACTTTACTTCGATTTAAAGCGGCCGACGGCGATCGGAGGCGCGGTGACCGTAGGCGATTTTCTTTTCGGAACGACCGCGCAGGGAATGCAGTGCTTCGACATCAAGACCGGCGCCATCAAATGGGAGGAACGTGGATTTGGCGCGGCTTCGTTGCTCGTTGCGGATGGCCGTCTTTATCTGCACGGCGAAAATGGGGACGTGGCGCTCGTCGAGGCAACGCCCGACGCTTATCGCGAGAAAGGCCGCTTCACTCCGCCGGATGAACCCAAGCGCGCCAATCAAATGGAGAAGGCGTGGGCGTATCCGGCGCTGGCCCATGGGCGTCTCTACATCCGCGACAAGAATATGCTGTGGTGTTACGACGTGAAGGGCAGGTGACCAACGAATCGGATTTAAAATCTGCTTTCCGCCGGACGGCCGATCTACAGACGTCAAGGTTCCCGCGCCCCTGCAGGGCTTGATCGAAGGGGGACCCGAAACCCGATGGCTAATGCCACCGGCTACATTCCGTCCAGCCCTTCGGGCTTCAGGAAACCTGCTTATCTTAGCCTAAAAAGGAAGATTGGAATGGCCGTCCCGCAGTCGCGGGAGCACAAAAAGCGCAAAATCTGAGGTTTAGGATACGTCGGATCACTACCGATTGATCCCCCTCAAAGTGGAAGACGTGACGTTTCGGACTCCCCCGTTCTGCGCTCCCGCGACTGCGGGACGGCTATTCATTCCGGTATCTAGGCTTAGCGCCATTGGGTTCGCCTTGGCGGGCGGGCGGATTCGCAGGGACGGGCCGGGCGCTTGACGCGCCGCGCGCCTGTGATTCAATCCGCAGATATGCGCTACGTGCTGTTCAGTTTAATGATCGCATTCATGGGATTCTCTGCCTTAGCGGAAGATGACTATTATCCGTTGGTGATTGGCCAAGAGCGAACGATGTTATTGGTGATGAGGGAACTGGATGGCAGCGCAATAATTGGGGAGGAGATCACAAAGATCGAAAAAACTGTTGAAAAGAACGGCCATACTTATTTTCTCTGTCACGTCTGGTCCGAGGGTTTTAGGGATAAAGTGGATTACACCTATCTGGCGCGAAAGGATGAATCAGGAGTATACCTCATCGATGAGCGTTCAGGGTTCGCTGATGAACGACGTGAATTGATTCTGCCATTGAAGAGCGGTTTATCGTGGAAGCAGGTTATCGGTCTAAGGACTTTCACAACGACGATCACCAGACTCGACAATGTAAAAGTTTACGGGGACAAAACGGTGGGTAACTGCTATCACACTCAAATTACCGTGGATGACGACGGCTGCATTCGTAGCGCATCGTATGCCAACGGAATCGGGATGGTTAGGAATTCATTGATATTGAAAGCGGGCCGGAGTTCCGTATACATGCTCAAAGAGTTCAAACCGGGAAAATGAAGCGCAGTGTGGTGCACCACGGCGCTCAGAAACACTTTCGCCGTTATGGCAATTTGCGGAGTTTCCGAGTGGTAGGAACCGGATCGCCGGGAGCCCAGTAACCGCAGATGCAGACGCCGAGCGCCTCAGTGCGTATGCAAGGCCTACGTGATGGACGCCTCGTAGATGCTTTGAATGACTGAATCGAGCATCGCGTCGAATTCCGCGTCGGATTGTTCGGCCGACAAACCTTCGACGAGGGCGCGTGAAAAGCTCGCTACGACGCCGTGATTCCTGCGAAGCCGACGGTCGCCTTCCTCCCGCGAATAACCTCCCGACAATGCAACCACTTTCAGAACCCTCGGATGTTCGACGAGTTCGGCATGAAAGTCGTCCTGCTCCGGCAGCGTCAGTTTGATCATGACCACTTGGTCTGCAGGCAGTGAATCGAGGTTTTCGATGAGGGCCGCCTTGAGGAGCGCCTCGGTTCCTTTTTTTTCCGGGCAATGAATGTCCACCTCCGGCTCAATGATGGGCATGAGGCCCGCCGCGAGAATCTGTGCGGCGACTTCGAATTGCTGGCGGACCACGGCCTTGATGCCGGCGGCATTCGCCTGATTGATGACGGAGCGCATTTTGGTTCCGTAGATCCGCTTCGCATTGGCCTTGTCGAGCAGCGCCGGCAGCCCCGTCAATGGTTTCATCAATTGGACACCGTCGGTCTCGGCCGCGAGTCCCTTGTCCACTTTCAGAAACGGCACGACTCGCTTCTGGTTCCACAGATAGTCCGCGGTTGGCTGGCCCTCGATTTCCCGGTCCATGGTGCCCTCGAACAAAATGGCGCCCAAAATCCGGTCGCCATTGAAACTGGGGCTGAGGATGATGCGCGCGCGCATCTGGTGGACCAGCGCAAACATCTCCTCGTCACTGGACCAGGCATTTTCCTTGATTCCGTAAGCCAGTAGCGCCTTGGGCGTGCTGCCTCCGCTTTGATCCAGCGCGGCCAGGAAGCCGGGCTGGGTCTTGATTTTTCGCTGCCGTTTTTCGTTCAGGCTGGATGCGTTCATGATGTTTGTTTCATTCTTCTGTAACGACGGATCAAGTTATTGGTCGAGCTGTCATGTTTCAGTTTCGGCGGTGTTGCGCTTTCCAATTCGGGAACGATGCGTTGTGCCAGGACTTTTCCGAGTTCGACGCCCCATTGGTCGAACGAATCGATGTTCCAGATCACGCCTTGCGTGAATACGCTGTGCTCGTAAAGCGCGACCAGCTTGCCGAGCACCGACGGGGTGAGCTTTTCCGCGAGAATGACATTGGACGGCCGATTGCCCTCGAAAACGCGGTGTGGCACAAGCCAGTCCGGCGTGCCTTCCGCTTTGACTTCGTCGGCGGTTTTCCCGAAAGCCAGCGCCTCCGCCTGCGCGAAAACATTCGCCAAAAGGATATCGTGATGCCGGCCCAGCGGCGTGAGCGCTTTGGCGAATGCGATGAAATCGCACGGGATCAGCCGCGTGCCCTGGTGGATCAGCTGATAGAACGAGTGCTGGCCGTTCGTGCCTGGTTCGCCCCAGTAAATCGGTCCGGTCTGGTAATCGACATGTTTCCCGTCGAGGGTGACGTGCTTGCCGTTGCTTTCCATCGTCAGCTGTTGCAGGTAGGCCGGAAAGCGCTTTAGATAATTTTCGTAAGGGAGCACCGCCATGGTTTCGGCGCCGAGAAAATCCGTGTTCCAAACCGTCAGCAACGCAAGCAGTACCGGCAGGTTTTTTTCGAACGGCGCGGCGCGGAAATGTTCATCCATTTCGTGAAAGCCGTCGAGCAGAGCGCGGAAATTTTCCGGTCCCACGGCCAGCATCGTCGAAAGGCCGATCGCCGAGTCCATCGAGTAACGCCCGCCAACCCAGTCCCAGAAACCAAACATATTGGCCGTATCGATGCCGAACGCCGATACTTTTTCGGCGTTTGTCGAAACGGCCACAAAATGTTTGGCCACCGATTTTGGGTCGCCGCCGAGGCCTTTGAGCAACCAGTCGCGCGCGCTCTGCGCATTGGTCATCGTCTCCAGCGTCGTGAACGTTTTCGAGGAGACGATGAAAAGTGTTTCCGCTGGATCGAGGTCGTGCGTCGCCTCCACCAAGTCGATGCCATCCACATTCGAAACAAAACGAAATGTCAGGCTGCGCTCGCTGTAATGTTTGAGCGCCTCGTAGGCCATCACGGGCCCGAGGTCGGAGCCGCCAATGCCAATGTTGACGACGTTCCTGATGCGCTTGCCAGTGTGACCTTTCCATTTCCCGCCGCGGACGCGATTGGAAAACGCCGCCATTTTGTCCAACACGGCATGGACTTCCGGCACGACGTTCTTGCCGTCCACGGTGATGGAAGCTCCTTTGGGCGCCCGCAGAGCAGTGTGCAGCACGGCGCGGTTTTCCGTGATGTTGATCTTTTCGCCGCCAAACATCGCGTCGATCTTCGCGCGCAGACCGGATTCATCCGCCAGTCGAAACAGCAATTCGAGCGTTTCGTCGATAATTCGATTCTTGGAGTAATCGAGAAATAGCCCGGCGGCGGCGACCGCGTAACGCTCGCCGCGTTTTGGGTCCCCGGCAAAAAGCTTTTGCAGATGCAGTCCTTTGATTTTCTTGTGATGCGCAGCGAGCGCCTTCCACGTCTTGAGCTTTTTCAATGGCTGAGTTTTTGCGGTCATGATTTGCGTCTGGTTCGTTCAATTCCAATCACATGAAAGGGGGCAGCCCTTGTCAATGACACATCTTGCATGCGCGGGAGGTCTGCGTCCCGAACCGTTTGGCACGTTCAGCAAGAGCATTGGCGTCTTTTGCTAATTACGCCGCCCAGCTTTTGAGCCATACTGAAATCGTGATCCGGGGTCCTGAGAGACACAGCGACTTTGGAAAAGCCGAAACCTCGTGAAAGGTGACACAAATGAAAACACATGAAACCGCGACTCCAGTAAGAGCCTTTAATCGCGCCTATATCAATGGCCAGTTCGTCACTCCCCATGGAACCCAGATCGTCGATCTGGTGAATCCGACCGACAACAAGGTTATCGGCAAGGTCACCATGGCAGACGAAATCGACACCCGAGAAGCTATCGGCGCCGCTAAGGAGGCCTTCAACACCTTTTCGCAAAGTAGCAAGGAATACCGGATGGATTGCTTGCAGCGGTTGCACGAGGCCGTGGCCAAGCGAATGGATCGACTCGTTGAGGCGACGGTCGTGGAATACGGCGCACCGCAAGACCGTGCGAAGGGCTCCAACAACCTCGCAGCGAACATTTTCCTGCACTTCAAGAAGGTCCTTGAGGATTTCGACCTGGTCAAAACTGTCGGCACATCTCAGGTCGTAATGGAGCCGGTCGGAGTGGTGGGCATATTTACGCCATGGAATTCGAGCGCCGGCTCGATTGCGATTAAGGTGGCGCCGGCCATCGCTGCCGGATGCACGGTCGTGATCAAGCCCAGCGAGATGAGTGCTATGCAAACGGAAGTGTTGATGGACGCCTTTCATGAAGCCGGGTTGCCTCCTGGCGTCATCAATGTCGTGACGGGCCTCGGCGAGGTCGTCGGGACGGAGTTAACGAAAAGTCCCGACCTTCAGAAAATCGCGTTCACCGGTTCGACGCACATCGGAAAACTGGTCGCCAAGAACTCCCTGGACTCCATGAAGCGCTTGACGCTGGAGCTCGGTGGCAAGTCGCCTAACATCATCCTGGACGACGCCGATCTCTCCATGGCGATCCCGATGGCCATCCATGCCTGCTACCTGAATAACGGGCAGGCCTGCATTGCGGCTTCGCGTCTGATCGTGCCGGAAGACCGACTCGACGAAGTGAAGCGATTGGCCAAGGCGGCCGTCGAAAAAATCAAAATGGGCGATCCGAGGGATAAGGACGTCACCCTCGGCCCATTGGCCAGCACAAAGCAGTACAAGCGCGTACAGGATTACATCAAGTCTGGCGTCGAGGAAGGCGCGGAGCTCGTCATCGGCGGGGAAGGTCATCCCCAAGGACTTGAGGGTGGGAATTTCATCAAGCCCACCGTGTTTGCCAGCGTCACCCGCGACATGCGTATCGCGAAGGAAGAAATCTTCGGACCGGTCTTGTCGATACTGACGTACAAGACGGAAGCCGAGGCCATTGAAATCGCCAATGACACCGAATTCGGCCTTATCGCTTACGTAAGCTCGGCGGACCCGGAAAGGGCCAACCGTGTGGCGCGCAAACTCGCCGCCGGCCGCGTCCTGATAAACACAGTAAGTCACGATCCGTTTGCACCCTTCGGCGGGTTCAAACAGTCGGGGATCGGTCGGGAAGGCGGAATCTTCGGGTTGCAGGAGTACTTAGAACCCAAAGCGATAATCGGCTAACCCAAGAAGTGTCCTAACAACGCGATTGCTTCCAGACGAAATGCCAGCGAGACCTGGTAAAAAAATACGGTGATCGCGTTCACGCGGTCCGTGCCATCCACGCGGATTTGGACGGTGACAGAACGAAGCTGAAGTTGGACAGTCGAAGGGGAACGCCAGCTAGACCGGAGGCGGCCAGTGCGTGGCATCTGGCCAAAGGCGAAATTTTTATGATTTCCGTTTCTCCCAAATCTGATAATCGTATCCCCGTGAGTCTGGTGACTTTGGACCCCTTCTGTTTCAATTGCGGCTGGCTTCTTCCGTCGGATGGGGAAGTGTGTCCGCGTTGCGGCATGCCTAGGTCCGTCGGGCGATTGATTGGGAGGATCAAGTTCTATGGCGTAATTCTTGTGCTTATAGCAGTGGCTGGTATTTTTCTTTTCTACTATTTTGCAGGGCTGCATCATGCTCCGCGGACCGTTAATAAAGCGGGAGAGAGACCTGGAGGCTCAAAAAAGGAACAAAGCTCCGCCCCCATGCGCTTTTCCAGCGTTGCTGAGGCGCAGCAGGAGGCCGTTCGCCGCCATCCAGATTTAGGCGTAAGCGGTTCCAGGCTTAACGCTGCCTTCGTTGCCCGTTACGAGCGTTACCAGCGAGAGTATCCAGCTTATTTCTCGGACAACTCATGGCCTGTTCGCCTTGCCGACGAGATCGTTGCCAGCGGAAATCAAAAGTAATGCGAGCTTCAATGCTTTTGCTCCATCTTCTGGGGCTTCCGGGGTGAAATCTCAACGACGAGGCTTCTTCCTTACGATGAAGCGAAACCAACGCCAATCAAATAGAAAGCTGAAACACTCATTGAAGCGGATCACCAATCCTTTTCGCACATACATTGTCACCCCGCTGATTGTTGCCTTTTAGCAACTTCTCATTCTTCAAAAGGTAGAGTATGTCGATCCATGCCCCGTTATTCCATTTGACTTCGTATTTGCGAGGAGTCAGATCGGGGTCGATGCACCGCCAGGCGCCATTAGGAGTTACGGTGCCGTCTGCGTGGAATTCTCTCACTCCGCCGTTGCACCAACTCCAGCTCCCCAAGATAGGATCTCTGGGATCAAGATGGTCAGCAAATGCAACCGAAAGGAAAACGGCGAATGTGAACGCCCCAATGAAGATCGACAGTTTCCGAAGACGCATGACGCAAGGTGATAAATGGCCACGATGAGGGCAAGCGTGGAATTGATATCCACTGCCGTGAAAAAGCGCAAGGCATGAGACGTAATTAAACGGACTGATCTGTTCGCTGACCGGGATTGCCCGGACGACAAAGGTCAGAATCAAGACAATGATTTCCTGGACGTTGGGCAGGAAGACGAAGCGGTCTTCAATCATCCGATTCCGGAACGTCATCGTCCTCATCGTCGAAGGCCCTTGCGCGACGTTCGTCGGCTTCGAGGTGATCTTGAATCGGAATGGCAAGCAGAGCGGATATTTGCTGAGCCAAAGCGCGCGCCTCGTCGGTCGTCGTCAGGAGGGCCTGCGCGGCTTCTTTTTTGTCGGGGGTTCTGACGTAGAGGCAGGAGGCCCGGACGGCCGCCGAGGTATTTCCGCGGGAGGAACTGGTCGAAGACAGGCGCTCGTATCTCAGTTCGATGAAAGCGCCTTCGCCAATCGGAGTGCGCTTTTCCGATTTGTAGAGGAGAAAGTCTTTCACGTCGGTGATCTCGCGGGCGCCTGGGCGGATGAGGACGCGCTTGCGAAAGAATAGGAGCAGGAATCCCGGACCGGCGAAAACAGCGGTCATGACGAGCAGGATGAGAAAGCCCGGGAGATCCCTGGGAATCTCACGCCAATGGGAGGGAGGGAGATCCTCGAGGATGCCAAGAACGAGATTGCGGCCAAAGAAGCCCAGGCCGAGGAGAAGAAATGGGACCCCAAAGAGACGTGCGGCGATACCGATGTGCTGGTGGATACAGACAGTGTCATCGGGCAGAGTCGCAATGTGGACGCTTTGCATGAGTGGGGCATCTTTAGGCAACCAATAGTGCTCTGTCACTGGTAATGTGATGGGTGTAAGGATGAACTTCCGGTTCTTAATCTCAGCTCCAACAACATCCCAGAGCCATTACCGCGTGATGAATCCTGCGGGATTGCCTCCAGGAGATTGTGTCCGGGGATAGCGACCGTTCGTCCGGACGTTGGGAGGACTGCGTTTTGCACGGTTTTGTCGCGAAGCGCGGACCCTGGCCAAACTCCAGCATTCCCGGATCATCATGAGTCCTACTAGGGACGGTAGAACCGCACTAAAAACGGCGACGGCATACTATATTCGCCTTAACTCAGCGCTACTCGGGTCAGTTCTGGGTCAATCGTGATTCATTCTGCGGCGACGAAGGTAAAGCCAAAAAGCTTTGGGCTCGTTGACCCGCTGAACCAGAAGCGAATCACGATCGGCTTGCCGTGCGCGAGTCGCAAGACGTCGCCGCCGGTCCAACGCACCGCGGCGCGAATATTGTCCTCCTGACATGCCTGGCAATCCTTCCTTGAGAAACCAGGCAGCGGTTCGCTGGAGGCCGCGTCGAGAATTTCCACGGCGATCCGGGCGTCGGCCGCGCAAGTGGCATTGATGAGCAGCCGCAGGGGATGGCCATCCGGAACTTCGAAGGGCACCGTAGTCATCGAGCCTGCAGATTTCTCCGGCTTCAAAGCCAGGTGGGTGAAGCCGTCGAGCCGCAGCGTAGACACGCCCGCGGCGCCGGCCAGCATCTCGTTGTTCGTGATTCCCTTGGCCAGCAACTCAGGCGGCAGCGACAGGCCGCCATAGAACAGCCACAGTTTGTCCTGCGCCGCCACGGCCGGAGTTTGCAGGATCTGCTGTGAATCCCATGAGCCCGCGGGACCCAAGGGAATGACCTTGTGGCCATGTTTGATATGGGTGAAATGCTCGCCGTCGCGGCTGGCGGCCAGTTCCACGTCCAGGAAGCGGGCGTCGTGTTGTGCGTGGAAAAGCGCGAGATAATATCCGTGGTAGGGGAACACCACCGTGTCGTGGATTTGCGACTCCGGCCCAGCGGGCGCCATGGGGGATTCGCTCACGGTGGGATCGAGGATCGGGTTGCGCGGATAGGCGGTCCACACCTTCCCATCGGCGCTATAGGCAAAACAGCCGGCCCGCCGCCGCGCGACGAGTGTCGCGTAACCATAAATCTTCCAGCGGCGCTGAGGATCGGGCTCATTCTGATCGATGAAAAAACTCTGCACCACCAGTTCCCAAGGCTTGCCATCGGGAAAGGTGACCGAGATCGGCTGGTATGCCCAATGAACGCCGTCGGGAGATTGGTAGAGGCCGCCAGGGCACGTCGGGCCGTCCATGTCATAGTGGCCGGCGAGCGCGGCCATTAACTGCAATTGATGCCGGTCGAACTGCACGACTTTGTAGCGCTGCTCGGGGTTAGCGTCGTGGATATCCTTGAACACCGCACAGGGCCACGGCAGCGGCAGTTGATTGGCATCGAGGTGTTTTCCGGGCTCCGATACATTGAGGCGGGGTTTTTCCCAGTGAAGGCCGTCGCGGCTTTCGGCATAGCCGGTCCCCATCCAAGTCCACCAATAACCGCCTGGCTGACGATGCGCCGCGCCGTACCACATCCGGAATCGGTCGCCATCGAATAACACGGTCCCGTGGTTCAGCACCCGGTCCTGATCAAACAATCCGGCTTCGCCTGGCTTGACCAGCGGGTTATGGTCGTCCTTCCTGGCTTCGTTCAAGACGAGATCGAGATTGTCCGTGGCGGCGGTCTCCAGCAGATCGAAGAACAAAGTCGATGATCCGGCGCCCGCCGCTGGGGCGGGGGTGAGCAGCCGATGGAACTCCCGTTTTTCCTCGGCCAGGCCGTTCGCCAGCGCAATGCCGATTTCGGTGGCGTTGGTCGGTGGATATTTTTCGACTCCGAACCAGTCGGCCGGCAACAGATCCGACTCGAACCGGGGTGACCGATAGTAGATGCCGCGACCGTCATAGATGTCGCTCCATTGCGAACCCAGCCAGCGGGTAAAATACGTGAACTTGCGCGTGGTGTCGGAAAACAGGAGCCAGGCGACGCCATGCCGATCCAGCGCGAGCTGCGGCGAGTGCAAGACATCGGTCGTGAGGCGCGGATCGAGGCTCGTCAGCCGTTGGTTGTTGCGCCATTGGCCATTCTCTTCGACCGCAAACTCGATCTGGTCGTAGAGCGATTCGTAGGCGATGAGCAGTTGCCGGCCGGTATCGATGATCGTGGGATTACGGCCATTGTTGCTGAATCCACCCGGGCAAACGACAGTGGGCTCGGCCTTCTCGCCGGGGCGATAGTGAAGGTACAAGATGCGTCCGCGCGTGTCGGACCAGGCGATGTGCGCCGAGCCGTCGGCGAGCAGATGAAGAACGGGAGGATGAAACCCGATGCCCTCGGCCAGATCCTCTAATTCCCATTGGCCGGCGTAATGGGCCACGCAAAGTGTGGACGCGCCATTCGCGCCGTGCTTGACGGCCGCGATCCACACTTGGCCCTGATCCGTGGAGGCGATGTCGCCAGGCATGGCGCCGACGAGAATCGGTTTCGGCTCTTTGCCATCCGCGCCGGTCCAGGCGCTGCGCTGGCCAGGGCCGCCCGCCGCGTTGGCCTTGACGCGAGCGTACCAGACGGATTCGCCATCACCCCACATCGCTTGAACATCTCCGCTGCCATCAGAGACCAGGCTTGGCGGCGTGGCGCAAGGCCCTTTCGAGGCAAAGAGGCCGCTCGCATCGGCCGATAGAAAGCGAATCCGGGCCCAATCTCTCAATGGTGTGGAATCGATTTGGCCCGAGGTCGCGAGCCATGCTTGTCGCCCCGAGGGGTCGGGCGTGACGACCAGCCACTGCTTTCCGACGCGCGCAATTTGCTTGCCATTTGCTCGGGCCAGACCGTTGTAAGCATCGAACGAATCCGCGGCGCGGACCGAAGAGATCGCCAGCGTGAACGAGAATAGTGCGGATACCAACAGGGGGTGGAGGTGGGAGAGTCTCATCACAGAAGGTTTCTTCTTCCTGTGTCGGAGCTTTTGCAAGCTCGCGGAAACACGGTCTCGGTCGCTCTGCGCCTCGACGCCCCCGGGGCGGATGCGCTCGGACGGCTGATCGTCCAGCCTCCGCCGCGTCTGTCGCAATCTCATGGCCAATGCGGGCACTGAAAAGCAGCGAGGCGCACAACCAACGGAACAGGGCCGTCGGGGTGTTCCTTTCCAGTTTCAGCCGCAGTTCGCTGGAGAAAGGTTGGCCGTGCCGCTTCAGCAATGCGGCAACGACAGGAGCGACAACGGCGATCGAAAGAAAATTAGCGGAGCTCGCCCCTATTTACTGGCTGCAGTTCGACGACTGGCGTCGAATTGCTGAAGAATTTGCTGCGCTTCCGTGAGATGCGGATCGTAAGCATCGGGAAAGCCTGACCGCTGAACTGCCTGTCCCCAATGTCCTAAACTGCGATGGAGTCGAGGCGTGCGGCTGAGTTCATCGTAAAAGCGGCTTACAGAAGCCGGAACATTCATCCGGTTTGCTACGCTACCGTAATATTTGGCGACTTCCTGACGCCACCCGACAGACGAGCCATCGCCATGATCCAAGTTATTCAACCTTGACTCCTGCAGCCCTACCATCAGAGCTGTAAGAATGTGGTCGTCTGATAGCCTTCGTCCCCGACCAATGCTGATCACACTGTTAACTACGTTTGGATCCGGCGCCAAGATTTTATGGTGCTTGCGGTGTTTCCGATGGTGCTTTGTTGCCATACAACGATAATTTCGATTGTCCGGGGTTGTGGTGAAGAGAACTACTTTCTCCGAGGCTCCCAACGAGCCTAACGCGAGCTACCGGTGACGCTTCCAGAATCGTATGAAGGGCGC
>Ga0206847_10314_pt1 | contig 13457 bp, 10 predicted proteins | sample Alteio_BWOrgCont_17_FD_152880 | JGI IMG/M metagenome (GOLD analysis project Ga0206847, IMG submission 152880) | Enriched cells from forest soil in Barre Woods Harvard Forest LTER site, Petersham, Massachusetts, United States -... | ecosystem: Environmental > Terrestrial > Soil > Temperate forest >... | reverse complement strand
GGGGGCGAGCGGGCACAAATAGACCAGGGCTTCAAGAAACTTGTGGCTTGGGACATTCCGCTTACGGACGGTTATGAGTTTGAAATTGTTCCGAATACTGCGAGAAATTCGGGGACGCACCACTTTTGGGGATTGCGCAATCCATCGCTGATTAAAACGGTGCTAGCCTGGCGGCCGGATGCGGTGCATGTCACGGGTTATGCTTACGCCTCCCACGTACAAGCTCTCCGTGCGATCCGCCGCCACAATGTACCAGTTTTGTTCCGCGGCGACTCTCATCTGCTCGACGACTCGAAAAGCGGTCCACGCTGGCTCCTAAAGCGCTCCCTGCTCAGCGCGATTTTCAGATGGCCATCCGTATTCCTATATGTTGGCCAGGCGAACCGGAATTATTACCGAGCGTTTGGCGTGCCGGAAACGAAACTATTTTACTGCCCGCACAGCGTTGAGGTGGGGCGGTTTGCCGAACCAGAAGAGCAATTAGAGCGCGAGGCGAAAGCGTGGAGAGAAGAGCTGGGAATTCCAGCGGATAAAAAGGTGTTGTTGTTTGCAGGTAAGTTTGAGGACAAAAAACGCCCGGTGGCGTTGATGAAAGCGGTAATGAATCTAGCCGATGATAATCTTATTCTTATAATGGTTGGCGATGGTGACCTAGGCTCCCAAGTGAGGTTCCTCGCGGGGGGCCATCCGCACTGCTTTCGTGTGCTTGCATTCCAGAATCAAAGCAAAATGCCAGCAGTCTACCGGCTTGGCGACTGGGTCGTGCTGCCCTCCGCTTACGGCGAAACTTGGGGTTTGGCAGTAAATGAAGCTCTGGCCTGCGGCCGCCCGGTATTGGTTAGCGACAAGGTTGGCTGCGCCACCGACCTCATTGAGCCCGGTCGGAATGGGGCCGTATTTCGTGCTGACGATTGGCGGGATTTCGGTGAACAGTTGGCCAAATTGGTAAAAATCGATTGGCGAAGCAGACGCGTTCAGGAGAAATGGAATATCGAGCGCTTTTCGTCGGAAGCAACCGAGAAATCACTCATAAACGCATTTCGTGGCATTTTCAAAACAGGACTCCATTGAAGCCGCGCTCAACAATTGCATTTTTCGTCGTCTGGCTGGCGTGGCTGTTCTTTAGGTCGCCTCTCTGGATGTCGGATCCGACGCTCCTTGCGCTTTGCGCTGTAATGGCAGTTTTGACGCTATATCCCCTTTGGCGCTGGACGGGCGGTGAAATGATGACGTTCCCGCTGGTTGCGGCGTATACGCTAATGCATATCCCGGCCTACCTCGTTCCTTTCTTGCAGGCGCGCTCAGATGTGATTGGTTATTCCTTGTCAGTGTCCTTCACGTCGGCGCTTGCGGTCTGCGTGTACCTGCTCACCCTTCAGTTGGTAGCCCGTTGGTCGGAATCCGCCCCGTGGGGAAGCGTACGCTTGAACTGGCCGTTGTTGAATCGCATAGTGCCAGGAGTCGCAGAATCCACGTTAATGTGGTTTCTGCTCGGAATATGGTGGGCTTTTACGACGGTCATAACCACCGGATATTTGCCCAACGTTGGACCAAACCTTCAGGTGGTAAGAGTGTTGTGCATAACACCCGGTCAGCTAGCGATGTTCTACCTTTTCTTTCAGTACGGTGGGCGAAAGTTGAGTAGGTGGCAGGAAATCACGCTTTTAGGACTGGTTGCGTCCGGCTTGGCGTTGGACCTAACCGGCGGATATCTAATCGGAGTCGCCTCCAACGTCTTGTTAATACTTCTTGCTTACATAATGGGGGCCAAACGAGTACCCCTGGGACCATCAATGGGATGTTTGGCGCTTCTCGCATTTCTACACATGGGAAAGGCGGAAATGCGGGGCAAATATTGGGATTTGCAAGGAGGCGTTAACTACAGCACATCACGGCTCAACCCGGTTGCGGTCGGCGCCTTCTGGTGCGAGGCGTCGTGGAAGAGTCTATTGAATGGACCTTCGCTGGGAGGGGACTCTTCACAATCACTGCTCGATCGCGGCTCGCTGGCTCATGTGTTGACCTTGGTCATAAGCGAAACACCGCAAAAAAAACCCTATCTCAATGGGCAAACCTACCGGCAAGTGCCACTACTTTTCGTTCCCCGCGCACTCATGAAAAATAAGCCCCGCGGAAATTTACCTACGGACACGGTAGCGCTCTATTATGGCCTTCAAACGCAGGAGTCTCTGGCCACTACCTCGATCGCCATTGGGGAAATCGCAGAAGCCTGGGCCAACTTTGGTTGGTTTGGGATTTTGGTCGTTGGGGCCTTCGTCGGCCTAATATTTTCACTGCCGTCCCATTTGGCATCAGGACGCTCGGTCCAAGAGATTGGATTCCTTGTAGGTGTCGTTTTCCTCTCTGGGAGCTACAATCTTGAATTGACCATCGGGCCTTGGATGGTATCGTTAGTCAATTCACTCTTGGTGGTTACGGTGGGGCTATACATGATCTCACGACCGGACGCCACTAATCGGTCCGGCAAGAATACCGCACAGGTGAAGAGTTCGCCGCCTAAGCGATCCCAGCCTGGTATCGCCAGCAGATAAGAAATATATGCGGATGAAAACCGAAGAAAGTATGGCATCGGTTGCGACTCTAATTTCACCAGAGAATTAACCTCCTCCTTGGTAAAAGTTGTACATTTTCAGCGCAGGCCTTTGGCTGGCCAGATGAGTATTGAACGGCTGTTTGACAGCGTCCGAAGGGCATTGCCAACAACATCGGTTGATTGTGTTGTGCGAATTTGCCCCCATTTTAGTAAAGGGTTTTGGCCACGTCTGTTTAACATGATGGCCGCCGCACAGCATCAGGAACAAATCAATCACATTACGGGTGACGTGCATTATCTAGTGCTTGGCTTGTGCCAAAAGCAAACCGTGCTAACCGTTCATGATTGTGCCTCGCTTGAACGGTTGCGAGGCTGGCGACTTCTGGTCTTCCGGAAGTTGTGGTATGAGTGGCCGATCCGGCGTGCGGCGTTGGTGACGGTAATTTCAGAGTCAACCCGCTGCGAGTTGCTGCGACACGTTCGCTGTGATCCCACTAAAATTCGCGTGGTTGTGAATTGTGTAAGCAATGACTTTCTTCCGTCGCCAAGACCTTTTAACGAGTCTAACCCAGAAATCTTGCATTTAGGAACTGCGACAAACAAAAATCTAGAACGCCTAGTGGTGGCATTGAAGGGCCTGGCATGTCGCCTCCACATAATCGGTAGGCTAACTCCAACCCATAAAGAGGCTCTCGAACGTTATAAGGTTTCGTACGTCAACACCCCGCGCGCGACGGATCGGGAATTGGTAATGGCGTTCCAGCGTTGTGATTTGGTTGCTTTTGTCTCCACATACGAGGGCTTTGGTCTGCCGATTGTTGAGGCGAACGCCACGGGGCGTCCTGTGGTGACCAGCAACTTATTGTCGATGCCCGAGGTGGCGGGGAACGCGGCATGTCTTGTGGATCCGTTCGACGTCGAATCGATACGTCTGGGTGTTTTGCGGGTCTGGAACGATGCGCACTATCGCCAAAAGTTGGTGGACGCGGGCTTCGCGAACGTGAAGCGCTTCTCCGTCGATGCGGTTGCCGCTGAGTACGCCGCGATTTATAAAGAGTTAGCTGCGCGTGGAAAAACAGTAGGCTCGAATTGAATGTCAGAGTGCAGCCGATGAAGATTATTCATCTAACTGGATCTGTTTCGCGAGCGGCGGGAGGACTTTTCGAGAGCGTCAGACATTTAAGCCAGGGAGTGGCGGCGACGGGCTTCAATTACAATGTAAGTGTCATAGGCACTCAGGACGATTATACCGCTCTAGATATTGCGTGTTGGCGGCCAATTTTGACAGGGACGCATGCAATTTACGGTCCCAAGCGTTTTGGATATGCCTATGGCCTTATTGGCGACCTTTTTGCCTCGAATCCAGACATTGTCCATCTCCACGGCGTATGGCAATATGGTTCAGTCGCAGTGTTACGCTGGGCGCGGCGTTTTCGGAGACCTTACATCATATCGCCGCACGGAATGGTAGAGCCTTGGGCGATGCAGCAATCCCGAATCAAGAAGCGGGTGGCCTGGTGGTTATTTCAGAGGCGTTGTCTCGAAAATGCGGCGTGTCTTCGGGCGACCTCCATTATGGAGGCACAAAGTATCCGACAAGCCGGTCTCGACAACGCTATTGCCGTAGTTCCCAATGGAGTGGTTGTACCGAGCCTAAAGCCGGAAGGCAGAAGTCAGAACAAAAAAGAGAGAACTGCTCTTTTTTTGTCGCGGATTCATCCCAAGAAGGGGCTAATAAATCTGGTTAAAGCTTGGCACGCCGTCCAACCGGTCGGTTGGAGATTATTGGTTGTCGGCCCAGATGAATGCGGACATCTTGCGGACGTGCGTAAGGTAGTCGGCGCCGTTGGGTTGGAATACAAGATTACATTTCAAGGAGAGGTCATGGGTGAAGCCAAACTCCATTGCTATCGCGACGCGGAAATTTTCTTGCTCCCGTCTTTCAGTGAAAACTTCGGGTTGGTGATCGCTGAGGCGCTGAGTTGTGGTGTGCCGGTCATCACCACCCGGGCGACGCCATGGGAAGAGCTGGAAACCCATCGCTGTGGTTGGTGGATCGACACCGGGATTGAGCCGCTGGTGGTCGCTTTACGTGAGGCGACAGCCTTGAGTCGTGCCGAGTTATCTGAAATGGGCCAACGTGGAAGACAATTGATCCAAGACCATTATACTTGGCCCGCTATTTCCCGCCAGATGTTGTCTGTTTACAAATGGACGCTTGGTGTTGGTCCAAAACCTGCGTGCTTCATTGATTGACAAAGCCAGCCTGCATATTAGTGGAAGTAACCTGTTGAAAAGCTCAGCCCGTACCGAGACAACGCGCGTTGCTCGTGGTATTTTGTCAGAATTCTTGGATTCTGTGTGCGTGGGCCTATAGCCGACGAGGCTCTCAACCAGTCGTCGGCCGAATCAATGATCGGAATTCCACTAGAAACATCGTGAGTTTGGACATATCGAGCAATCGTACTGCGCAAAAATACACGCTCGCGGAACAGTTTCGCCGCGTGACGTGGGGATTTGGCAATTTGCTGTTTCGATTCAGCCCGCGCCCGTGCTTTAGCTGGCGGAGGGCTGTGCTCCGGTGGTTCGGCGCTTCGGTGGGCAAGCACGTAAACGTTTATCCATCCACCCGAATCTATTTCCCTTGGAACTTGACGGTGGGTGATTGGAGCGCGATCGGGGAAGAAACGCTGATCTACACCCTCGGTCCAGTCACTATTGGGCAGCAAGTGACTATTTCTCATCGTGCGCATCTTTGTGCCGGCACGCATGATTATAATCAGGCATCCATGCCGTTGGTGAAACCTCCGATTGTTATCGGTGATCAAGCATGGGTTTGTGCGGACGCCTTTGTCGGGCCGGGCGTGACGGTGGGTGAAGGCGCAGTGGTAGGCGCGCGTTCCGTCGTGACGAAAAATGTCGAACCGTGGACCGTCGTTGCCGGCAATCCTGCACGATTTCTCAAGAGACGCGCTCTGCCAGCCGCGTCATAAAATACATGGCAGGAGAACGGAATAGCTAGGAAAAAGCGAAAAAGACGCGTAAGCACATGAACTTTTGCGGTCCAATAGACGAGAATCACGCAATTCCGAGAAAAATTTTGACCAAGGATGTCACGGATAGGCGTGGATGGGGAACCGAAATTCTACATGAGGTAACTGAGGAAGGGGAGAGGGATTTGGACTGGATGTCTCTCCGTCCGGTCTCTGTTCTCTCTGTTTGCTCTTGTTAAAATCTCTGGTTTGGTTGCCGCCCCGCCGCGCTCGGTTTCTTGCGCCTTTTCGCGGCAATTTTATTGTATTACGTCCATTTGATTCCTCGGTAATCGTTGACTTATTGCGTTCTTGTACGAGAGATGATCTCTGTTTTAATACCCGTTCGAAATGAAGCCGCAAACATTGTTTCCTGTCTGGATTCGGTGCGATGGGCGGATGAAGTTGTCGTCGTTGACTCAAGTTCTACGGATGGCACCGTGGAGTTGGCCAGGCAAAATGGGGCGATGGTAGTTGATTTCAAGTGGAACGGGAGACTTCCGAAGAAAAAGAATTGGGCTCTTGAAAATATTCGGTGGCGAAATGAGTGGCTTTTGATTCTCGACGCCGACGAGCGCATTACGCCGGAGCTGGCGCTAGAAATTCAAGCCGAGTTAAAAGATCCTCTCGCTAATGGCTATTTTATCAATCGGCGTTTCATGTTTCTCGGAACGTGGATTCGGCATTGCGGGTATTATCCCAGTTGGAATCTTCGCTTGTTTCGGTATAGGCTCGGCCGGTACGAAACGGTGCAAACCACTGACACGACTTCCGGCGACAATGAAGTTCATGAGCACGTCGTATTCAACGGTGCGACGGGCCATTTGAAAAACGACATGCTTCACTATGCCTACCCGGATATCTATACCTGGATGGAGAAGCACAACCGCTATTCTAATTGGGAGGCGGAAGTGGAGGTTCGCGGCGATGAGACCGGCGCGTCCGGCGCGGGGATTGGGAGAAATCTTTCCACCCGCCGCAAATTGCGCAATTGGTCGCGACGGATGCCATTCCGGCCGTCGCTGCGATTTCTGTACAGCTACGTTCTCAAGTTTGGATTTCTTGACGGTCGCCCGGGTTTTATGTTTTGCCGGTTATTGGCAACATATGAAATGCTGAATGTTTTCAAGGCGCGCGAGTTGCGGCAAAAATGGAAAAACCGCGTTCCATGACCGCGGCGATTGCGGAATGGCGCCCCGCCAAACGCAGGCTCTTGAAACGCTGGTGGGTGCGAATTTCTATTGCAGCGGGTTCCTCCCTTCTAGCGGCGGTCATCGCGTGCTATTTACTTCCCCAACAAGTCCTTACAGTGGACAGCGGTCATATAAAGGCCGACGCGCTGCTGGTATTGGGTGGTGGATCGCTGGAGCCGCCGCAACGGGCGGCGGGATTGTTTAAAAGAGGCGAGGCGCCCTTGAGCATTTGCACGGGGATTGGAGATGCCGACGCGAACGAGGCTTGTTTGACGAATTTGGGCGTGCTTGCGTCGGCCATCAATTTGGAACCGAAATCCCATTCGACGCGGGAAAACGCGGAATTTGCGATTGCGATCCTGCCTGCGAAACACCTCAAGAGCGCGATAATAGTTACCTCCTGGTATCACTCGCGCCGGGCGCTGGCGTGTTTCGAGCATTACGCGCCGGACATCAATTTCTATTCGCGCCCGTCCTATATGGGATTTCCGAAAGCGGAGTGGAATTCCGAGGGCATCAGCGGCTACGTCCGAGTGGAATATGTGAAAATACTCGGCTATTGGGTCCGCTATGGGGTGTGTCCGTTATGAAATGATAAGGTTGCCGTGCTTGCAGTGCAATCATCTGATTTGGCCGGGGTTGATTATGATGGGCGCGGCACGCTCACTATCGCATTTCACAGCCGGGATATTTATGAGTATTACGGTGTGCCGGAGTCGAAATACCGCGGCTTGATGAGCGCGCGGTCGCATGGTAAATATTTTCACGCCCATATCAAAGGCTGGTATGAATATCAAAAGGTACGTGGATGAGCAAGCTGCGTGATGATTCGAAGTGGAACCGGCTCACCCCTGAGCAGCGCGAGAAATTGGAGGAGTGGTTGTTTGAAGAAAACCTGGGCTACGCAAAAACGTTAAAACGGGTGAAAGAGCAATTTGGGCTGGAAGCGACTATTTCGAGCCTCGGACGGTACTATCGCCGCCGCGCGCAGGAGCGCCAAATGGAGGAATTCCTGGATGCGCAGGAAATTGCCTATCAGGCAAAGGATTTGCCGTTAAATGTTCCAGTCATGCGGGAGGGGTTGGTAAGGCTTTTGTACAAAGCGGCTCTGAAACTTGCGGTCGAAAAGCCGGGGGAAGTGGCGGAACTGGCGGCGGTCATGAAACTGCTCTTGGCAAGTGAGGACAACGAAATTCGGCGGGCTCGGCAAAAACTGGCGGAGCGGTATTTTGATTACGACGCGGTTGCCGACTGCCAGAAGGAATCCCGCCGATGGACCACAATGAAAGTCTTTAACTTTGGTAAACCGGAAGATCAGAGATTTACCAATTCTACATGGACGGATGGAGGGAGTGCCCGTCAGAATCGCTCTGTCCGTTTTCTCCTATCTAGAAATCGCTCCCCAATATTTCTGACTCCATCTTTCTGACCCAAATTCCCATTCTCTTTCCGGAAAAGGTCGGAAAAATAGAGCCAAAACAATGACGCCCGTGAGGGCTTTTCCAAATGGCGCGCCGTCCCTTTTGTTATCCGCGTTCATCCGGTGTTATCCGTGGTTAAAAATCCGTTGGTTGTGGCTTTGCCGCACTGTGTTTCTTCGTGGCGAAAATTCTCTTGGAAATGCGTGACTTCCGCATATTGAACCGCAAAATGCCCCGTGTTTATGCGGTTTTGTCGCTTTTTCGCGGCCATCCCATGTTGTATTGCATCCTGCCAATCACTTGAATCTCAGCGAGCCGGGGTCGTCTAAAACGGTCGGAACTGACCGATGTGATGAGTCGGGCGTGGCAAAGATGTACAGCAATAGATAAAACAATCCAATGCCAATCATCGTCCCCAGTGTAATCCGAAGGATTCGGCAAAAGGGACGCTTCTTTTTGCAGCGGATGCGAACTCGTTCGACTGCGCGATCTGTCACGCCTTAAGTTATAAATCCAGAACCGCGGTTTTGTCAACGAGCCCAACCGGGGTTATTGGCCGAATGGAGAACGGTAGGGTAATGATCTCCGGCCCGGTTGTAGGCCGTAGTGTCTGCGCAAAGGAGGAATCCGCGTCTATCCGTGAAATCCCTGTCCGCCATAGCCTCGGCGGCGGGCGCGGTCAAAAGTCCCGGAAGTTTCACTTCCTCATTTGAAAATTCTTTTGCTCAATCAGACATTTTACCCCGATGTAATGGCTACCGGCCAATACCTGAGCGAGTTGGCTTCGGAATTGGTGAAGCGGGGACATGCGGTAACGGTGGTCACGGGGCGTCAGGCGTATGATAATCGCCAAATAACGTTTCCCGCCCGTGAGAATTGGGGGGGAGTGGATATTCACCGGGTTTATTCCACTGGTTACCGAAAGAAGACCAAGTGGCGGCGGGCGGTGGATTTTGGCAGCTTTATTGTTTCGTGTTGCCTGCGTTTGGCCACGCTGCCGCGACAAGATGTGGTTGTCGCGTTGACGACGCCGCCTTTGATTTCGTTTGTCGGCGCGTGGCGGGCGCGGTTGTGGCGGTCACGGTTTTGCTATTGGGTGATGGATTTCAATCCGGATGAGGCGATCGCGGCGGGCTACTTGCGGGCCGGTTCCTTGCCCGCGCGGGTTCTTGAGGCCATGTCGCGGTTTGGCCTCCGACAAGCGAATTGCATTGTCGCACTGGATCGATTCATGCGGGATTTGATTGTTGCAAAGGGGATTGGCGCCGAAAAGATTTCGGTGATTCCGCCCTGGTCGCATGATGACGAGGTACGCTTTGATCCAGCGGGGCGCGAACGATTTCGCAAAACGCACGGTTTGAACAGGAAGTTTGTGGTGATGTACTCGGGGAATCACAGCCCGGTGCATTCGTTGAACACATTACAGCGGGCGGCGGAGAAACTCGGGGGCAATCCCAATATCATCTTTTGCTTCGTCGGTGGCGGCGGCGAGTTTGCGCGGATTAAAGAATGGGCAAAGACGGGGAAATGTAACGTGTTGTGCCTTCCCTACCAGCCGCTGGGCGAGCTTAGCGCGTCGCTTTCGGCGGCGGACGTGCATGTAGTTGTCATGGGTGAAGCCATGCTTGGCTTGGTTCATCCGTGCAAGATTTACAACATTTTGGCGGTGGGCGCGCCGGTATTATACATTGGACCGAAGAAAAGTCACGTTACGGAAATTTTGGATCGAACCAGCCAAGGCTACCCGTGGGCGTCATGCGTGCATGGAGGCGTGGATGACGTTGTGAATCAAATTCGGCGGTTTACGGAAGAGTCGCCAAAGGGATCCCGCCGTGTCCCTGTGGAAGTTACCAGGGACTTCACCAAGGGCGGGCTCCTGGAACGGATGATCACCGAATTGGAGAGATCAGGGAGTCGAGCCAGCACGGGTATCCGCAAAGAACAAATATTGCCTCATATTTAATTTGCGTTTTCTATCTGCTTGTATCTGCGAAATCCGCGGTTAAAAGTTCCTCTTTTGAGATTCTTGCGCCTCTTTGCGGCCAATGATTTCCCCTCGGTTTCCTGTTGGATTCATTTGGATCTGTTCAATTCACCATGACCAAATTGTCGGAAGAATCCGATCGAGTTGGGAGCGAATCCGCAATTCGGCCGGCGAGATTGTCTTTGCGGATGTTGCGGTTGTACCGCGTCTGCGACGGCTTTTCCGGCAACCTGATTTATTTCATGGTGGTCACCGGGCCGTGGCTCTTTGGAACCACCCGGGATTGGACGATCCAATTTATGGATATTGTCGGATTGGCGCTGGGCGCAATGTTCTTGCTAAAACTAATGATCCGGGTGTGGACCGGTTATCGTAATTCCCGCTGGGACGAACGCGATCGTCATTCAGCCAATCACGACAATGAGGCCATGCAGGGGCGTCGATTCGTGAATCGCTCGCTCGCCGCGCTTACGGTGCTGATCCTCGGCTTTTGTCTGACGAGCGTAATTAACGCCAGCGCAAAACTTGATCCGGAGACCAAAAACTTTCAGTATTACCGGCACTTGGCCTGGCTGCCGAGCAGTCATGACCAGACCGCCAGTTGGCAGGCGTTTTGGACCTATCTCGCGCTCGCGGGGTTCTTCTGGGCGCTCCACGATTGGCTGGTAGCCAAGGACACGGTGGAGGAGCGGGCCGGTCGTGCCAACGACGGCGACTTTAGCGGCAGTTGGGGCCGATTGATGCCGGAACGGCTGCGGCGGCTACTGTGGATCGTCAGCATTAGCGGCGGACTATTGGGCGTGGAGTCAATCGCCCAGCGCTTGAGCGGAACCAACAACATCCTCTTTTTCTGGCCGCCCCTTCTCCAACAGCATGCCGACGCAGAGTTCGGACCTTATGCTTACCGTTCCAACGGCGCCCAATATTTCAATTTGATTTGGCCGCTTACGCTGGGGTTCTGGTGGACGATGCACCGTGAGACTCGACGACGGAGCAAAAGCTCAAGATTTGCCCGGCATCACCTCGTATTGGTCGCGGCAATGGTCATGGCGGCGTGTCCGATCATCGCAACCACGCGGGCCGGGACCGCGGTGGATTTGGTGATGATGGCGGCGGCGGTCGTAATCCTTCTGACCGCGCAACGGAAGGGTGATGTGAGGGCCAGATTAAAGATTGTCGGGGGGCTGTTGTTGACCCTGGGCCTCGCGTCGCTCTTTGGCTGGCAGGCAATGGAGCGGAGGCTCGAGCCGGGGAGCTTTGACGAGGGTCTCGCGGGCCGAAACTCCATCTATCAAATCGCGGGCCGCATGGCGGACGATTTTCCACTCTTTGGTTCTGGACCGGGGACGTTTCACTCGTTATATCGCTTCTATCAGGATGCCGAGGAAGACTTCACCGTCGTGAATCTGCATAACGACTGGCTGGAGACGCTTATTACCTTTGGATATGCGGGCAGCGTCCTCGTCGCCCTGGCGTTTCTCACGGTCTTGCTTCGTTGGTTCATACCGGGCGGAGTTCAGGCGGGCATCCGCCTGGTCTCCCTGATTTGGCTGGCGCTGGCGGGCTGCCTGGCCCATGCCCGCTATGACTTTCCGCTGCAAATCCATTCGGTGCTGGCCGCTTTTTTATTGCTTTGCGGAATCCTTTTCAGCGTCTCTCAGTCAAGCGCGCATTAGTTCAGAATGTAGGACGCCCAAACCAAAACTGAATTAGCCATTACCCGTAACCTGCGTGTTGCTACTCCGAGTAGCAGATAAGCCGAGACGAGGATGGGCCGTAGGTGTATATAGAGAAGAATCTCGGATGGGCTACAGCTAATGATCGGCCAATCTTCGATAGATCAAAGAATGTGTTTTCTAACTCCCCCGGTCAGGCGACCAGGCCCACAAACGACCGGAATTCCGATCATTCGTTGTAGGCCTGGCGCCCCCACCGGGCGCGCTTTATCACGTAAACGGAAAAACTCATCATTACCACGTTTCGGACCTGAAAATACTTGCCGGAAACGATAAAATCTGAAAGAATGACGGTATTGAAAGCACGGATAAATAAGAAGTGGTGTCCTAGAGTGCTGTGGTGCGGAATCGTGATCATCATGCCGGCCGCGAAAACCTATGGACAGGAAATCATCCGCATGTCCCTGGCGGGTGCGCAAGCCGCGGCTGCGGCAAGAACCGCCACAAACGTCAATTATTACAATATTCAGGTTGGCCCGGTTAGCCTCAGGTTTCAGGGCGAGATGGGGATTGAACTAACTGATAATGCCAATTATTCATCGGTCGCACCGGACGCGGACATCGGATTGCATCCAAATCTTAACTTTAAAGCATTCTGGCCGGTGACCGAGCAAAACACGCTGGTCGTGTCCACTGGTGTGGGCTATGTAGAATACCTGCACGATCAAAGCCTAAGTCACTTAAATATAAATTCCGATTCCGGGCTGGCATTCAACGTGTATTCGGGCGATTTCCTTTTCAATCTGCACGACCGGTTTTCGGCGACGGATTACCAGGTCGCGGATCCATCGGTTAGCGCGAGTTTAATCCGTCTCGAAAACACCGCGGGATTGGCCGTTACTTGGGACCTCAACAAGCTGGTGCTTACCGCCGGATATGACCATGATACATTTCATTCTTTGACCGAAAGCTTTCAATACAGCGACAATAGCTCGGAATTGCTCAACTGCAAGGCCGCCTTTATTACGTCGGTGACGAGCAGGGTAGGATTGGAGGTGGGTGGCGGCTTCACAACCTACACCGAGTATGTTCTCGACAACAGCACTCATTTTAGTATCGGGCCTTTTTATCAGGCCCAATTAACTCCCAGCCTTGGTGGTCAGTTGGCCGCGGGATTTGCCACGTACCAATTTGACCACAGCGGGAGCTTTACCAACGTGAACGATTTTACCGGCTACTATGCCTCGGCATCCCTGACGCACCGGCTCAATGACTTTTTCTCCGAGACCCTGACCGGGGGGCGCCAAATACAATTGGGCATTTCGGCTAACTTGGTGGACGACTATTTTGCGAATTATGGGCTGACGTGGAATTTTGGGCAAAACTATTTTTCGACCTTCAATGTTTCGTTTGACCACGGCTCGACGTCCGGAGGGCTCGTTGAGAGGTATGACCGTTATGGGCCGGGGGTCAGGTTTGGTAAGCGCCTCAGCGAAAAGCTTGTTGGCAGCGTGTCCTACTCGCTTCTTAAGAAAGACTCTGATGTCTCAAGTCTTAGCTATACTCAAAACCGAATCTTGTTTGACTTCACCTATGA
>Ga0206847_10313_pt1 | contig 13485 bp, 12 predicted proteins | sample Alteio_BWOrgCont_17_FD_152880 | JGI IMG/M metagenome (GOLD analysis project Ga0206847, IMG submission 152880) | Enriched cells from forest soil in Barre Woods Harvard Forest LTER site, Petersham, Massachusetts, United States -... | ecosystem: Environmental > Terrestrial > Soil > Temperate forest >... | reverse complement strand
TTGGGGAAGTATTAGATGGTTCTTGGGTACGATTAAATAAATAGCATGGTTTACCCGTATCAACAGCATCGCTGGGCATCGAGATTGAATCGTCTGTCACGATAATTTTATCGGCTGTCGCTAACATTCCATGATAGGGATTTTCGGTGTTTTTATCATATTTGTAGGCGTAAGAAGGGATGTTTGCTTCTGTAAGCGCACTCGTGAAGGTTTCTATTACTTGCGTGGGATTCAATGTGCGGAATGACGTTGTAAGCGCTACTGAGCCGCCGGTTTTCTTAACTGCGCTGACAATATCTGCGGATAATCGTTTAGCGTCCTGCAGCGATAGCTTTTCATTACGATCCACCCTTTCGCCGATAATAACACAATACACGGGATGATTTTCTTCAAAGGTACCAAACTGGTCTCCCCATGTTTGCTTACCCTTTTCAAGGGTTTTTGAATTAACCCGAGTTGGCACTGTGTCATAAACAAACATATTAGGAACGGGATTCTCATCAAGTTGATGGCGAAACACCACGTTCATATCCGTTGTTTCACTTAAGCTGCCGGTGCTATAATCGGGTACGTTCACCCTTACGACTAATGTCTCATCCAGTATTGGGAGATTTCCCTTAGGATCGCGTATTTGATGATGCGAAGAGTCGATTGAACTATTTATGAATATTTCCGGGAAATCCTTTCGATGAACAAGTTCATGCCGTAACTCGTTTGTGCGAGGATTTCTCAAGGGAACTCTAAAAGAATGCCCGTCAGTCGTGTAGCCCACTAAAGGACCATCAATCAATAAATACCTATCGGGACTAAGAGCTTCGGCAATGGCTAACCCATTATTAATATCGCCTTTATTTCCGTGCCCCATCAGCCATAGGGTAGGTTGATCGGATTTCCCCGTACCGTTACCTGTTTGGGGTGTTGTTGTGCCTGGTAATGGTATAGCTCCGCCATCAGGCGAAGTTATCACCGCAGTTATATTTTGTGGTGATATTGCCTGATTTTGTGAGTCATTTTGATGGTCATTTTCGGCCATTTGATAACTTATCATCACTGTCGATTTTGACCAATTATACCGCAGTAATGTTAATCTTTTATGACAATAGGATAACTTAGTAATTACTGCCATGCTGACTGAGATGAGTTTAGCGCCGGAAAGCCATATAAACTTAATTAAAACAGCATATTAATATCTCTGGAGTCGCAGAAACTATAGTATCTAAACCAACCAATCTTCATAAAATCTTCGCAATAATTAACACATTAATTAATATATAATTAATTCAATGTACGCAAAGTTTTATCGTTTTGGGCGGATAATTACCGTATGACTGCACAAAATAAGAAACATTTTGATGAGATTATGAAGCGACCTTTGCAGCAATTGCGAGGGGCATTGTTCGCCGCGTTCAAAGGCGGCAGATTTAATCAAAACCAGATGGATGCATTTTGGGGCACTGCGCAGATCGGCGACCCCAACCCCGGCCAGCGCGACCAGATAGTTCAAGCCTCAGGCCAGCTGAAACAACAGCAGGGAACCAGGAAATGACATCTCAAGCCAAAACCGAAACGCTTAAAGCATTCGTAGCGGACATCGCGGCATGCCGCCCGGAACGAATTGAAATCATTGCTCCCCAATCAAATGATCCGGGAGCCATTAATTATCGCGCAATGTGTGAAGAAGTGGGTCTGAAAGCAATGCCACATCTCGCAGTCATTGATGGCGCGGTTGATGGTCCGCATGTTTTGAAATCAGGCCGCCGGGGACTTGGCGCTTATTTTCCGGCTTTGGACGTGATTGTTCTGCTTAGACCGTTTTACGAATCTTTGGCTCATAAAGATTCGTACGTGGGCCAATATATCCCCGCGCATGAAATAGGGCATGCATATGAATGTTCTATAAGAGATCCTGAAATCGATGCCAGAAGAAAATTTTTAGCCAGCCTGCTGGCAGGTGTCGCCGCATTTGCCGCAACGGGTGTTACCGCTCATGAAGTCTCAAATCGTTCCGATATTACTGATCCTAAAAAATGGGAGGCTATGGATATACCGCCGTGGATCATGGCTATAGCGGCAGGCCGCAAAAGCTATAGTGGAGTAAATAATATTGCTGGCAAAGTTATAGAGCGGCATGCGGAATTTGCGGCAGATAAACATGCCGGTACCATCATCGGGGTTGAAAATGCCGTTAATGGAATTTTTGAACAGATGATGAAGTCGTCTCTTGGTATAGAACGCCAGCTGCTAGCAAAACAGTATGTTGAATTTGGTGAAAAATTACAACAGGCCCTTTCTAAGACTTCTCCGGACACCAGTTTAACGGAAACGGAAAAGGAGTATTTGTTTATTCTTTATTACGCAAAGAAGACAGCTCTGCCGCTTAATGCACCAAGATATCTTTTGGGCGATTTATATCCAACCCATGAGGAACGAATAGTGCGCTTATCTTCTGATGACGCCAGCCCAGAAGGTCAGCGGCGCAAGGCATTGCTGGAACAGTTGAATAGTAATGAGCCATCCATACGGAGATAGCACTTTATAATTATATAATTCAATATATTATTAGCATGGCAGGGGATGTTTCATGTAATTGTAACAAAAGATTAATATTTGTTAGTAATTATTATGGTAATATAGATTACGGAATTTTATAATCCCAGCGAAAAGGAGCTGCCATGTCCACTAACACGCAGGATCAGAGCGCCGGCCAATTACCCGTTCCTCCGGCATCATTAGACCTGAGTAGAAGCCTGTATGATGCGCTTGGTGTTACACAGGGTGCGACTGCACAGCAAATGGAGGATGCCTATTGGCGGATTGCTGAGGCCAATGAGGAAGCCTATCAACGTGACCCCCAAAATACACAGGCTGCAAACAACCTTAAAGATGCCATGATCGCACGTGATTTGCTTGTCACCAAAGGCATGCGGCTGGTGTACCAAGATTATGGCGGTGGCAGTGGTGATCCAGATAAAGAGAGAGCGGCGCGTATAAAAATTGGCGACTCGCGTTTTGCCAGTAGCGTCGATACATTTGAGCAGCCCATACGGGATATAAAAGTAAGCCGCAACGATGCCTACTTAGCGCAAGTTCCAAGAAATGAAGGAAATGGCTCAACACGATCTTCATCCACTCCCTCCGCACCTCCGAGAAAACAGACTGGCGCATCGGTAGCATTGTTAGAACCACCCGCAGATACGGCCAGAACCAGGGATTTAGAGGAATTATTTGCTAATTCGTCAGCAGCTGCTGATCCAGCGCCTGTAAGCGAAGATGTCACCGTATCAAGTAACCCTCCAGAAGCAGCCATACCCGGCGCAGAGAATAAGCACGCAGCAGAAACGGCAGTTTCGCAACCGGAAGGGCAGCATGGAAAAATTGGTTATGGGTCCCTAGCGGTCTCGCAAATGATGGTTATACGCAAACTTACAGAAGAACTGGCAGAATTCTCCAGAGAGCATCGGATTAATGTGCCGGAGTTAGACGAGAGCAGCATGCTGCGTATTGCTATGCTGATAAAGGAATCGCGTTATGATATTAGCCCGCTTGTGAATAGCTGGCTGCGGAAGATTAAGACGGACGAGCCAATTACAGCAGCAGAACATATGCTGTTTGATACTCAGCATAGTTACCGCCGCTCGAATAAGGGGTTCGGTTTGATAGACCGATTTGACAATGTAATAAATGTGCGAGATCGCTTGGCCGCGGCGCCTGCCAGTGAATTGAAGGAAGAACATACGTTTGCGGGAGGTGCAGTGGTGCAGGTGCCATCTGATTCGTTGATAAAAGCGATGAGTCAGGATGTGACGCACCAGGCCGGGTTAGTTGCAAATGCGGAAATAGAGCGGCTTTTGCAAAATGGCGTCCTTCAATTGGATAATAGCAACGGGAAAGGCGCCCTGTCACTGGGGCCAAACTGCAATTCCACTCTGTTGGCATATCCGGAAACCATGCTTTACAAATCTGCCGATGATCTCCAATCCCCACGCAGTGGTGGCGCTTGGCGTGAGATAGGTGAATTTATCGGCAATGTCAGCGCCGATCTTGCCAGCAGTTTCAAGACTGATCCTACTTTTATAAGGGCGAGTGACGGCAAGACCACTGTGGCCGGTTTTAGGGAAGCACAATGGAAATCTTTAGCCGCCCGTCACGAAGATGAGCTAAACGCATTCATGGGGTTGGAATCAAACCAGGTGCGCCGCTCTCCCCCTGTGATTACTGAACCGCTGCTGCCGAAGGGCAATGCAGAAGCCATCATACCTTCTGAGTTACTTGTAAGATTGGCGAACTACTCACAATATAGGGCCGATAATGTGCAGCCAATCAGAAAAAATGGCTCACTTACACAGCTTCCGTTAGAGCTTCAGCATTTCTCTGAAACAGGAACGTTGAGCGCTTTTCCTTTGCTGCCTGCGCAAGAGACTGCTGCAGCATTAAGGCAATTGGCGCATGCCCATCCGGATGGCATAAGCGCAGAGCAGTTTTTCCGGGAGATGAGGCAGATTGAGGACAAGCAAGTTATTGCCTGGACGGATGCAAATGTATTTCTCAACAGTTTCTTTACGTACGGCGACCCTACTGCCATCCTCTCGCCCATAATGGCGGAAGCCGTAAAATCCGTGGGACACAAAATTGATATCAATAGCGGTATATCCGCAAAAGCATTTACAAGAGATTTTTATTTCCAAGCAGATTGGAAAGTAGATCTGTTGAAAAAAATACAGGCAATAGATGATATGGAGGTTGGCGCACTTAGAGAGCGAGTAAAAGAAGGGCTTTCTAATACATTAACGCAATTTGTTGAAGAGACTATATTAAAAAAAGTAGATGCTACTCTTAGGCAATATTATTCCGGAGATACGGTTGATTTTAATGGCATGCGATTGCTGGCCCAATTAATGGATCATCCGGATTTTAAAGAAAAGGTCACGGCTCTAGTCAAAAATACAGGCCGTGAATATACCGACGCTTTAAAAGCTGACAAAGAAAGAGGCGACAGAATTTGCCCTCCCAGACGGGCAAGACCGCTGCCTATAAGAACGGCTGTTGTTTTACCTGATGGCGACTATCGCAAAGAATTCGATGCGGCAAGGGAGATCGGGTGTCATGCTATGGAAGCCGGTGCCATGCGGCTTTCTAAGCAGACGGAGGACAAATTGGCAGCGGAAAGCACTAGTATTCTCAAGCAGGCAATAGAAAAACAAAAAACCTACCCTAGCTGAAGACGGAACTCCCGTTATCGATGCCAAACAACTACATACGGACCTGACCCAAATGAGGCGTGAAGCAACCAAAACAGAAGGAAAAGGCTGCTGGAAATAATAGTCCCTAAAGACACACAAGGATCAAAAATAAGCGAAGAATATGAGACACGCAAAGTTTTATGGACTTTATGGTGCCTTTGAATGCGGATCTAATCCGCAATCAAAATATCGATATAACTCCCTCAAGGGAATAATTGGAGATGTTGGTTTTGTTGATATTCTACCACCTTCAGCTATAGAAACCACCCAAACACGATAGCTGCTACCGCTGACAATGCCAGCATCCACCAGAAATCCATGCCAAAATGCGCCAGCCATCCGCCTATGCAGTAGGTAAATGCCAGAAATCCGCAAATAACATTTTCAATGAATTCGGCAACCCACGATGGTTTTTTGTCATCAGGATCATTATAGCCCATGCGCTTTAACGCGAGCAATTGTATAAAGCCGGATCGCTAAGGATAATCTCTAAATCCTGTATGGCAGATACAATGGCCCGCGAGGCTATAATGGTGCATGCAGGGTCTTGCGCATCCTTAAGATAGCCTTCGCAATAGGAAGCAACCCTGAGTTTTGCCAGTGCGCCATAGATTGAAGAGGAAGGCCGGAGCAATTCCAAAAGCAGCGCATGCGATTGATTATGTGCCTCGACATAACGTGGATGCGTGTAATCTTCATTTACTTCATCGAATATGCGAAGGGCGTTTAATTCCGATTCATGCCACGCGCTGTATAGTTTTTGGATTTCTCTATCAGTAGAATTGCTATTTTGTTTCTTGGAGCCACTCATACAGCATACCTTTAACCATTATAATATTATAAATTACTATTATATAGTGTTATAACCTATACCATATTGTTTTGAATTAAACAGAGAATTTTGAATCTTGGTAGCATTTTCCCACGATAATTTTTCTGGGGAAGAGCTATGCAACGAGGAAATCTCTGTGGGCATCGTATAAAACTGGCGCGGATAGACAAAAAATTGAAGCAGGTGGAATTAGCGGCAATGCTATCGGTGGATCATGATTTTGAGCTATCGCAACATGCCATTTCCAAAATCGAAACGGGCGAGAGAATCGTCAGCGATATTGAATTGGTAACGCTCGCTAAAGCGCTTGGCGTCAAAGTGATATGGCTATTGTTTGGCGATAAAGGGGAGAAATAACTATTTGCCTTTCGGCAGCACGAAATTATCCAGTTCCTTCGGCTTGTCCCACTTTGCGGTGTTCATATTACCCCATGCCAACAAGGCGGACATGAACTCTGGATTTTCCAGATTGCGGAACACTGTATAGAGCTTGTTGACGATCTCCTGCATCAGCCGTTTCATCTCACCGTCATCGAGCCGCGATAATTCGTTCCATAGAATGGTACGCTCCGGTGTCACTAAGGTCACATCTGAATAATCTCCTGCTTGTGAGATAGGCACTTTACCAGCGTGTAAATCTTCCAGGAATCCGTTGCGGACGCATGTCACTGCGATGGCTTTGGCTAATTGTTCTGCGCTTTTTTTGTCCATGTGCGTAAAATATCAGATGCCCCATGGCGTGACAATATCAAAACTCCCCTCGCTCTATAACGTTTTTGGTTTCCGGCGTTGCCCTGATTCGGTGGGCTGATTGCTCGTTCATTCCCACTCCGTAAAGGCTGCATAGGCCGTCCTTTTTCATGAGAAGCTGAAGCCGCAGTCGTGCCGGTAAAGCAAAGAATCGGTTCCCCCTGAAGGTCTCCCCCAATTCTTCACTTGACCGTCGCAAACGCTCACGCCTCTGGCGGCTTCTGATCGTTCTCATAAGGACGCAATGATGCAGCCTTAAAACTTAGGAGAATGAACATGAGTAATACAGACACACAAACCACCACTGGTAAAGTCCCAACCCACATCGCCTATCAGGTGCGCGAAGGGGAGAAGAAGGGTTACTGGACACGCATCGGTGCAGCATGGCCGCATAAGGATGGCAAGGGCTTCAATATCCAGCTCGATTGCATGCCATTCGATGGAAAGATCAGCCTCCGTATCGAATCCGAAACCAAATAATTCAATCGCTGGGCGGGCGTGCCCGCCCAGCATCCCAAAGGAGCCAATCTATGACACAGGAAATTCTTACGAAACACGAATTGCTACAATTCACCGGCAGCGAGCACTGGTATCGCCATAGCCTAGTTCGCAAAGTGCTATACACGGACGGTGCCCAATATGTGGCCGAGAAAGGCGGAGCATACTGGCTGCTTGACGAGATCGCCTTCGCTCAGAGCATGACCAAAGTTGCTGTCGAGGAGTTTCAGCTATGGCGATTAAAGGTACATACAGATAAAACCGCAACGCTTAGCTGCGAGAATGGAAATAAGCATATCGTTGTCAGCAAACAGATCGACTATACCGATTTCCCGCTGGATGAAATTACCTTTTATTTCACTGATAACGTAATTCTCCTGCCAAGCGAATATTAGCCCAAATTACTCCACCATTATCCGCCTAAGATAACCTCTTGGGCGGGATTTTTTTTGACCAGTTCCCCGAACATCATACGTCCATTTTTGACGTGATAATGGAGGGGATTTGTGTGCCCATTTATGGGTATTCTGTTACAACTTACAGGTGGTAGATAATGGGATATTGCCAACAGGAAACAAATACTATAAGGTGTAGTGAGGAAGAGGGCAGGATGTGTAATGTAGGCCTACATTACGTTTTATTCGCGGCAGCCCGCTCAACAACTAACCTGCCCCTGCGGGGGCCACGGCTACCGCCTGAAAGGTGACATGAAAAAGAAGCCCTCCAGACAGCGCGTGACGCCACTGAAAATTTGGGCATTGCCTGCGGAGTCGGTGGCGATAAAAGCCAATGCCGCCAAGGCTGGGTTGCCGGTTTCTGCCTACCTCAGAACCCTCGGATTAAACCATACACCAAAGACCATTTTGGATGCCGATGCGGTCATGGAATTGGCGAAAGTAAATGGAGACCTGGGGAGGCTCGGCGGACTGCTCAAAATGCTCCTCACCAATGACGAACGGATGAAGTCGCTGGGCAAGGATCAGGTGAACGCCATGCTCGAAGAAATCCGCAATACGCAGGCATTACTTTTTGAGACGGCGAGGAAAGTATGATCGCCAAGCGCATTGAGTTCCGTAATGTGAATGTGAGCAGCTATTCAAAGCTGATCAATTACATTACCAATGCACAAGGTAAGAATGAGCGTGTCTGGGAAATTACGATCACCAATTGCCAGGGCGAACACCCGACATGGGCAGCCATGGAAGCCGAAGCGGTACAAGCGAAGAATACCCGCACCAAGATGGATAAGACCTATCACCTGCTCATATCCTTCCGGGAGGGAGACCACCCTGCGCCGGAGAGCCTGCATGCCATTGAGAAGCGTATCTGCGATAAGCTGGGCTACGGCGAACATCAGCGGGTCAGCGCCGTACATTACGATACGGATCACATGCACATCCATATCGCCATCAATAAAATCCACCCCACACGCTTTACGGCGCATGAGCCGTATTTTGATAAAAAGAACCTGGGCATCCTGTGCGCGGCGCTGGAAAAAGAATATAAGCTGGCACCGGATAATCATATCCCGCGCATGACGCCGGGAGAGGCCAAGGCGCAGGATATGGAAAAAGCCGCTGGCATTGAAAGCCTGATAGGCTGGGTGAAGCGTGGATGCCTGCCGGAGTTGCTTGCAGCTACTTCATGGGACGCATTGCATAAGACCCTCGCCCATAATGGCCTGAAACTGGAACAGCGCGGCAATGGACTGGTCATTAAAGACAGCAATGACATCGCCGCCAAAGCGAGTTCTATCAATCGCAGCCTATCCATTCATGCGCTGGAGAAACGATTAGGAGCCTTCCAACCCTGCGTGGCACAGGAAGTGAAGATCACGAACCGCTATGAAGTAAAACCCATGGCATCCAGAGTGGATACCAAACAATTATGGGCTTTGTATCAGCATGAGAAATCGCAACATAAGCAGCGCCACACGGTATTAGGGGAACGAGCCAAGCACCGGAGAGACCGGCGCGTAGAGGCCATCAAAAAATCCGCCGATGTAAAACGTGCCGCTATTACCCTCACCAAAGGCCGGTTAGCCAAGACCATCCTTTACCATTCCGTCTCGCAGAGCTTCATGAAAGAAATGCGCGTCATCCAGCAGGATTACCGCGAGGATCGCCAGAAAGTGTACGAGAAGGGCAAGCATGTCGTCTGGTATGATTGGCTGAAAGCCAAAGCATGGGAGGGTAATGCGCAGGCGCTGGACGTGTTACGCCACCGCTATGACCGGGAGCCACTCCGAGTCAATGCTATCGGCGGCGAAGCGATAGACAGGATCAATTACCGCGCAGGCGCACAGATCGAAGCGGTGACAAAACGCGGCACCATTCATTATCAGGTGGCGCAAACCGTCCTGCGCGATGATGGGAGGCAGTTCCGGATGGCGGAGAAGGTGAGTCAGGATGTGGTCGAGGTTGCCCTTAAAATGGCCGTACAGCGCTTTGGGAAAGATATTACCGTGAATGGCACGGAGGAGTTCCGCAAGCAAGCGGTAGTCGCAGGAGCGAAGCTAAAGCTGGTATTTAAAAATCCGGAACTGGAAGCACAGCGAAAAGCACTCATAACTGCCACCACTCATACGACAAATCCGGACGCATCAACGGTTTATATCGCTGAAAGGAACGAGACACGCGGCAAAGGCATCGATATATTACCACATCGTCGTTACGATGATACCGATGCCGGTAAGCATTCCTTTGCCGGAATCCGCCAAGTGGAAGGACAGACCCTTATGCTGTTACAAACACCCAAAGAAATGCTCGTGCTGCCCATTGACGACGCCACCGCCAACCGCGCCCAACGCCTGAGCCTAGGCAGTAGCATCGAAATAAATGCCCAAGGCATTGTTCGTACCCATTCAAGGAAAATGTAATTGGCCGAGAAGCGTAACAACGCTATCGGGCCGAAGATCAGCGCAGGCGCTGACCGAGTTGACCTGACTACCCAGCGCGCATTAGTGGCTGTTTCTTGGATAATGGGCATAGTATGCGCCACACAGACATTTGCCCATAATTTTGCTTACCAACCCGGCCTTGGTTATTCTCTTTATCACCTATATGCGCCGTGGAAAATCCTGCAATGGGCATGGTTTTATCGTGATGTCTATCCGGACACTATAAAAAATGCCGTATCTGCCGGTATAGCAGTTTCGGCTTTATTCATGTTCATTCCTTTCTTCCGGTCGGTAGTGTCGTCCAATTCATCAAAGGCACATGAATTTATGCACGGCTCGGCGCGCTGGGCAGGGAAAGAGGATATTAAAGCCGCCTCGTTACTCCATAATGACGGTGTAATCGTCGGATCATGGATGGATAAGGGTAAGCCGGTTACGTTGCGCCATAATGGCCCGGAGCATGTGCTGTGTTTTGCACCGACCCGCAGCGGTAAAGGCGTCGGTCTGGTAATCCCGACGCTACTTAGCTGGAAAGAAAGCGCCGTGATACTTGACCTCAAAGGCGAGCTTTGGGAAATGACCGCCGGATGGAGAAAACACGCTGGTCATAAGGTGCTGCGTTTTGATCCGGCCAGTCTTACGGGCAGTATCGGCTTTAATCCGCTGGAAGAAATCCGCCTCGGTACGGAATATGAAGTGGGCGACGTGCAAAATTTAGCGACGCTACTGGTCGATCCCGATGGCAAGGGACTGGTGGATCATTGGCAGAAAACCGCGCAGTCGCTTATCGTGGGTGTCATCCTGCATTTGCTTTATAAAAATGCACATGAAGGAAAAATAGCCAATTTCCCGGCGCTCGATGCCATGCTGTCCAATCCGGAAAAACCGATCCATGAGCTGTGGAAGGAAATGGTAACGTACAAGCATCGCCATAACGCTACTCATCCGGCGGTGGCAGCGGCAGGACGGGATATGATAGACCGTCCGGAAGATGAAGCAGGCAGTGTGCTTTCCACCGCAAAATCTTACCTGTCGCTTTACCGCGATCCGGTAGTAGCAAAAAATGTCAGCAAATCCGAATTCCGTATCCGCGACCTGATGAACCACGATCATCCGGTGAGCCTCTATATTGTTACGCAGCCCAACGACAAAACCCGTCTATGCCCATTGGTGCGTGTTTTGATAAACATGATACTTCGCTTACTCGCCGACCGCATGGAATTTGAAAATGGCCGTCATAAGCCGCATTATAAGCACCGCCTGCTTATGATGCTCGATGAATTCCCCAGTCTCGGCAAGCTAGAAATTATGCAGGAATCTTTAGCCTTCGTCGCCGGGTATGGCATCAAATGCTACATCATCGTGCAGGACATAAATCAGTTGCAAAACTCCGCGACAGGTTATGGCAGGGAAGAAAGCATTACCTCCAACTGCCATATACAGATAGCGTTTCCACCTAATCGCGTGGAAACGGCAGATCATCTTTCTAAACTGACAGGACAAACCACTATCGTCAAAGAGCAGATTACCACCAGCGGCAAGCGTATCGGTGCCATGCACGGTCAGGTATCCCGCACCATGCAGGAAGTGCAAAGGCCTTTGCTCACCATCGATGAAAGTATGCGTATAATGGATGGCCCGAAGAAAGACCAGCACAGCCAAATAAAAACGCCGGGGGAAATGGTTATTTATTGCGCCGGATTTCCTGCAATCCGGGGCCAGCAACCACTTTACTTCCAGCACCATGTACTCAATAAGCGCTCGAAAATCCCCGCCCCGAAAGTGACTGATAAACTTATAGTTCCATGAGAAGACCACTCAGAATAGTGTTAATAACAAGTTGCTGCTTTATTGCCGTCATCACAGCAGCATCACTGGCCGGAATCAGGATCAATACCACCAGCAGCTATCCACGCGGCATATACCGGATGACAAACGATCCTATTGAGAAAGGCTCGCTAGTCATCTTCTGCCCTCCTGATAATGCTGCCATCAGGCAAGCATATGAGCGCGGATATATTGGCGCAGGGTTTTGTCCTGGCGGTTACGAATATATGATCAAGAAAATCATGGCCGCTAAAAATGACCATGTGCAAATATCTGTTGTTGGCGTTTCGGTGAATGGCGCGTTACTGCCAAATAGCAAGCCGATGGATGCGGATTTAGAAGGAAGGCAATTGCTTCATATTAATACAGACATCGCCACCTTGGACGATCATTCCGTTTTGCTTATGTCCGATTATAACCCCAAATCGTTTGATGCGCGGTATTTTGGGTTAGTGGATAAATCTCAGATTATCAGCACTATTAATCCATTATGGATATGGTAATTAGGTTCATCACTTGACTAGATAATAGTCCATCGCAGAGAGACATTATGTCAACAAAACTAATAGAAAATGAAATTCGGGAATTTCTCTCCTCGGATGAACCTGAAGTTCTTTGTCTTAATGGGCATTGGGGCGTAGGCAAAACATTCGCTTGGAATCATTATTTAATCGATGCGCAGAAGAACGGCAAAATTAGCTTAAAATATTATGCGTATGTTTCCCTGTTTGGGGTGAACTCTTTAGAAGAATTTAAATATTCCATTTTTGAAAATTCGGTGGACTCTAATAAAATCGGTATAGAACCAAGTTTGGAAACACTGGAATCCAATACATCTGCCGTCATTAATCGTTTCGGAAGAAAGTCCTTTAAATTTGTAAAAGAAATACCCTTTTTAAAGGACTTTATTAGTGGCATTAGCCCCATGTGGTTTCTGTCCGTAAAAAACACTATCATTTGCGTGGATGATATAGAGCGCCGAGGAAAAAATTTAGACCTTCGCGACGTTATGGGGCTTGTCTCTAATTTAAAAGAACACAAGCAGTGCAAAATTTGCCTGATCTTAAATGACGATGCTCTTGAAAAAGATGAGGAAGAATTCAGGAAATATTTTGAAAAGGTTGTAGATACTTCTATCAAGTTTTCGCCCTCTGCGAAAGACTGCGCTGATATAGCGCTTCCTACGGATAATGAAATAGGCAAACAGCTTGCGGAAAACTGCTCAATGCTTGGTATATCCAATATACGTATTATAAAAAAGATTGAGCGAGTTTCTTATAAAATCGAATCATTATTAAAAAAGTTTGATAAAAGAGTCCTGCAACAAGCCTTACAATCCCTGGCGTTGCTTGGTTGGAGTGTCTATGAACCTAATAAAGCTCCATCATTGGATTATCTAAAGAAGAAAAAACAGTCTTTTTTGGGCAATAACAAAGGAA
>Ga0206847_10233_pt1 | contig 13494 bp, 9 predicted proteins | sample Alteio_BWOrgCont_17_FD_152880 | JGI IMG/M metagenome (GOLD analysis project Ga0206847, IMG submission 152880) | Enriched cells from forest soil in Barre Woods Harvard Forest LTER site, Petersham, Massachusetts, United States -... | ecosystem: Environmental > Terrestrial > Soil > Temperate forest >... | reverse complement strand
AAGTCTCTGGCCAGCTGCGGAAACTTTCGCTTTGATGTTACGGACTGAATGGGCCGTCGTCATCCGAAATGTCAAGATGATAGGTTTGTCCTGTTGATCCCGATGACGTGAGCAGGGATCGAAGCGTACCCGACGCAAGCCGCGGAGCGCCGATGTATCCAGCGCATAGACATTGTGGCGCGCATCTTCCAGCGCCAGAACCTGTTGAGCGTTGAAACCATGTCCCGTATCGAAATACAGGCAGGGGTCGAGTGTGAACTCCGGCGAGATGATCTCGATAAGAAGATATTTGGCCGGCCATCTTCCGAGGCGAACGATAAAATGAGGATCGTCGTCCTGTACCTGCCAGGTCGATGGTGCTAGCGGCAGCATGCCCTTGTGAGCGGTCAGCGTAGCAGTAAACACGATTCCGTTCCTTGACGCGCCATCTAGTCATGGCAATTTACCGAAAAGGAGCTGCACTCTGTCGAGCGGTTCTAGAAGCCGATGAGCGGTTAGAACCGGGAGAAGGCGGGACTCCTGGGAGAAAGCTTTTGGTCAACCTAGTGTCCGGCCCTCCCGTCTTCCGGAATGCAGCCAGTGGTGGTAGCCAGAGCCGAAGATGCGGTCCGCCCCGCTGCCTTGGTATAAATCGCGCGACAAGTAATAGAGGAGGGCGCCTTCGGCGGAACCCAACATGCCGCGAGGCATGCCATGCACCGCATTGGAACGGTCGTGCCATGGCTTGTTCTGAAAAATCGTGTTCATTGCATAACCCCTTGCCTCAGCATCAAGGCTTAGCTGTCTGGCGCAAGATCGCGTTGAGGTGAGCGCGCGGAGAGGAGAAAGTCACCTTTTTGTGGCATTGGCACGTAGACACAGGGATCTTCATGTTTGCGCGGTTTGCGTGCTTTTAATTATGTCGGATGATGGCTTTCAAAGTATGCTCAGACGCTTGCGCTGGGAAATCGGATCATCGTAGACGGACTCTTGCCGTAAGCTTTTTTAAACAGCGTCGAGAAGCGGCCGGTGCTGGAGAATCTCAAATGCATCGATAAATCGGTGACATTCTTGGCAACCCCGCTGGCAATCGCTTCGTAGGCCGCGGCAAGCCGATAGTTGCAAAGGACCTCCATAGGGCTCGCGTTGCGATAATCTTTGAAGATGCGCTGAAGCGCACGCGGGCTGCACCCGGCCGCCGCCGAAAGATCGTGCAGCGCGATCTCACGATCAAGGTTGCGCCGCATGAAGGCCTCCGCATGCTGAAGGTACCGCGGCATTATACGCGTCGTTGCGCCGCCTTTGTCGCTATTGTGCAGGGTGGCCACAGTCACGCAGAGTTTGGTCAGCAACAGGTGTTCGTAGGCGTCGGCCAGAGCTCCGCGTACCGAGCTGTTGGCGTTCGCAAGATCTTCATACGCATTGCAAAGCGCCTGATAGAAGTCCATTGCCGCCGGGCTATGAATGCTCCTGAACGAGTTGATCGGGAATTCTCGAAAATAGAGCCGTCTGGTCAATCTTTCAAAGTTTTCACGAAGTATATGCTCTGGAGCTGCATAATTTATCCACGAACTTCCCGGTGACACTCTTGTCTTTGTTCCAGGAGAATTGAAAATATAATACGCATTCCCAGCCGTCATCGTCAATTCTCTTTGATGCTTCTGATCGGCTATTTCTATGCTGCCTGTCAACAAAAACAGCGTATTGAACGTATTTATATTATTTTTATCCCAGATCGGACCGGAGCTATCTGTAAATGCATAAATAATACTGGTTTCTTTTAAAATGTTTGTTCCAGATTTTATTTCTTTACCGCAGGTATCCCAAAAATCTTCCTTCCTAAACGACACGCGTGGGATTCTTACGGATGCTAGTGAGGCGATGAAATCAGCGCCCCTTGTTAAAGATTCATCAAAACGTTGTTTGTCTTTGGCAGGAGCGAACATAATAATTTCCTTTGCCCAATAACAAATAATGCTTCTCCATCAAATATTACTGATGGACGCTCTTTGAGTTACAATCGGTTAATTATAGGAAAGAACTCCATCTCGTTAAATCTGCGAACAGGCATGGATCAGAGGCATTTATGTGGATATTTCGTGTGTCAATAGGGGTAATTATGGGGTTATTTTGTGTATCTTACGTACTTTTCTCGTGCCGGTCTAGAGGGGCTCCGACTTTTAAGACGTGCGGCGCAATTCGGGTCAGGAGTGTGTACCCATCGGCCCCCTTCGAGTACGAAGGAACGTCACCCTTGCATCTCCAAAAAGATTTTTAGAGGTGGCCCTTTCGCGTGGTAATTTTTGGAATAGAGATCAAGCATTTGTGTATCTAAAATAATTGCGTCGTGGAATTTTGATATAAATATAGAGAAAGGGGAGACATTTTTGACGGTTATATTGTTGTGTTAAATGTAGTGTTAGTGACGAAAGTGCGACGCAATCTATTGAGTTGTCTAGCGATATGTTTTTACTGAACGCGTAAAATACATTGTATTTTGCTAAAGGGCTCTCACATGCTTTTTGGTCTTCATGACTACGTGCCCATATCCGGCAATGGGCAGCCAAACATGAAACACTGGATGCAAACTGGACGCTTCTATGAACGTGTGAAGCTTTAGGATGTGAGTGCGATTCGCGTCGAAGTCGGTGCGACCCAAGCGATCATTGCGATTTGAGACGGACCGCGCTGGGCCTCATCCATTGATCCGTGGCCGAGCTTGAGGTCGGCATCCTCGCCTCCGTCAAACGCTTCCGCAAAAAAAGCAATGAACCGAACTTCAGATTCACGTGACTAGCGCGGCACGGTCGTGACACTTTGTCGTCAAAAGGATTTTGCCATTTGGAGACATGCTTCTCGCCATAGTGGGGTAATGACGTTGACGAGCCGATACAATGATGCACCACTGCTCTGTTGTACCATCTATCTCATGCTGAGTATCACACGATGAAGCCTACCTTAGAGATGCGCACGCCATCTGCGCAAAATGCCATAGACATTTTTGAAGGGCGTTGGCTTACTCGAATAGAAGAAATTTATCCTGGCGTTCGGTCTGGACCAGGCAATTACTTGAAGGAGGATACGAGACCGCAATTGGCGGCACGCCATCTCGGCATTGCGCGGGGTTCGTTCCATGGCATGAAGGTTCTTGAGCTTGGGCCAATGGAGGGGATGCATACTTATCAGATAGATAAGCTGGGTGCGGACAAGATCGTATCAGTCGAAGCGAATAGCGAAGCATACCTGCGTTGTTTGGTCATGAAGGAGATCTTGCAGTATAAAGCCCACTTCTTGCTCGGAGACGCAGTGAAATATGTTGACTCCACAGACGAGAGGTGGGATTTAATTTTCTGTTCCGGGATTTTGTATCACATGCAAGATCCCTATCAGCTCATCAAAAGTATAACTGCACATACAGATCGTATATTTTTATGGACTCACTACTATGACCCGTTGCTTCCAAAAGGTCCAAACTTCAGAAAAATAACGGTCATCCGAGACGGCATGCCGCTTGAATACTATGAGCACGCATACAATATTGATATATCTAGCGAGGCATTTTGGGGAGGAAATAAACCCACCGCTTGCTGGATGACTAAAGAAGCGATTATCGAATTATTCAAGAATTTTGGATTTCAGCTGACAATACATAATGACGTTAGAACGTGGGATATTGGCCATCACATCACTGCTACCGCAATACGCGTCCCCGATGGCTTTGAGGAGCAAGTCTACCTACAGACCAATGAAGATGTCCGGGCTGCAGTGGCAAACGGCCAATTTGCCTCCGGTCTGCATCATTGGGTGCAGTACGGGAAAGACGCCGGGCGTTCCCTGCGCTGATCCTTAGAGTATTACAAACCTTAATATTCGAACTTGAGCCCCGCGACGCCGGGGCTTTTTCTTTGGAGCCTTCCATTATCCGCAGACTGATTGTTGGGGCGATGGCAGTCGTCCCGGCGCCACACGCAAGCCTGATTCACCGGTGTGGGACGGGCGGTGAGGGAAATCGGCAAATGGTGAGCCTGCTGCTCGAGCGTCTTAGCTTTCAGATCGAATCGCCAAGAATCGCGAAATTGCTTTATACCAACCAGTTAACTTAACGATCCGCTTCGTTGTGAACGCATCTTGCTCGAATCCCGCACTCGCCATCATCAATCACATCCGTGGCCTCGGTCTGTCCGGCCCGCGCATCGTCGCCATGTTGTACCCCGTCTGAATAAGCCAGAACGACCGTCAGATCAGATCGAAATATCTCGAAGTTCACCGCGCCGCGGAACGCCTCGAACTGGTCCCCCAAATCGCTCAGTCGCTTCAACCGGTCATCGACGTCAAAGAACCCTGCCTGTCACCGCATCAATTTATCTCGTGCTTCACAACACAGAGAATCAAAATTACGCCTGATTGGCTAGGGCTTTTAGAAGCGTTCAATTGATGGCGTCTGTTAAGCATCGGGCGCTATTTAATCGTTGCACGGTATGAGGCCGTTACTTTAAATAGCTTAGTCAATTATGGCTTCTGATAATTTTAAGCCGCAATCATGAATTGAGGCGATCGATATGCGCGGAATGTATAGAGATAAAGAAATCCGGGAAGCGACGAGACAGAAATGGGCGACCTATGACGTTCCAGGATATATGGCCATTGAAGTCGCACCTTTGGCAACGCTTATCCCTCGTGCGCAAGGCCTCGTGGCGTTGGACATTGGGGCAAACAAAGGCTTCTGGTCGAAGGCATTCTTAAATACCTTCGCTGGGTCCGTCAGTCATATCTACATGATTGATCCGAGCCCCGAAAACGTCAGAGAGCTCGACAACAGAGAGGACAATCTGATTTTCTCTCCTGAGGACTTCAAGTTCTTGTCAGCTCATAATTTTGCTGCCGGCGCGTCGAACGGCGAAGCTACGCTTTATACCAATGAAGATGGGTCTCCCCTAGGATCTCTCTATCCTCATAAATTCAGTGGGGCGGCGGGGGCCAACATGGGCATCTCGCTGGACAAGACGATATCGACGACTGTCAAAACCGTAGACGAATTCCTTGCGGAGAACGCCATTCCGCATGTCGATATAATGAAGTTGGATACCGAAGGACATGAGTTCGATATCATTGCCGGATCAGTCAATGCGCTGAAAAGCGAGCGCATTGACTGTTTGTTTTGGGAATTCGGGATACATCAAGTCGAAAGTCGGCATTTCTTTGTGGATTATTTTGAACTACTCAGCGATCTCAAATACAATATATATTTCGTGAACAATGGGACGTCGATTCCGATACCAAAATACACCTATAAATACGAGAACTTTACGGCAGACTTCAATTTTGCGGCAACGCGCCGGGCGGCCGTACCGGAGTGGTTCTCGGAGGAAAAATATCTATCCGATCATCCTGACGTGAAAGCTGCGGTGGACGCCAAGAAAATACTATCTGGGCTCCATCACTGGCTTGAATACGGCAGAGTTGAAGGAAGGCTCCTACGCCGCCGCTAGTGTCTGGCACCATGGTTTCTTTCTGAACAGGCCGGTGCATCCAAACACCCCAAAGAAATCGAACAACTCTTTGGGACCGCCTCTTCAAGAGTTACAGACGTATCTGCATTGTCAGAGAATTGACTAAAATCGTATGGCAAACCTTGAAGCATAATTCATCGCCGGCTGCTTCTAATAGTGCCTTGCCTAAGCTGCCGTTGTCTGAGTCGGCCGATGCAGCTTGATCAGTTCTTCCAGTCTTCCAAAGTGCCCTGACCATCGACATGTCGCGGGCACTGCATTTCGCTCCCGTCGGTGCGTGTAGCCCCGAATGGCCTCATACCAGCCCCGTCCGTCGGTGGGATCCAGGAATATGGCACGATCGGCCGCTATCTCCTTGTGTGAGGGAATGTCGGAGGCGATAACAGGCGTTCCCACCGCGAGCGCTTCCGCTACCGGCATGCCATAGCCCTCGACGAAAGACGGCGCCAGGAGTGCTGCTGCCCCAGCCATAAGCTCCGCAAGAGCGTTATCTCCAAGATCTTGGACCTCGATCACTGCATCTTTTAGGTGGGGGGATCGATCCAGCATGGCAAATACCAGCGTGTTTTCCCATCCCCGTTTGCCGACGATTACGAGGCGAGGCGCATTCGGTCCCAGCTGCTCCACGAGTACCCGCCAGAGTTGCAGCAGCAGCATGTGATTTTTCCTCGGCTCGATTGTGCCAACAACGAGGAAATAGGGATGCCGCGATCTGGGCCAATCATCTCGGCGATTGGCGTTGAAACTCGGTTCGATGCCAGGAGGTATGATCGCAATCTTGGGAGCCGTGCGTTCTTCCTTTTCCGCAAATGCACGAAGGGAATCCGCCGTCGCCTGCGAGTTGCATAAGACCAGATTGCCGTAGCGCAGGATTGTTTCCATGCGCCTGAGATGCTTCGGCGGTTCCGCCGGGCGCACGAATTCAGGATGAGTCAATGGAATGAGATCGTGAACATAGAAGATCCCCAACGACCGCCGCTTTTCAAGCCAAGAGAAAGCCAAAGGCCAATGGAGGTTCGTATGCGAAACATGCACGAAAGAGGACGTAACGGGGGTGCGAAATGACAGAAGCGTCCTGACTGAAGTGGTCACTTTCTTGTTCCATGCCGCAGCCCTCCAGAGCGGAACATTGTGCGCAAGCTGCTGCGCTTCCTTCCACCGAATATCGCCGTCTATGGCCGCAAAGATTCTTTGCAGGAGATCGTTCTGGTTTGAACAACCAGATGAGGTGCCGGACCATCGCGCGTCGATGTCGGAGATCAGCCGCGCCACGACCTTGGTTTTGATCGGGATCGGCCCAGAAGGCACGGTCTCCAAGAATTGCAGGCCACGCCTTCGCGCCCAGTCTGCATATTGAAGCTCAAACCGGTCAATGCCGGAAGGCGTTGCACGATGGCGACAGCCTAGCAATCGAGTGACGTCCATGGTCATGGCGTTCATCTTGCCATCCCCCATCGGGCGAGTGCGCGCCGTAGAGACGAATGAGTGCATCTGTATTCGCCGTGGATTTCTTCCACGACGTCCTCGACTTCGCAGGGAAGACCGCTGAGTTTGGACACATAAGACGGATAGAGGATCAAGGCTCCGGCGATCAAGGCATCCAACTCCAGGGGCCGGTGTAAACGGAGTGGCACAACGAGGTCGCGCGTGAGTCCCCAGCCCGCAAAGAACGGTACGCCGTGGCACACCACGCTCTTGCCTCGCATCAAGGCCTCAAAGCCGAACAGTGATGTTCGAACATGAACTTCGTCTGTATTGGCAAGCAGATCGCCGGCGTCGACTCTGCCGACCACAAGGTCGGCGAAAGAGCGAAGCATTTCGGCGGAAGACGTTCCCTGCCGGCTGCCCGCCAAAATATCGGGGTGTTCCTTGTAGACGACATATGCGAGCGGATTTGCGCGGCGGACGTCCATCAGGAAGTCGATATTCGAAGGACAGCGGGGCAGCCCATAACGCAAGGAGGCGTCGTCCTCCACCTGGCCTGCAACTGTCAGGATTTTCCTGCCTCCCGATAGGTCGCGGTAAGGGTAGGTCTGATCGTGATGAAGGTTGTACTTGGTGACACCGTGTCTTATGAGGCTCATGCGCAGACGACGTGCCCGCTGAAGCAGTTCTTCATCGAACCGGGTTTCCAGGAGCAGGCTTTCGAGGTCACTCGGTCGTGTCGCGTCAAAATAGATACCGCGCCGATCGATGCAAAGAGATGAAGGCGGAACCAGGTCGGCCCCTAATCCTACAGAGCGAATAAAACCGTCCTCAATCCGAATGATCGGCAAGCTTTCCCGTGTCTGTGCCGGGAGGTGAGTATCCCGCATTCCCCAGACGGCTATCTGTTCTCCTTCCGCGATTTTCAGGCTTCGTTTTTTCGGCGCAGCGAAGCGCACCTGGGAATGCGGCCCGTCGAGAAGGGAGCACAAGGTGTTTCGCTTGTGCCGGGAAAATCCCACGCACAGGAAGTGCCCCTGCCATGCGAGGGCATACCGCCGCAGACTAACGAGACGCTCGACGGCCTTCTCAGGCACGGTCTTTCGACGCGTGACCGGATCGACATATTGCGGATAGTGTAGCAGCGCGACGTTCACGAGTTCGTCGAGACTGAGGCGTCGCGTCCGGCGTTTGAAGGTTTGAGTAGCAAGGGCGTTGTGTGCCCTGTCGTTCGTCAATCCCCAGCCGGCGTAGAACGGCAAGCCAAAGGTCGTAACCGGAATGGAACGCAGCAGCGCATCGAAGCCCAATTGGCTGGAGACGGTCCAAACCTCGTCGATCACATCTAGCACGGCATGTGGAGAAACATCGTCTTCGAGAAAATGAATATTTGGACGGTTGGCCAGATACGCGAGATGGCCTTTTGCATAGCCTGCACGAATGTCGGGATGGCTGGCGACGAGTATGGTGGTGCCGGCATGGTTGCACGCCAAGTCGGCCATGTGTCGGAAGGTTTCCGTGGAGGCTCCCGAGCCGCGAACCGAATGGTCGCCGACGACTTGATCAACGAGGAGGATTCGCCTTCCCGCCAGGGCGGGTAGAGATAGTGGGCGATCCTCCAGATGGTTGTATTTGGTCAGCCTGTGGCCGACGATCGCCTCGCGAAACGCCTTCGCCCTCGCAATGTCGCCCGGGCACGCGCAATTGTGCTGGAGCAGGTTCTCCAGACGCGACGGCCTCGATGCATCAAAATGCAGGCCGAGGTCGTCTGCGACGATCGAGACGGGTGCTGCTCCGGATTTACCCAGACCGACCGAGCGCAGGAATCCATCCTCCACGGCCCAGAATGGAAGACCGCGCACGCGGGCAAAAGTTCGAGCGAGGCGGCCCAGGGGCTTGTTCCCCCAGCCCAACATGCCGTCGACTTTGCTGATGGGCAGTTCTGCAGAGACAAGACGAACGTTACCCAGCGCTGCTCCAATCAACGGAAATTGCAAGCGTGTTGGCAGAAACGCCGACAGAATGGCATTCTGGTCGGGGAGCCAAGCCGGACGTGGCATGGCTGACCATTCAACCGGATGTTTGAGCGAGCCGGGCAGGGGGCTCATATTCACGGGAATCGCTCCGATTTGTCCGCCTGCGAAAGCGATAGCCGGGCGGCTCTTGTGCCATAGCACAGCTGCACCGACGGGCTTAGCTCCGCGCTGACGCTTTGCATCTGCTGGACTTCCGCTCCCTTACCAATGCGTTTGAGTACGCGCTGGCAAGTCTCTGCTATGAAACCGCGGCTATAGAAGCTCCCGTTCACAAGGCTGTTTTCTCGCATTTTGGCATTGAAGATCTTCACGTCTTCCGGGGTGGCTGACGGACGCGCATGCCAGAACCGATCGAGGGCGCCTCTTCCGGAACATCCGTCGCCTGGAAGAAGTTCTGGATAGTTGTAAAGGGCGTCACCAAGCGCGATAAGCGCCTTGTTGTGATTAAGAGCAAGTAAGCCCGAGGTGCTGTTTACGGTCACCAAGCCCAGAGAATGACGGATCAGCAGACCGATTGAGCCATCGTCGACGACATGAACACGCCCGCTGCAATTGGCCAGCCTCGCCCGTTCCCGCACGAAGGCGCGATAGCTCTTGTGCCCCCTGTCCATGGGATGCACCTTGATGACGAGGTGATGCTCTCGGTCAGCGAGGAGTCCGAACGAGTTGATGCTCTCTATTATGAGGCGCTCCATGGTCCAGCCTCTGCCGTGTCGCAGCAGTTGCTGATCATCATGGACCTGAAGGGCCACCACGAAATATCTGGCTTCGTAGTTCTCGATCAGATCGAGTGTCAATTGGCTGTTGGCTGCGTAGTATCGTAGTTTCCTATAATAGTTACGGGTCCACAGTACGGTCTCGGAGCAAAGGTCCCGTTGGCGGTGCCTTGTGTTTCCCCTGAAGAAGATCGCCCCCGCCGCAGCGGCCAGATAGTAACAGACAGCGAAGCCCGCCATCTCTCGAAACAAGTTTGCCTTTACAGGCTGAAAAGCCTCGGGCGGCTCAATCGAGTGCCGATCGAGCTGCTCTCCGTGGAGCGGGGAGAGAGCGTTGTTTCCACCCCATTCGCATGTGACGAAGTCTGGCCGCACATAGCCTTCCTCGAAGGCAAGAACACGAATGCCGCCACGCTGTGCCACTGAAATTGCCTGCCTGTGATACGGGCGGCTATCACCGAAAAGGGCAATCGTATGCGGGCGACGATCGCGGATAAACGACTCAAACCAACTGGTCCATTCATCCGTGGAGCCGCGGAAATTGAGCGTGCCGCGTCCAGAAGCGTAGAGCCAGTCGCCGGCGTTGAAGTTGACTTTGAGCACATCATAGCCGGATGCCCTGAGAAGGGACGCCAACATCCGGAAAAAGGGTCCCACGGGCCCCTGCAGGAGTACGATAAGCGGCTTAGCCTGCGGCCCCGATGCGCCGCTGCGGGGAATGGGAAACGCCGCAGCGATGCCAAGCTGGTCGGATTTCGGCCTCACAATTGCTTCGTCTCCCATCTTGCGAAGGGCTTAACAAGAGCGGAGAGTCGACCTGCCGCTACCGCGGAAACCATTCCACCTTAAGAGGTACGGTGCCATACAATTTGCGCCATTAAATACTAAATTGCGAAATTAATTATAGATTTCGTATTTGCGAGTTCCAGCAAAAAAGAATATTATACTCACGTATTATGTGCATTTTAAATTGTTTGTAAAAATATGATTGTTGATAAAGGCTGTTCTAGTTTCTATCGGGAGTTGATCATTAGTATAGATGCAGAGTTTGCATGGTACTACAAGGTTATGGAGGCCGAGGAACGGAGTTTCGTGATCGCTCTCGATCGAACGCGAAATTCGAAGGCGATGTGCGCCAAGTCTGGCGCTGTGCAGTAGATGCGAAGACGTTGAGGCCTGCAATGTAACCGCCAAAGCGCGTTTAACTAGGCCCAGAAAAATGAGTGTGACGCCAGGACGTAGCCATGCTTTTCAATATTGAGTCGGACGAGGGTGGCGAGATTACCGGTTATGTCGTTCCTGACGACTATGAAAAAACGCCAGTCCTGCACGTTCTCTTGGCGGGAGAGGTTATAGCCCGTATTTGCTGCGGCGAGCCACGCCCCGCGCTGGTTTCCGCCGGACGTCATGCCAACGGACTGTGCGGCTTTGTCATTAATGAAACGCATGTGCCTGGACTCGCACAGATACGCTCTCTCGCGGTTGTGGACGAGGAGAGTGGTCTGCTGATTTACCGCCGTAACATTGACGGACATGGGATCCAATATCGTCTGTTCAGGCTCGAGACCCATCTCCTTCCGCTTTTTGGTCTTGACGCATCGCTGAAGGAGCATTTCGATTATTTCCACCGGGGAATCGAACGCTTCGGCAAAGAGACTGCGACCCAGATCTTTCATCTCGAAAATGCCCCGTCGCTTTATGTCAGCGGACGTCTTACCCTGAGGCAGTACGAGGCGTTGATCTACGGGCGATTTACCTGGGTAACGCTGCTGCACGATCCTTATTATGAATTGGCAGAGCGTCTTACGGTGCTCAAGCGTGCCCACGAATATAGTGACGCCCTCTTTGGGGCTCGCGACCGCATGAGCTTCGAGCCAGCCATCGATTTTGCAACGAGTCTTGTATGGGACAACGACGGCCTGTCTCGCGCATTCGCGGGGATGTCGGGCGCCGTAATCACGCTCCTCTCCAATCCGGTCGCCCGGCAGTTGGCCTCCGATTCGTTCGATAGTCCACTGCCGCGCGGTGCCCTCGCAACGGCCTTGGCAAATCTCGCCACTTCCCAGCTGGTCGGTATCCGTGAGCGAGCCGAAGATTTCGTCGAGGATTTGGAACAAATCATGCGAATTCCCACGGGCGTCGTCAAAATCGCTCCCTTGCTCGCCCCCGTCGAGGCATTGGCAAACCAACTGCGTGCGATTCCAGAGGTTGAAATCCTCCTTGAGGTCGACATCGATATCCACAGCCAGGTCAAGGCCGCGATCCAAGCGGCCGGCTGAGGCGGCCTTTCGGTCGGAGGCTTGATCGGGGCAGGATCTCACGCCGCGCCTCATCCAAATTTGGGAAGGTTGGGCCTAGGAAGTTCTGACTTCGCGAGCTAATGACGAGGTGGATTTCGGCTGTTCGGCGGCAGGTCCGAAATTAATGTTTGCTTTTACCAAACGTTTCATGCTATCCAAAAGGCGTAACGTCGGGTCATGTTCGAGCGTGGTCGAGATCTCGCAGCGAAACTCGAAAATCCGAATTAGGGAGACAATGAATGACGATCTTCGGACCAAATGCTGGTGGCGTTTCCTATAACGTCACCGCCGGTCTCTTGCCCGGCACCTCGAACATAGCCATTTCTGGCGGGGCCGACGGTTCGTCGACCGTCAACGGCGTGCCGAATGGCAACATCGTCACGAGCAACGGTGGCACGGCGAGTATTCTCAGCGCAGTGTTGGGCGGCACGTATGCGGTGGTACCCGGCGTTACGGGAACGATCAACATTGGGGTCACCCTCGCCACGTTGACACCGAACACAATCGATGTCGGCGGTACCGCGACGATCACCTCGGGCGCGAATCTCCTTGCTGGCCTGGTTGTCAACGTCGACGGTGGCAGTGCGACGATGGCCAGCGGCATTGTGGCCAGCGCTTTGAGTGCTTCCACCATCAACCTGACAGACGGGGGAACTTTCAGCAATGGCACCAATCTTGCCAATGTTCTGACCGGTTCAACGATCAACTTTGGCCCCGGCGGCGGCACCTTTGTCGCGAATGCCGGCGGCGCCGTTCTGAACCTTTCCTCCACGACAATTAATGGCTTTGCCACGAACAATGGGCTAAATTCCATTCAGTTCCAGAATTTTGCTGGGACGCCCGCAACCTATACCGTCACGAACGGCACCGGCACCCAGACCATCACGGTTCTTGATGGCAGCAACAACACGCTCGCTACCGTAACTGTCGCAGGCACGACGCTGAACGCGGGAACCTATACGCCCGGCCAGCCTGGCCCGTTGACGATCAGCCCGAACGGCACGACCCTTACGATCACCGACCTGGCCGTCGCCTGTTTCCTGCCGGGTACGCTCATCCGCACGGCTGCTGGCGAGGTCGCGATTGAGGACATTCGCGTCGGCGATGAAGTGGTTGCCTTCGTGAATGGCCAGGATGTGCTGCGCGTCGTCACATGGGTCGGCTCCGGGCATGCCAATCCGCGCCCGATGCTTCCCGCAGATGAGGCCGGCTACCCTGTCCGTATTCTCAAGGGCGCCATTTCTGAGGGCGTTCCCTCGAACGACCTGCTGGTAACACCGGAACATTGCTTCTTCTTCGACGGAGCGCTGGTCCCGATCCGCATGCTGGTCAACGGCCGGAGCATTTTCTACGATCGCTCCTACCGGAACTTCACCTTCCATCACATCGAGTTCGACGCGCATTCGGTCATCTACGCCGACGGCATGCTCGCTGAGTCATTTCTCGATACGGGGAACCGGAAGAACTTCACGACACAATCGAACGTCCTGCGCTTCCCAGCGGCGAAAAAGGATTGGGCTCGCGATGC
>Ga0206847_10272_pt1 | contig 13550 bp, 11 predicted proteins | sample Alteio_BWOrgCont_17_FD_152880 | JGI IMG/M metagenome (GOLD analysis project Ga0206847, IMG submission 152880) | Enriched cells from forest soil in Barre Woods Harvard Forest LTER site, Petersham, Massachusetts, United States -... | ecosystem: Environmental > Terrestrial > Soil > Temperate forest >... | reverse complement strand
ACTTCGCAGGACTGTTCAGCTTTCATCACGAGGAGAAATCGAACGGCTGGTTTCTCAATCAAAAAGCCAAACCCGGCGACCCATTCCCCATTGAATATGACTTTGCAAAAGCGCCAACGCTCAAGGTGCCTGCTGACTGGAACACACAGCGCGATAATCTTTTCTTCTATGAAGGGCCCATCTGGTATGAGCGCGACTTCACTTATAAGCCGAAGGAACATACAAAGGTCTTTCTGCATATTGGAGCGGCGAATTATCACTCGTGGTTTTGGGTCAATGGGAAGAAAGTTTGTGAACATGAAGGCGGATTTACGAGCTTCAACTGCGACGTTACAAAGGTGGTTCACGAAGGCGGCAACTTTGTTGTAGCGGCGGTCGATAATACACGTCATGAAGACGGAGTGCCAACTTTGGAAACCGATTGGTGGAACTATGGGGGACTCACGCGATCGGTTTCACTTATTGAGGTTCCTGAGACTTTTATCGATCAATATGATGTGCATTTAGCGCGCGGAGAAGGGGCGACCATTGAAGGCTGGGTGCATGTAGAGGGTGGCCAACCTGGCGCGAAGATAGAAGTAGAGATTCCTGAGTTAGCGGCCACAACGACGGCGGTAACAGGCGATGATGGTCGGGCCCCAATTCATTTTTCAGTGACGAACCCGGTCCGCTGGTCGCCGGAATCGCCGAAGTTATACAAGGTCAAGATAAGTGCGGGTCAGGATGCGATTGAAGATCTGATCGGCTTTCGCACCATCGAAACGCGCGGCACTGAGATACTGCTGAATGGAAAACCAATATTCCTGCGCGGAGTCTCTGTCCATGCGGAAGCGCCGTATCGCACTGGGCGAGCGAACACTGATAAAGATGCGGAGACGTTGCTTGGATGGGCAAAGGAAATGGGCTGCAATTTTGTCCGCCTGGCCCACTATCCACACGATGAAACCATGTTGCGTGCTGCCGATCGCATGGGCGTGCTGGTGTGGTCGGAGAATCCCGTCTACTGGGCATTGCAGTTTGAGAATCCCAAAGTATTAACCAAGGCCGAGCAACAGTTAGATGAAGAGATTGGAACATCGCGCAATCACGCGGCCATCATCCTATGGTCGATGGCCAACGAAACGCCTAACACTGAGGCGCGCACAAAGTTCATTGAAACCCTCGCTGCCAGAGCGCGTGCTCTCGACTCATCGCGACTTATTACCGCTGCCCTCTTGGTTCGCGGCGAAGGTCATACCAAGATTGTTGACGATGCGTTGGGCAAAGCGTTGGATGTTATCGGCGTGAATGAATACATAGGTTGGTACGAGCAATTTCCTGAGACTGCGGATGTAACTCAATGGCGAATCGATTATCAAAAGCCGCTGATCGTAAGTGAATTTGGAGGCGATGCGAAAGCAGGACTGCACGGCGGAGAGAAGGATCGCTGGACCGAAGAGTACCAGGCAAATATTTATCGCCACCAATTCGGAATGCTCAATCGGATTCCACAACTCAGGGGTATGAGCCCATGGATACTGATGGATTTTCGTTCGCCGAACAGGCCACTCACAGGGATACAAGATGAGTTCAACCGCAAGGGACTTATCTCCGATCAAGGACAAAAGAAGGCCGCATTTTTTGTTCTTCAAAAGGCATACGTGGATAAGACTGTTGGAAAAGCGGAATGAATCTCCATTAGTAATGGTTCTAAGTGGGATTACATGTTTTGTTGATTGTGCAAACTTGAAATCTTGAGTTAAGCTTGACGAATGGCTATTGAAACGATACTTGCACAAATTGACGAAGAAATTGCAAAGCTTACCCAGATTCGCGCTCTGCTTGCGACCACCGGCGTAGCTGCCAAGAAGGCAGCCGCAGCCAAAGTAAAAAAGGCGCCAGCCGCGGCAAAGGGCAAGAAGCGCCGCGTGCTTAGCCCTGAGGCGCGCAAGCGGATTGCCGATGCGCAGCGCAAACGGTGGGCCGCACAGAAGGCCAAAACCAAGTAACTCGCCTTCATTGATATTTCCAATTGTTATTACTCGAACTTACTGCGCTCGCGTGGCTCTCTCTCGAGCTTGTTTCATAAGTGGCCGAAGTGTTTATGCTTGAATCCCGCAGGGGTTAAAACCCATCGTCATTCAGGCCTTTTTCGGCACCCTTCGACTCCGCTCAGTGCAGGCTATTGAAGTCATGCCCTGACACAAAGCGTGTTTGTGAAGTACGCTCTAGAATCGGGCCACTTTTTGCGCGATTCGATTAACATTCGGATTTGATTCGACAGGTCCTAAGGGTTCGGGGTCTTCCGCTTCTACCAGGTCTCAACAGCGAGAATACTCGGCGGGCCGGGATGGCCTTCGATGACCTGCGTCTCGATCACAGCTTCCATGTTCAACTGTTCCCAATTGGCAGGCAGCTTGGCAAGAAGCGAATCGAGATATACCGGGTTATAGAGAATCTCACCAGCTGCTTCAGTGCCTTCTTCAGAAATACCAGCGGCGACGATTACAGGTTGTCCCGTTGTGTTGTCATGGATGCGAGCCACGATCGCATAATCGCGAGACAGCTTCTGATAGGGCAAGTCCCAGGCCGTGGCCCACGAGGTTTGTTGCGGGCTCTTGCGGTCGACAATAATGGCAACGCCATCCTTCGATTCAAATCCAAATCGCAGCTTCTGCGTCACGCGCAAAGTCCAGATATTATCGAACCCGCCGATGAGTACTATCGGCCCCTCGCGTAGTTGAGCAAAGCTGGCTTCGGAGGCGGGCAGCACGCGGAAAGCTTTATGCCTGGTTTCGAGCGCCGCGGCAGTGCGCGTCAGAGTGATCACGTCGGCAAGTGCCAGATGGCCGGAGAGGTGCAGGCGGAAGTAGAGCGGTTCCTGCTCTTGTGACGATCCGCTAACTGGCGCGTCGAATGAATTGATCGAACCAACATCTATATTCTTGGCCGGCTCGCCCAGGCAGTATGTAGCAGTAGTGGTTCCCGCAGTGATGGGAGCCCAGAAACGGTCGATGGAGGAGGGCGGCGTGGGCGGCCGGAAATCTCTGAAATCGCGAAACTGCCAGCCAATTCCAAAGCTCGCAGCGATAGCCAGCCCAAACAGGAATGCAAGGAAGAGCCAGCGCCGCCGCGGAACCGTACGATGCGGCACAAGCGTTGGCGGAGGGGTCAAAATCTGAGGGGCAGGTTCGGCTGCGGCTAAGACGAGTTCCGCCTGCTGGGGAGGCTCCGGCGGATGGATGAATGGAACGTAGGAGCCGCTGGGTAGCTCGATGACAATTTCGCCGTCATGGGAGGAATCGTAGTAATACTGCATCAGCCGCTTGCGAACTTCTCCAGCAGTGATGCGAACCACGGGGTCAGCATTCGCGTCATAGCTCGGAGAACGGCCGAAGACCTCGATCCCGATGCTGCGCTCTTTTAGCTCGGCTGCATTGCCTTTGAGAGTCTGCTCGACGGTGTAGGCAAGCAGGACCGGGTAACGTTTGCTGTTTGAAAATAACGGGTGAGCCAGCAGGCGCTCAAGTTGCTCTCGAATGGCCGCAGCCTCGAGGGCAGGGGTGGGCTGCGGGGGATCTTGCACGGATTTTGTGCCCACTGGCATGCCCGGCTCCCAGAGTACGAATCATGACTACGAATCATTTCGAGATTTGACTGATTCTGGAGTTGACTGCTGAACCGGCGCAAAAGCTTCTGCGGCCAGGGGGAGAAACCTGGGGGCCTGGAGAATGGATTCGTGCGCGGCTAAATACAGTGCAACAGATGGAACAAATCAAACTGTATTGCGTATCATACGTCTCCGAAATGCTATTGTCTACAGGGTATTAACTTGAATATTGGTATAGAGTTAGCCACAATCAGCCCAAATTAGTACCCGATGGAACCTACAGAAAGTGGAATACGCACCCTATATTGGGATTCGGTCCAGAAGATGAGCCAGAGCAGGTACCTGTAGCGAAGAGATTCGTGTGCAGGGGCCTAGCTGGACAGCCCATTTTCTTGTGATTGCGGCTCCTCGCCCCTCCGGTTTAGCAGATCTGGAATCCATCCAGGCAAGCATAACCGGGGGGCGTTTTTTTGCGATTTGGGGTTCGGCTAGCTTAACCCGGACATCACCAGCATTCTGGGTTCGGTCATTTCTTCGATCGCTGACCGGATTCCTTCACGGCCCAGACCGCTGTCCTTGACGCCGCCGTAGGGCATCGGGTCCAGACGCCAGGCTGGCGTATCGCCGACGATCAAAGCGCCCACTTCCAACTCCCGGTAAGCGGTCAGAATCCGCCCCGCATCCCTGGTCAGCAAGCCGGCCTGCAAGCCGTATTTGGAGTGGTTCACGTCGGCCAGGGCTTGCTCGAAATCATCATAAGGCTCGATTAGGAGCACCGGACCGAACGCCTCTTCATCCCTGATCTTCATTCCCGGCTTGGTTGCAGTCAGGATGGCGGGGGTGATGAGGGAGCCTTGCCGCTCGCCGCCTGCTACGAGCTTGGCGCCGCCTTCAACGGCTTCCTTGATCCAGGATTCGACGCGGTCGGCATCGGCTGGACGAATGAGAGGCCCGACTTCAGTTGCTTCGTCCGATGGGTTGCCCGAGACCATTTTCGCTGCGATTTCAACAAGCTTCCACAAAAACGTCTGGAAGATCTTCCGCTCGACAAAAATGCGCTGGACCGAAATGCAGGACTGGCCGGCATAGCCAAAGGCCGCGGTGGCTGTGCGCTGGGCGGCTTCATCCAGGTCGTGCCAATCGCCGTGTACGATGAGGGCTGCGTTGCCACCCAGTTCGAGCAGGACGCGCTTTCGCCCGGAATGAGCTTTGAGCTCCCATCCAACCTTGGCTGAACCGGTGAAGGAAACGAGCTTGATGCGATCTTCCTTTTCCGCCAGCCACGCGGTGTCAGTATTCGACAGCGGCAGCACGGCCAGAGCTTCAGCTGGCCAGCCGGCTTTAAGGATTACTTCCCCAAGCGCGAGAGCGGTGAACGGGGTTTGCGGAGCCGGCTTCAGGATCACAGGACACCCGGCTGCGATGGCAGGTGCAAGCTTATGGGCCACCAGGTTGAGCGGGAAGTTGAATGGAGTGATCGCCAGCACCGGGCCGACGGGGAAACGTTGCACCAGGCCCCAGCGGCCCTCGTTGCCTTCGGTCAGATCCAGGGGCAGGCTTTCGCCGCCAAGGCGCGCGGCTTCTTCCGCAGCGGTCTTAAAGGTGAGCACAGCGCGGTCAATCTCAGTTCGGGCCAGCCGGAGTGGCTTGCCTGCCTCGGCGACGATCAGCTTGGCGAAGCGCTCCTTTTGCTCGATCAGCGACGCTGCAACATCTTCAAGGATTTCGCGGCGCTTCCAGCGAGGCAGCGCGCGGGTGCGGCGAAGGCTAGCGGCGGCATGGCTCACTGCCTGACGGGCATCGGCGCGGGTGGCTATGGTGACGCGCCCAACGAGCCCTTGATCCCAGGGAGAACGGACCTCGAGGGGATCGCCGTCAATCCATTCCTTGCCGCAGAGCAGAAATCCAGTTTGTGTGCCTGGCCGCATCTTCATGGCGTTCGCGCTCCTGTTTTAAAAACAGCCTACGTCATGATGGTAAAGCGGCGCGATGGGTTCGGTGTGAATTCCAGCAGAGTTCGGATCGAGTTTGGCGTGATTGCGGCCTTCTAAAGGGCGGCTGTGCGCGGGTGGTGATGGAAAAGGTTAGACGCCGCGCTTTCTACGCTGCCGTGCTTTGGCTCTTGCGCCGGGCCTGCCAGTGCGTCCTTTGCCGCCATCGGTAGTGTGGGATGAGACCTGGCGGGAAGCTGCCGATGTCGTAGTATGTCGATGACGCGCGGGTGGATGCAGCATAGCGCCAACGCGCTGCTCAGCGGCTCCCGGCGCATCGCGATACTCCGGGTCAAGCATGGCAATCACAGCTACGGCGCGGATACGGTAAAGCCTGGCCCATTGACTCTGAACCAGGGATTGCTGGACCGACTTCCAATAGTCCGTATCGGTGGCGAATGTGCTTGGCGCAATCGTTTCTACGGCGGTTTCACTTCCGCCGATGGGGCTATTGATGAGGCCGAGAAACTGGCTGAATTCTTGCAGATTCACGCCCATCTGGTAGACCAACTGGGTCAGCGCCATCTGCTGAGATGACGAAAGCCGGTCGAAGTCGCGGCAGTATCCCTTGGCGTTGTAGACGGCCTGAATTATGGCCACACGCAGCAACTGGCTCGCGTCCTCGTCGGTGATTTGCGGGGGCAGTGTCTTGATTCGCTGACGAAAGCCCCTCTTGTTCCACGCCGCCAGCCGATCGTCGAATTGTGCGAGTGTGGTCCGCAGACGTTGGGAATCCAACCCGGCAGCCTGCCAAAGCTCCGCAGAAGACGGCTCGATGAAAGCATGCGCATTCAGCGGATCGAGTTGCGGGTGTTCTCTTGCCGGAAGATCGAGAGTGAATCCTGCGCCGATGAGGGGATGACCGGTTTTTGGGTCGGGATAGGCTGCGAGGACCCAGCCCTCGTGCCGGCTGTCTTTGAGAATGGACATAAGGTCTCGAAGGCTGAACTTGATGTCCACATCGTTGAAGGCGAGAAGCTCCTGAACTGCATTTGAAGTTGGAGCGGGCAGAGGCGCGATCTGCGGAGCAGCAACAGCGACCGGCATTGACGGCTCAACCGGAGCAGGTTGCGGATTCTGAGCCTGAACTTGGGTCTGAGCGCTGGGCTCCGTGACCGGCTCGATCGGAGGCGTCTGCCCGGATGCCGACAAGGCCATCGCAGAGACCAGTATTGCTCCGCTCAGATGTTCGATCGTGAGTCTCATGTGTTCAGGAAATCCTGGTGCAGCGGTTTCATTCACAATGACTGAAAGCATGGCCGATTGCAATCGGAGAATGGTCGCAGTATGCAAAGAGTTATCGGCGGAATCTGATTTGGAGTCAGTTTCAAACAGGGAAAATCAAAACAATGGGCGGCCAGCTTCAGGAGCCATTGGCCAGAAAGGTAGCTCCGCCGAAATTCGAGAAGAACGAAGCGGCACAGGCTCCTATCCGACCTCATGAAAAGCCTCTTGCATAAAAGTCGGGTGATCCATAGGGGAATTGAGTTATATTGGCTGGAATCCGAAAAAGCGCTGCGGGCGCTTTGGAATGCGCCAGCAAGGAGACTATTGTGGCTGAATTGCCTGAGAACCCCGGAAGTCAAATTCCCCCCGATCATACTGGTGCGTCTGCGCCACCTTTCCAACCCGTTGCTCCGCAGTACCAGCAAGTGGTCCCTCCAATTCCGGGGGCGCCTCCGCCTCCACCTCCGCCGGCAAAATCCGGGGGCGGCGGTGTGCTCAAGATCATCCTGATCATTTTGGGGATCATGGCTTTCCTCGTGCTGCTGGTGGTTTGCATGCTTGCCTACGCATGCCACAAGGTCAAGCAGTCCTTCCACACGGACAGCAAAACGGGCGAGACATCTTTGAGCATTCCCGGCATGTCGGTGAACGCGGACTCCGGAAAGAAGTTCACCTCCAGTGAGCTGGGAGTAGACATCTATCCCGGCGCGGACCCGAGCAAATCAGGAAATCTGCGCATGAACATTGCAGGAAGCTCAGTGGTGTCTGCGACATTCACGACTTCGGACTCGAAAGACAAAGTGGTTGACTTCTACAAGGACAAGCTGGGCAGCAACTCCACCTCCATGGATTTTGGCGAGAGCGCAATCCTGACGGAGAAGAAGAGCGACCAGGACCAGGTGTCGATCACGATTTCCCAGAAATCGAATGAAGATGAGGGAAAGACCAAGTTCGTGATTCAGCACACGACAGTCAAAAAGGCCAACTAGGGCGCTCGTTTCTCTTTGGCATCCCGTCCTTGCCACAATCGGATTGCGGCAAGGAAGGGTGCCTGGAGTTGTATCGGCGAGTGAGGCTTTTGCGGTAGACTCCAGCCTATGATTCATGACGGCCGCAGCAGAAAACTTCCCTTCGATCCCGCTGAGGCTCTTCAGCATCTGCAAGCAAAGGACCCCAAGCTGGGTGCGCTTATTGAGCGGGTTGGCGAGTTCACGCTGCGGCTCGATCCAACGCCGTCGCCGTTCGAGTCGCTGCTGGAGTCAATCCTCTACCAGCAGTTGCATGGGAAGGCCGCGGCAACCATTCATCGGCGAGTGAGAGAATATTTCGGCGGCGATCCGTCTCCGCAGCTCCTGATCGATACACCAGATGAACCATTGCGCGCAGCGGGCGTATCAGGAAACAAAATCAAGGCGTTCAAAGATCTGGCAGCAAAGACGCTCGATGGCACAGTCCCTTCTCATGCGGCGATCAAGAAATTATCTGACGCTGAAATTATTGAGCGGCTCACTGCGGTGCGTGGAATCGGTGCATGGACGGTAGAGATGCTGCTCATTTTTCGTCTTGGCCGCCCTGACGTGCTCCCCGTAACCGACTATGGGGTGCGCAAGGGCTTTGCGCTTACGTTCCAGAGGATTCCGAAAAACCGTGCGCTCGCGGCAGCGGATTTGCCGAAGGCCGATGTGCTGCTGAAGCGGGGAAAGAAGTGGGCTCCGTTCAGGAGCGTGGCTAGTTGGTACTTATGGCGCGCTTGCGACCTGGCCAAGACCACGCCGTCCGCAGGTCGATCGAACCGCGACTCCTAAAGTTGGCTTGCGTCCTGCTTTGGTCGCGCTGTCCTGTGATCGATCAAACGATTTATTATTGCCTCGCCCGCTGCATTGGCCTTTGGCAGCATCCTAGAATTAGCAGGCAAGTTCATCTTGGCATCTTGACCCGATGCCGGCAATGAGAAGAAGAATGCCCCCAGTCAGACGTTTTATTTGTATTCATGGACATTTTTACCAGCCGCCGCGCGAGAATCCGTGGCTGGAGACCGTCGAGACTCAGGACTCAGCCGCGCCCTACCATGACTGGAATGAGCGCATCTGCGCAGAGTGTTATGCGACCAACGGAGCGGCCCGCATCCAGAACGCGAAAAATCAGATCACGAGCATCGTGAACAACTACTCGCAAATCAGCTTCAACTTTGGGCCGACGCTGCTTAGCTGGCTTAAAGAAAATGCGCCACGAACATACCGCATGATTCTGGACGGCGAACGTCGCAGCCGCAAAAACTATGGCGGCCACAGCTCGGCCATGGCCCAGGTTTACAACCACATGATCATTCCGCTGGCGAACAAGCGCGACCGAGTGACGCAGATTCGCTGGGGTATTGCCGACTACAAGAAACACTACGGCACGGCTCCCGAAGGCATGTGGCTTGCGGAGACGGCAGCGGATTCTGAATCGCTGGAGCTGCTGGCGCAACATGGGATAAAGTTCACCGTGCTGGCGCCGCACCAGTGCGCACGAGTTCGAGGATTGGCCGACGCAGGTTGGACCGATACTCCAGGCGCATCGGTCGATACCACGCGACCATACTTAGTGCGCTTTAAATCCGGTGTGTCGATTTCGGTGTTCTTTTACAACGGTCCTGCATCGCGCGCGATCGCGTTCGAAGGCCTGCTGAATTCCGGGGAGGCATTCGCAGGGCGGCTCAGGAACAGCTTCAGAGATGGCGCACAGCCGCAATTGGCACATGTCGCCACCGATGGCGAGTCATACGGCCACCATCACAAGCATGGTGAGATGGCCCTTGCGTATGCTTTGCGGTTGCTGGAGCGCGACAAGACGGTGAGGCTGACAAACTACGGGAAACATCTCGAACAGTTTCCGCCGGAGTGTGAGTGTGAAATCGTAGATAACAGTTCCTGGAGCTGCGTTCACGGGGTTGAGCGCTGGCGATCGAACTGCGGGTGTAACGGAGGCAAACCGTACAACCAGCTTTGGAGAGCACCGCTGCGCCAGGCGCTCGATGACTTGCGCGATGGCGTAGCTGTGCTCACAGAGCAGGAGGGCGGCAAGGTTCTCAAGGATGTGTGGGCCGCGCGGGATGCCTATATCGACGTGGTGCTTGAACGTTCCTCCGAGCAAGCGGAGCGGTTCTTTCACGCGCACGAAACCCATGAACTTTTAGAGGACGAGCGGGTCTTCGCGCTTGAGCTGCTTGAAATGCAGCGCCACACGCAACTCATGTACACCAGCTGCGGATGGTTCTTCGACGACATAGGCGGCATTGAGACAGTGCAGATTATTGCGTATGCCGCGCGCGTGCTGCAACTGGCGAAGAAGATTTTCGGACAGCCTGCGGCGGACCTTGAAGTGGCGTTCATAGCGCGAATGGCGGAGGCCAAGTCGAACGAAGCAGGAGCCGGCGATGGCGCGCAGATTTACAAGGCATGCGCGGGCACCATGGAACTGGGCCTCGAAAAGGTCGCTGCGCACTATGCGATCAGTTCAATATTTTCGTCGTTTGGCGAGCAGACTGATCTCTTCTGCTACAGGGTGCGGCGAATTTCATACGATGTTCGTACGTCCGGCAGAGGGCGGCTCGCACTGGGTCGTGCACACATTGCGAGCGCCATCACTGGCCATCATCAGAGTTTCTCATTTGCTGTATTGCACTTTGGCGATCAGAACATTACGGCCGCAGTCAAGCCTTACACAGACGCCGATGCCGCGGAGTTCGAAGCCTTCGCGGAGCAGGCTGAGGAGCATGTGCAGCGCGCACGCTTCCCTGAAGTGATTCGCTTGATGGATCGCGAATACGGCCGCGTTGACTATTCGCTGACTTCTCTGTTCAGAGATGAACAGCGCCGCATCGTCGAGCTGATTCTGAACTCGACCCTCTGGGATATTGAGAACTCGCTCACGACGATCTATAACGACCACGCCAGCCTGTTGCATTACCTGTCGCAGGCCGGCCTGCCCAAGCCCCCTGCGCTTACACTCGCTGCCGGGTTTGCCATCAACGCAGGACTGCGTCGCGCGCTTGAGACCGATCCAATTGACATTGCACAGATGCGGTCATTTCTTGCGCTGGCCAAAGCGGACAAAGTACCGCTTGAGACTGCTACGCTCAGCTACATTGCGGATCAGCGAATGAAGCGCGCCATGGTTGAATTGCAAATGTCCGCGGGCTCTCTTGAAATGCTGGACCGCGCGCTTACCTTGGCTCGCAACCTTGCAGAGTTACCGTTCGATTTGAATCTGTGGCAAGCGCAGAATATCTGGTATGAAATTCTGGGCACCGCGAATTATGCGCTGACATCGCTTGGTGAAGACGAAGGCCCTCGCTGGGATAAGAGCTTCAGGGAACTGGGCGGCTGCCTCTCAATCGACTGCGCCAGCATCACGGCGGACGATTTGGCAGTGGCCGCGCCGGGGGACTAAAAGCAGTTGTCAGTGGTCAGTGGTCAGTTTCCAGTGCAACTTGGCCAGTATGCTGCTTGGCTGATCCTTGCGCCTTTTTTATGCTGCCGTTGTTTTTTCTGTTGACATAAATCCATAGGTGCGTGATAACTTACCGTTAGTGGACGCTTACCTACAAGCAGGACTCGATGCGTTGAGCGATGCTACGCGCATGGCGATCTTTCAGAAGCTCGCCGGTGGGCCCATTCCCGTAGTCGAGCTGGCGCGTACGCTGCCGGTCAGCCGGCCAGCGGTCTCACAGCATCTGCGCGTACTTAAGGATGCGGGGCTGGTCATGGACAGCAAGGCTGGAACGCGACGCCTCTACCAGTTGAATCCCGAAGGAGTGGCGAGGCTCCGGGCGCACTTCGATCAGATGTGGACCAAGGCCATGAGTGCCTTTCAAACTGCCGCAGAAAAACCACCTATTGGAGAGAAAGATGGCAAACACCGTGGAAGAAGCAGTCGTTCGAAAAAGCATTCGCGTTCAAGCCGGAATTGAGCGCGCCTTCTCAGTTTTTGTCGAGCAGATGGAGACGTGGTGGCCAGCCACTCATCACATCGGCAAGACCCCTTTCGAAGCAATCTTCGTGGAGCCGCGCGTCGGTGGGCGGTGGTACGAGCGAGACGTTGAAGGCAAGGTCGCTGATTGGGGCACCGTGCTGGCGTGGGACCCGCCGCATAGAGTCACGTTCTCATGGCACGTTGGTCCCGGGCATGATCAGCCTGATTGGGTGTGCGACCCGGACATAGCCAAAGCCAGCGAAGTCGAGATTCGTTTCACGGCTGAAGGCCACGCGACGACTCTTATCGAGCTGGAGCACAGCAAGCTTGAGCGCCATGGCGAAGGCTATGAGCAGTTGCGCGCTGTATTCGACGGGCCCGGCGCATGGATCACAATTCTTGAGCATTTCGCCAAAGCGGCAGAGGGAGAAAAAGCATGAACAAGCCAGTTCTTTTCCTTCGCATCGCGTCGGCATTGACGCTCCTTCACGCGGTGTTGCATACAATCGGCGGCGTCTTCGGCAAGGTCGGGACGGGCCCCGCCGCTGTCGCCGCCGAGGCAATGAAGGTGAATCAGTTTCTGTGGCAGGGAAACATGCGCAGCTTCTGGGACTTCTATCGCGGTATGGGGTTGGCGGTCTCGATATTCCTTACTTTTGAGGCGGTCGTTTTCTGGCAACTGGGCTCAATCGCAAAGACGCACGCGCTGCGACTGCGGCCGGTCATGGCTACTTTTGCGATAGTGTACTGTGCGATGGCGGTGAACTCGTTTATATACTTCTTCCTTGCACCGGTCATTGTCGAGCTTGTTATTGCGGCATGCCTGGTGATGGCCATTGTCACAGCCAAAACTCAAGCTTCTGCTGTTTAGATCGCGGCATAGCGGACTCTCCAATCCTGCAACCAATCGCTAGCGTGGTGTCTTTGAGTTCATTCAAGAAACGACCGCAGATCCCCGTTCGACTGCGCTCAGGGCAGGCTTTCGACTCACCACCCCCAAACTGAAAAACGTTTGGGGCCCCGTTCGCTCAGGATGACAGCATTTATTTTGTTTTGACCTTCTGAGACAGAAACTAGAGCCGGCTCTCCAGTTAGTAATCCGGAGAGCCGGCTTTTTTCCGGGCAAAGGTAGCCGCCCTACCGTTACGATGGATGCGGCGGTCCCATTGAGAAAAATTCTCCTGCTTTTTCTGTTCGTTGCCGGTGCGAGCGCGCTGCTCTGCGCGCAAACCCCTGCATCTTCCAGCGAAGCTGCTGATGTGCCCATCATCGATCGCGCCCACGCACAGGACTGGACCAGCGACATCAATGGCGGCTGGCGGGTTCACGATGGCGACGACCCAGCCTGGGCAAACCCCGGCTTTGACGACTCTGCATGGGACGCGGTGCGGCTCGACAGTCTCGGCCCCTCGAAGCCCGGCTGGCGCTGGTATCGGCTGCACGTCAAACTGCATGAAAATCATCCCGACCTTTCTCTGCTGATCGAAGGTGGAGAAGGGACTTACTCGCTCTATGTAAACGGAACTGCAGCTTCGGGGCCCGAGCTGCGGTCGAGCCTCCATGTCAGCCGTCCGACGGAGCGCACGCTGCCACTCGATGTGCCGGGCGCGGACCTGGTAATCGCGTTGCGAACGGACACGCCGCCCAGTTACGCCAACTGGCATCTGCCTCAGTTCCTCACCGCATCGCTCGGCACGCCGGACGCAATCGAAAATCAGCGTCAGGCACTCCAAAGCGATCGGCTCTATGCCGCGTTTCCGGTAATCGCCATCAACCTGATGCTGATG
>Ga0206847_10133_pt1 | contig 13668 bp, 2 predicted proteins | sample Alteio_BWOrgCont_17_FD_152880 | JGI IMG/M metagenome (GOLD analysis project Ga0206847, IMG submission 152880) | Enriched cells from forest soil in Barre Woods Harvard Forest LTER site, Petersham, Massachusetts, United States -... | ecosystem: Environmental > Terrestrial > Soil > Temperate forest >... | reverse complement strand
ATCAGCAGCCCACCGGGCAATATTGTGGGGCCGAGACAATTCTCGGTCACGACAATCCGGGGCGTGACGCCGACGGGGCAGATCAGGTTCGCCTGGTTGGTGGCATCGACACCGCAGGAGCTTTCAGCGGTAACGGTCGAGACGCTGGTGCTGGAGCAATTGGTGGGCGCGAGATAGCTGCCGGTGAAGTTGGTGGACGCGCCGGGAGCCAGCGCGGCCGCGGTGAACACCGGGGTGATTCCGCTTTGGTTGTTCAGGACCACGACATTAGTGAGCAGGATATTACCGGCATTGCTGATGGAACCGCTATAGACCAACAAGCCGCCGGGCGACACCGTGACGAGCGGGCAATTCTCGGTAATTATAATCCGGGGCGTGACGCCTACCGGGCAGATCAGGTTGGCCTGGTTGGTGGCGCCGACACCGCAGGAGCTTTCGGCGGTGACGGTCGAGACGCTGGTGCTCGAGCAATTGGTCGGCGTGAGATAACTGGCGGTGAAGTTGGTGGAAGCTCCCGGGGCGAGCGCGGCAGTCGTAAAGACCGGCGTGATTCCGCTCTGGTTGTTCAGGACGACGACGTTGGTGAGCAGGATATTACCCGCATTGCTGATGGAGCCGCTATAGACCAGCAATCCGCCGGGCGATACCGTGACGAGCGGGCAATTCTCGGTTAGCACAATGCGGGGCGTGACGCCGACGGGGCAGATCAGATTGGCCTGGTTGGTGGCACCGACACCGCAGGAACTTTCGGCGGTCACAGTCGAGACGCTGGCGCTCGAGCAATTGGTCGGCGCGAGATAACTGGCGGTGAAGTTGGTGGATGCTCCCGGCGCGAGTGCGGCCGTGGTGAACACCGGAGTAATTCCGCTCTGGTTGTTCAGGACCACGACATTAGTGAGCAGGATGTTACCGGCATTGCTGATGGAGCCGCTATAGACCAGCAAGCCGCCGGGCGATACCGTGACGAGCGGGCAATTTTCGGTCAGCACAATCCGGGGCGTGACGCCGACGGGGCAGATCAGGTTGGCCTGATTGGTCGCGCCCACACCGCAGGAGCTTTCAGCGGTGACGGTCGAGACGCTGGTGCTGGAGCAATTGGTCGGGGCGAGATAACTGGCGGTGAAGTTCGTGGACGCGCCGGGGGCCAGCGCCGCAGTGGTAAAGACCGGGGTGGTTCCGCTCTGGTTGTTGAGGACGACGACGTTGGTGAGCAGGATATTACCCGCATTGCTGATGGAGCCGCTATAGACGAGCAAGCCGCCGGGCGATACCGTGACGAGCGGGCAATTTTCGGTGATCACAATCTGGGGCGTAACGCCGACGGGGCAGATCAGGTTGGCCTGATTGGTCGCGCCCACACCGCAGGAGCTTTCAGCGGTAATGGTTGAGACGCTGGTGCTGGAGCAATTGGTCGGGGCGAGATAACTGGCGGTGAAGTTGGTGGATGCTCCCGGCGCGAGTGCGGCGGTCGTAAAGACCGGAGTGATTCCGCTTTGGTTGTTGAGGACCACGACGTTGGTGAGCAGGATGTTGCCCGCGTTGCTGATGGAGCCGCTAAAGACCAGCAAGCCGCCGGGCGATACCGTGACGAGCGGGCAATTCTCGGTAATCATAATCCGGGGCGTGACGCCGACGGGGCAGATCAGATTGGCCTGGTTGGTGGCACCGACACCGCAGGAACTTTCGGCGGTCACAGTCGAGACGCTGGCGCTGGAACAGTTGGTCGGGGCGAGATAACTGGCGGTGAAGTTGGTGGACGCGCCGGGCGCTAGGGCCGCGGTCGTAAAGACCGGGGTGATTCCGCTCTGGTTGTTCAGGACCACGACATTGGTGAGCAGGATGTTACCGGCATTGCTGATGGAGCCGCTATAGACCAGCAATCCGCCGGGCAATACCGTGACGAGCGGGCAATTTTCGGTGATCACAATCCGGGGCGTAACGCCGACGGGGCAGATCAGGCTCGCCTGATTGGTCGCACCGACACCGCAGGAACTTTCGGCGGTGACGGTCGAGACGCTGGTGCTCGAGCAATTGGTCGGCGCGAGATAACTGGCGGTGAAGTTCGTGGACGCGCCGGGGGCCAGCGCCGCCGTGGTGAAAACCGGGGTGATTCCGCTCTGGTTGTTCAGGACCACGACATTAGTGAGCAGGGTATTACCCGCATTGCTGATGGAGCCGCTATAGACGAGCAAGCCGCCGGGCGATACCGTGACGAGCGGGCAATTCTCGGTAATTATAATCCGGGGCGTGACGCCTACCGGGCAGATCAGGTTGGCCTGGTTGGTGGCGCCGACACCGCAGGAGCTTTCGGCGGTGACGGTCGAGACGCTGGTGCTCGAGCAATTGGTCGGCGTGAGATAACTGGCGGTGAAGTTGGTGGAAGCTCCCGGGGCGAGCGCGGCAGTCGTAAAGACCGGCGTGATTCCGCTCTGGTTGTTCAGGACGACGACGTTGGTGAGCAGGATATTACCCGCATTGCTGATGGAGCCGCTATAGACCAGCAATCCGCCGGGCGATACCGTGACGAGCGGGCAATTCTCGGTTAGCACAATGCGGGGCGTGACGCCGACGGGGCAGATCAGATTGGCCTGGTTGGTGGCACCGACACCGCAGGAACTTTCGGCGGTGACGGTCGAGACGCTGGTGCTCGAGCAATTGGTCGGGGCGAAATAACTGGCGGTGAAGTTCGTGGACGCGCCGGGGGCCAACGCCGCCGTGGTGAAAACCGGGGTGATTCCGCTCTGGTTGTTAAGGACCACGACGTTGGTGAGCAGGATATTGCCCGCATTGCTGACGGAGCCGCTATAGACCAGCAATCCGCCGGGCGACACCGTGACGAGCGGGCAATTCTCGGTTAGCACAATCCGGGGCGTGACGCCAACGGGGCAGATCAGGCTCGCCTGGTTGGTGGCACCGACACCGCAGGAACTTTCAGCGGTCACAGTCGAGACGCTGGTGCTGGAGCAATTGGTCGGGGCGAGATAACTGGCGGTGAAGTTGGTGGATGCTCCCGGGGCGAGCGCCGCAGTGGTAAAGACCGGAGTAATTCCGCTCTGGTTGTTGAGGACCACGACGTTGGTGAGCAGGATGTTGCCCGCGTTGCTGATCGAGCCGCTATAGACCAGCAGGCCGCCGGGCGACACTGTGATAAGCGGGCAATTCTCAGTCAGCACAATCCGGGGCGTGACGCCAACGGGGCAGATCAGGTTCGCCTGATTGGTCGCACCCACACCGCAGGAACTTTCGGCGGTGACGGTCGAGACGCTGGTGCTGGAGCAATTGGTGGGGGCGAGATAACTGGCGGTGAAGTTCGTGGACGCGCCGGGCGCTAGGGCCGCGGTCGTAAAGACCGGGGTGATTCCGCTCTGGTTGTTCAGGACCACCACGTTGGTGAGCAGGATATTGCCCGCATTGCTGATGGAGCCGCTATAGACGAGCAAGCCGCCGGGCGATACCGTGACGAGCGGGCAATTTTCGGTGATCACAATCTGGGGCATAACGCCGACGGGGCAGATCAGGTTGGCCTGATTGGTCGCGCCCACACCGCAGGAGCTTTCAGCGGTAACGGTTGAGACGCTGGTGCTGGAGCAATTGGTCGGCGCGAGATAACTGGCGGTGAAGTTGGTGGATGCTCCCGGGGCGAGGGCGGCCGTGGTGAACACGGGGGTGATTCCGCTCTGGTTGTTGAGGACCACGACGTTGGTGAGCAGGATGTTGCCCGCATTGCTGATCGAGCCGCTATAGACTAACAATCCGCCGGGCGACACCGTAACGATTGGGCAATTTTCGGTAATGACGATCCGGGGTGTGACGCCGACGGGGCAGATCAGGTTCGCTTGGTTGGTCGCGCCGACACCGCAGGAACTTTCGGCGGTGACGGTTGAGACGCTGGTGCTCGAGCAATTGGTCGGCGCGAGATAACTGGCCGTGAAGTTGGTGGACGCTCCGGGCGCGAGGGCGGCGGTCGTAAAGACCGGCGTGATTCCGTTTTGGTTGTTCAGGACAACCACATTGGTGAGCAGGATGTTGCCCGCGTTGCTGATGGAACCGCTATAGACCAGCAAGCCGCCGGGCGATACCGTGACGAGCGGGCAATTTTCGGTGATCACAATCCGGGGCGTGACGCCAACGGGGCAGATCAGGTTGGCCTGATTGGTCGCACCCACACCGCAGGAGCTTTCGGCGGTAACGGTCGAGACGCTGGCGCTGGAGCAATTGGTCGGCGCGAGATAACTGGCGGTGAAGTTGGTGGATGCTCCCGGGGCGAGGGCGGCGGTCGTAAAGACCGGAGTGATTCCGCTTTGGTTGTTCAAGACGACGACGTTGGTGAGCAGGATGTTGCCCGCGTTGCTGATGGAGCCGCTATAGACTAACAATCCGCCGGGCGACACCGTGACGATTGGGCAATTTTCGGTTATAACGATCCGGGGCGTGACGCCGACGGGGCAGATCAGATTGGCCTGGTTGGTGGCACCGACACCGCAGGAACTTTCGGCGGTAACGGTCGAGACGCTGGCGCTGGAACAGTTGGTCGGCGCGAGATAGCTGGCGGTGAAGTTCGTGGACGCTCCGGGTGCGAGCGCCGCAGTGGTAAAGACCGGGGTGATTCCGCTTTGGTTGTTGAGGACCACGATATTGGTAAGCAGGATGTTGCCCGCGTTGCTGATGGAGCCGCTATAGACCAGCAAGCCGCCGGGCGACACCGTGACGAGCGGGCAATTCTCGGTTAGCGCGATTCGGGTCGTGAGCCCAATGGGACAGGTCACGCTCGCTTGGTTGGTGACGTCAATGCCACAGATGCTTTCGGCGGTGACGGTTGAGGTGCTGGTGCTGAAGCAATTGGTGGGCGCGAGATAACTGCCGGTGAAGTTGGTGGACACCCCCGGCGCGAGGGCGGTGGCCATGAAGATGGGGCTCGTGCCGCTCTGATTGTTTACGACGACGATATTAGTCAGCAGGATATTGCCCGCGTTGCTCACCGAGCCGCTATAGATCAGCAGCCCGCCGGGTAATATTGTGGGGCCGAGACAATTCTCGGTCACGACAATCCGGGGGGTCACGCCGATGGGACAGATCACGCTCGCCTGGTTGGTGACATTGATCCCGCAAGTGCTTTCAGCCGTGGCGGTCGAGGTGCTCGTGCTCGAGCAATTGGTCGGCGCCAGATAACTGCCGGTGAAGTTCGTGGACGCTCCCGGAGCAAGGGCAGCGGTCATGAAGATGGGGGTCGTGCCGCTCTGGTTGTTCAGCACAACCACGTTCGTCAGCGGGATATTGCCCGCGTTGCTCACGGAACCGCTGTAGGTGAGCAGGCCGCCGGGGAATACTGTGATGGCCGGGCAACTGCCGGTCACCACAATCCGCGGCGTGATCCCAATGGGACACGTCATAGTCGCCCGGTCGATGGCATAGGCACCGCAGATGCTTTCGGCGGTGACGCTCGAGATGCTGGTGCTCGAGCAATTGGTCGGCGCGAGATAGCTGCCGGTAAAGTTCGTGGATGCTCCCGGCGCGAGGGCGGCGGTGGTGAAGATCGGCGTTGTTCCGCTCTGGTTGTTCAGGACCACGACGTTGGTGAGCAGGATGTTGCCCGCGTTGCTCACCGAGCCGCGATAGACCAACAATCCGCCGGGTAATACTGTAAGGGTGGGGCAGTCCGCTGTTATGACGATCAAAGGCATGACCGCGATCGGACAGGTCACGCTCTCCTGGCTCGTGACTCTGATGCCGCAGGCGCTTTCAGCGGTGACGGTTGAGGTGCTCGTGCTCGAGCAATTGGTCGGTGCGAGATAGCTGCCGGTAAAGTTGGTGGACGCTCCCGGCGCGAGGGCGGCGGCGGTGAAGACGGGCGTCGGGCCGCTCTGATTGTTCAGCACGACCACATTGGTGAGCAGAATATTGCCGGCATTGCTCACCGAGCCTCGATAGACCAGCAGGCCGCCCGGAAATACCGTGGCCGGCGGACAACTCTCCGTTATGACGATCCGTGGCGTCGTGGTCAGCGGGCAGGTGGCCGACGCCGCGCCCGTCACCATGAGCGCGGTGCAATTGTCAGCCCCCGAGGCGGTTACCGTACTGGATACGGAGCAGACGTCCGTCGGGGCCGTGAAGCTGGCGGTGAAGGCGCTGGAGGCGCCCGGCGCGAGCGTCAACGGACCAACGACCGGCGTGTTGGGCGCGGGTTGGCTGTTTACGACATACACATTGTTTAGCGTGCTGCTGCCTGAATTGCGCACGGTACCGGAGTAAGTGATCAAACCACCGGGGCTGCCGGATACCACCGGACACGCCAGCGTGACCGCGATGGCCCCGCTGGTGGCAACCGCGCAGCGAACCTCCGCCACATCCTTTACCGTGGCAAGGGTGCAAATATCCGTGGCGGTTCCACTCAATATCGTGAGAACCGAACAGGTGCCAACGGGAACGGTGTAAGTGCCGGTGAAATTGGTGGCCACTCCGGGTGGCAAGGTTGCCACGGAAAACACCGGTGTGTTGGGGACGGGAAACAAACTGACCACGACTACATTGGTCAACGTGGTATTGCCCGTATTTCGGACCGTCCCGCCATAGGTTAGCAAACCGCCGGGTACCGGCGGGATGGCGGGACACGCGACGGTTACCACGATTTGCGGCGTGACCAATATGGGACAGGTCTCAGTAACCTGATTGGTGACGGCAACGCCGCAACTGGTCGAGCCGGTGGCGATTGACGTGCTGGTGACAGTGCAATTGGTCGGAGTCACGTAGCTGCCCGCGAAATTCGCGGAGGCGCCCGGCGCCAGCGTGGCGAGGACGAGGATCGGGGTATTTCCGCTCTGGTTGTTTATAACCGTAATATTATTCAAGCTGATGTTGCCGGAGTTATTTACGGTCCCGCTATAACTGAACAGACTGCCGGGGATCGGCGGGGTTGCCGGACAATTCTGCGTCAGGGTAAGGAACGGGGTGTTGGCGACGGGGCAACTGGTCACATTGGTCGCGAAGTTGCCGCCGCAGATGTCCTGGCCGGACGTGGTTACGGAGACCTCGCAGGTGTTGAACGGAATATTGTAGGAGCCGGAGTAAGTCTCCGATTCACCCGGGGCCAGTTCCAGCGGGCCGAGGATGGGAAAGTTCGTTCCCTGCGGCCCGAATACAAAGATGTTGGTCAGGACGACGTCGCCGGTGTTGGTGACGTAACCGCTGAAGTTATAAACACTGCCCATCGGGATCGGATTCGGCGGGCAGGGCTGCACCAGGGTGAGGGCCGGCGAGGTGAGGAGGGGACAGATCGCCGTGGATGTGTCTGTCACAATCGCGCCCGAGCAGTTGTCCTGGCCGCTGGCGGTAAGTGTGTCCAGAATCAGGCAGCAGCAGGTCGGGGCGAGGTAGCTGCCCGAGAAATTGGCGAAACCGCCGGGAGCCAGGGTAATGGGGCCGATGACCGGTGTGTTGTTGCTCGGCTGGTCGTCCACGACATAGATATTGCGCAGCGTGACATCGCCATAGTTGGTAACCGTGCCGGTGAAGGTATAGAGGCCGCCGCGCGGCGTGGGCAGCAACGGACAGTTCTTGGTGACGCCAATGCGGGGCGTCGTGATGATCTGGCATTGCGTGGTCACGTTGGCGGTGACCGGGAGGAAGCTGCAAACATCCTCGCCCGTGGCGACGACATTGTCGCTGCCGCAGAAGTTAACCGGGACAATGTAGGAGCCGTAATAGGTGACGGATTGGCCGGGCGCCAAATCGATCGGGCCCAGCACGGGACCGGCGAGGGCGGTCTGGGTGTCGGTCACCGTTACATTGATAAGGCTGATGTTGCCGGCGTTGCTGACCGTACCGCTGTAATTCAGCGGGTCGCCCGGCCGCAAGGGTCCCGGCGGACAGGTTTTAGTGACCACGATCGCCGGCAGGGTGAGCACATTGCAGGCGCGGGTGGCGGTATCGGTTACGATCTGCCCGGCGCAGCCCCGGCCGGTGGCCTCGAGCGTGCTCCAAACCACACAACAATTGAGGGGCACATTGTAACTGCCCGTGAAATTTGTCGTCGCGCCCGGGGCCAGCGACGCCACGGTAAACACGACCGTATTGGAGCCTGGCAGGTTGTCCACCACGACGATGCCCGTTAGCGTCGTGTCGCCCGAGTTGCTCACGGTCCCACTGTAGGTCAGGACCCCCCCGGGCAACGGGGAGACAGCGGGACAAGCCTGGGTTACCACAATGGCCGGCGCGGTCGCGACCGGGCAGGTCGCACTGGCCATGGCCGTCACGGGCGCGCGGCAAACGCTCGACGCGCTGGCCGTCAGGGTGTCGCTCACCGAGCACGCGGCCGGGGCCAGATAACTCCCGCTGAAATTTGCCGTCGCGCCGGGCGGCAGGGAAGCTTGTGTGAAGACTTGGGTATTGGCGGACGGCTGGTTATCGACCACCACAATGTTGGTCAAAGTGACATTGCCGGAGTTACTGACGCTGCCGGTAAATACAAGTAACCGGCCCGCCTGGACCGCTTGTCCGGGGCAGGCTTTCGTTACGACGATGCCCGGCGTCACGGTGTTCTGACACGCGATTGTCGTGGAGGCTGTGACCGTCCGCGGCGTTGACGTGAATTGGTCGGAGGCCTGGACGGTCAATAATGCCGGGTTTGGACCGCAGGGATTCGCGGGAGTCCAACTGCCGCTAAAACTGGCCGTCTGGCCGATCGCCAGATTTGTGGGGAAGAGGACGGTGAATGCCTGGCCATTGACGAAATTTGTCACCGTCACGCCCACGAGGGTGGTATTGCCGCAATTGGTGACCGTGCCGGTGAAAGTGATCAAGCCGCTCTCACCCACGCCGCCCGCGCAAGCCGCGGTGAGCAGCACGCAGGGTTGGTTTACTTCCGTATTTACGCCCTGGAAGCCGCCGCCAGTGCTGTTGATGACATTCTGATGGATGGTGCCGATATCCCGCGCGGTGGCCAGCAGGGTTCCATCGGGCTGGATGTCCTGGGCGCGGACGACATAACTAACCACATCGGGATAGGTGTCCTCCTGACCCTGGGTCAGCGTGGTCCGCACCAGCGCGATCATATTGGTCTTGCCATCGGGCGTGACGATAAACGCCGTTATCCCGGTCGCGTCGCAGGCGATCTGTCCCGAGCCATTGATTCCGTTGAACACCGTGGCACTGTAAAAAAGCGTGTCGCCAATGTGGACATCCGGAATGCTGGTAAATAAATTAATCGCCAATCCGCTTCCGGTGCAATTGGGCGGCGAACGATCGGCCCTCGCCGCCGGCGCGCCCAAAAGGAAAAGCAGCGCCGCCGCGACCGCCAGGGGCAGGCGACGGAAGGCGCGCGCGCGGGGCGGCCCGGTTGACTTGCTCGTATTCCCCGGCGAATCACACGAACCAGCGGTTCGGGTGGGCTTGCAATCTTGGATTAACGTATTCATGATCTGATTCCCGCTGCCGTTTCATCGCTAATCCACGGCCGGCGTCGGCGCACGGGCCGGGATTTCGCGCTAGAAATTCGTTCTGTCTCTTAAAATGCGAGAATAGACCGGGTCACGCCGAATACTCCATACGGAGTAACCCACTACGGAAATCACCTTAGAGCGATCCCCGCGGCTCCGGCGGGAATGATCCGACCGCAGGCCCGCCGGCTAAACTGGAGGCGGCGGGGACGTTGGATTTTAGCCCGTACCGGGGGCAGGGGAAATCACCTGATTGTTCCGCGATGGTTACCGTGTGAGAATGGCGGGAGTTAAGCACGTTTGTCCGCCAGCGGATGTTCCGCCACTGTGGCAGTCCATCTTTGAATGTCCCCGAATCAACCAGCCATTTGATCGGGCAGGTTGGGCGAGCGGCAGGTATTAACTCTCATTATGAAACAATTAATTAAGTCTGCCCTGATTGTCACCGCCAGCTCCCTGATCCTCGCCGGTTGCGCGGAGCCGCCCACGAAGGGGGGCGGCGACCCGTACGCGAAGGTGGAACCAGGATATGTGGCGCCGAGCGCCCCGGGCGCGGTCGAGGAGGAAGTAACCTCGGCCCCACCCGCGCCGCGCCCCGAAAATGTGACCATCCAGGCCGATACCAAACTTGTGTGGGTGGCCGGGCAATGGCGCTGGGAAACGGGCCAATGGGTTTGGCGCGCGGGCAAATGGGACAAACCCAAGGGCCCGGGAGTAATTTGGGCCGACGATTATCTCCCGACGGGCGGGGGCTGGGTTACGCCGCCAAAGGATAACAAGGTCTGGGTTCACGCTCACTATCTGCTTCGTGACGGCAAGCATTACTGGGTTCACGGCGTCTGGCAATAAACGCCTTGAACCGGTGAGGGGAACCCGGGTGTTGAGCACTTGTGCCGGGTACGGATAACCTGCCGGCACGAGCGGTCCCCGCTACTTCTTCGGATGGTAGTTAGGGTAAGCCGGTCGCGGGAACGTGGCGGGCGGATTGGTGCGGAGGGATTCAAGCGCGACTTGCACGGCTTTTTCCAATTGCAGGTCGCGACCGGCCCGCCAGGCCTTGGGATCCAGTTCGACCTCGAAATCCGGCGGAATGCCCTTGTTTTCGACCTCGAATTCGCCGCTGGTTCCGTAGATCGCCCAATGCGGTGCCGTTACCGAACCCCCGTCCATCAACTCCGGATAGCCGCCGATGCCCACGAGGCCGCCCCAGGTTCGGCGGCCCACGAGCGGGCCGATGCCGAGCTTGCGGAAATACCAGGGAAGCGCGTCACCGCCGGAGCCGGCGAATTCGTTGATGATCATCACTTTGGGGCCGTCGCCAGCGCCCAAAGGCATGGAATAGTCCGTCCCTTCGCGACCGGCGACATTGCTGAGAACTTTGCGATGGAGGTAGTCCACCACGTAGTCCGCAAGAAGTCCGCCGTGGTTGAAGCGCTCGTCAATGACGAACCCCTGCTTGTTCACCTGCGCAAAGAAGTAACGGTTGAACGCGCGATAACCATCGCCCTGAGTGTCGGGCAAGTGGACATAGGCCAGCCGGTTCGAGCTGAGTTGATCGACGCTTCGGCGATTATCCTCAACCCAGGCCCGGTAACGCAAGCCATGCTCATTTCCAACCGGCTTGACCTTGACGTCGCGCGCGGCGGAGCCATCCGGGTTTGGTCCAACGCGCAGGGTAACCAGCGTGTCGGCCTTATTCTGGAAAAAGGTGTAGAGTTCCGCGGTTGCCGCCACATCGCGTCCGTCAACGGCCAGCAGGTAATCGCCGACGGTGACATCCACACCGGGTTCCGTCAAAGGAGCGCGCAAATCCGGGTTCCAATTTTCGCCATTATAGATTCGCGCGAAGCGGTGGCGGCCTTTGTCAATGGCGTAGTCCGCGCCGAGCAGGCCGACCTTGACGTGGGTGACTTCCGGCTGATCGCCGCCGCGGATAAACATATGCCCGATGGTTATTTCCCCCAGCATTTCCTCGAACAGAAAATTTAGATCGGAACGGCTGTCCAAGCCATCGAGATACGGTAGATAGCGCGTCTCCGTCGCGGCGAGGTCGAGTCCGTGGAGGGCCGGGTCATAGAGGAAATCGCGCTCGATGCGCCAGGTCTCGTTAAACATCTGCCGCCATTCGGCGCGCGGCTCGACCGCGAGTTGAAAGCCGTCAAGTTTCAATTCGCCGTCACCGTCCTTGGCCGGGGCGTCGGCGCCAGTCAAAAACCATTCGTCGGATTTTTTGAACAGGACTTTTTCGCGATTGGCGGAAACGGCGAACTCTTTGACTTTGTCGGCGAATTTTTCTGCTTTCCGTTTGGCGAGATCGAACTTTTGCACCACGCATTCCGGCGCGCCCTCCTCGTTGAGCGAATCCACGGCCGGGCCTTCCAGCACGAACAGGGAGTTGGATTTGCCGCCGTAAAGGCCCTTGTAATTGCGCGCGGGCATTGGCAATGCCAGGATTCGCTGGCCGAGGTTCTCAAAGTCAATCTTTACCGGAGGCGTCCCGTTGGTGTCGTCCGATTTGACTTCGGCAAGTTTCGCGGTGGCATTTGTTTTCGAGGAATCCGTTGTGGCGGAGGCCTTGTCCTTTGGAGTTTCCCTGGCCGCATCCTTGACCTTGTCCGCCTCGGCCTTTTCCTCATCGCTTTCGGGCGCGAGGGGCGAGGCATTGGTTTTGTTCAGCACCGCGAGGTAAATGCTGGAGGTCACCGGCCGGTTCACGGCCGAGAGATCGCCCCAGCCGCCAGCCGGGCCGTCGTCCGTGCTCGCCGTGAAGTAAAGATACTGGCCGCTATCGGAAAACACGGGAAAGCTCGCATCGCTCATTCCATCGGTCACTTGATGGATGGCGCCGGATTCAAGCTCATATACGAAGACCGCCGTCAGCCGGCTCTTCAGGATCCGCGAATAGGTCAGCCACCGGCTGTCCGGTGACCATGAGAACGCGCTCGGGTCCGGTTCAAAATTGGAGAATGGCTGGGTGTCAACAACGAGGGACGCGCCTTTCTCGACGTTCATCAGCCACAGATTGCCGCGCTTGTCCGTGTAGGCGAGGTGTTTGCTGTCCGGCGACCACCTCGGATGATAAAAAAATGACGGCGGCTCGCCGAGTTTGATCTTCCGCGTTTCGCCCAGGCCGGACGGATCCCGCAGATGCAACGCGTACTCGCCGGACTCGTCGGAAAAATAGGCGATCCATTTGCCATCGGGCGACCACGAGGGATCGCGCTCGGCGATTCCGGGAGTTTGCGTCAGATTGCGCGGATCGCCTTTCGCGGCGGGAACGGTCACGATTTCCCCGCGGGTTTCGAAAACGGCCCGCTGCCCGGTGGGGGAGGGGTGGCCGTGCGTCAGATTCGCGGCCTCGACTTTTTTATAGTGCGGGCGTACCTCGGCGAAGTCGCTGGTCAAATGCACGTCCACAGTGGTCACCTTGCCGGACTCCAAATCGTACAAACGCAACGCGTCAAATTGGTCGAAGACAATCGCGCCGGGACCCGCCTTGGCCGATTTGATATCCAATCCGGTGTTTTCAAAGCAACGGTGGGTTTGTTTGGATTTTAAATCGTAGGCGAACAGCGTCACCGGTCCCTCGCGATCAGAGAGAAAATAAATGGTGTCGCTGATCCACATGGGATTGAACTCGCTCGCGTCCCCGTGGGGTAACATTTCAACCGAGGAATCCGCGAGATCGGCGAGCCAAATCCGGCGGGTCTGGCCGCCACGGTAACGCTTCCAGGCCCGTTGCCACTGGATCGTCGGCACATAGGCCAAATGGCTGGCATCCGCCGAGAACGAGCCATCGGCGGCGATCGGCAGGGGTAACTCCGTCGCGGGGCCGCCCGTGGCGGAAACCGTGTAAAGGCGCGCTCCATCCACGGGAATCGCGCGGTCGGACGTGAACAACACATTTTTGCCATCGGGCGTCCATCCCGTTACCGCGTCGATGCTCGGATGCGACGTCAGCCGGGTGGGAATGCCCCCGGTCGCGGGCATGACATAGACATCGATGTTACCGTCGTACTCGGCGGTGAAGGCGACTTGACTGCCGTCGGGCGAAAAGGCCGGAAGGCGCTCCCGGCCCGGGTGCGAGGTCAACCGGACCGCATCGCCGCCCTGCCTCGGCACGCGCCACAAATCGCCGGCGTAAACAAAAACGATGGCGTCATGGCTCAGGGTTGGTTCACGAAAAATGAGTGGTGGCGCACCGGACGCCATAGTTGCCAACGTCCACACGGATATT
>Ga0206847_10311_pt1 | contig 13808 bp, 15 predicted proteins | sample Alteio_BWOrgCont_17_FD_152880 | JGI IMG/M metagenome (GOLD analysis project Ga0206847, IMG submission 152880) | Enriched cells from forest soil in Barre Woods Harvard Forest LTER site, Petersham, Massachusetts, United States -... | ecosystem: Environmental > Terrestrial > Soil > Temperate forest >... | reverse complement strand
CGAAGTACAAATAGGGCAACTTGACCGAATCGGTAATCGGAGCGTTTTTATCCTCAAGATGTTTTAGAATTAGCGTGGCCCCGACGATCGGGGCAATCGTGGTCCCGATTGAGTTGAAGGCCTGGGACAGATTGAGGCGGCTGGACGCGGTTCGTTCGGAACCGAGAATCGTCACGTACGGATTAGCGGCAATCTGTAAAATCGTGACCCCCAATCCAAGGACAAACAGCGCGAGCAGAAAGAACGGATATGAAATCAAAACTGCGGCCGGATAAAACAGAAACGTGCCAGTCGCCGCTGTTAACAGACCAATAATCACGCCGTTTTTGTAACCAATGCGATTAATCGGATCACCCGAGGTCGTCGAAATCACATAATAGATTAGGGAACCGAAACCGAAGGCGCCGAAAAACGCCGATTGAACGAGCGACGATTGGAAATTGGTGAGGTGAAACGCGTCTTTGAAGTGCGCATTGAGGACGTCGTTCAAGACCGTCATGAACCCCCACATAAAAAACAGTACGGTCATGATCGCGAACGGTCCACGATAGGTCTGTCCGTTTTCCGTCCGCGGGGACGAAACATTCCGATCCGATGGTCCGGAGGTGATTGCCATAGCTATGTTTGATTGTTGGCCGGAGTTTATGCCGGGTCCCCGCCGCCATTCCAAGCAATTTTGCGGCGCACGGGCCCGCTTGTAGCGCGGCCGTCTCGGTGCGTGTTCCCCAACCGACATAAGCGTAATTTCCACGCCATCGCTCTCGTCCGCCGCCGTTTTCGGCAGGGCAGGGAATTCCCCGAATTATTCGCGCATTGCCCCCTGAACGGACGTGAAATCGCGCATCCAGGCATGGAGTTCCGCCTTTAGGCGGCGGCGCGTGGGAATACCCCGCGGTTGGAAGAGTTTTCAGCTCGCTCGATCATGCTACCGCCTCGCCGGCTAAAAGCCGGAACTCCATACCCGGATGCGAATGACCGCGCCAGAACGGAGCAGTTGGGCCTTTTCGCCCATTAAGGTTCATGAGGGGCCCCCGCCGCCCCCGCCCCGGGATATTATCACCCGTGTCCGCAAACGACTGGCCCGGCGATTGCGAACAGGCTAGTCTCTGATGGGCGGCGCGCGCGGCGGGCGCGCGCCGTCCAATTGCAGCATGAAAACCTCCAAATGGCCCTCTGCCTGGGAGCCGCTGACGCCCCGCGGCGTGGCGGCGTTTGCCGGCGCCTCGCTCCGGCGTCTGCTGCTCGTCCAGTTGATTGTGGCCATTTTGTTTGCGGGGTTGTTCGTCCGGTTTCTAATCCGGGCGTGGGTTCCGGTGATCCGTACCGCGGTCGATCACCTCCCCGCGCAGGGCCGGTTGCGGGACCAGCAACTTTTCTGGCCTGCGGATTCATCCGTGCAACTGGCCCGAAACCGTTTTCTGGGACTGGCCGTTGATCTCAATCACAGCGGCTTTCTGGTGCGCGAGGCCCACCTGCAACTGGAATTCGGCCGGAAAAACCTGCGCATTATGTCGGCCTTCGGTTACCAGGTGATCAACTACCCTCCGGAATGGGATTTTCCCTTCAACCGCACCGACCTGGTCCCGTGGTGGGGAACGTGGAATTACGCGATCCTGACCGTCTTCGCGCTGGCGACTCCGGTTTGTCTGATGCTCGTATGGTTTGCAATCGCCACGATTTACTGCCTCCCCGTATTTTTCATCTCGATTTTCGAAAAGCGAAAACTGGGCGTCTTGCAATGCTGGCGGGTCGCGGCCGCGGCCTTGCTGCCCGGCACAATTTTCCTGACTTTAGGTCTGCTTTTCTACACCCACGGATGGATCAATTTCGTCCACTTGGTCGTTATTTTCGCGCTCCACTTGATCATCGGCTGGATTTATTTGTATATCAGCCCGCTGTTCGTTCCCAAGAAAGGCGTGGGCTCCGCCCGCAAACGCAAGCCTTCAAAAGCCAAAGTGACGGTTCAAGGCTGAACGCACGTCGTTGACGTTGGTTCCAAGGCCCAACGGGCCGCCATTCCTCAGCCCAGCCCACCGGACTGGGAAACCCGCCGCAAATATTTTTCCAAGCCCCAAACGGGGCGCGATACCGGTCAATCCCAAACATTTCCCAACGGACTAGATACCAGCCCTGCTCTTGTCCCTCTCTGGTCTGTGTTCATCGGTGGCTTCCGCTTCTTCCCTGAATTCCAACCGCGGGACTTGCCGCGATTCAGCCTTGCGAAAATTTCCTTAAACTCGCCTTGATCCCTTTGATGCTCAAACTCTGATGGCGCGCCATGATGCGTTTGAGTCCCAATGGCGGCGTGTCAACGGTATTCACGCCGAACTCCGTCGTGCAGGCCGTCTCATACCCCGCCTCGCGCACCAGTTCCCGAATGGATTCATTCCAATCGCCGTAGGGATAGCAAAAATGGCGGATGGGAACCCCGAACTGATCCTCCAATTTTCTCTTACTGGCAAAAATCTCCTCGCGGGCATCGCGGAAGCTGATCCGCGTAAGGTACGGGTGCGTCAGCGTATGCGCGCCGATCTCGTGGCCGGCGGCCAGCCATTCGCGCACTTGGGGCGGGTCCATCAATGGCTCGCGCACCTCATCCTGGGCCACCTCCCATTCATTGAACTGGCCAACCAAATCGGCGACCAGAAATTGAATCGCGCGAAAACCGTGTTCCGCCAGCACCGGCAGCGCGTGCGTAAACGCGTTCGTAAAACCATCATCAAACGTCAGCGCGATGGATTTGGGCGGCACCGCCCCGTTACCCGGACGCCCATACGGCGGTGTATTAAACCCGGTCGCGCGAAGTTCGTTCAACTGCCGGGCAAACAACCGTGGCGTGACATAAAGCCCCTTGATCCGGGCATGACGCGGCCGCGGGCCGAGCTTGTGATACATCAGGCAGGGCACGCCGGTCTCGAACAGCCCCCGGAAAGGCCGCAGGGAGGTATATTGCGCTGGAACCGCGAATGACACGCCCTACCTCTAGCAAAATTAGGCCGAACCCACAACCGCAATTCCCATGGTAGGGACAATCGCGCTGCGATTGTCCCCTTCCGCGTTCAGCAGCGGGCGGAACCGTTCGGAACCACCGTGCAATACCCCGCACGACTAATTCAAAACCTACTTCGGAGGCGGAGCGTTGGTCAACGGCGGCGGAGCGTTGGTCAACGGCGGCGGAGCGCTGGTCAACGGCGGCGGAGCGCTGGTCAACGGCGGCGGAGCGCTGGTCAACGGCGGCGGAGCGCTGGTCAACGGCGGCGGAGCGCTGGTCAACGGAGCCAGCGCATTGGTTGGCGGCACGGGAGCCGGGGCGTTCGTCGCGGGTTTCGAGGCGGGAACCTCGGCCTTCGGCGGCGGACTATCGTTCTTGGTTACCGGACTATCCGTCCTCCGGATCACCACCAACCAGGCGGTGTCGTTACCGGAATCACCGGCGTAAGTCAGAATACTGTCCTTGGCCACGGATTCCTTGCGGTTGATAAACACCGATTTGCCCTCGCCGTAAAGCTTCACATCCACATGGCATTCGCCCAAATTCTTGATGTCCAGGGTGCAGCGCTTGCTGATCTCGATCTTTTCCTTGGTGGCATTAAGCGGAATCTCGACCACCTGCCGGTTGATCTGAAAATAGTTTGTCCACCGGTAGGGCGAGCTTCCCAGCTTCTTGGCCAGGGCCGCCTCCACCGGAATGTGCTTGGGATCAGGCGCTTGGGGATCGTTGGTTCCCCAAATCAGAAGAGTCTCCAGCCGTATCGGCTCCTCCGCCGCCAGCAAGGCCGGGGCCATGAGGATACACAGCAACCAAAACGCCGCCCGCGCGGAAGCCGGGCCACGATGAGTTTTTTTCATTCCAAATCCGACTCTCTACCCGAACTGACCATTGACGTCGGCCGGGCCAGCGCCGCCTCGGCATTGCGGTCGTAAAGCCAAACCATGGTCATTTGCTGCTTTTGATCGCGGAATACATACGAACCCACTTCATCGGAGGCCAGCTCCATTTCGCCGGACTCAAGCGCCCCGTGGCGGGGATGGGAAACCAAAACCGCCGCCGCGCAGGTAAGCACCGCCGCGCTGCTGCTGACCGGCAACCAGCGCCGCCGCAGCCAGCCCAGCCACGGCATCTTCGGAACGTGCGCCGCCACCGGCATTTCCCGCGAAATCTCCCGCTCGATCTTGGACCAGAAAAACTCCCGCGTCTCTGGCAGCCGGCATTCCACTTCGCCCGCCGCCAGCGCCGCGTTCGTGTTCCGTAATTCGGCCAGCAGCGCCCGGGCCTCCGCGTCATTCGCGATCAGACCCTCCATTTCAGCCGCGTCCCGGGCCGACATCTCGTCGTCCAGGAAGGCCTGAATCTTAAGCTGAGAATCGTGCGTACTCATTTAAACTCTTCTGTTTTCAAATTTGCCAACAATACCGCCATTTTCCGGCGGGCATAAAATAACCGCGACATCACTGTGCCAATCGAACATTCCATCCGTTTCGCAATCTCTTTATACTCCAAGTCCTCAAATTCATGCAAAATCAAAACCGTCCGGTGCTCATGGGACAATTGCCCCAGCGCCTGGTCGATCCGTTTGCGCAATTCCGCCCGCTCCAACCGCTCGGTTGGATTCGACGTCACCACCGGCATCTGCCGTTCCACCCCGCCCATTTCCTCGTTGATCACCTCGATCGACTCGGTCCGCTGCCGTTTGCGCCGCCGCAACTGGTCCAGGCACAAGTTGATGACAATCCGCGTCATCCACGTCCCGAAACTCGAATCACCCTGAAACTGCACCAGCCGCTGCCACCCCTTCACCCATGCTTCCTGGGAAAGATCAACCGCTTCGTCCTCATTCCGCACCATGCTAAACGCCCGCGCGTAAATCTTATCCCTATGCCGCGCCACCAGTTCCTCGAACGCCATCATGTCACCCCGCTTGGCCGCCCCCACCAGTGTTTCATCACTGGCTGAAGGATGGTCTAGCTTATTAGACTTCATGGATTCGACGGCTGTGCCTGAAACGCTATTCAATACGCTTACAACTTGCCTTTGGTGCTCGGAATCTGTCCCGCAATTCGCGGATCTCGTTGGCATGCAATATCTACCGCTTTCGCAAATGCTTTAAACAATGCCTCCACCACATGGTGGGGCTCTTCCCCGTAAAGCAACTCCAAGTGGAGATTGCAACGGGCTTCGTTCGTAAATCCCTGAAAAAACTCCCGCGCCAGCCCGAACCGGAAGGCGCTGGACATATCCTGTTCCCGCTCGGCCAGACTGATCTTCCGCTGCGAAAACCCGTCCATTCCCCGCCAAACCAGGCAGGGCCGTCCGCTAAAATCCACCACACATCGCGCCAAGGTCTCGTCCATCGGCACATGCGCCTCACCCGTCAGCGGATTTTTCGGGTCAAACCCCGTTCCATAGCGCCGGATACCCCGTTTATCCCCCAAAGCCGCCAAAAACGCCTGACCCAGCGCCAATCCACAATCCTCTACGGTATGGTGGGCATCAACTTGCAGGTCTCCCGCACATTTTAATTTTAAATTGGTGACCGAGTGCCTGGCGAAGAGAATCAGCATATGGTCGAAGAACGCGATTCCCGTGCGAATCGAGGACTTTCCCGAGCCATCTATGTCCAATTGCACCGCAATCCGGGTTTCCCCCGTCACACGATTCAGCTTTGACCGACGAAGCAGCATCCTTGGATTATTAACCAACCCCCGGGAATAACACAAACATCAATCTCGGAAAGATAAGCGCCGCACTCGGGATTCAAATTTCGCCCGCTCAAACCTCCCCTTTCACTTTGACCAGCTTTGACCAAGTGCGACCAACTCGGACCGCTTCCCCCGGCCCCGGGGAGCGCGACCGTCCCGGTCGCAAACGAAAGCGCTTGCCCCGCCGTAGCGTCCTCGCGAAGGAGGGTCCCGCTTGAGCAGTTCACCCGGGAGGTCGTTCCAACTTTGACCCGCTTTGACCAACCCCCATCCGTCCAATCAGTCCCATTCTTCCCCTATCTCCCAAATCCGTGCCCATCCGCGTCATCCGTGGTCAAACTCCCATTCCCAAATTGTCAAAGAACCTCCCTCCCCCACCTCGCCGCCAAATTCACGGCAGCCCGCCATACATAACACATCTCCCGCGTCCCCGCCACCGGGTCTGCGCCCGCGCCTTGACAATCCCCTCCCCCCAAGTCAATCATAACGCCCGAATTAACACGATCCAAAAGCCCCCATTCCCCTCAACTATACTATGAAAACCCTCCTGACCCTGGCCTTCGCCTTCGGATTGCTCGCCACCAGCGCCCTGGCCGAAGCCCCGAAGTCCGTCATCCACTTCATTACCGTCGCCTTCAAAGCCAACGCCACCCCCGCGCAAATCCAGGCCGTCCTCGACGGCGCGCAAAAGCTGCCCGACCAGTACAAAGGCATCACCCGCGTTTGGACGAAATCCCTCAAAGTCCAAAACGTCGCCGAAGCCAAAGTGAAGAAAACCCACGTCATCGCCATGGAATTCGCCGACGAAGCCGCCCTCAAAGCCTACGCCGATAGCGACGCCCAGAAAAAGTGGTACGAGCTCTACCTCCCCCTCCGCGAGCAAAGCACCACCTTCGACGTCACCAACTGACCCTCCGAAACCGCCCTGCGGTTTCGCAAGGTAGCGGACTTCGCGCTGCGAAGTCCGCGCCGGGTCGCGGCGCAATCGGAGACGTTACCAGCGCGAGAAATGCGCTGACAGACTGCGCAACTGAACCACCCGTCCCGCCCGCTGCCAAGCGAGCGAACGGTTATGGAAAGTGAACACTTCCCGTGGAGCCCTTTTATGCCCGCCCGCCGACCCGCCCCATTCGTCCTATCGGTCCCATCCGTCCCATATTTCCCCTTCCTCCTGTGCTCGCCCGCCGCGTCACCGGGGAGCGTCTGTATTCCCCCATCTCGGCTTGGTAAACGCCGCAATACTCCCCAGCGCAAACAATAGAAAACTACCCGCGATCGCCACCATCCCGGATGACTTTTGATAAAGCGCCCGCGAGCAGATAAGAACCGGCTCCGATAACAGCACCATGCCGGCGTAAACCAAAACCATCTTGGGCTGCCAGGCGCGCCCAAGCCACGCGTGCAGAAAATACCCGAACAGCAGCGCCACCGCCCCCGCGTCAATCACCACGCGGGCGGGTTGACCCGGTTCCCGCCACGCGTCCAGCGCCAGCCAAAGCCAAACCACCCCGGCGAGATTTCTGAGCGCGGACGCTCCCCGGTTAGCGTGATCCTCCCAGCGCAAACTGTGCGCCAGCAAAGAAACCAGCGCCCCTTGAACCGCATAGCGGAAAAACTCCGGCGCGAAATAAAAACAGAACCCGCAAAGCGCCGTCGCGGCCATCGCCCCGACCCGCGGATCCCGACTCAGGAAAATCAGCCAAAACCAGGAGCCAAACAGCGCGAGCAACACCCAGTCGGCCCGCGCCAGTCCGGGCGTAAGCTGATGGATAAACGCCATCGGCAATCCCGCCAGCAGAATCGCCACGGCTCCGAGAAACTGGATCAAGGCAACCCGGCCTCGATCCTTGAGTGCAAATCGCAGTCCGTAAACCATCACGTTCAAGGCGGCAACGAGCGGTAGGATCCATTTGGAGTCAACCGCCAGCAAGGGCAGCAACAGCAGTCCAAACCGGAAAACCTGATCCCGAATCGGGTTTGGCTGGCCGGTGAAGTCCGCCAGGCGCCACTGCATTGTCCACGCCATCATCCAGACCGCCGGGGCCAGGAGCGCAAGCTGCCACTTGAAGCTGGTTGCGTACCCGATCCCACCCACATGACAGACCGTCACCACCACCCACGCGAAAAAGACCAGCCCCGGCAGCCACTTCCTCCGCCCGGGCGCGTTTCCCCGCCCGACCGTCCGGGGTAAAAAATTCGCGAAACCGGCCAGCACCGGCAGTACCAGCACCCAGATCCAAGTGAGCCACTTTTGACTCTGTTCGGGGTCGTTGGCGATTTTCTTGAAGAATAGCGGCGCATACGCGTTGGCCGCCAGCAGGATGAAACCAAACGTTAAAAGCCGGCGGGGCAGATTCAATTCCGGGGCGTACCGTTTGAAGGCCCAGAACTTCGCCACCGCCAGGGCCGCGCCGCCAAGGCTCATCAGCCAGGCTAGATTTCCGCTCAAAAAAACCGCCCGGCTGATCAGGCTGAAGGGCACGATAATGAAAAGATTGGTCAGGCCAAACAGCAGCATGGCGTCATACCAAATTGCCCGCCGGAGGAGCGCGATGCTGGTGACGACCAGCAGGATCTCGTAGATGAGCAGAGCGAGGAAATTAAACCGCAGCATCGGCAACTCCGCGCCCACCATCTTGGGATCGGTGGTCAACTGATTAATGCCATAGAGCAGAAGTCCGGCACTGGCCAGATAAAATGGATTACCCGCGAGAACCTGTTTTAGAGTCAGTCGCAGCGCCCTCGCTGATCCCCGCGCCACAGGTGGCGGAACCGTGATTGAATTAGTTGAGTCCGGCATAGTTGGAATGCGGCGGGAATAATTTGTTTATCGGCCCAACTCCCGCCGCGGCATCCACCCAACAAACACCCCTGCCAAAAAAAAGTTTCCCACCCGGCGCCTTATCCCCCGAAACCGCCCCGCGGTTTCGCAAGGTAGGGGACTTCGCGCCTTGTCCCGCCATAGCCTTGGCGACGGCGGATGCGACGCTTGCCACGTCCTACGTGGTCCGCGCCGGGTTGCGGCGCAATCGGAGCCACCCCAAGCGCGAAATCGCCCCCGCGTCATTAAAACACTTGCTTAAAAGGATTATAAAGCGGTACCAATCAAGCTATGAAGACAATCCCGATAACCGAGCGCGCGCAGATTGTCCGCACCGACTTCTCCGACCAGGCGGCATGGGAGAGCCTCATGGCGGCGGCGCGGTCGCCTGCCGACCCGTTCATTTTCAACCTGGATTTTCTGGATGAGCGTGAGCGTGGCGGAGCAACCGTGGAGCAGTTGCTGGCGGCACTCCCGGAGGATTATCCGCACAGCTTCCTCGTCATTGCTGATAGCGTCGCGATGGCCCAGACAGACCATCCATTGCTGGTTCTTGATTTGTTCGAGGACCGGGGCCGCGTCTTCCGCGCTCCCGCCGCGGAAGTGCCCTCGATCGAGAACAACCTCTCGATTGCCAACATGGACTTCGCGGAATTTGCGGACGCGGCGGACGAGGGCGGAATATTTCACGGCTTCCCGGAGATGTAAGCCCAGCGCACCCGGAATGTGTCAACGCCGTGCTCACGCGGGTGGTGTCCTAATTTGTCGGAAATCGGGCGGAGACGGCAAGTCACGCTCTTTGGAGGTAGGGCCGTCGTGCCACGACAGCCCCGCCCGCGTTCAGAAGCCGGGCGGCTCGGAGAGTGTCCCAACGCTGAACCTTTTGCATTCCCCGCGAGCACGGGCCACCCCTCACAAATTAGGACACCACCCTCACGCGATCACGCGATTCCATTACCGCCGCGTCCGGCATCCCGACGCTATCCGCCGGTTAGGGCGTCAGGATTGCCCGGCAACCGGGCCTCGCGGAGCGAGAGCACGACGGTAGCCATGGGTTTCAACCCACGGAAAGACATGCCGGGCGCCCACATGGCCTTGGTCCAAAGGCCTGAAGGGCCGACAGTAACTTAGCCCAGGGCCAAGCGCAGCGCCGCCGTGGGAAAAAGAATAAAAAGGTTAAATTCCCCGAGCCCTGAAAGAGGCGATATAACCAGGAATCGAATCGCGTGAATGAGTCGCCTCCTAAAAATTGACCCGAGCAAAACCAGCCCACGCTTCTTTGCCCCGGCCTCGCGTAGCGAGCTCATGACGGTAGCCATGGGTTTCAACCCATGGAAAAAGATGATGGGGGGATCCCGTCGCGGCGCGACGGCTGATCTTGCGTGGAAAAGCCGCAGGATCGCGTCGGCGCTGCGGTTGCCCCGGGAAATGCCCATGACTTTGATCTGGATTGCCGATCTATCGAAAATGGGGACGGCCGGTTCCTAGCCCACCTGCCGCGCGGCGCTCGGCAAAATTGAGAACATGCAATTACGCGTGACCTCCTTCGCGATTTGGAATATCTTGACCGGGATTCTGAACTGGTTATCTTGAACGCGAACTAGGCACAACCCGTGAGCTGAACCATGGCCAATGCGATACTCAATAACACACCGATACAAAAGGTAAGCCTTCCCTCACCGGAAGATTTGTGCCTCAACACAGCCTTGTATCAGAAATTTCCGGTTCGCACTGTACATGAGTTTCGTAAATTGGAGTATTTTGAGGGGACGGTCGATTGTTACTGTCAGGGGTGTCAGAAGCATAGCGTTTTCAAGGCCAAAGAGAAGGAATTCAAACCCCTTGGCCGAGTTGAGACAGACGGCCTCTTGAATTATGTGTTTCGCCTTATATTAGTGTGCTCTAGGGACCAAGAACATCAATTGTTATTTCTCTATCGAGTGCATGATGGCCAGCTAGATAAAATTGGCCAATCCCCGTCGCTAAGTGACTTAGCCGCGCCCGACTTGAGAAAGTATCGTGCCGTGCTGGGCGAGGAAAAGCATCGTGAACTTGTACGAGGTGTCGGCCTTTTCTCCCATGACGTTGGCATCGGTGCTTTCGTTTACTTGCGTCGAGTCTTTGAGCACCTCATAGACGTGGCCCACACAAAAGCAGTGGCCGAGCCAACATGGGACGAAGCTGTCTTTAGGCAATCTAGAATGGCTGAAAAAATAGAGCTGTTGAAGTCTTTCTTGCCCCAATTTCTCATCGAAAATCGGCGGCTCTACGGAATTTTGAGTTCGGGTGTTCACGAACTCGCCGAGCAAGATTGCCTGGAGGCATTTCCCGTCGTAAAGGTAGGCATCGAATTAATTCTTGATGACGAGTTGGAACGGCACCGACGCGACATGAAAATCGAAGCCGCAAAAAGGGCTCTGGACCGAACGGCCCATGCAATCGCCAATTCGTAGTTTCCGTTTTGAATTCACTAGTGTCCGGTTATAAGTCGTTGAATACCAACTGGTTGTGAATGTCGCCCTCTGGATTCTGAGATGCGTAATCTCTAAGTACTTGCGGCAGAGGCGCTTGCTCAAATGCGTTCACGCTCAAAATCTGTAAAATGCTGTAGAGGCTCCGCTCGGATGCCGGTTGCTTTTTTAGTATGGCAACCTTCACGTAGACGCAGATAGAAATCCAAACCTGGGTTTTCACCGCGTTGTCGCTGGTGCCGTAAAAGTGTTTGATGCGCAGGTGCTGCTTGATCCATTTGAAGAACAACTCCACCTTCCACCGCCCCTTGTAGAGTAAGGCGATACTCCCGGCGGGTAGCGCGAAGTTGTTAGTTAAAAAGACCAGACGGTTGCCGGATTCCACGTCGACATAGTGGATGCGCCGCAGCTTGTCGGGGTAATGCTCGATACTCGAATCGTTGCGCAACCAGATGATTTGATCGCTGCGCACGCCGCTCGTGGAGTCCACCGGCAGCGATTCCAGGCGGTTGAATTGGAGGTTGGTTTTGGCGCGGGTCACAAAGAAGGCCCCGGCCAGGACAAAGCCATAGAGTCGTAGGAAATCCACGTAGGCACGATCCATCACATAGAAGGCACCCGGCTCCAGCACCAGTTCGTCCAGCACGCGGACATCGGCCTGTTTGCCCTGTGAAATCGCGATGAAAGAGGGTATGGAGCCGCGGAAATCCAGGAGTGTATGCAGCTTGATCGCCGCCTTGGCGCGGCGGAAGCGCGCCCAGGGAAACAAGTTCAGGCACAGATCAATGGTCGTGGAATCCAGCGCGTAAACGGTTTCGTCGAGTTCCAATCCGATGGGTTCATTCACGTAAAGTGCGCGGGCGCGCCGGATGAGGAGCTGGGCCAGATCATGGTAGATGCGCCAGTCACGCTCGCGATTGGCGTCGGCCAGAACGCTGCGGGAAACCTCGCCGCGAATCCCGAGGTGATAGAGTTGCTCGTGGCGGGAGCGCGGACAGGTTTCCACATCGCGGAGGCTTTCCCGATAAGTCAGCTGGCCGAACGCCATGCAAAGAAACTGGTTCCAACACGAGAAGGTTTTCACTTTATAGTCCCCCCGGTAGCGGCGCACACAGCGACGAAATTGTTCTGGGTGGATGAGGTCGGTGAGTTGGGCGAAGCCAATTTTTCCGGTAAACATTTTTCAAGCTTGGCACAAACCTTGCTTCGAAACCGGCTAAAAACTTCAAGTCGCTCACACCCCCGCCCCCGCACCAGAGGCCGATAAACGTTAGGCATTCCTGCAGTCGCCCCTTTCAATACCCGGACAGTAGTGTTTTGAATTGAGTTGCTGACCCGAATTTTGTATTCGTTTGAAAAGAGTGAGCTTGTTAAGCGAAATTCGAGATGCGGCGGTTGACGGGTCGTCGGACTTGGAAACGCTATTGCGCAAGTGCATGGTCCTGGCAAAACGTCTTAAGCACGAGGAACTTGCCAAGTGGGTTTCGTGCGAACTAGACGGATATTTACCCGGCAGTCTTCCCGTACCAGAATATCGCAAATTTAACGCTCAATGCTTTGGTAATTTTTTTGGATACGGGGGAAGTCAGGCGAGAAATGTTCCAATCCGGGAATCCGACATACCAAATGAGTACAGGGAATTCTTAGCGAGTGTCACTTTTGGGGAGGGGATAGGAGGATTGAAAGGAGTATTGGCAGGAAGCGAGGACGGCGACTTGCGTATTATGTGGCCCGGCGAGGCTGCCAGCATCGTCAGATGTACCAACGTTGCCCCGCATCTGACGCTTGTCGAAGCTTGGCGGCATGTGAACAAGAGCGCGATTATCTCAGTACTTAGTACCGTGCGGAATCGCATTTTGAACTTCGCTCTTGAGATTGAATCCACGCACCCGGATGCGGGTGAATCAACTTCCGGCAAATTGCGTGTTTCGAATGCGGAAATTGACCGGGCGTTTCAGCAACACATCACGCAAAACTTTCACGGGCCTGTCGGGGCTGTCGCCAGCGGTCCAGGAATTCAGCAAACAGCGACGGTTAATATTCATCAACGCGACTTTGATTCCTTGGCCTCCTATTTGAAGGAAAACGGATTAACCGAATCCGATATTTCCGACTTGCAAACTGCCATAAAAGAAGACCCGGAACCCAAATCAGCGAGCAAAGCGTTTGGGGAAAAAGTTGCCGGTTGGATTGGCAAGATGCTCGCCAAATCAGCCGAAGGGGTTTGGAAAGTCGGAACGGATACAGCGGCAAAACTCTTGACAGACGCGATTAAGACGCATTACGGGACGCATTGAGCCGTTAGCAAGCTTCTCAAAACGGGCAAAAGTGGTCAAACCATGGGTTTGGGAATCAACGCTTGTCGCCCTCGGCACATAAATAACGTCGCCCCCGGAATCCTTGGAATTCAAAAAACCTCGGGTCTGAGGCGGCTTCACACTGGCATGTCGCCGTATCGCCGCGTCAACCAAGTTTTCGCTAATTCGGAAATTCGTTTTCCGATGGGCGGTAAATAACCGGAATAATTAACCGGGGACGCGTCCGAGACAATCAGGCTCATCCCGGGCCCAAAATGGAGTCCAAATTCTGGCGATCCTTATCAAGATCCTCCAAATCATAGTGCCGGTCGCAGTGGTGCTCGGCCAGGAACTCCTCCGTTTCCGCCCAATCGAAACCCAGCATCTGCGCAACTTGACCGCGCGATAACTGGTCCGAGCGGTATCCCTCCGCTGCCGCCTGTTCAAGCAGGCGGCGGGCAATGCTCTCGGGATCGGAGCCGAACTGCGCGGCGACCGATGCCGGCACCTTCACCGTCA
>Ga0206847_10310_pt1 | contig 13815 bp, 16 predicted proteins | sample Alteio_BWOrgCont_17_FD_152880 | JGI IMG/M metagenome (GOLD analysis project Ga0206847, IMG submission 152880) | Enriched cells from forest soil in Barre Woods Harvard Forest LTER site, Petersham, Massachusetts, United States -... | ecosystem: Environmental > Terrestrial > Soil > Temperate forest >... | reverse complement strand
TCCGCAGCCCGTGCAATCAGCCCATTTGCCAGCCCATTAGCAATAGCCGCCAGCGTACCCATTGAGCACGGCAGCACAATCATCCCATTCGATGGATAACTCCCGCTCGCAATCGACGCACCAATATCCGCGTCCGCATGTTGTGTAATTTTCTTTGGCGCGTCCCCAAGCAGCTTTTCCAACAAGTCATTGCGTCCGCTAACACCAAGCTCTTCCGCAATCACCCGCAGCGAGTTTTCCGAAGCCACAAAATGGATGCGAGCAACCCGCTCATCCGCCTCAAGCGCCCGCAGCAACTCGCGGCCAAAGATCGCGCCAGACGCCCCGGTGAGAGCTACATTCAGATTGAAACCCTCCACTAGCGAGCTTCCTTTCTCAGATCCTGAATAAAAACTGCCATTCCCAGGCTGTTTTGAAAGGGCACGACTTCAGTTGTTCAGTCGTGCCGAAAAAGGCTGAAATAGTGGGGGCTTTAACCCCTGAAGGATGTTTTTTTGCCTCCGGTCCCACACTTCTTCAGAGTTCTCATACAGGTTCTCAAATCGCTCAGAACCTCACTGCTTCGCCACGCTGGTCTTCTTCGAATAAGTAGTTAGAAAAAGCCGAGTCCAGTTATCGCCGTTTTTCATCTCCAGCAGAAACGTCAACTTGTCGGCAGTCGGGCCTTCATAGGTAGCGCGCAACACAGGCCCCGGCGCGGAAGGATCACTCATCAGCACCAGCTTGTTGCCTGCCAGGTCTCCGGTCAATTGTGTCGGATGGTAGGAAGTATCGTTGAACCACCAAGCCGTATATTTCTGCGCCTTAGCGTCATAGGAAATGAAGTGCCGCGTGTCGGTAGGCTTGCGCCCCGACAGCGTGGTTGAGAGCATCTCGCAAAGATACTTGTTGGCAATCCCCAGTTCGACCCGATCGGTAGCGTCCCCAACCATCGCGGACCCGTCCCCGGTATTGAAATCCTGCTTCCCCGCCCAATCGCCCTGCATAAAAGAAAGCTTGTTAAGCGCATCCGCAGGCTGGACACTCGCCTGTTGACCAAGAGCAAACGCGCCACTAATTGCAACGAGAAAGCAAACCACAAACTTCATAACGACCCCCAACTCTAAACATCCCGCAAATCCGTTCCCGCCTACTCCCCCAACACCCTTTGGAAAATCGCGTCCACATTCCCCAACTGCCGCGTGTAATCAAACGTCCGATCCAGCTTTTCCGGCGTGAGCAACGCACTAATCGCCGCATCCCGCGCTACCTCATCCCGAAACACCAGATCCTCTTTCCACGCTTTCATCGCATGACCCTGTACCAACCGGTAAGCATCCTCGCGCAGCATCCCCGCCTCCGCCAAATCCAGCAGCAATTGCCCGCTGAAAATCAGCCCACCCGTGCTCTCAAGATTCTTTATCATCCGCTCCGGATAAACCAGCAACCGATCAATGAGATCCGTAGTCTTGGCCAGCAGATAATCCACCAGAATCGTCGAATCGGGAAAGATCACCCGCTCCACAGACGAGTGCGAAATATCCCGCTCATGCCACAGCGCAACATTCTCAAACGCCGCCTGCGCATTCCCCCGCAGCACCCTCGCCAGCCCACTGATCTGCTCTGAAGTTATGGGATTCTTCTTGTGCGGCATGGACGACGAGCCCTTCTGCTTCTCGCTGAAAAACTCCTGCGCCTCACGCACCTCAGTCCGTTGCAGATGCCGAACCTCGACCGCAATCTTGTCCAGCGTGCTGCCAATAATCGCTAGCGTCGAAATATAAGCCGCATGACGATCGCGCTGAATCACCTGCGTAGCCACCGGCGCCGGCTTCAGCCCCAGGCGCGCGCAAATCCGCTCCTCGTGCTCCGGCTTCAAGTGCCCAAACGTGCCAACCGCGCCCGACAGCTTGCCCACCCGCATATCCTCTGCCGCCGCCGCAAACCGCGCCAGATTCCGCTCCATCTCCGCGTACCAGTTCAGCAGCTTCAACCCGAAGGTAGTCGGCTCCGCATGAATTCCATGCGTGCGTCCAATCGTCGGCGTATTCTTGAACTCCACAGCGCGACGCTTCAGCACTTCAAGCAATCCCCCCAGCCCGCCGCGAATCAAGACTGAAGCCTCTTTGACCTGCAGCGCCTGCGCCGTATCCACAATGTCATTCGAAGTAAGCCCGTAGTGAAACCAACGCGACTCCGAGCCCACTCCAGCGGCCTTCAGGCTCTCCGCCACAGCAGTGGTGAAGGCGATAATGTCGTGCTTCACCTCCGCCTCAATTTCCTGGACCCGCGCCACCTTGAAGCTGGCCTTCGATGCAAAAGCCTCGGCCGCCGACGCGGGAATCACCCCATCCTCAGCCAGGACCTTGCTCGCAGCCGTCTCCACCTGCAGCCAGCAGCTATATTTGTTTTCTTCAGTCCAGATCCGGCCCATGCCGGCCCGTGTGTAGCGTTCGATCAACGGAAAACTCCTTGTCTGCAACTGTTTCCGCGGCCAACCAACTCCGAATTGTACGAACAGAATGGTTCAGCTGCGAGGTATCCCCAACCTCGTATGCAACTCATCGAAAAGCAACCCGCACCCCGGCTTGTACGGCTGAAACCATTCCCCATCAATCACCATCTGTGGAATGGCGCGCTTGCCCACCCGTCGCTGCACTTCCGCCGAAGCAGCCGGATCGGCATCGACATTGATTTCCGTATACGCGATCCCGTGCGCTTCAAGAAACTGCTTCGCGGCCCGGCAGTCCCTGCACCATGCGGCTGTATAAACCTGAACCTTCATGCAACTATTTTACTGCCCTCGCGCTGGTAACATCAGGAACCATGACCGCCGACGAAATCAAGACGCTTCTCAGCCTCCAGCCGCACCCCATTGAGGGCGGTCATTTCCGCCGCACCTATACTTCCGCCAACTCGCTAGCCCTGCCCCGCGGGACCCGCACCGCCAGCACCGCAATCTACTATCTGCTCGAGCCAGGAACCTTCTCCGAAATGCACATCCTCGATTCCGATGAAATGTTCCACTTCTATCTCGGCGACCCAGTTGAAATGCTCCAACTCCACCCCGACGGCCACTCCGCCGTCTTTGTTCTAGGTCCAGATTTAGAAGCCGGCCAGCATGTCCAGTTAGTAGTCCCCGCCGGAGTCTGGCAAGGTACGCGCCTCATCGGCGAAGGCAAAGTAGCCCTGCTCGGCTGCACAGTAACTCCCGGCTTCGACTTCGCGGATTACCGCAACGCGAGTTATGCCGAGTTAGCCGAAAAATGTCCCAAAGAAGCCGCGCGAATCAAAACCTTGACCAGGAGCTAAGAGGAACGCCGCTCCCGAAAAAAACTTCGCAGCAGCTCCGCAGATTCCTCCGCAAGAATCCCCTGCTCCACAACCATCTTGTGGTTCAACTGCGGATGATTGAGCACTTCAAGCACAGACCCCGCCGCGCCCGCCTTAGGATCGGAAGCCGCAAACACCAGCCGATCAAGCCGTGCATGAATCATGGCCCCGGCACACATCGCGCACGGCTCCAGCGTCACATATAAAGTGCATCCGTTGAGCCGATAATTCCCGATAACCTTAGCCGCCTCTCGCAGTGCAACAATCTCCGCATGAGCCGTAGGGTCTAAATCCCGCAGCACACGATTCTGCCCACTCGCCACAATCTCCCCATCGCGCACAACGACCGCACCAATCGGCACCTCGCCAGCTTCTTCGGCCAGCCGTGCCTCCGCCAACGCAGCGTTCATCGCCTCAATGTCGGTGATCATGCTGCGCCCGCCGGCTGCTGCTGCGTCATGCAGTGCAGCGTCCCCAACCCCCACACCAAATCCACACTATGAATTCCAACCACCTCGCGCTCCGGAAATAACTGGCCCAGAATACTCAGCGCCACACGATCGTTCGGATCATTAAACGTCGGAACTAACACCAGCCCATTCGCAATATAGAAATTCGCATAACTCGCCGGCAATCTCTGTCCGCGAAATATCACCGGCCTCGGCAAAGGCAATTCCGCCACCGTAAATTGCTTTCCATCGAGTGTCCGAGCCGCCTTCAGAAGTTGCAGATTCTCAGCCAGAGGCTCATGATTCGCATCGCGTGTATCCGGCTCTACAGCCGTCACAATAGTCTCTGCCGCAACGAACCGCGAAATATCATCGACATGTCCATGCGTATCGTCGCCCGCAACGCCGCGTCCCAGCCAAATCACCTGCTCCATGCCGAGATAATCATGAAACACCTGCTCCATTTTTTCCCGGCTAACTCCCGGATTACGCTGCTGCACCTCGCTCAGCAAGCACTCCTCTGTGGTCAGCAAAGTCCCCGCGCCATTCGTGTCGATAGATCCGCCCTCCAACACCAACCGCCGCATCGAGCCATCCTCCATTTCTACGACCGGCTTCCACGATTGCGCACCCAACAGTCCAGCCACGCGCCCCGGCACAAAATCATCCAGTTGCCAATCCGGATATTTCGCCCATGCGTTGAAATGCCAATCAGTCAGCGCCACGCGGCCCTCAGCATTGCGCACAAAGATCGGCCCCGAATCCCGCGTCCACACTCGATTCGTTGGCCAAAGGTGAAAGCTCACCTGCGCCAGCACAGCTCCGGCCCGCTCAAGAATGCCCTGCGCACGCCGCTCTGCCCGCACATCGTCAACGAGAATGTGTACTCGCTCCCGAGCCGAAAGCAGCCGCACAATCTCCGCATAAACCCACGGAATCGCCTGAAATTTTCCCGGCCAGTCTTCGGGATTATGCGGCCATGCCAGCCATGTCGCCTCGTGCCGCTCCCATTCCGCTGGCATGCGAAAGCCCAACTCGCGCGGCGTCAACCCAGTAGCATTCTCGTTCACCATGCCTACTTCGCGTCCTCGCTCGTCGGCCAGGAATTTACCGGATCAAGATAGCGTTTCGAAATCGGCGAATAAGCATCGATCCGCCGATCGCGCAGAAACGGCCAGTTACGACGCGTCTCCTCAATCAGCCCCAGGTCGATCTCGCCCAGCAATATCTCCTCCGCATCATGCGAAGCTTTCGCAATCACCCGTCCAAACGGATCAGCCAGAAAACTCCCGCCCCAGAATTCCAACCCCGGCCCAGCAGCGCGATTTCCCAAGATATCCCCATGCTCCACGCCCACACGATTCACGCCCGCTACATACACTCCGTTAGCAATCGCATGCGCCCGCTGAATCGTCTGCCAGGCGTCATATTGTGCTGCACCAAACTCTTCTTTCTCCGCCGGGTGCCACCCGATAGCCGTCGGATAAAACAAGACCTCCGCCCCTTGCAGCGCCGTCAATCGCGCGCCTTCGGGATACCACTGATCCCAGCAAACCAAGGTCCCCACGCGGCCAAACGCTGTGTCTACCGCCTGAAACCCCAGATCTCCCGGCGCGAAGTAAAACTTCTCGTAGTAAAGCGGATCATCCGGAATATGCATCTTCCGATACACGCTCACAATGGCCCCATCGGCGTTCAGCGTAACCGCAGTATTGTGATAAAGCCCCGCCGCCCGCCGCTCGAATAACGAAGCAACAATCGCAACTCGCAACTCGCGCGCCACTTCGGCCAGCTTGTTTGTCGAAGGCCCAGGAATCGCCTCAGCCAGATCGAACAGCCGAATGTCTTCGCGCTGACAAAAGTATTGCGCCCGAAAAAGCTCCGGCAGGCAAACAATATTCGCGCCCATCCGAGCCGCCTCGCGAACATGCTTAACCGCAGCCTCGAAATTAGCCTCCGGGTCCGCACCCATGCTCATCTGAATCAATCCAACAATGTATTTGCGCGCACTTATCGTCATGCGTTCATCAGCCCCCAATGTCTTCTTTCACTTCAAGCAGCAAGGCCAACCCCGCCTCGCGGAATTGGCCTCTTTGCTCATCTAATCGCAATGCCTATTCATCCAGAATCAGCACAGCCGCCGCGATCGTAGTCGTCCACAACCCGCGCTTATCGCCCACCGCCGACTGCGTAATGTTGCTGGTACGGACAATCTTGTTCGAGATCCGATAAATCTCCTTCTTCTCGTCCCAGCTTGTATCCGGATCGAATTCCACATCCAGCGTTGTCGCCAGCATCTCCGCTGCCAGTTCTTCAGCGTACTCGCCCGCCTGCTCTTCGGTTTCACCATAACTGTGGTGCTCGCTCAGGTAGCCATACGTATTCCGATCCGCCGGAATCGCCACGCCAATGCTCGACACGATCAGCCGGTGCGGCTCGCGCGTGGAGTTTTCCGCGATCACCGAAAACACCACTTCGCCGTGGCTAAGGTATGTCAACCCTTCCTTGCGCGTAATCACTTTGCAGCGCGGCGGAAAAATGGAAGAAACACGCACCAGATTTTGCGAGGCAATCCCCGCATCCCGCAAGGCCAGCTCAAACGACGTCAACCGCTCCTTGTGTGTGCCCTTGCCTTTGGTAAAGAAAAGCTTCTTCGGGACCATACTTTTTCCCAATTCCTATGTATCCTCCGTGAGTCTCAAGATTGTGATTCCTATTTAATGTTCCCGCATGATTTTATCTCACTTGGCTGGGTCCAAGAGTAGCGCCGAGTGAATTCACCACCAATTCACAAAATAGATTTTTCAATGAGGTCCACGTGCGTCACTTCGCTGTCAACGGATTCACCCATCGCAGCCCAGGAAAGCGTGCGAAGTCGCGGTCGGATGTGTAGAGCACGCCGCCATGTTCGATCGTCAGCGCCGCTAGTTCCGCATCAGTTGTGAGCGACGCCTTCACCTTACCTTCAGCTAGAATCTGCCTCAACAGCCGCCAATGCCGTTCTCCCGGCGCAAGCAATCGAACCTGCTTTTGATCCATCCATTGCTGCACGATCTCAACTGCCTTCTCCATCGACAAGGTATTGAAGAATATCCGGCTGCTGGTCGAAAGACGCAGAAACCCCCATACTACCTGCCAAGGCAACCCAATCAGCTCTCGGCCGGAGAAGACGCTGTCCAGCCATTCCTGCGCTGCATCGTGATGCGGAGATGTGGCATCGTAAGCGTAGAGAAGAATGTTAGTGTCGAGGACAATCACCGGTGGTAAGGCCCTTCGGCCTCTTCGAGCAGCTCGGAAATGCAATCGTAGCTGAGTCCCGGTTTCAGCCCCATCGGAAACGGCGTCACCACAAACGGCTTCGCATCCGCCGTCTCCTTCGAAGCCATCAGCCCCTGCCGAAGCAGCCGATTGACGGTCGCCTTGAACGAGTCACCGGTTTGCCGAACCTCCTGCTCCACCAGGCCAGCAATATCGTCGTCGATTGTAAGAGTCGTTCGCACATCATGATGCTAGCGTTTAAGGCATCATGATGTCAACGTGCTTGGAGTGCGCTGACCCGCTCGGCGATTCTCCTACTTCCTCAATCTATTGTGGAATCTACTGAGGGTTAGAATCCACGATGGAAACTATTCAGATTGTTCTGGATAAAACGTTGCTGCAAGCCGTCGATCGCGCCGTGCGCCAAGCCAAGCTGAATCGCTCCGCACTCGTGCGTCGAGCGCTGAGGGAACATCTTCATCGGCTAGATGTCGGTACCTGTGAAGAAAAAGACCGCGAAGGTTACTCGCGGTTTCCCCAGGTGATTAGCGAATCGCGGCAATGGGAAGCGGAAGCGGCGTTGCGCTTCTCTCTCGGTTGCGACCTCAATCAAATCTAGCCAACCCGCCCCAACGCAAAGTCTGACTCATTCAGCCGCGCGCCTGATCCCGCAGCCCGCGCCGCATTGCCACCCCCAATTTGCAGGTGTTAGCCTCTACCTTGACCACGCAATGACCCAATCGGAAAGGAACCGCTGAAATCCATGCCAAATTCGTACAACGGACTGGAACTCCCCCAGGACGGCCAGCCCATCGAATACCGCGACGGGAAGTTCGAAGTCCCCGATAATCCCATCATTCCTTTTATTGAAGGCGACGGCACAGGCCGTGACATCTGGAAAGCCTCGCAGCGCGTATTCGACGCCGCGGTAGAAAAGGCTTACTTCGGCAAGCGCGCCATCAAATGGTTTGAAATCTTCGCCGGCGAAAAGGCGTTTCGCCAATTCAGCACCTGGCTTCCAGACGACTCCGTCTCCGCCGCCCGCGACCTGAGAGTCTCCATCAAAGGACCGCTTACCACGCCCGTCGGAGGCGGCATCCGCTCCCTCAACGTGGCGCTGCGCCAACTGCTCGACCTCTACGCCTGCGTGCGGCCCGTCAAGTATTACCAGGGCGTGCCCAGCCCCGTGAAGCATCCGGAGCAGGTCGATATTGTCATCTTCCGCGAGAATACTGAGGACGTTTATTCGGGCATCGAATTCAAGCAAGGCTCGCCAGACGCGGCCCGCATCATCGACTTCATCAACAACGATCTGCTCAAGGGCGGCAAGAAGAAAATCCGCCAGGACTCGGGCGTCGGCATCAAGCCCATCTCAATCTTCGGAACAAAACGTCTGGTTCGATACGCTCTGCTAAGCGCCATCGAGACCGGCCGCAAGACCGTAACGTTGGTCCACAAAGGCAACATCCAGAAGTTCACTGAGGGCGCATTCCGCGAATGGGGCTATGAAGTCGCCGTCGAAGAATTCCGCGAGCACGTTGTCACTGAGCGTGAAAGCTGGATACTCGGCAACATCGACGCCAACCCCGGCATCACCGTCGAAGAAAACGCCGCGCTCATCGAGCCCGGCCTCGAATTCGGCAATCAAGCCTTCCGCGACGAGCTCTACGCCGAAATCAAAGGAGTCATCGACACCATCGGCAAGACACACGGCAACGGCGCATGGAAGAAGAAGATCCTCGTCAACGACCGCATCGCCGACTCCATCTTCCAGCAGATCATCATCAGGCCCTCGGACTACTCAATCCTCGCCACCACCAACCTCAACGGCGACTATATTTCCGATGCAGCAGCAGCCCAGGTCGGCGGCCTAGGCATCGCTCCTGGAGCGAACATTGGCGATGGCTACGCAGTATTTGAAGCCACGCACGGCACCGCTCCCAAGTATGCCGACAAGGACATGATCAATCCCGGCTCGGTAATTCTTTCGGGCGTGATGCTATTAGATTTCATCGGCTGGAAAGAAGCCGCCAAACTAATCGAAACGTCACTCGAAAAGACCATCCAGCAGAAGTTCGTAACATACGACTTCGAACGCCAAACCGCCGGCGCAACCAAAGTAGGCACCAGCGAATTCGCCACCCGCATCATCGGAAATATGTAATAACAGTTGTCAGTTTTCAGTTGTAAGTTGTCAGCTCAAAGCACCGCCCTTCGAGTAGCAGGAAAGAGATGTTTAGATGGCGAATTCGTTTCGAGATCTGATCGTTTGGCAGCGCGCTATGCAATTGGCTGTCTCCATTTACCGCCTGACAAGGGACTTCCCTCGCGAGGAAGCCTACGGACTCACAAGCCAGGCACGACGATCGGTTGTTTCCATACCAAGCAATATCCCTGAAGGACAGGGAAGACTGACCGTTGGCGAGTTCAGGCAGTTCTTGGGCATTGCCCGCGGTTCAAATTTTGAGTTGCAAACACAGCTGGAAATTGCTCGCTCTCTCAAGATGGGCGATCCGAAATTGCTCGACGAGGCGGACGGGCTGTCTTTGGAGGTCGGAAGAATGCTCTTCGGCATGTTGCAGTCGCTAAAAGCGACAAAACGCCCATCTCTCGCGCCAGGCAAGTGAAAACTGACAACTTAAAACTTACAACTGAAAACTGAAAACCAGGAGCTATCGAAATGAGAAAGAAAGTAAGCATTGTAGGCGCCGGCAACGTAGGCGCAACAGCCGCCCATTGGATTGCGGCCAAAGAACTAGCCGACGTAGTCCTCATCGACGTCGTAGAAGGCATCCCGCAGGGCAAGGCTCTCGACCTGCTCGAAGCCATGCCCATCGAAAAACGCGACGTCCACATTATCGGCGCAAATGACTACGCCGCCACCGCCAACTCCGACATCGTAGTCATCACCGCCGGCATTCCCCGCAAGCCCGGCATGAGCCGCGACGACCTGCTCCACACCAACTTCAAAATCATGTCCGACGTAGTCGCAAAAGTAGTCGCGCATTCGCCTGAGTCGATCCTCATCATCGTCTCTAACCCCCTCGATGCCATGGCTCAGGCCGCCTATCGCCAGGCCGGTTTCAACCGCGAACGCGTCATCGGCATGGCTGGCGTTCTGGACTCCGCCCGCTTCCGCACCTTCATCGCTGAAGAGCTCAACGTCAGCGTAGAAAACGTAACCGCCTTCGTCCTCGGCGGGCACGGCGACACCATGGTCCCGCTCGCCCGCTACTCCACAGTCGCCGGAATTCCCATCACCGAGCTCATCGCCCCTGATCGCCTCGAAACCATCATTCAGCGCACCCGCGACGGCGGCGCCGAAATCGTCAAGCATCTCAAAACCGGCAGCGCCTATTACGCTCCTTCCGCCGCCGCCACTGAAATGGTCGAAGCCATCCTCAAAGACAAGAAGAAGATTCTTCCCTGCGCCGCATACCTCCACGGCGAATACGGAATCGAAGGCTATTACATCGGAGTTCCCTGCAAGCTGGGCGCCGCCGGCCTCGAAAAAATCATCGAAATCAAGCTGACTCCCGAAGAAGACGCCGCCCTCAAGAAGAGCGCTGAAGCCGTCAAAGAGCTCTGCGCCGTAATCGGCGTATAACATCGATTAATCTCACCAAAGAAAGATAAAGAAGGATGGCGGATGACAAAGATTAAGAAGACCAAGCTCAAATTAGTAACTCTGGCAGTTATGTTCGTTGCGCTAACAGCGGCGTCGTCCGCCCAAACCAAATTCCCCTTGCGCTCCGGCGAATGGGACGCCACCTCCTCCGACATGTCCCCCGTAACGGGAAAGCCGCTCACCATGCTTTTCTGCATGAACGACGAGACATGGACCAAGGCGCTCAACGGAAATCCCACCTGCTCACTTCAGCAGTTCAACCTCACATCCGGCGGCGCGAGTTACTCGCTCAGCTGTCCCGGAAAGAGCTTTCAAATGACGGGCAGCTTCAAGGTAGTTTTCGACGGAATGACACACATGACCAGCGCTGGGTCCATGGATATTACGATGAATGGAAAAGCAATGCACAAAGATTCCACGGTCGACTTTCACTGGAAGGGTCCCACCTGCGATCCCAACGCCGACCTGAATCTCAAGGACCACCACGTCCCACCCTCGCATTGATCTGAACTGCCAGCTCCACCTTGGAGGTCATGTGAAATCCGTTCGAACACTGTACCTGTGCCTCGCCCTGCTCTTCGCCAGCCATTTTTGCGCAGCCCAGGACAAAGATGCCGCGAACTGCAAAGATTCGCCTCTGATCAGCCGATTTCCAGGCAGCTACATCACCAGCTGCAACGACAGCAATGCGAACAGCTACGACTTCACCATAACCGTGGACAATAAGCAGCAGACCAGGCACATTGGCGGCGTAATGCACCAGAACAATTACCACTGGCCCGACACCGCGAGCAAATCCCAGGTCGTCCACAACCTGAATCTCGCGCTCAAAAAGGCCGGCTACACCTTCGATTACGACTCCGGCGACTATGGTGACTTCACCGTTCACATGGGCAAAACATGGATCATGGAAGAAGTCAGCGCAGGCCACTGGTATAAGCAAACCATCGTGGTTGACAAAGAGTTGCCAGTAGAAGTCGTTGCCAACGCAGCCGCGCTTTCAACCGGCCTTACCGGCGTCGGTCACATCGTAGTCAACGGCATCCTATTCGATACTGGCAAAGCTGAAGTCAAACCGGAATCCGACCCCGCCTTGCAGGAAGTGACTAAGCTCCTCAAGGGAAATCCAAAAATGAAAGTCTATGTTGTCGGACACACTGACAACGTCGGCGGACTGGCCGCAAACATTGACCTGTCCAAGCGCCGCGCCACCTCTGTCGTGCAGATACTCACAACAAAATATGGCGTACCAGCAGCCCAACTGCAGCCCTATGGCGACGGCCCCTACGCACCCATCGCTTCGAATGACTCCGAAGACGGCCGCACCCTCAACCGCCGCGTCGAGTTAGTCAAACAATAATCGCAACAACCGCGCCAACCATCGAAGTGCCGGCACGTCTCACAGTGTATTCTGCACTGGAAAGCTCCTGGATCTTCCGCGATCCCCGAGACGGGCCTAAATGACGAAAGCCTTCATCAATCGCATCGCGACCGCTGTTCCCCAGCACGATGTCCATCAGGCTTTCATCGCGTTCGCAGCCGGCTTGCTTCCTGAAGGCACAATGCGCAATCTCTTCCGCCGCATGGCCCGCCTCTCGGACATCGAGCACCGCTATTCCTTCGTGCAGCCCATCGCAACAGAGAACGGAATATGGAAAGATGTCGAGCAAGTCTATGAGCCGGGAAATTTTCCGATAACCGCCCGCCGCATGAAGTTCTTCGAGAACTTTGCCCCGCAACTCGCTCGAAAAACGTTGGATAAACTTGCGCTCACTCAAGAGGAATGCCAGGCAATCACGCATGTGATCGTAACTTCATGCACCGGCCTCTACGCCCCCGGCCTGGACTTCGATATCGTCAACCACCTCGGCCTCAATCCTTCCGTTGAAAGAACCATGATCGGCTTCATGGGCTGTTACGCCGCCATCAATGCCCTCAAATCAGCCCACCACATTGTTCGCTCCGAGCCAGATGCGCGCGTCCTCGTTTTGAATCTCGAGCTATGCTCGCTGCACTTTCAGGAGACCGATAACATCGAGCAGGTGCTCTCGTTCCTGGTCTTCGCCGATGGCTGCGCCGCATCGATTGTTAGCGCGGCGCCACAAGGCCTGGCCATCGACAGCTTTCTCGCCCTCAGAATTCCAGAGACAAGCCACCTCATTACATGGCGCATCGGTGAGCTAGGTTTCGACATGCATTTATCGGGCAAGGTTCCAGGCGAAATCGGATCAGCTCTCAAGCAGTTGGGCAGTCAGGTTACGCGCGGAACCGATCCGCTGGCCATCGATCTTTGGGCCGTTCATCCCGGCGGCCGCACCATTCTTGATGCCGTCGAAAAGGGCTTCGCTCTGCCCGCCAACGCTCTCGCATTTTCCCGCAAAATTCTCGCCGACTACGGCAACATGTCCTCGGCCACAGTCATGTTCGTCCTGCAGCGAATCATGGAGCAAGCGCAGCGCGGCCAGCAAGGATGCGCCATGTCATTCGGCCCCGGCCTCACCGCCGAGACGATGCTTTTCCATGCAGCATAGCGCGCCCGATTTCCGCCATCGCGCTCACCTCACCGAACTGATGGATGGGCCAAGTCAAGCTCACTGTCTGACAAACTCAACCACCTTCGGCGCCATCTCCTTCGCGCACTGCCCCGGCGCAAGATGCCCACACCCAGGTATCACGTCAAACTCCGATTGCGGAAGCTGCCTGTGCATCATCTCACCCAATTCGACGGGCGTAATTTTGTCATCGCCGCCCCACAAAATCAGCACAGGCATTTTCAGTTGCGGCAGCAGCCTGTCCGTCGCATCGTTCCCTGTGAGCATGGTGGCCAACGCGCGATGAATGATCCACGCCCGCTCGTTCGACACCCGCAAAATATCCCGCGCCACAAACCCCGGCACACTCGGCGGATGAGGCATCAGCAGTTCTTCAAGCTGATCCAAATCTTCCCTTGAATTCGGCGTGAATAGCTTGATATCCCACTTGGGCAGCACAAAAAGTCCCGCCGAATCGAACAATAAAAGTCTTCTCACTCGTTCTGGATGCGCGGCAGCAACATGCTGCACAATTGCGCCACCCATCGACCATCCGCCCAGATCCACCTGCTTCAGATTGACCGCATCAAGGAATGCCAAAACTACATCGGCCTCGTCATGCACGGAGTACGAAAAG